>SXGR01165476.1_pt1 | contig 12314 bp, 11 predicted proteins | sample 3174711 | NCBI WGS metagenome assembly SXGR01 (sample SAMN11356860, study PRJNA531348) | freshwater metagenome | isolation source: freshwater sample F1-60 | place: China: Fuxian Lake, Yuxi | collected 2017-12-25
GCTGGCTGTTGATGCCATTGCCCATGAACACGGCGGCGAATCGTTGCGGATAGGGCGTCGGCGCATCGGGGGTGGCGGACGCCGTTGCCGCGCCCCAAACGGGGAGCGACTCCAACCACGGGGGCGCCATCACGACACCCGTGCCGCGCAAAAACGTTCGCCGGGAAATCTGGTAGCGGAGCGAGGCGGGGGAGTTTTGCTTAGTCGCGTGCATGGGCGGGGAGGGTGGCGGAGACGGAGGAGACGCGCTCAGTGAGAAACGGCGGGCTGGTGAAGATGATTTCAACCAGAGAACTGAACCGCTGTTGGTTGGTTGTCAGTTTCGCGCGCATGGCCCGGATCAAACCATATCGGACAGCAGAAGCGTGCGGCCGAGCGCGGAGGCGGCGAGCTTGCGGCAGAGGTTGTCGAGGAAATCGGATTCGCGGCGGTCACGGAGAAACTCGCGCAGGCCCGTGACGCCGGTGCGCTCGTGGCCGCTAGGGAACGACGCGCGGGTATCGACGGGACGGTCGCCGAGATCTTTTTCGCGCCGTTCGCCCACCGGGCCGAAGCCTTCGAAGACGAGACCGAAGGAATCGATGCGGGCGTGGCAGTTCGCGCAGGATTTATCTTCGGGATGCCGGGCGAGCGCGTCGCGCAACGTGAGGTCGCCCATCTTGGACTCGTCGGGCGGCAAGGCGGCGACGGTCGGCGGGGGCGGCGGGATGGGCTCGCCGAGCAGGCGACTGACGACCCAGTGGCCGCGTTTCACGGGACTGTTGCGCAGGCCCGGCGAATTGGCGGTGAGAAAAGCGGCCATCGGCAGAAGCCCGCCCCGCGCGAAACGGTCGGCGTGCTCGATGCGCACCCAGTGGTCCGGCGCGCCGGTGACGCCGGGCATGCCGTAGTGTTGGGCGAGGACGGGATTCACAAACGCATAGTCGGCATGGAGGAGGTTAAGGACGGGACGGTCCGCGCGCACGCGGTCGATCAGGAAGTGAAGCGGCTCCGCGAACATCGCGGCGCGCAGCTCATTTGTGAAGGCGGGAAAGCGCACGCGATCCACGGTGTTGACTTCCTAGAAACGGCGGAAATCGAGCCAGTTGCCGCTGAACTCCGTAGTGATGTTTCGGATGCGGTGGTCAGTGAGCAGACGTCGCGACTGGGCGGCGATGACCTTGGGCTCGTGCAAATCGCCCGCGGCGGCGTGCGCGAGCAGTTCCGCGTCGGGTAAACTCGACCAGAGAAAATAACTCAACCGGCTCGCGAGTGCGTAGTCGGACAGGGGTTGCGTGACGGCGAAGGTCGGGCTGGTCGGTGGGGTCTGAGTGGTGGGATCGACGAGATCGATGCGGTAGCAAAAATTCGGAGACATGAGCACGCTCGCGAGGGAGTCGCGCATTGCGTCTTCATGGTCGAGGCCGTTGGTATCGGGCGACTCACGGTAGAAGGCCACGAGGCCGTCGCGTTCCTTGTTGGTGAGTGGACGGCGATACGCGTGCGCGGCGAAATCCTGGAGCGCGCGGAGATGGCTCGGCTCGGCGGCGATCCGGTCGCGTTCGACTTGGAGGATATTGGCGGCGGCGATTTCGAAGTGCTCCCGGATGGCCTGCTGCACGGTCTCGCTGGCGTTGTTTTTTTGCGCTTTCGCGAGGACGATCTCGGCGAGCCGCCTGACCCTCTCCTGCGAGGTGACGGATTTATCGTCGGGGCGATAGGGATCGAATTCTGCGTCGGTCATACAGCGCGAGTCGGTGCGCTCAAACCACAAGAAACTGATGTGCATCCGCTGCGGAACGGACGCCACGTAGTCGAACTCGCGCCAGAGTCAGTCGAGCTCCCGCCGACCCGGCTCGTCGAGGATGAGATTGGAGAGCGGTGTATCGTCGCGGAAAAACCTGGTCGTGCTATGCAGGCCCGCGCTTAGCAAGCGTCCGCCGAGGCTCTTTTCCTTTTCTGGGTCGGCATAGACGCGCGCTCGTTCGCTGATGTCGAACGCATCGGGGAAGGCGGCGGCGAAGCGGGCAAACTCGGCCTCGTGGCGAGTGCGCTCCGCTGGAACGGCGGGCACTGCGAGATCGGGATCGGCGACGCGGATGCGGGCCAGCGCCATTTTGTAGGTCGCGGACTTCGCGGCGTTCGGGTTAACGGGGCGTTTGCCCGCAGCGGCCACGGTGGGCGCTGTAGTCTTGAAGGCAGCGGGTTGGGCGACGGGCTGGCCCTCGACCTGCAAGGCGGTGACGTCGTAACGCTGGCGGTTTTTCGCCATCCGCCGATCTTTCCAGAGCACGAAGACTTGTGAGCCCTGCTGCATGGGCGGGGCCGTGAGGTTGGTCTCGTCGGGGATGATTTTGTCGCGGAGCCGCACGACGAAATCGCGCAGCTGCTCACACTGTGAGCGGGCGGTGGCGGCGGATTCCGCGGTGGGTGCGGCGACCGGCAGCGCGAGCCAGCGGGCCTGCAATGTGGCGTTCGGGCCTACGTTCGCCTTTGGCCCGGTGAGAGTGGCCCAGATCGTCGGGAGATACTGGGGACTCACCCTGGCCTCGACGGCGATGGCCTCCAGTGAGGCACCGTCCCGCCCGAGGGCCGCACGATGTTTGAAACGCCACGCCGCTAGGCAATAATCCGCGTAGTCGGTCGGCTGCCGCCGGTAGAAGTCGATGATCCGCTGCACCGAATAGCGGTCGCGGTCGGTATCGACGACGGCGGGGTGCGGCGCGAATGCGAAGCCTGTCGGTTGCAGCACGAGGTGCTCGGCGATGGTGCGGGCGGCGCCCAGATATTTTTTCTACAGCGCCGGCGACATCGCGAGCGATTCACCGGAGTTGTCGAAACCGGCTTGGTTGGCGGGATCGACGGGGAACTCTTTTGTCGGCCGGATATCGACCCCGGTGAGATCGCGGATTGTGTAGTCGTATTCGGCGTTGCTGAGCCGCCGGGCGAGCACCGGGCCCGGGTCGCCGGCATTTTTTGTAGCCTCGGCCAGACAAAACGCGCGTATCCACGTGACGACTTCGGCGCGCAGCGGGTCGGAGGGGAAGTGCTTGGCCTTTTCGCTCGGAATGTCGCCGGCCTCGAGGCGTTCGAGGACGAGCTCCCAGTGGGTAAAACCGGCGGTGACTCTGGCCACGTTGGTGTAGAGGCTGAGGTCCAAATCGGCCCTCGTGGTTTCCTTGCCGTGACACGAGACGCAGTAGGTTTCGAGGAACGGTTGGACGGTACGGTGAAAGGCGATTTCCAGGCCCGGCGGAGTCGGGTTGGGCGGCACTGCCGCCGCAGCGCGGGCGACGAGACAAAACCAAATAACGGTAAAAGAAAATCGGAGGGGCATTGGGCAAGGAAGGGGGCCGCGCCGCCGAGCTCACTGTCGTCGGCGAGAAGCGAACGCTGGGTAGACGAGCAGATCGCGAGAAAGTGTCACGACAACGGACGGTGAGGTCAGTCCTTGGGGCGGCGGCCGACGCCCCAGATCAACCAGCCGGCGAGAGCGACCAACAAGATAATCCACCAGAGGTAGCGCAGTTCACGCGCGGCCATTTCTGCGAAGGTCGCTGCGCGCGGGAAGAAAAAGACCAATACAAATCCGACAATGACCAAAATGAGAAACTGGAAGAAGGCGCGTTTCCGTGGTGTCATGGCACCACTGGCATCTCAGCTGGACCAATCGGCAGCAAGAGCGCAGCACCGGAATTTTCCGGTCCGGAGGGCACAACCATGGGCGAGCGGCCGTTCCAGCGCTCGACAATTTTCCAGCGCAGAAACGCCGGGCTTTGCCGGAGGGCCTCGCCGCGCACGCGGATGGCTTCGGCTTCACCTTTGGCGCTGATGACGGCGGTCTCGGCTTCTACTTGGGTTTGCACTTGAGTGAAGCGCGCTTGGTTCGCCTGTTGTTCCGCGACCATCTTGGCTTCGATCGCCTTTTCAAGTTCAGGCGAAAGATTGATATCCCGGACGACGATATCCTCGACGAGGAGCAGATTGCCGATTTTCTGCTTCGCGGCCGTGAGGGCCTTTTTCTTGATTTCTTCTCGGCTCTTCACGATCTGCTCGGCCGTGTAGAGTGCGGTCACTTCCTTGATGGCCTCCTGCACGCGCGGGGCGATGAGGCTGTCGAAGGGATCGCCGGCGAACTCGCGGTAGATCTGCACGACTGACGATTCGGGCGCGCGGTAAAGCACGCGGAGGTCGATTTTCACCTGTTGAAGATCGGAGGAAAAACAATCGGCTTTCACGGTCTGCGTCCTCTGGCGGACATTTATCGTCACGATGCTGGTGACGAACGGGGCTTTAAAGCCGAAGCCTTCGGGCAAGAAACCGTCGGCGGTCTTGCCGAGCGTGACCTTGAGGCCACGAGTGCCGGGCTCGATCACATAGGTGGCGGCCGTGGAAAGGATGAGCAGCACAAAGGTCATGGCGGCCATGCCGATGAGCTTGGAGACAAGGAGAGGATTCATGGGTTCAGCGTCGGACGGGACTTTTCGCAGCGGCCGGTTGTGGTAGGGCTGGGACATTGGATTTTTGGGTCTTGAGGCGTTCGATGTCTTGCAAGCTGAGCATGACCTTGTCGCCGCCGCCGATGATGGCCGGCGTGATCCCGTCCCACTTGTCGACGATCTGGAGATCGACAAAGGCGGGGTTTTTCTTGAGCGCGTCGCCGCGAATCATGATCGATTCGGCTTCGCCCTTGGCGCGGATGATGGCGGTGTCGGCTTCGATCTGCACGCGTTGCTGGAAATACTTGGACTTCGAGGCCTCCTGCTCCTGAACCATTTTGGCCTCGATGGCGTGTTCCAGTTCCTTCGTGAGCGCGATATTTTGAATCACGATGTCTTCGATCACGAGGAGGGTGCCGAGCTTGCGACGGGCAATTTCGAGTGAGCGCGTCTTGATCTGTTCGCGGTTCTTCACGATCTGCTCGGCGCTTTGCAATGCGGCGACTTCCTTCAAGGCCTCCTGCACGCGCGGCGCGACGAGACTTTGAAAGGGATCACCGTAATAGTCCTGAAAGAGTTTCACGACCGATGCCTCGGGAATGCGAAAGAGCACCTTCAGATCGATGGTGATTTGTTGAAGATCCGACGAATAGCACTCGGCTTTGTCCTCGGCGGTTTGCTGGCGGATGGATATCTGCGTGATGGTCGTGATAAACGGGGCCTTCAGGCCGAAGCCCTCGGGTTTGAAGGTGCGAGAAGCCTCGCCCATCGTCACCTCGACGCCGCGGTAGCCGGGCTTCACGACGAAGGTGCCGGACGACGCCATGATGACGGCGACGAAGATTAAGAGGCCGACTCCGACCAGTTTTGCGATTCCAGGGGGATTCATGTGATGAGCTAGGTAAGGTAGGCGTCACTTCGGCTAACACAAGCGAGTTTGAGAACGCGCGCGGTTGGGGCGCGTTCTCTCTGAGCTCGGCTCGGGGACATCGGGCCGACTCAAACCAACGTCTCGTGATATTTGGACGATAGTCGCAACACCACTCGCTCCCGCTCGCAGCTTCCAGCAGTCAAAACTCAAATGACGTTGATATCAGGGGCGCATTCCAATCGCCCGGCTTGGCGCTCGATTTGTCAACCGGCGCAGCGGCCGAAGGGAAAGTGCCGTTGCGTGAAACGCACGGCTACGTTCTGGAGTGATCGCTAGGGACGGCGCGTCAACCAAGCGACCCACGGCCGTTTGGCGTCGGCGGTGCCACTGGCGGGCGGAGTGAGGGTGACGCTTTTTCCACCGGCGATCGGCGTGGTGACTGAGCGAAGTTCGGCGGTTGCTGAGTCGAGCCAAGCGACGGTGTAGCTCGCGCGATCGGCGGTGAGGTCGAGTTCGACGGGTTCGCCAGCGAGGGAGTAGACAAGATAAGCGGAACCGGGGGCGGCCATCGCCCAGATGGATGCGGCGTGAGTGCGGACGAGGGGAGCGGCGCGAGTTTGGGCGCGGTCGGCGGCGGGAATGGTTTTCTCGATGGCGGCGGTGAGGTCGGGGAAGTCGTCAGTTTTGCGGACGACGACGAGATCGGGAAACGCATCGCGGTATTCGCGGAGGGGCGCGGTAACGCTGCATCGCCCCGCCGGGGCGGGGTTGATTCGGGCGAAATCCGGCGCGCGTGAGTTGCTCGCGGGGAGCGAGGTTGAGGCCGCCTTCGATAGCGAAGAGCGAGCCGTCGGAGCGGTAGCTCCGGTTGTGGAAATCAATCGCGCTGATGAGCGGGCGGCGCACGGGATCGGCGAGGAGCGCGTCGATCTGGGCTTTCAGAGCTTCGAGGGCGATAAAGACTTTTTTAGCGTTTTCACGCTGCCACTCGGCGATGCTATCGAGCACGAATTGGACGAGGGGTAGCGGGCCAGAGTATTCGCGGTCGAGGCCGTAAATGACGTTGGTGTTGTCCTTCAGCACGTCGAGATACTGGCGGATATAGCGGCGGTGGACGCCGCGACGGACAGGATGCGCGATGTCATAGAGGGCGTTGGCGGCGGGATTCTCGTTTGGGAGATCGGTGGCTTGGAGACAGTTCACGGGACGCCAGGGAAAATCGACGTAGTGGGCGCGCGTTTCCTGCATGACGTGTTGGAAATAAAAATTATGGTAAAAGATACGGCCGTGGGTGTCTGCGAGGTCGGCGAACTCTTTGATGCGCGAGAAAAACCACGGGTTGAATTTCGTGAGATCGTATTTGCTGAGGCCGTTCCAGTCGGTGCCCTGACCGCTGCGCGCCCACGGGCCGTCCATGAACGGGGCGGAGACGTCGTCGGCGCGGAGTTCGTGGGAGCCGTAGAAGTTATGGTTAATACGCCGGCGGTCATACCAGAGTCCGTAGTGATGGACGAAGGCGGCGCCGGGTTGGAGGGAGGTGATGACTTCGAGGAGATCGTCGGTCGCGCTGCGGCCGGATTCGCCGGGGGAGAAGCGCGTGATCGCGGGGCCGGAGAGGCGTGCGAGGCGGCGCGGTATCTGGCCGAGATACCAGGACCAGCCCGTGGCGCCGGTGAAGGCGCGTTGGTCGCCGATGAGGAATTGGGCGTTGGCGAGGCGGAGCGGTGAGGGAGTGGGCCGGGGAGCAGACGAGAGGGCGGGAGGGAGCGTGGGAGGAACGGCGGGGCTCGGAGAAACGGGAATGGTCGTACGGGCGAGGCGAGCGGGGGCTTCGGGGCCGCGGCGTTCGGCGAGTTGTCCGAGGTAAAGGCTCTCGGGTTTGGCGGCGGAGCCTTTGACGAAACCTTGGAAGGGCATCGTGCGCGCGTCATAGGCGAGGCTGTCGTCCACGATTACGCCCTTGCTGCCGTAGGCTTGGTTGGGCGCGCCGGGCGGGCTGTGGATTTGGATCTCGGTGGATTCGCAGTTCCAGAGAAGGGAGTTGGCGGCGGTCCAACCGGCGCCCTGGCCGTTGGCGCCGCGATTGACGAAGCGCAGAGCGTTGCCGCGGATGATGACGTTGTCGTAGAGGAAGTCGGAGGCCCAGCTCTCGACGGGGCCGCTGGCATCGAGGGCGTCGGTGGCGCGGCACTGAAGAAAGACGTTGGGGGCAGCGGCGGCGAAGCCGGTAACGAAATCGCGGAGACCGTGTTCACTGGTGCAGCGTTGGACGAGGGTGAGCTGGCCAGAAATGACAAACACGCGGCGGCGATAGGCGGCGAGTTCGGAGATGGGGGCGAGGGCGGTACAGTCCTCAATGGTGAGTGCGCGCGAATCGGTCTGCGCATGGATGACGTAGCCGACAAAGTATTGGGCGGTGAGCTGGCGGACCCAAGTGTTTTCCACTTTGTGGAGGGCGACGCAGACCCACGCGTGCTCTTCGTCCTTGGGTGATGCGCGGTCGTAGTCGGAGATGCAGCGGAGATTTTCGACGCCGACGTGATCGATGCGGCCGGGAAATTCGCAGCGCGCGATGGTGCCGCCGCCAAAGGCTTGCTCGAGCGCCGTGGTAAGCGGGGCGTCGAGGGTGAGCGTAGGGCCGTCGACGGCGGCGACGACGCGTTCTCAGAGGAGGTCGCGGGAGCCGGAGGTCCACGGGATGCGGCTTTCGGGGCGCCAGCCGGAGAAGTTGCCCATGCCGATTTGGGTGATCCACGCGGCGGTGCTGGGACGTCGGACGGCGATGGGTTCCGACGGGAAAGGCCGTGGCGTCGGCGACGCTGAGATGCTTTGCGCCGACGGGGACGAAGGCGTCGGCGACGGTTTAACGCGACGAGATGGTTTCGGTGCGTTCACCACGGCCGCCGATTTCAATGAGGGGTGCGACGCGTGGGGCGTTTGGAGACGAGGACGGTGGCGGTGGGGTCGTTTTCATTTGTGCCCTGACCGGAACCGCAGAGGACGACGCCGCTGGCGTTGAGGCGAAGGGTGCCGTCGATAGTGTAGCGGCCGGGTGCGAGGGCGACGGCACCACGAAATCCGTCGGGGCCGACGACCCACCCAATCCACCCACAGATTCAGCTACAGAGCCACAATAATGACTTCTTCTTGGAGGTGCTTCGAGGGCTTACCGCTTTTCTCCCCAGGATTGAGCGCGGTGATATAACAGTGCATCGTTTCAACGGTGGCGGTCGGACCGTCGAACACGTCACGGCGGACACCCTTTGCGGTGGGCGTGACGGTGGGTTGGTCCCACGCGAAGACGTCCGAGACGAGAGGGGCGGCGGGACCGCGCGAAGGATTGGCAGGTCGAGGGGTTTGCGCGGGAAGCATGGAGGCGAGGGCGGCGGTGACGGCGCAGAAGAGGTGGAGGAAGTGGCGGAGTTTCATGGGAGGGAAATGACTCCACGACGACGGGGGCTGCCGCGTCGAACCCGAGCAGCAGGCAGGACCAGGATTGCCTTCTCGACGAACGCAATGGGGAAACGTAACGTGAGTTGCACTTACGCGGTGGGTAACTCTCTTTGAAAAGATGTCCGCGCTCCCTTCCGCTCCCAGGACTCAGGCTCCGCATTGCCTCCGCTGGTGGCCCGCTGGGCTGATTCTCGCCCTGGCGACGACGGCGATCACCACCGTGCGGTTGCGGGATGATCTGGCCTTTCAACAGCGCAACTTGACCACGGCGGGCATCGTGCTGGGAACCGTTGTGCTGCTCTTGATTTGGTGGACGATTTTTTCGCGAGCGCGGCTGCAACTAAGACTCGGAGTGACCTTGAGTGGGTTGGCCGCGTTGGCGTTGGGCGTATCGGTCTTTAGGATTCGCGGCGTCAGCGGTGATCTCGTGCCGATCTGGGAATTCCGTTGGGCGAAATCGGGGCGAGCCGTGGCCGCGGTGGTCGCTCCGGTGGCGAGCTCCGCGCCCGTTTCCGTAACGCTCGGCGACCGACCGGATTTTTCGCAATTCCTCGGACGGGATCGAACCGCCGTGCTCGTCGGGCCGAAGCTCGATGCCGATTGGGCCGCGCATCCGCCGCAACCGCTCTGGCGAATCAAGGTGGGGCTCGGTTGGTCGGGCTTTGTGGTGGTGGGAAACCGCGCTTTGACGCAGGAACAGGAAGACGGTCAGGAGCGCGTCACCTGTTACGACGTTAATGACGGTCGCCTGCTCTGGTTGCATCATGACACGACGCGTTATGGAAATCCGATCGGCGGGGTCGGCCCGCGGGCCACGCCCACGGTTGTGGGAAGCCAAGTTTTTACGTTGGGTTCGACCGGACGGTTGAACGCCCTCGACCTCGCGACGGGGAAACTGCTTTGGACGCACGACCTCGTGGCGGAGACGGGAGCGAGCATTCCGGAGTGGGGTTATGCGGGCTCGCCGTTGTTGCTCTACGGCCGAGTGATTGTCAGTGCCGGTGGTAAGGCGAACCAGTCTCTGGTGGCGTATCGAGCGGACACGGGCGAGCGCGTGTGGGCTGCGGGTGAAGCCGAGGCGGGATACGGCTCGCCGTTTGTGACGACGCTGGCTGGCCGACGGCAGATCCTCGCGTATAATCATCGGCGGATTACCGCTCACGACGCGGCGGATGGCGCGGTGCTCTGGGAATATCCGTGGGGGGTGGGCTATCCGCATGTCGCGGTGCCGGTCGTCGTCGGGGCGGATCGAGTGGTTTTTTCTGCTGGGTATGGCGTGGGCAGCGAGTTGCTCGAAATCAAGTCGGGCGCCGATGGCCGTTTCGTGGCGGACCGCGTGTGGCGCTCGCTGAAACTCAAGGCGAAGTTTGCGAATCCGGTAGCGCGCGAAGGATATCTTTACGGGCTCGACGACGGAATATTCGCGTGCCTCGATTTGAAAGACGGAGGGTCGCAATGGAAGGAAGGCCGCTACGGTCACGGCCAGGGACTGCTCATCGGCGATTTATTTTTGTTGATGTCGGAGGGCGGCGAACTGGTCCTGCTCAGGCCCAGCCCGACGGGACCGGGTGAGTTGCACCGTTTCCGGGTGTTCGCGGAAAAGACGTGGAACCCCATCGCACTGGCGGGCGACCTGTTGATCGTGCGCAATGATCAGGAGGCGGTGGCGCTGCGGGTGAAGCTTGCGAGTGGCTCGGTCGTGGGCGGGCGTTCGGGGTAGTCCGTGTCCGTCGGGCGGGCGAGTGAGTCCGTGGCGGGTGTGTGTTTCAGGATTGTCCGCGAGGTAGAGCGCGCTTCGACTGATTGATCCCATCCTCCATTATCCATGCTCATCCCCCCCCCATCTCTTGCCTGCTCGCTTCGCCTCGCGTCAGTGGCTGCCTCGTTCGCCTTCGCCGGATTTTTTGGTGGGCGGTTGGAGGCCGGTGACAACTGGGCGCAATTCCGCGGGCCCTCCGGCGACGGCCGTTCGGACGCGAAGGAATTGCCGGTGACCTTTGGCGAGAGTGAACGCGTAAAATGGAAAACGGCGATTCAAGGCAAGGCGTGGTCGTCACCGGTCATTTGGGGCGACCAAGTGTGGTTGACGACTGCGACCGAGTCGGGCGATGCACTGTCCGTCGTATGTATCAACAAGGAGAGTGGGGCGATTATCCGTGAGGAGGTTTTGTTCCGCGTCGCGGAGCCGCAGTTTTGCCATAAGTTCAACTCCTATGCGTCGCCGACGCCGGTGATTGAAGACGGACGCGTGTATGTGACATTTGGATCTCCGGGGACGGCGTGCTTGGACACGAAGACGGGCGCCGTGTTGTGGAAACGGACGGACTTCGTTTGCAATCATTTCAGGGGAGCGGGTTCCTCCCCGATCCTGCACGGTGACTTGCTCTACCTGAATTTCGACGGGAGTGATTTTCAGTTCGTAGTGGCTCTCGAAAAGAAGTCCGGACGCACCGCCTGGAAGGTGAACCGCTCGGTTGATTTCCAGGATCTCGACGCTGCCGGGCGTCCGTCGGCCGACGGCGATTTCCGCAAGGGGTTTTCGACGCCGCATATCATTTCTCAGGACGGCCGACCGCTTTTGCTCAGCAGTGGTGCGAAGGCGCACTATGCGTATGAGCCTGCGACGGGTGCGGAGATTTGGCGGCTCGAGGAGCGCGCGCAACATAGCGCAAGCAGTCGGCCGCTCGTGGCCCACGGCATGGTGTATCTGCAGACTGGATTTTCCAAGGGCCAGTTGCTCGCCGTCAAACTCGGCGGGGCGGGTGTGCTGCCGGAAACCCAAGTCGTCTGGCGGGAGAAAACGAACGTGCCGAACAAGCCGTCGATGATCGCGCACGAGGATCTGATTTTTATGGTGGACGACGTGGGGATCGCGTCCTGCCTGGAAGCGAAGACCGGCACGATGCTCTGGCGGGAGCGGATACTCGGCAGTCACTCGGCGTCGCCGATTGTGGCGGACGGGCGGATCTATTTCTTGAGTGAACACGGCATCGTGTCGGTGATCGCAGCGAGCCGGACGTTTCAGAAGCTCGCAGAAAATAAGTTTTCCGACGGCTTCATGGCGTCACCCGCAGTATCCGGGAAAGCACTATTCCTGCGGACAAAGGGTCACCTTTATCGCGTGGAATAAGGTCGAGGTGGCGGCGGGGTGCACCGCAGAGGAGTCACCCGCCTGGTGGCCTATTGCGGTGCAGACACGTGCTTCATGGTCTCTTGGTTTGCTCCGCGTCCTCCGCCTTGCCACGCCTTTTCTGCACTGAAGAGCTCGGGGACGGCTCGCCTGCGTCTGCGCGGGGTGTGGGTTACCTCTGACGATCCGCGCCGAGTCGCTTGGCCTCGGAGTCATGGCGGGCGGAGTCCTCGAGCCGTCCGGCGGAGCCGAGGGCGCGGGCGTAGGTGGCATGGGGGGTGTAACTGGAAGTGAAGTCAGTTTTTCTGCCATTAGTTTTCCCACTGGAGGTTGGCGCGCAGAGTGCGGAGCTGACAGAGGGCGTGAGCGTTAATTTCGGTCCACCAGGCGCCGGCCTGTTTGAGGCGAGCCTGGAGGACATGTCTGTGGCCGCTTTCGATCA
>SXGR01282646.1_pt1 | contig 12313 bp, 11 predicted proteins | sample 3174711 | NCBI WGS metagenome assembly SXGR01 (sample SAMN11356860, study PRJNA531348) | freshwater metagenome | isolation source: freshwater sample F1-60 | place: China: Fuxian Lake, Yuxi | collected 2017-12-25
CCCGGTATGACACTGCCTGGCCGATCATATTAGACGCGATAGCAGATGGCTCATCGTTGAAGTCAGCGCTTCGACTGCTCAATCCTACGCCCAGCTACTCATGGGCCAAGAAGCAACTCCGCACTGATCCAGATTTAAGAGCCGCTTATCGTGAAGCTCAGCAGGATCGTGCTGATCGATTAGCGGAGCAACTGATCGAGCTTGCGGATACGCCCATGCCTGAGGGACTGGACGGGCCATCTAAGAGTGCATGGGTTCAGAAGCTGCGCGTGCAGATCGACGTTAGAAAATGGACTGCAGCTAAACTCCACCCTCGCACTTATGGCGAGCGCCTGGATGTGAGCGTTACTGAGACGCAGATCAGCATAACGGCTGCATTGGCAGAGGCTGAGTCTAGGGTGATCGAGGGTAAAGTGTATGACATGGGTGAAAAGATGGGTAGCTTACCCATGAGCGAGTTAAAATTACAATTAAATCAATAGTTTATATGGATTATCTGGCGGAAGAGGTGGGATTCGAACCCACGGTAGATTTCTCTACGCTCGTTTAGTAGACGAGTGCTTTAGACCACTCAGCCACCCTTCCCCTGTCTTAATTTATACCGCAGCAATCGTTTATAATTGAGATCCTCTTATTATAATTTTGCATCTAGCAGAGGATTAACTTTTCTCATCGAGAGATGCACTCTTGCGCGAAAGCCTCCATTCAAAATTTTGCCGAAAGACTGGGCTCAAGGCCATGAGCACTAGTCCTAGTGAAAAAAGACACCAAACTGCAGGGACTTCATTCACATTTCCAGTAAGCCGCGCCGCAAGCAAAGGACCAAACAGAGCGTGAAAAACTGTAAAGCGCCAAGCGCCATATAATAATGGCAGCAGAAATGACACAAACATGTAAGAAGGAAAGCCCCATTTAAGGCCGATCAGCTGATCAACATGGATCATCAAACCATTGTAGGGGATATTCCATGCCAAATGCCAATTACCCGATACTGTACATAAGGGGGAACCGCATAGATTGACATTTGGTTCACAATTACCTGCCCATGCAAATGGATAAAGCTGCAAGAGCATAATAGCTGATGATATTCCGCATAAGGTATAAACCGGAACACGCCATTTCTCACGAACTGAAGCCGGAACAAGTTCTAATGAGAATGCGTTTATGAAGTAGGGCTGGAAAACTATATGCAATATTGAAAGAAGCGTGAGCGCCTGGTTAATCGGGTTATCGCACTGATTAATGACTAGATAACTGGCAAACTGCAACGCCTCCATCAAGGTAAACCAAGCAATTGCAACCTGAAATGCTAACGGCACGCTCCGACGGTTAGCGATAACGGTAGCGGCAACGCCGCCACAGACGATTGCAGCCGAAACTCCTGGTCCCCAACACATCAGACGCCCCTTTCTCTTCTCGTCGCGATAAACGCCGCCTGTGCTCTAATAAAAAAGTCATTGAGAAACATCAAGGATTTCAACCCATTCAAGATAAAATCTAATAAATTATAGTTTTAACAATTTTTTTGCTTGAAATTAGGCCCAATGGGCACAATTTAATAAATATAACTCAATTTTGAGTGTGGAGTATATCACATGACCTCTCAATCCAAGAATAATGAAGGAAGTCAATCTATTACGTCAAGCGGATGCTGTGGTGCCCATCAGGATCATGCGGCCCCAGCGCCGGAGGTTTTCACGGAAAAACGAACCCAGTCCATCATTGCGGCTCACTTAATCCAGGACCCAGGAAAAGCGGCCGCCCAAACTACCCAGAAGAGGGGCTGTTGCTGCGGCTAAGCGTGTCGCCGCTCAGAATATAGCAAGCAGGCGCAAACTAATTGCGCCTGCCTTTTATGTTCTAAAGGGCCTAGAAAGATCATGACCGCAGAAGAGATCAAACAAGCACGCCTTTCGCTAGGCCTGACGCTTGATGAATTCGCAAAACTAATCCGAGTCTCATCTGGACGGACAGTTAGAAAATGGGAAAATAACGAAAGGGAAGTTCCCGGTCCTGTGTCAGTCCTAATGGACCTATTCCTTTATTGTCCACAATCTTGGAAGTGTCGATGTGCTATGGAAGATATGCGCGAGGCGTTCGCATGTCGCTGCTCCTCACAAACAAAAATTATTTCTGATTAAAGATAAATCTCTTGGCATTAATGATCATCTATTACTGAAAATCCTGAGCAAAGTCGCGCCGCTGATCGCCAATCTCGCCAAATCTCTCTTTGCGCCTCATCCAATGAAAGCCGACCCGAACAAACAGTTTTTGCCAAACAGACTTCAACACGGTCCTTATCCTTAGATTCATCTTCAGTTTGAAGCATAAAATTCCTTAGATCGTTCGGAGCCCCTCCAAGGGATAAGGGTATTTTATGATCAAGAATAAAATCATGCATCGCCGAAATGGCGTATCCCTTCTTACGCAGCATTTCATATTTGATCGTATTTGTAACATTTGCTGGCGGACGGATCGTTCGCGTATACCCCCGCATGCAAATCGTCTCTGCCAGAGACTCCTCTCTGACCGATTGATTCAAAGGCAATTCTTGGGCGCAGGAAACGCCAAGGCATAAGCCATAATAGAGGACGCTAAGTGCAATGGATTGAATTTTTGGGGACAATTGAGCTCCAGTTCTCATACCAAATTTTATTGTGATTCATACCCTAAGATGCAAGACCTCGCCGAGGAATAATTGTTTTTTAGAGAAAATGTGTTCCTCAATGTGGCAAATTTTCTTATTTCTGATAAAACCACCTAAATTTTAGATATGCCTCAAGCAACAGCACCATGCAGTCAGAAACTAAAAAAAGCGGAAATTTTGGCTTAGCTCTTGCCGCCATTGGAATTGTCTTTGGCGATATTGGCACAAGCCCAATCTATGCGATTTCTGAAACGCTTAAAAGCCCCGGTCTGACAAATAGCTCAGAATGTATCTTTGGCATTATCTCATTTATTTTCTGGTCGCTAACGCTTGTTATTGGAGTCAAATATCTTTTCTTTATAACGCGGGCGCATAATCAGGGCGAAGGCGGCATATTTGCTATCCTGAGTCTTTTTCAATCAAGCAATAAATTGAAGAGCAGAAATGCGCTGATCCTTGCTACTACCTTAGGCATCATGTCAGCGGCGTTACTTTTCGCCGATAGTTTGATAACCCCCGCCCTGTCTATCATGTCAGCGATAGAGGGGATGAACGACATCTATCCTAATGCAGAAGAATGGGTGTGTCCTGTCAGCATCGTGATCATTCTGGCGCTTTACGCAATTCAAAGCCATGGCACCAAGGCCCTTAGCCTTCTTTTTAGTCCCGTTATGATCTGCTGGTTTTTAGCTATTGCGGCCTTTGGCTTGTTGCAAGTAATAGCGACACCGCAAATCTTATTTGCGCTTTCGCCCATTTATGCGTGGAAACTTATCTCCCTTCTCTCGTTAACTCAGGTTCTAACCCTGCTCGGCTCAATTCTTCTTGCGGTGACGGGCGCAGAGGCGATCTATGCGGATATGGGGCACTTTGGGCGTAAGCCCATCATGCTCGGCTGGTGGCTTATTCCTGCGCACAGCTTGCTGTTAAGTTATTTAGGCCAAGGAGCCTGGCTTCTGACACATCACCATTCTCCATCATCAGAAGTAACGCCCTTCTTTGAAATCGTTCCTCGCGTATTCGTGGCGCCCATGGTCGTACTTGCGACATTAGCTGGGGTCATTGCAAGTCAAGCAACAATTTCAGGCATGTTCTCTCTGGCCGGCCAGGCAATACAATTAGGCTATCTTCCGCGCTTTAAAATTTTACAGACGTCAGAAACGGAACGGGGCCAGATTTTTATCTCAAAAATAAATCTTCTTTTATTAATTGGCTGCCTCAGCCTAGTATTACTTTTTAAATCATCCTCGGGACTTGCTTCTGCTTATGGTTTTGCTGTGTCAGCAACAATGCTATTAACAACGCTAGCATTTTCAATGGTGGTCTATTTTATATGGGAATGGTCCTGGTGGCAGCTTTTTGTATTTTGCGCTATTGCCTTGCCGTTAGATTTCTTGTTCTTTTCAGCAACATTAATGAAATTACCCGCAAGCCATTATCTCACGCCGCTTATCGCCGGCTGTGTTATCTGGCTGCTGGTCGCTTGGAGAATTGGGAATAATAAGCTCGTTGAAAAAGTTCAAAGAATTGATATGCCTTTAGAGTTCTTTATTGAACTCATTGACCAGAGGCAGGATCTATATAAGCAAGCAAAACCCGCAATATTTTTCCAAAATCTACCCTTTCCACCAGAGGCGCAAATGACGCCGTTTTCGCTTTTACGGCAAGTTCAGATTACGTCAATGCTGTATCAACCAGCTGTTATTGTAGAATACCTTACCGCACAAAATCCGCGGGTTCACAAAGAGGATCGGATCAAGGCCTATGATCTGTCACATAATATCTATCTTGTGCATGTCTACCACGGTTATTATGAACAAATTAGTATCGATCCGGTGATTAATTATGGGAAAGAACTTGGCTGGTGGAAAAACGCTTCTGAAATTATCTATTTTTCAGCAAAAGAAGATCTGTCAATCGAAAATAAGTTTAGCCTGTCGCTTCTCTATAAATGGCCTTTTTCATGGCTTCACGGAATGGACGAGAATATATCTCGCACACTGAAACTTCCCGCCATTCAATTCGTCGAGCTAACAATGCCAGTCGACTTTTAAATCTCAACTATCTCACACACTGAAATTTATTTACAATCAACCAATGACAGCGTGAAGCGTTTAACACTCAAGTTCTCCAGCACTTTTAAACCGTCAACCGACTTTTATAACGACATAAACTGTCTCATTTAGACTAGGCACGAGAATCTAAGATTTCTTATACAATAGCTGACGCCTAAATAATCCTTAAACGAAAAGAAAATGAAAATTTTGGCTGACTTTAGAGGGTAAGGATAGCTGCATATATTTTATCATCTTATTGATAAGGCTCGATCGACATAAGCAGCAAATAGATGCTGAATTAAAGTATAAATTATTAAAGGCAACATAACCCTAGGATGATCTGAAAGCGCCATCGACGCGAGCACGAGGCCAGATCCATTATTATTCATCCCCAAAGCAAACATCAGCGAGACTTTTTCTGCGCGCGCTAATTTATAGATATTTGAGATATAATATCCCAAAAAGAACATTAAGCCACATAGCAGAGACACAACGATCATTGACAAAAAAAGGAAATCCCAATCCGGGTTTGTTTTAATTTCGGGTAGCGAAATTGATGCATTAGAATAATTCAATAAGACAAGAACGAATAAATTTATAATCTTAGCATAAGGCAATATTTTAGCCGATACATCTGCCTTCAAGGATAAATTTGTTAAAATACCCAAAAGAGACGGAAAGATCACCCAAGCGCCCAGAAAACTAATCGCCGTTCCCTGCGCTAATTCATGGAGATCCTCGGAATAATCTCCGATTTTCGTATAGCCCACAGCATGGAGCACAACTGGCGTCACCAAAGGACTTAACAGCGTTGTTAGTAAAACAAGCCCAAGACTTATGGATAAATTGCCTTTTGAGTTTTGCGCCCATGCTGTTGATGCACCCGCAATTGGCATAGAGGCGACAATCGCCAATCCCGTTAGAATTTGCTGCGTTTCTTCCAGATTATGCCAAATATTTACAAGCCTACTCACCACAACAATAAATATTAAAGGACCCAGCACGTTACTCAATACGCCAATAAGCAGAATTTTAATTTGATTTTTTAGGGATTTTAATTCTCCAATCCTGACCCCTAAGCCGGCATTGAAGAGTAAAACTGCCAACAGCGTAGAAGGTAAGGATAAATTAAGATGCAAAGGAGAAAGATTTATGGATCCTAACGAAGCTGTCCTCACCCACAAGCCCAAACCAGGACTAGTCATTGCTAATATATATGAGAAAAGAATGAGCCAAATTAGATTATGATGAAGAAAATCAAGAATTTTCTTTGAATAAAATTCTTGTGCAAGCATTTCACGGCCCAATCCTTTACTCAAAACAGGATTTTGCTCTCTTGGCGCAAAATCCTTCTACCTCAGCGCTTATTGATTCACAGGATAGATAAAGGTGAAGAGCGCCTTATGAGAATTAGGATCCACTTCATCTCCCTGCTTAATCTCACGAGATTTTACCAGGCCATCGAATGGCGCCAGCACATAGGCCTCTTCTATTTTGCTATTTGTGGCCTCAAGAGATTTCTGAAGATCGAGAAGGCTATTTTTTTCTTTTTCTAAACGCTGCTCGATTGATGTAATCTGCTTACGCGCTTCAAGATTTTTCCGCGAGGATTTTGCTCCGAGCTGATTGAGCTTATCTAATGCTGCACTGAGCGCAATTTCTTCCTGCTGAAGGCGCGCCATTGCGTCTATTTGAAGCTTTTCAGCTTTTACCCGTGCGCTATCGAGCTCAGGAACTTCGATAACAGCGCAGATTTGTCCCTTAGTGACACGCATGCCAACATCGCAAGAAATAGATCTTACGCGTCCCGCAACACTCGCCTCAACTACAGCAGCAACAGGTCTGGTGATTGCGGAAGAAAATTCTTTATTTTGAGTGGAGTCATGGCCTTTAGATCCCATATGCGCCATGATCGGCATATTCTGATCCATATTATACATGATCCAAAGCGTGCCGCCGATAACAAGAGCGACAACTAATGTGCCAAAAGCCAGCGCCAGAGAATTATTCACATTATCTGGACCGGTGGTCAGATGTAAAAAAAACGCCAGGTGCACGCCGATTTGTGCTACAGCCAGAACGGAAAGCGCGACGGGTATGCTTGGCCCCCAAATTGATTTGGACTGAACGAAGTAGAAAGCGGCTACAGTCAGGATCGCCGAAAGAACAAGACCAATAAAATATGTCTGTATTTTCTGCCAAGAACTCTGATCGACGAGATCGTTGAGGCCGGGCGCAACACCCAGAGTCACAGGCTTTTCATGCTCTTGGTTCATCGCGCATCCCCCACCAAATAAACCAGCGTGAAAACAGCGACCCAGACGATATCAAGCATATGCCAGAACAAATTAAAGCAGAGCAATCGCCGGAGAATATCGTCGCGAAAGCCTTTAACAAAAAGCTGCGCCATCATTGTGCCTAGCCACAGCAAGCCGACGCTGACATGTGCGCCATGACATCCGACAAGCGCGAAAAAGGAAGATAAAAACGCGCTCCGCTGAGGGCCTGCGCCCTGACCAATCATCTCAGTGAATTCACGCACTTCTAAGACAAGGAAAGTTAAGCCCAGAAGCCCCGTTGCAATAAGCGCGGCCTGTGTCCAAGCCATGCGTCGCGCTTCCGCCCCAACGAGAATTAATCCGCAGGTGAAACTAGATAACAGTAAACAGGCGGTTTCATAGGCAACATTGCGGATCGAAAGTAATTCGCTTCCCTTTGGCCCGCCGTCGGTTGAATCCTGCAAAACAGCATGCGCTGCGAAAAACGCAGAGAACATGACGATGTCGCTAAGTAAGAAGATCCAGAAGCCATAGCCGACGATAACGAGTTTGGCGCCTGGTCCATGATGGTCCTCTCCATGCGCCTCATGATGCGCATGGGAAGCAAGCTCCGACGAGAAGCGTTCATTTGCTACGGTCATATCGCCTCACTCGCATTTACTTGACGAGCAAGCCACGCCTCACGCGCAAGACGTCGTTCTTGGTCTAATTTTTCAACCTCGCTGGCCGGCACCGTATATTCGTCCTTATCGCGCCAAGCGAACCAAACAAACCCGGCATAAGCAGCCACTAAACTCACAACGACCATCCACCAAATATGCCAAATTAAAGAAAAACCCGCCATTGTCGCAAAGAACGCCGTGATAAAACCCGTGGCGCTATTTCTTGGCATTTCGATCGGCTGATAAGCGCCAATATCCGCAAGATGCCCCGTTCTTATCGATCGTTGCTTCATCTCCCAATAAGCTTCCTCTGATTTTACTTCTGGCAGAAAGGCAAAATTAAATACCGGCGGAGGAGATGAGGTCGCCCATTCTAGCGAGCGGCCATTCCAGAGATCTCCTGTCTTATCGCGCAGCGCTTCTCGGTCGCGAATACTCACGTAAAGCTGAATAAACTGACAAATCATTGCGATCCCAGAAATCGCAACGCCAAAAGTCGCCGCGACAACCCAGGGCCGCCATTCTGCTACCTCATAATGTTGCAAGCGTCGCGTCATGCCAAGAAGTCCTGCGACATAAAGGGGCATGAACGTCACATAGAAACCAATAATCGTAAACCAGAAGACAGCCTTACCCCAGGTCTCATTAAGTTTAAAGCCAAAGGCTTTTGGAAACCAGAAAGTGATTCCGGCATAAAGCGCAAAGACAACGCCGCCAATGATGACATTATGAAAATGCGCAATGACGAATACGGTGTTATGCAGCGCAAAGTCTGCGGGCGGCACAGCCAACAACACGCCCGTCATACCGCCGATAACAAAGGTAACGAGGAAGCCAAGCGACCATAACATCGGCGTTTGATAGCGGATCCGTCCGCCATACATCGTAAAGAGCCAATTGAATATTTTAACGCCCGTAACAACCGCAATGACGCTTGTGGCGATACCAAATACAGCATTGACGTTACTGCCTGCGCCCATTGTAAAGAAGTGATGCAGCCAAACAATAAATGAGATGACACAAATGCCCAATGTCGCGATGACCATGGAGCGATACCCAAATAAAGGCTTTCCTGAAAAAGTAGAGATGATTTCAGAGAATATGCCAAAAGAAGGCAAAACGAGAATATAGACTTCTGGATGTCCCCATGCCCAAATAAGATTTAAAAACATAGCCATATTGCCGCCGCCATCATTGGTAAAGAAATGAAAGCCGAGATAGCGGTCTAGCGCCAACATGATCAGCGTAGCGGTTAGGATTGGAAAAGCGGCGACAATCAGCATATTCGACGCAAGCGTGGTCCAACAAAACATGGACATGCGCATATAGGTCATTCCAGGAGCGCGCATTTTCAAAATTGTTGTGACAAAATTAATCCCTGTCATCAGCGTGCCTGCGCCAGAGATGAGCAAAGCCCATAAATAATAGTCGACGCCAACGCCAGGCGAATAGGGGAGTTCAGACAAAGGCGGATAAGGCAGCCAGCCGGCTTGAGAAAATTCTCCCACGACAAGCGAGATATTTACCAGCAAGGCGCCGCTTGCTGTGAGCCAGAAACCCGTAGAATTAAGCGTTGGGAAGGCAACATCGCGAACGCCAAGCTGCAAGGGCGTTACAAAATTCATTAAACCAATAATTATAGGCATAGCGGCAAAGAAGATCATTATTGTGCCATGCGCGCTAAAGATCTGATCATAATGATGCGGCGGCAGATAGCCTGGGGCGTGGAATGCAACAGCCTGATGCGTCCGCATCATCACGGCATCAACAAATCCACGCAGAAGCATAACAAGACCAAGCAACGCATACATGACGCCAATGCGTTTATGATCAACGCTTGTAATCCACTCTTGCCACAGATAGGGCATATAGCCCTTAAAACTGATCCAAACTAAAAGCCCCAACAATAAAACAACAACCATAGCGCCGCTAATCAGCGGGATCGGCTGGTCCCAGGGGATCGCATCTAGGGTGAGCTTGCCGAGCATTGTTACTCCGTCGTCTGAGCATGCGAGGCTGAAGGATCAGCGGCTTTTTGTTCAATCGGCAATTGGCGGGTCGCTATTTTTTCAAAAAGCTCTGCATCAATTGATCCGTAGAGTATCGGCGCAGAGGCTTCTCGCTTATGCGCAAGACTAAGATAGGTCGCATCATCTAATTTGAGCGGCGATTGCCGGGTTTGAACAATCCAATTATTAAAATTTTCTGGCGAGAGCGCCTTTAAAGTGAAGTGCATATCTGAGAATCCGCCGCCACTAAATTGAGCGGACTGACCATAATAATCTCCGATTTTATCAGCGCGAAGATGGAGCTGAGTGACCATACCATTCATCGTCGCGATCATACTCCCCAGCTGAGGCACAAAAAACATGTTCATTACAGAACCAGAGGTTAAAGAAAAATGCGCGGTTGAATCGACCGGCAACGCAAGTGTGTTAACGCTCGCTACACCCTGTTCTGGGTAAATAAAAAGCCATTTCCAATCGAGCGAAACAACTTGGATCTCGATTGGTTTGCCGCGAGAAGCGATTGGCCGAGCTGGATCAAGCTCATAAGAACCAATCCAAATAACGCCGCTGAGAAACAACACCACCAAAAGCGGGATGCCCCAAACAATGAGCTCAATATGTCCTGAATGCGCCCAATCAGGCAGATAGGTCGCTCGCTTATTTGAAGCCCGAAACCACCAGCCAAAGGCCAGCGTCGCCAGGATTGTCGGAACGACAATAATGAGCATGATCACGATAGAATTGATCAGGATTTGCGCATTGCCCGCCGCACTCGGCCCATGGGGATCCAGCACACCGCCTGCAACGGAGGCGAGATCTTGTGAGAGATTCGTCGAGGCTGCAGAGAGCTCAAAAAAGCCAAAGTCCAGCCCTAGCACTCCCATCATCCACATCTCCGCGTCCACATAGATTAAAACCTTTGCAGCTTTTGGGCCAGATCCGAAAACGTGAGTTTACTCACACATTTGTTTTGGCACAAATAGCTGAGCTTGCGCTAGAATTTTTATCGCCCTTTAGCCGTTTCAAACAAAAAAATTAAAGCACGCTTTTTTGACAATTTGCAGACTAAAATACTAAAATCTGGCAGTTTAAAATGGATGATTTTTTGGAGACTTATTTGAACACGCGATCAATATTGCACAGCTCATAAAAATTTTTTTGATTCTCTTTCGCACCCAATCTTAAACAGCATAGCTCTCTTTAGCCACGATTCACCTCTTCAAAAATAAATCCGCCGTTGATTTTCCACAATTCCATTTCTGGATGCAATCGCAAATTTCTTAACATCTGCGCCTTGCAGCTTTAATGCCTTTGATTGAAACAAGTTTTTGGTGGAAACTGAAGAACCCCGCAAGATACCCACGCTCGAGCTTGGCTCAAGCGACAGTCAAAGAAAAAAGGTCTTTGAAGAAATATGTGTTTATTTTTTATTTCATGACACGCTCAGAAATAAGCTTCCAAAACGCTTAAGCTAACGAAATACGCTCAAACTAGCCAATAAGAAACAAAATTTTGCGCCTATTTGCGCGAAGCTCGTATAATCGCCTATCTAAACATCTTTAAGGCGATCAACACTCGTTTAAAAAAAAGAGGCAATAAACGCTTAGCCACGATCCCGATGCGAAACAAACAATAGGCCAACCCTGGGGCCTATCTTTCTTTCCGATAAATCAGCGTATCAACGTTAATTGCGGCAACGCCATCACAAAACAAAAGACGTTTTTTTTATCCGCGAGAGCAATACAAAAATCATTTAAAAATGTTGGAAATCCGATTATCTCCTGTCCTAGAATTTTTCCCAAAGACATAACATTAATAAATTCTGCTCTTGGGATATGCGTCTCGCCAAAAACAACAAAGGGAAACCAGGAAATGATTGGCGTCGGAATCGTAATCCCGCCTTGATTAAATTTAACGCCTTCATAGGCCGCAGCCGCCTGCTGTAGACTGAGGATAAAAAGGCCGCCGCCTATGAAGTCCCACAAGCGCGAGTGTGTAAGATAAGCCCCCAAGGCGCTGATTAATGCAAACACCAGCCAAAAAAAGGCGAGTTGCAGATTTCTAATTTGAAATTTTTCAAGCCTCGGATCATGAGACAAAACCGCCCTCGCCTGCATTTTTTCTATCTTTCTTAAGCGGGGCAGTTTTTAAACCTCCCTTTTGCGTCGCGACATGACTCAGGTTTCAGGCGCAGTTTTTTCTGGCTGAACCTTTTGCGGTTTTGCAGCTGGCTTTTTCTCTTTTCCGCCAAAAGCCGATTCAAAAGCATTGGGAATTTTATTATGGCCGAAAGTATCCTCAAAAGCATTGGAAATTTTATCATGCCCAAAGGTGTCTTCAAATGCATCAGAAATCGCGTCGCCGGCAAAAGCCGTCGAAGAAGCTAAAGAAAAACTCGCTACAATAAGAATTTTAGCCAATAATTTCTGTCTTTTCATCGATCTTTCCTTCTTCCACCCTTAGCGCTCGCTCCCACATCTTGATTGATTTTAGGAAGCTCGGACCATAGCGCTTTGCGTTTCATATCCTTGTCCTTGTGCCAGAACACCTTCTTAAGATCAATTGCGTAGTATTTTGGCAGACCGCGCCCGGCCATAAATCAATAGAAAATGGAATAAGTCTAAATAATCATTAGCAATTGACAGCGATGCAGATAGCA
>SXGR01190383.1_pt1 | contig 12312 bp, 12 predicted proteins | sample 3174711 | NCBI WGS metagenome assembly SXGR01 (sample SAMN11356860, study PRJNA531348) | freshwater metagenome | isolation source: freshwater sample F1-60 | place: China: Fuxian Lake, Yuxi | collected 2017-12-25
ACAACAGGACGACGCAAGCACGCAATTTGTCGCGCTCGTCTGCGACCAGGAACCGGCATCGTGACGATTAACGATCGGGTGTTCGAAGGGCGTCGCTCAAACAGGGTGGCCAGGATCCGATCCCGCCCCCTGGCGAATTCCAGCATGGAGACATACTTGTGCGTCGACTGGGTTAGCTTGAAATTTGTCAGCTGGATGCCAGTTAGACCCCAGAAGTAGTCCTTGTAGATTGAGCTGAACCGCTCGATTTCGTGATCCTTGTATTTGTGTGTTGTCGGGGCGTTCGGGCGCCACTGTGGTGAGGGACTGTCTGGAACGTAGCGTCCGTCATAAGGGACCACTCTTGGTCCCAGCCCAAAGCACAGAAAATCATGCATCGCCTGGTCAAACGCATGCCCTGTCTTGCATCGCTGGGGGGTTTCAGGAAGGGTGTCACTGTCACTGTCTGACCCGGTGTTGTAATTATGCCTGCTCATGCTCGCTCGCCAGCGTGCCGCTAGCTTTAATATCGCGCTGACACTCGGATAAACGGTACTAAAGTCCCGTCCTCCGCGCCCACCACCGTTGCATGGACTGGCACACCCGCTCCAACGAGATCCAGGCCCGCTTCTTCAGGACAGGGTCCAAAACCTTCCTGTGGCTCAAGCACCATCAGGACCTCCTCCAGTGGAGCTTCACCTTCATGGACCTGGGCATGTGCCATACGCTCTCGGGCCACGCGAGAGTCCACTCGGCACCCTCGGGTGGATACCTGGTCAACCAGCGCCCACACTCTACAGAAGACGAGGCGCTGCTTGCGGTGTTCGGGGGGCACTATCAGACATTTGTGGACCGGCTCTACAGGGACGTGCTGGGGGACTTGTAGGCACGTCCCCGGCCTGGTCACGGCTATCCAGAAAAAAACGCGTGTTTGGCTGGGTGGGGACTACAGAAACTGTGTGGGTCAGTTTCAGATGGGATGCTCAAAGGTTTTATCTTTCGCAGAGATCGTGCGGGGGCGTGATGCTAGCGTGCGTGTAACGGATGATAACATGCTCTTTGCCGTTGACTTGGTCATGGTTATGACTGGGGCAAGCAGGGATGACGCTGGAAAAGCGTTGAGGCGCTTGTCCAACGGGTTGTTTTCATCGGACAAATTGTCCGAAAGAAATACTGGAGGCTCTGGTAACACCAAGACCAAGCTGGTGTCGTTTGAGGATGGCATGGAGCTGGTAATGGTGCTTCCAGGCAAGATCGCGAAAGAGACACGAGCCATGTTTGCCAATATTCTCAAGCGCTATCTTGCTGGCGATGAGTCGCTTATCGTGGAGATCCCTAATTTTGAGCGAGATCCGTTGAGACACAATCTGGACGAGAGGACTCGCCTGATGATGCAGGACTCCTTGCAGAACTCTATTCTCAATACTGCGTTCACGACTGGTTAGAAAAAGGCAATCACCAACGGCCCTTCCGCAAGCAAGCCCATCTCCATCGCGAGCGTGGCATCGGAGCTGGGATTCAGGCCCACCACCGAGGACGCCAAGCGCATCGGGCTGGACCTGCGCAAGCGCTATCTCAAGCAGCACGGGAAGCCCCCTCCCAAGCACGACCAACTCTGTGATGGACGGGTCACTCTGGTCAACTCCTACACGGAGCAGGACCGTCCCCTCGTGGAGGAGGCACTTTACGCCTACTTCAAGCCGTGCGAGGAATCCGACGGGGACAGCGAGTAGTTGTGTTGTGCTCGCTCGGAGCGGATTTAATGAAAGGCCTTGCGTGTCTTACATGGTAAGACGACCCAGCCGAAGTAGGGCAGGCTCGTCGAGGGTGCCAATCGGCTCGGGGAATGGTATTGGGCTGTAGTCGGCCACTTCTGGTCCAACCGGCGGGTGCAGATTGATGTTCTGCAACTGATTGTAGAGGTACTGCAAACCAGGACCCATCTGCGGGTGGACGTACACTGGATTGATCGGGAACTGCGGGGGAGTCGTGTATCCGTCCATAATGGCTAGAGGTACCAGCGCCATCGAGGCTGCCTTTTAATACCCATCCAACCAGCGCAAAACTAGGGTGCCACGCCCACAATCTGGACCTTGGACGGGTTCACGCCCGCCGCCTGGGCGACCGCTGCGATAAGCGCGTCCCTCTGGGCCTCCAGTTGGTTAGGCGTAAGGCTGAGCATCATCTGGCCAGAGGTCGTGAAGAAGTACGTGCACTTGTACCCGTTGTTGCACCGGCAGTAGTGCCTCGTGATCGAACCAGCCGGGGACCAGGTATTCGCTGGGCAGGCCTGGATTGTCGTGGGGCTCCTGCAGAAATAGTTGGCTGGACACGGGGGGCACTGGCTCTTCGAGGTTAACCCAGTCTTGAGCGAGTACGTCCCCAATGGACAGGCGATGACAGTTCCGATCCCGCAGTAATACCCAGCAGGGCAGGGCACGCAGGACCCTCCATCCTGGGATGGCACGCTCCCCAGCGTGCAGGTCTTGCAGGTCGTCCCCCCGCTCGAAGCGGCGTACGCTGGGCAATTCAGGCACCGACTGGCCCCAACCGCGGTGGAGTAGGTCCCGCTCGGGCAGGGCAGGCAAACCCCCGTCGTCGAGTACTTACCAATCCCGCACTGGACACAGCCAGGCTCCAATCCAGCAAGATCCTGCATCCCCAGGCCTCCCGCGCACCTGCACCCACTAATCCCAGTCCCGCCAGGTCCGCTCGAGTCCTTCGGGCACATCCGGCACTCGGATGTGCCCAGCCGGCTCCACATGTTGATAGGGCACCTGAGGCACACCGGCTCCGTCGCGTACGTCGGGTAAAACTGGCCCTCCGGACACGGCTGGCACACCCCGTCCTGCACGACCATCCGGTTCGGGCAGGGGTCACACTGGGGCATGCCCTGATTGTCTGGACTACCCGACGGACAGGTCTTGCACGTGGTCTGGGCGATCTGATCCTGAAACGTCCTAGCAGGGCAGGGCTGGCAGCTTTCCCCCGTCATGCCCAGCGAGTACGTCCCGCGCGGGCAGGGCAGGCACTGGACGTAAGTCAGGGTCTCTCCAGGATCCGCCTGCGCATCCACCTCATACTGGAACCTCGCCTCCTGCAAGCACCCTTGGGAAGGTGGGTACTCACCGGCTTGGAGGGCGATGGGCTGGCTCAATCCCGTGTTTCCACAGAAGGCCGTGATGAGTGTAGACGCGAACAGGCGGAACCCGTCCTCCTGGCTGTTCGGAAAGACGTGCACCCTAGTCGTTGGACCAGCATAGCTCTCGACCCCTCCGAATCCTCTGGCATTATACCCCAGCCGGTATCCAGGCAGGCACAGGCAGTCGTCAGGTCTGCTCGCATTCACGTCCGGCTCGCTGTTCCTTGGGCAGGTCGCGCATCCCCCGTATGGGTCGTTGGGGAACTGGTCGGGCCGACACGCTCCGCAAGTAGACGCGCCGACATCACTGGTCGCCCCCACTGCACAGCGAGCACATCCCGTCGCGCTGGTCAGGCCGATCCCCGTCGAATAGTATCCCTCGGGACATCCGGTGCACCCTGAGGCAGCCTGCAGGCCTCGTGCGCTCGAGTACGTTCCAGGCAGACATCCTGAGCACGCCCGCTCACCGAGCTCGGCCGCAAACGTCCCGGGAGGGCATTCTGAACACCCAGAGGCTCCTGGAGTGTCCACGTACGCTCCAGGCAGGCAGGCAGAGCAGGCAGGCCGCCCCTTTTCCCCGGCATAGTAGCCAGCGGGGCAGGCTTCACAGGAGGAGAGGCCTATTCTTGGCCCAAAAGAGCCAATCCCGCACTGGAGGCACTGGGTCCCGGCGCGGATCTCCGTGTACGTCCCATTCTCGCAGGGCTTGCAAGCAGTCCCCCTTACCACGTCGAGAAAATCCCCTGGTGCACACAGCTCGCACGCCGTCGCCCCATCTTCCGCGCTGAACTCGCCGGCCGGGCAGTCCAGACACACGCTCATCCCTGCCTTGAACGAAAACGTCCCGCCCAGACATGGCAGGCAGGCCAGATTGCTCCTGTTGTTGGCCCAGACGTACCGGAACCCCGCCTGGCAGACACATCCCTGTAAGCCAGTCCCCCCTGTTGAATCCGAATTGGCGGGGCAGGCAGTACAGGCCCCCGCGCCCCCTTCGCTGTAGGTCCCGGTTGGGCAGGCGGCACAGGCCGTCCCGCCCCCCTGGAGGTACTTACCCGTCTCGCACGACCTGCACCCCGTCACGCCAACCTCCAGGGAGAACGTGCCGTGGGGGCAGGCCTGGCATCCAGTCATCCCGGTCAGCGAGTACGTCCCCGCACTACAGTTGAAGCAGGAGATCGCCCCAATGACAGAGGTTTTGCCCCCCATACAAGCTTGGCAAGCCGTCTGGCCCGTCTGGTTCGTAAATGTCCCGTCTTGGCAGGCCCTGCACACCGTGACCCCTGTCTCCATCGAGTACGTCCCGGGCCCGCAGGCATCACAATAGCGCACCCCGTCCATCCAGGAAAATGAGCCGGCCGGGCAGTCCAGACAAAAGGACGCGCCATTCAGCGAGTACCCCCCCGCAGAACAGTTCTGGCACGCGCTCCCGCCCTCCCGTGCAAAAAACGTCCCAGCAGGGCAGTCCAGGCACTCCGACGCCCCGGTCCCCTGGAAGTACGTGCCCACCCCGCACCTCTGGCAGTAAACAGTCCGGTTCTGGTCTGCATAGGTGCCTTGCTCACACTCGGTGCAGCTGGAGGAACCCGCCTCCGAGAATGTCCCAGGAGGACAGGCCTCACACTGGAACGCGCCGTCCATCCCGGAATACTCGCCCGCCTTGCACGCCTGGCACATCCGGAGGTCGGGCTGGATAAATCCGCCCGCGTGGCATACCCGGCAGACCGTCGAGCCCATGTCGCTGTACTCGCCGGCCGAGCACGCCAGGCACACTCCAGCCCCGTCCGTGGGCGAATAGGTGTCGGGGGGGCAGGCACTGCAGGCAGAGGCATTCGAACCAGCTGAATACCTTCCAGGAGGGCAAGTCTGGCACCCGTTGGCGTACTCCTTATCCGAGAACTGGCCAGGCTGGCAGGCCAGGCACGCTATCCCTGCCCGCGTGTAAAAACCAACTCCACAGGCAGAACACGTGGTTCCCCCGTATCCAGGAGCATAAGCCCCGACGGGGCAGTTTTCACACGTGCTAGCAGCCTCCCCAGCCCCGAACTGCCCAGGCAGGCACGACACGCAGCTCCAGACCTGCCAGCATAAAAGCAAGTCAGCCAGGTCACCAAAAAAATGGAGAAATACCGGCAAATCGTCCATTGTGCACACGAGGCCTTCCAGCGCCGCTTGAACAGGATCGAGGTGGAACTCGCGGAGGCGCAGCACGCGCTGGAGAATCTGGACCTCCGGATCCTCTCCCACGACCGCAAGACAGCCATCATCATGGCCCAGCACGCCCGGCTAGGGGAAAACAGCCCTTTGCATGGCCTCCCAGAAGATCTGTTGCGCGTGATCGCCAGCGGGGGCTCGCTGCTCTGAAAACAAGCAAACCATGCTATGGCCTGGATTCTAGACAACCCATAATAATACTAGACACTTTCCTATCCTACCCCCTCCTCTCCCCCTCTTGACCTCTAGAGTACCGTACCGTACCTTATGTACCGGTACATACGGTACGTTACTTTCTTCTGGTTACTGGCTGGGTGGCTGGGGGTGCTGGAGGAATCCGCCTACCAGAAGAATGGGTTGAACGATTGTTGATGAGATAGTTTACCCTGTCTGTCTGGTATGTCCAAGCTATAAAAGCCAGCCGTGCCAGCACAACCATTCACCATGCGGCCGCCCTCGACCTGCCTGCCCTGCCTGCTCCTCCTGGCCCTGATCTCGCCCGGCCAGTCTGGTCTAGCCCCCTCTTTAAAATCCCGTCCACCCCTGGTCAAAAAGCCGGAGGTCGACCCGGAGGACATCGTGCGCTTCACGAAAAACCTGTACAAGGACCTCGGGAACAACGCCTGGAACAACACGGCCGCCGTGGCCGACAAGTACCGCCCCGAGTTCCTCGAGCTCAACCAGACCACTGCGGGCCAACTGGGGCAGACCCTCTCCTCCCTGTTGGAGATACGGATGCTCGACCTGCAGGCCTCCGTCCGGCACGCGCGCAAGATGCGCTCCGTCTTCCAGTCCTTTGTGGAAAAACCGGCGGAGGACGAGGCTATTTAGGCTGGGGGAACGCCCGACAGCTCGAATGGAACCGGCACTCCCCCCCAACGAGCTTGCCATGAAATGGCCGAAACCGTTCAGACGCCCGACAAAGCCCGAGCCGACCGCGACCCAGCCGGAGGAAGCTTACACGTATCGGGGTGGAGCCAGCGCGGATCCCACCTCGTCAGATTTGCAGTTCTTCAAGGACAGTTTAGAGGATCTGACGCTCAAGTACGAGACCCTCCGCGTGGACATTGCGCAACTCTCGGCGTACCGGATCCACGACGAGAGGGACAAGGGCGATATCTGGCAGGAACTGACGAGTTTTCACGAAGCCCAGACTGCGCGTGAATCACGCAGGAAAAGCTTGCAGGAGCACACGAACCAGAAGATGATTGCCGTCATGGGGGATCTGGGTAACATCAGGTCGGACGTGGACAAAGTGGTCGCACATCAACAGGTTTGTGAATCAGAGTTGTCGAAAATGGATATCAAGCTGCAGTCTCAGGTCAAGAATCTTACCCAGACCGACCTTCTGTTCAGAGCGGGCAATGGTAGGACAAAACAAATTCTGCTAAATTTCGGGTTGGCCATTAACCACCATTCGGAACGCCTTACCGATCTCGAGAGGGAATTGCGCCGGCTGTCTGCAGGAAGAACAGACCAGCCGGCGGAGACTCGAATCGTCCCGTACAAACAACGAGACGTGGTCCTGTACAACTGGCCACCGCCAGATATTGATGGGCAGTCGTCAAATGACGATGAATGACCAGTATTTACGGGTTCTCCTGCCTCCTAGCACAGCATGAACCCCCATACTGCGAGACACAGCCGGGCCGTGGAGCCGGAACCGCTAGAAGCATGGGGGTTTACCCGTAAACCATCCGCACAGCCAGCTCCGCAAGACCTGGAGCAGCGATTCAAGGAGGTGACAGACACAATTGACCAAAAACTGAACCATTTCCAGAGTTCCTTGGAATTCATGATCCACCTATTAGACGAGCGCCTCAAGAGTTTTGAGGCCAGGCTCCCCCCAGCTGTAAAGGCGAGGATGCACGACACCCCGCTCTTCGCGCGCCCACCGTGACCGCGCCCTCGTTCAAACCCGGTATAAAAGCCAGCAAATCCAGTCAAAAAAACAAGAAATGCCTCGCAGGATCGTGGTCAACACCAAGTACGGGGGGTTCAGCCTGTCCCAGCAGGCCCAGGACCTGTTCAAGGAGCTCACCAAGGACGTCGAGAGGCCCTCCTACTGGTTCATCGACGAGGACGTCAGGCGGGACGACCCTGTCCTCCTGCACGTCGTGGACACTCTGGGCCTGCAGGCGTGTTCGGGCACCTTCTCGGCCCTAGGTATCGCGGAAATCCCTGACGACATCCCGGACGACGGCTGGATGATACGGGACTACGACGGCATCGAGTGGGTCGCTGAAAATCACAGGACCTGGCATGCCCTCAAGTTCCCTCCCGACCGCTCTGTCCCACCAGTCCCGCCAGAATAAACCAGTCTAAACTCACCACAGCCGCCTGAAGCATGATCGAATACGTCCCAGCGGGGCATGCCTGGCAGACGTCCGAGCTCGTCGCCCCGGAAACGCCAGAATATCGCCCCGTCCCGCACCCCTCGCAGTCCCAGGGGCTCTCCAGCAGCCCAGTCCCAAACGTGCCGGGCCTGCACTCCAGGCACTGCGGGAAAAAAGACAGGGGGGTAAACTTATCCCATCAAAAAAACATGCAAGCCATACTCGAGCAAGGCAGATTCCTCCAGCACCCCACCCAGCCAGCCAGTAACCTGAAGAAGTACCGTACCGTATATGTACCGGTACATAAGGTACGGTACGGTACTCTAGAGGTCTAGAGGGGGGGAGGAGGGGGGTAGGATAGGAAAATGTCTAGTAATATTATGGGCTGTCTAGAATCCAGGCCATAGCATGGTTTATCTGGAAATGAATGGGATGACAGGCTGACCTCTCTGGAGCCTTCCCCAGCAAATGTCCCGTTCCTGCAGGGCTGGCATATGGACTGGCCGCTCTCGTTGGTGAAGGTCCCGAACTGGCAGAGCTGGCACGTACTAGCCGCTGCAGGGGAATAGCTGGCGGGTTCGCACGGCGTGCAGTTTGCGCTGCCGGTCTGGTTGGAGGATGTGCCTGCCGGACAGGGTGAACACGCCGACGCGTAGATCCAGGAGTACTCGCCCACCTGACACTCCTCGCAGACCGTGCTGCCCTCCAGGGAATATGTGCCGGATGGGCAGGCGCTGCAGTTTGTGCTGGCGTTACTGAGCGTGTAGGAGCCAGGAGGACACCCCTTGCAGTCGCTGGCCCCGGAGGGTGAGTAGCTGCCAGAGGGACAGAGTAGGCAGGCGCTGGCTTGAGAAGGGGAGTATGAGCCGGACTTGCATGTCTGGCAGGTCCTGTTGATCTCGTACTTGCCAGCGGGACAGGGGAGGCACTGGTCCAACGAGGCGGCCGCTTGAACGACGCTGTTGTACGTGCCGGATGGGCAGGGCCTGCAGTCCAGCAGCGACCCTTGGAACTGGATGTCCAGATAGGTGTGGTATGGGCAGGACAGACAGACGGAGCTTGCAATCGGGGCGTACTTGCCAAGCGGGCAGGCCTGGCAAAAACTCGCTCCCAGGCCCGAGAATGTGCCGTTCTGGCAGGCCCCGCAAACCGTTTGGCCAGGATCACTGGAAAACCGGCCACTCCCGCATGGCGTGCACTCCCTGGAGAGCTCGTACGTGCCAGCCGCACAGGATGTGCAGGCCAAGCCCGTTTGGGCCCCAGTGTAAGAAGAGACCTTGCCAGCAGGGCACTGCTTGCAGCTGGTGAGCGAGCCCTGGTACGGGACGTCCAGATACGTGTGGGCTGGGCAGGGCGTGCAGACACTGCTCCCTATCGCCGCGTACGTCCCCAGCTGGCAGGAAAAACAGTCCGTCGCGCCTTCCAGCGAGGTGGTGCCATTCCCGCACGGCGTGCAAGTCTGGGACCCGTACACGCTGGAATAAAAACCAGCTCCACACCAGTCGCACCTGGTCTGCCGGCCCGCCAGGGTCGACGCGCTTCCTGGATAACAGGCTTGGCAGTCGGCGTCCGTGCTGTTGGAGCAGACGTAGCACCCCTCGTAGTTCTTGAACTTACCGGCCTGGCACTGGAGGCAATGGGACATGCCGGAATACGAATAGAGCCCTAAATCGCAGAGAGAGCAATTGGAGCTAGCATTCCTGGGGGTGTAGCTGCCCTCTGCACAGGGCTGGCACGTCACGGCGTTCTCCGGCGCAAAGGATCCGGGCTGGCACTCCCCGCAGGCGCTGGCGGAGGTGCCGGAGAAGGTGCCTGGGGCGCAGGATTGGCAGGCGCTCACCCCAATGGTCGAGTATGTCCCAGCAACACAGCCGGCACAGGCCACCGTCCCGCTCGTATTCGTGAACTTGCCTGCAAGGCACAGGCTGCAGGTGACAGACGAGGAGGCCCCTGACGCCGTGGAGTACACGCCAAGCCCGCAGTCCAGGCAGTAATTAGAGCTTGGGAACCCCTGGCCGGTCCCGTACTTCCCAGCAAAACAGTTTGTGCACGTGGAAGCCCCAAGGAGCGAGTACTTGCCTGCAGAACAGACTGTACACGCACTGACCAGGCCCAACCCAAATGTTCCTGCTGGACAGGCCACACACGCGCTGAAGCCTGCTGCAGCGTAGGACCCGCTTGAGCAGCTCGTGCAGTTGCTGGACCCAGCCGGCGCCGCCAACCCATCCCCGCACGGCTCGCAGGTCTGGGCTCCCTCGGTGTTGGCTGGAAACGAGTACTTGCCCGCAGAGCATGTATCGCACGTCGTATTCCTACCCAAGCTGGTGGATGCTGTCCCCATCGCGCAGAGCTCGCAGTCCAGATCTGAGGTGTTGGAGCAGGCTTTGCAGCCGGGATACAAGTTATACTTTCCGGCCGAGCAAACAATACAGGGTCCACCGGGAGGGCCCCAACGGCCTGTCATAAACAAGAGTTAGCAAGCTCATTGCAGGAATTCTATCAGTAAAAAACGCCAACTCACCAGCCAGGCAGGAACAGTTGAGTCTGTCCCAGGCCAGGGGAGGCGAGAAAGTCCCCTCTGGACAGGTTGCTTGCAGGCCGGAATAACAGAAGGCTGGACTCTGGCAGGCCTCGCACGGCGTATTATTCAGGCCACGAAAACCGAGCTTACAGGTACAGGCTGTATATGAAGCAGATTGAACAGGAGCTGTCGCGTTGGCCACGCAGGACTCAACTGCCCCCCGACCAGTACAATAGCTGTTAGCAGGGCATTCCTCGCAGTAATTCAGTTCTGTCCTGTTGGTTGCATTTTTCCAAGCTGGCGTGCAATAGCAATCAGAGTAGCTCTGGGCAGATCCAATTGAGAATGCATGACTGGGACAAGTTAGATTGGAATTCTCCCAGCAATATTCTCCAGGAACACAAGGCTTGCACCACCAGTTTGCTGGAGGGTAGAGATTGCTGTACTCACGATAAAAACCAGGTCTGCACACGCACTCCATGATGTTTCTAGCACTCCTCTTGGAATCAGCATTCTCTGGGCAGACACAGTCATAGATCTCGTCGCTTCCAGCAAGAGAATACGTCCCATTTGGGCAAACTAACGTGAAGTTGGCCATCCCTCCCGGGCAGTATGAGCCGGCCCTGCATTCCTGTGAAACAAGCAAAAACACGTGTCAGAAAAAAAGTGGGTGAAACAGAGCATGGGCATGAGGACTTGTTTAGTCCCCCTCTCTGGATTTTACATGGCTGATCATGTCCTGGCATGCCCAGTACCAGAGCTGATGTGTGGAGTGGTAGCAGAGGTCAAGAAAGCAGGGAAGGCTCCAATTTTCAAACCTAAATGTCCTCATGGCAAGAGGAAGACCAGGTGTATTCTGTGTGGGGGGTCTGAGCTTTGTGGCAAGGGATGCAAGAACTTTGGCAAGAAGAAAGCCTATTGTTTGGATTGTGGAGGATCTGCCTTGTGTGGAAAAGAATGCAAGAACTACGGGAAATTCAAAAGTTCTTGTATGGATTGTGGAGGAAATGCTTTATGCAAGCATCCATGCCCTCGTGCTGGCAAGCAGAAGGCCTTATGCAAAAACTGCAGAGTCACTGTTTGTCAAGATGTCAAGTGCCCTCATGGCAAGCGAAAAGCGCGCTGCATCTTTTGTGGAGGGTCGGAGCTTTGTGGCAGGAAATGCAAGAACTCTGGCAAAAGCAAAGCCTATTGCTTGGACTGTGGTGGTTCAGCTTTGTGTGGTAAGGAATGCAAGAACTATGGCAAATCCAAGAGGTCGTGTATGGATTGTGGGGGACAGAAACTCTGCCAACAACCCTGTGCTCGAGTTGGCAAGAATAGAGCCTACTGCAAAGACTGTGGAGGCTGGGCCTTATGTGGTGATGATTGTTCCAATGCAGGAGGGATCAAGTCGCGTTGCAAGCTTTGTTCAGGATCCTCTCTCTGTGGAAATGAATGTCCCAACGCAGGCAAGTTGAAGGCTCTTTGCGTGAACTGTGGTGGGAGTGCACTTTGCGGGAAGGAATGTCCAAGAGCAGGGAAAAGCAAAAGCCTCTGTCCCAGCTGTAACGGGAGCGCGCTTTGCCAACCTCCATGTCCTAATACGGGAAAATGCAAGTCCAGATGCCAGCGTTGTGACGGGAGAGCACTTTGTGATGCGGACTGTCCCAACGCTGGTAAATTGAAAGTTCTTTGCTGGACTCATGGTGGAAGTAGTCTTTGTGTTGGATGCCATTTTACCATGGTTAGACGCAAAGGTGACATGTGCCAAACTTGTGCACCAGTTGCTCACAAAAAAGCCAGAACTCGTGAAGCCCGCATGGCAGCCACGCTGGACGAGTGGGCTAGAAAGGACCTTATTCCCCGATATTCTCGTTGGAACAAGCAGAACCCGCTGGCAGACCCAGCCCAATGCGGGAAGTACCGTGTGGATTTTGAGTTTCAGCATGCCCTGGGCGTGGTTCTGCTGGAGTATGACGAGCAGATGCACGCTGATAGGAACCTCAGGTGTGAACTGGTGAGGCAGGCCGAGGTGGTTCTGGGCTATGGAGGGCTTCCGGTGCACTGGATCAGGTTCAATCCAGATGCTTTCAAGGTGGATGGGGTTACAAGAGTGACCAAGCGTGAGGAGCGAGAAAAGG
>SXGR01138795.1_pt1 | contig 12310 bp, 11 predicted proteins | sample 3174711 | NCBI WGS metagenome assembly SXGR01 (sample SAMN11356860, study PRJNA531348) | freshwater metagenome | isolation source: freshwater sample F1-60 | place: China: Fuxian Lake, Yuxi | collected 2017-12-25
CCATACAACTGCTTAACTTTATGGTCAGTTATTACTATCAAACACCCAAACTGCTCAACTACTTTCAAATAATTAGATAAAGTTTTCAATACACCCTTACCCAAAACAATTTTGTAAGATTGATCAATAAATTTTTTTAATTTCAATTGAAGCATACGCATAAGATAAGTTTACACCCTTTCTACTAAATTCAATAATAATTTTTCTGTCTCTTCATAGCCTAAACAAGGGTCGGTAATAGACAGCCCATTTCTATCCAGACTGTCAGGATTTTTATCCTCTAACTTTTGACTCCCCCCTTTTAGAAAACTTTCCAACATAAAGCCCTTGACCAAATTTTTTAAATCTGGATTATCTGAAATATTTTTTAGTACAGTTAAGGCAATTTCCGCCTGTTTCTTAGGATCTTTCTTCCCAGCCACCACACAATTATCATGACTACAATCAACTATCACGGAAGGATTTTTTATCTTATGTTTTTGCATTTGCAAAAGCGCTTCTTTCAAATGCGGATTAGAATAATTGGGTCCGCCATTTCCGCCTCTTAAAACCAAGTGTGCAAAAGGGTTACCATGAGTTTGTACTTCTTTGCCGTCAAACACTGCCACATGCGGATATTGTGCAGCCACTATACTGTTGACCCCAACTTCTATACTCCCATGAGTAGGATTTTTAATCCCTACTGCGCAGTCTATAGCTGAAGCAAAAATTCTATGCTCTTGGTCCTCGCTACTCCTAGCGCCTATGGCTACCCAAGTCAACAATTCTAAAAACCCTTTAGCATTGTGAGTAAACAAAGCCTCATCGGCAATGGGCAAACCTAATTCTAAAATTTGAACCATCATTTCTCGGGTATATTTAACCCCTTTAGCAATATCCGCTTCTAAAAAAGGATCGGGCTGATTAACAGGTCCGAGCCAGCCCTTGGTAGTTCTGGGTTTTTGAATATAGACGCGCATAACTAACTTAATTTTATTGGCAATTTTTCCCGAAAGTGCCAAAAGTTTTTTAGCATAAACTAAAACCGCTTCTTTTGGCCAAGCACTGCATGGACCCACAATTATTAAAAGTCGCTTGTCTTTACCTGACAAAATATTTTGCACTTCCTGCACATCTGTCATTACTTTTTTTTGTGCCTTTACAGATAAAGGAAATTCCTGAATGATCTCTTCTACCGGCGGTAATTTTTTTATAATCGTAAAATTCATATATAATTTTAGGCTAATAATAATTTTCTTGCAAAATCAAAAAGGGATTTTGAATCTAGGTTAAGGCCACTAAATAATTCAATTTGCCTAAGAGCTTGCCCTGTAAACATTTCTATACCGGAAATCACCTTAGCCCCTGCATGTTTAGCATCTTTTAATAGTTGAGTTTTAACCGGATTATACACTAAATCAAAGACATATTGATTGGGGGTAAAGATAGTTTTTTTAAGCGGTGAATATTTTACTAAAGGATACATCCCCACCGGAGTGGTATTAATAACCATATCAATCTTTAATTCCTGCAAATCTTTTTCAGCTATGACTGTGCCACCAAACTCTTTTTGTAAATTTTGTGATTTCATCTTTGTTCTGTTAAAATATAAAATTTTTCCCCCCCTAGATGAAATATAATATGCTACTGCACACCCAACACCCCCTGCGCCTACAAGTAATACAGTTTTATGCTTGATTGGCACATCTCGCAAGGCAAACTTAATTCCATCAATATCCGTATTGTAGCCAATCAATTTGCCTTTTTTGGAAATCACTGTATTGACTGCTTGCACGGCTTTTGCTTGCCTATCAACTTGGTCTAAATATTTAATTATGCTTTGCTTAAACGGCATAGTAACTGCACATAACCCAATATTTAATTGTTTAATTTTTTGCACTAAAAATTTAATATCCCTATGCTCAATTCGAATCATTTCTGCCTTTAGCCCTAATTTTTTATATATTGCATTATGCAAAAACGGGCTTTTACTATGCCCTAAAGGATAACCGATTACTGCGGTTTTTTGTATAGGCTTTTTCATTTTTTAAGATGGTTAGACAAATAATCTAAAGCTTCAAAATAACCTAAGGCTTTTTTTCCGCTAATGACTTTTTTACAAGCCGGGGCAATGACCGAAACCCTTCTCCATTTTTCGCGGATTTGAATTTTCGATAAATGCACTTCCACGCAAGGAAGCTTAGTGTCTAACAGGGCATCATAAAGCGCGTAAGAATAATGTGTGAGTGCACCAGCATTAATAATTATACCCAACGCTGTAGCTGAATTGCTTTGGAGAAAATCTATTAAGTCGCCCTCGTGGTTAGATTGGAAGGCCTTAAGTTTCAAATTTAATTTTTTAGCATGTTGGCGAGCCTCTGCAATTAATTGGTCAAAACTCATGGTGCCATAATGCTGGGAATCCCGCTTACCCAAAAAATTTAAATTTGGTCCGTGAATTAATAAAATAATTTTTCTACCAAAGGCAGATTCTGCTTTGCGGAGTATAGATTTATTCATACTAGATTAGATTAATATTATTAGGACTTACGCTCTTGTCTCTTTTCTTTTTTTTTGAGGGGAGGGGCTGGGGGAGGGTGATAAAAAAGCCAATTTTATTACATCATTTACCCCCACCCCATTCGGCTACGCTCAGGGCAGGCCCTGACCCTCCCCACACCTGTCCGCCTTTGGCGGAAGGAGGAGGGAACCAAAGGCGGAAGTCCTATTTATGTGATTAAATTTTTTATCTCTCCCACTGCTTGCTGAATACTGCCTAAATTATTGATTTTAACCTTTGACAACTGATTATACTTCTCTTGTCTTTCTGCCCAAATCTTATTAAATGATTCCAAAGGGTGTTCATCCGGAGAAAAAAATGCCGGGCGACCATTTACCATAATCCGTTCGTAAACAATATTTTTTGGGGCTGTAATTTGAATCAACGTATGTTGTTTTAACAATTCATCGTTGTTTTCGTAAATTGGTGTTCCGCCCCCCAAAGCAATTATAGAAGCTTCAGTGATGCTTAAAACTGACTCCAAAACTTTGTGCTCCAAAGTCCGAAAAAACTGCTGACCTTCCTTCTGCATTATCTGCCGACAATTCAGACTTACCCCCTCACTTTTATTATAAGCCTTTTCCATTTCTTCGTCTAAATCCACAAAGCGCTTAGCTATGTGTTTGGCAAGTTCTCTGCCAATGGCAGATTTTCCCACACTTTTAAAACCAATTAAAATAATGTGTTTTGTCATAAAATTTTAAGGTTAACTCCTAACTTTTTCATAACTATAAAAAAATTAGGGAAAGTTTTATTTATTGCCTGAGCATCACTAATAATTGTCTTGCCTTCTGCCAACATGCCAGCCAAAGTCAATGCCATTACCGTTCGATGATCATTAAACCCCTTTACTTTTGCTCCTTTTAAATCACTTTTATAAACCACTAAACCATCTGATAGTTCTTGAATTTTTGCACCCAAGACCCTTAAGCCCACAGTCATTGAATGCAGTCTGTCGGTTTCTTTGATTCTGGCCTGCTGGACATTCAAAATTTGGGTTCTTCCTTTTGCTTGAGTACCCAGCACAGCCAATGTGGGAACTAGGTCGGGAATACTATTGGCGTCAATTTTCATTCCTCGCAAGCCTTTTGACTGATTAATAATCAGCTTTGATTTAAAAATTTCTATTTTGGCCCCCATCTTTTGTAAAATATCAATTATTTTTTTATCACCCTGCTGATCATTCAAATCCAAGCCTTCTATAACCACTTTCTTTCCGAGCAAACAGGAAGCCACTATTAATGTAGAAGCCGAGGAAAAATCACCCGGAATACATTTCTGAAATTGTGAATAAGTCTGTTTACCTGGAATTTTATATATATCCGTTTGACCTAACTTTTTGTGAAAATATTTTATACCTAAATCGTCGAGCCACTTTAAAGTCATTTCCACGTAAGGTCGTTCGTGTAAATTCTTTACCCTTACGATGCTGTTTTTTTCCACCAAAGGCAAGGAAATTAATAACGACGATAAATATTGCGATGTAGTGCCGTCTACTTCCACATCACCACCAACTAATTTTCCCTTTACTAAGAGCGGACATTGACCAGATTTTTTTAAATACTGAATCTCCATACCCAAATTATTTAAAGCAATGACTAAAGCTTTTATAGGTCTGGCGCGCATTTGGCTTCCACAATTAAACACGCTGGGTCTGGTATGATTTTTTCTTAAACCCAAAATTGGCAAAATAAACCTAGTGGTTATACCCGAATTCCCAGTGTTTACTTTAGGCTTCACTGATAAACCAGAATGATGAAACTTAATTTTATTCTTTTTCAATATAATCTTTGCTCCAAGCGCCCTACAAACCTTGATGGCTATTTCTGTATCTTCAGAATTGAGCGGATTCGTTAAAATTGATTGCCCACTAGCGAGTAAAGCAAAAACCAACCCCCGTATAGTTTGGGATTTAGAAGCAGGCACTAAAACTTTACCTGTTATAAATGTTGTTTTACTAATAATGACTTTCATAGCTATGATTATAGGATTTAATCTAATTAGGCTTACGCCTTTAACTCTTTTTCCTCCCCTTGCTTTTTTCCCCCTCTTTTCCAAAGAGGGGGTAGGGGGAGTTAAGGGGAAGGTAAAAAATGTGTGTAATTTAGCAAAATTTATTTGATATTTTTGTTTTTTTACCCCACCCCATTCGGCTACGCTCAGGGCAGGCTCTAACCCTCCCCGACTTATCCTCCGAAGCTTTAGCGAAGGGGGTATCGGGAAGGAAACCAAAAGCGTAAGTCCTGCTAAATAATAAAAAAACCTCTGGTCGAGGATCTTGGTTGTTTTAAGGTTGAAATATGGTGTTAGACCAAATTTTTCACAACAAGAAAATTCCTCGAGCGAGCTTGAGTAAAATAACCCCAAAAATAGCTGAAGAATTTATATACTTTCATAGTTTTTAAAGTTTACCACAAGCAGTAAAAAGTGTCAAATATTATGAGGATAACTTTGAGAGAAGTAAAAATTTTTTTATTTTTGCTAAATCTTTTTTGCCTTTTGTTTCAACTCCTCCGGCAACATCAAAACCTATTATACCTTTGACTAATGAAATTATTGATTTTAAATTTTTTTCAGTTAGACCACCGGCTAAAATGATTGGAAACTTTTTTGCCAAGTGCTTAACTTTTTTTAAATCTAAAAGTGTGCCTGTGCCTTGCTGTTCTCTATCCAATAAAAAACAGGCTGGTTTGTACAGCTTCATGTGTTTTGAAATTTGAGTTACTGATGTTTTTTTACCAAAGGTAAAAGTCTTGATATACGGGAGTTTAAAGCTGGCACAAAAACTTGGAGTTTCCTGTCCATGAAACTGAAGCATATCTAATTGGATTTGCTTTAAAATTTTTTGCACCTGGGCTGGAGATTGATCCATAAACACTCCCACACAAATTGGCTTTTGCTTTTTTGGTAATGATTGGATAATTTTTTGTGCTATTAAAGGAGAAATTACTCTTAAAGAAGTTGGCACAAAATTAAATCCTAAAAAGTCTGCCCCAGCCAATGTCGCTATTTGTGCTACTTTAATTGATTTAATTCCACAAATTTTTACTTTATATGGCATAAGTTAACTCTTAAACTGCTTAACAAACTTTGAAACTCTAGTAAGCATATTTTTTTTCTTCAAATTTTTTGCAATCACATCCACAATCGCGCTAGCGACAATAACTCCATCAGCCCCAGCCTTTATCATGGCCTTAAACTGCTGCGGGTTGGAAATACCAAAACCAACACATAAAGGTAAATTGGTTTGCTTTCTTATCCGACGAATAAATTTTTCTGTCTCGCTACCAAATTTCTGGCGAGCGCCGGTAACCCCCAAAACCGAAACCAAATACAAGAAACCCTGCGCGTGACGCACGATCTTTTTTAGCCTTTCGTTATCTGTCATCTGTGTAATTAAAAAGATCTGACGAATTTTATTTTTTGCAGCACCCTTGGCAAACACTTCTATTTCTTCTATTGGCACATCAGGAATTAATACCCCGTCTATGCCGCTAGTTGCAGCATCACGATAAAATTTTTCAATCCCTCTTTGTAAGACCAAATTAGCATAAACTAAAACAATAATTGGTGTTTGGTAAGATTTTCTAACTTGGGCCACCAAATCAAAGACCAAATCGGTATTTGCCCCCGATGCCAGTGCCCGCATATCTGCCACCTGAATAGTGGGGCCGTCAGCCAGTGGGTCACTATAAGGAAAACCAATTTCTAAAAAGTCAGCGATTTGGCAAAGTGTTTTGACGATTTTTAGGCTAGTCGGGGAATTAGGATCTCCACCCACCGCAAAAGGCATAAAGGCTGGCTTGCCTTGTTTTTTTAGATCAATAAATTTTTGATCAATGCGGTTCATAATTTAATTAACTTAGATACGCTTTCTAAATCTTTATCACCTCTACCCGACAGATTTACAATTATGATTTGACGTTTGTCCATCCTTGGCGCTATTTTTAATGTTTCGGCAATGGCATGCGCCGATTCTAAGGCCGGAATGATTCCTTCCTCTCTGGACAAAATTTTAAACGCTTCCAAAGCTTCTTTATCAGTGGCGTAAGTATATTGGATCCTTTTTAAATTTTGTAGATATACATGCTCTGGGCCAATACTTGGATAATCAAGCCCGGCGGAAACGCTATGGGTATTTAAAATTTGGCCGAATTTGTCTTGAAGAACAAAAGATTTTGCGCCATGCAAAATGCCCAATCTACCGCCCACAAAACGAGCGGCATGCTTACCGGACTTTATTCCTAAACCCCCAGCCTCAACGCCGATCATTTTTATATTTTTATATTTTAAAAATGCATAAAATAAACCCAAAGAATTGCTCCCTCCACCCACACAAGCAATTAAACAATTTGGTAATTTACCGATAGCTTTTAGAATTTGGTGCTTGGCCTCTTTGCCAACAATTTTTTGAAAATCTCGAACCATGGTGGGGTAAGGGTATGGTCCTAACACAGAACCTAAAAGATAGTGCGTGGTTTTAATGTTCGTAATCCAATCCCTTATAGCTTCATTAATGGCATCCTTTAATGTTTTACTACCGGATGTAACTGGCACAACTTTTGCACCCAGAAGTTTCATCCTTAAAACATTAGGTTGCTGGCGAGCCATATCAACTGTTCCCATATAAACAATACACTCAATGCCTAAACGCGCGGCTGCGGCGGCAGTTGCGACTCCATGTTGACCAGCACCAGTTTCGGCGACAATTCGTGTTTTGCCCATGTACTTAGCTAATAGAGCTTGGCCCAGTGCATGATTTATTTTGTGTGCGCCAGTATGAGCTAAATCTTCCCGTTTTAAAAAAATTTTTGCCCCGCCCAGTAATTTGGTCAAATTTTCAGCAAAATACAAAGACGTCGGCCGACCCACAAAATCCCGAAGCAAATTTTTTAATTCATATTGCATCTGTTTATCTTTTTGAAAACGAAAATAAGCAACTTCCAAATCCTCCAGTGGTGCCATTAAAGTTTCGGGCACAAACTGCCCGCCAAAATTCCCAAAATAGGCTTTTTTGTTATAGGGTTTCATAAAATTATCCTTAATTAGGACTCTCGCGTTTGACCAAGAACAGGCATCCGCCTCTGGCGGATAACGAGAGTATGTCAAACCCTTTAGAGCGTAGCTGTTTTTTAGCAATCTGGCTTTGCCAGTTGCTAAAGACAGAGAAGCGCGGAAGTCCTAAAAATATGTAAATAACTTGGGATTCTTAACCAACCCCTCACCAATTAATACGCCATCAAATCCAGCTTTTGATAATTGTGTTAATTCTCCAAACTCAAATACTCCACTCTCGGAAATTCTAATAAATTTTTTTGGAATTAATTTAATCAATTCCAAACTGGTATTTAGGTCAACTTTAAAAGTTTTTAAATCCCGATTATTAATCCCAATAATTATTTTTTCACTGGGCGCAATTAATTTTAACACTAAAGCTAATTCTGCACTATTATGCACTTCTATTAACGGTTGTAAATTCAAAGCCAAAGCCAGCTTTACAAAAAGAGGTAACTGTCTTTTTAGCACAGAGGCGATTAACAAAACAAGACTCGCTCCAGATACCTTACTTTCATAGAGTTGATATATGTCAAAGATAAAATCTTTCCGCAATATTGGCAAGCTACTGGTTTGACTCACACTATGTAAATATTCTAATTTTCCACCAAAATATTTGTGTTCTGTTAAAACTGAAATAGCACTAGCACCTTTTTTTTTAAATTCTCTTGAGATAGCAAGTGGATTAATTTTTTTTCTAATTACACCCTTACTTGGACTTTTTGGTTTGATTTCTGCAATTAGTTGTAAATGCTTAGTTTTGCGTAAAAAATTTGAACTTTGTGGCAGTATAGCAAACTTGTTTTTAAGCTCACTCAAAGACATAAGCTTTTTTACAGCCTTCAATTCTATTTTTTTATCTCGGATAATTGAATGTAAGATTGTCATAATTATTGAACCCATTCTGCTTTTACTTTAGCGGGAGTTTGGTAATATCACCAACTATTTTTGTCCGTTAGCTCGCGAATCGCTTAAGCATCGATATTTAAGGGATCCCTCCACTCCCTCATGGAGCACTGAGGTCGGTCGGGATGGCAACCCCGTGGTGCGTAGATCCTTCTATCTATTAGGAAGCAACTACTCGATGCGACACCTGTTTGAATTCTTCAAACTTAGCTAAGGCCTTACCACTATAAAGTGAGGCTGAAGCTTGCCTAATTCCCTCTTGTAAATTCTCTACTACCCCTGCGGTCAATAACCCTACGGCGGTATTTAAAATCACAGCTGACATTTGCGCGAGCTTCCCTTTGCCAGACAAGACATTCAAAAATATTTCTTGATACTCCTTTTGATTGCTTACTTGTAAATCTGCTATGTGTAAATTTTTTAAACCAAACCTATTGGGGTTGATTATATACTTTTTTACCGAACCTTGCTTATTTAATTCATATACTCTGGTTTTTGAGCATGGACTCACTTCGTCAAGATTGTCAAAACTATGCACTACCACAGCTTTACTTATCCGAGCTTGTTTTAAAATATGTAAAATTATAGGTATATTTTTTTCATCAGCCACGCCAATTAGCCTAAACCCAGCATCAGCCGGATTTAACAAAGGTCCCAATAAATTAAAATAAGTTTTCCGTCCAAATTTTATCCGCGCTTCTCTTGCGAACTTAAAGGCCGAGTGGTACACAGGTGCAAACATAAAAGTAATTCCACATTTTTCTAAACAGACCCGAGCCTGATTTGGATTTAAATTAATATTCACTCCCAAACTTTCCAAAACATCCGCACTTCCACATTTGCCACTGGCTGCTCGATTACCATGCTTAGCCACCCTAACACCCAATGAGGCACAGACTACAGCAGATAAAGTAGAAATATTAAAAGTCTGCATACCATCCCCGCCAGTCCCGCAAGTGTCCAGTAAATCTTTATGCTTAGCAGGTAAACTTGTCATCAAATTTTTTGAAGCCTTATAAAAACCTAAAAATTCTTCTTGTCCTAAAGCCCTTTTTTCTAACATTTGAAAACACTCCACTAATTTTTCCGTACTAATTTCATTTTTTAAAATTGCTTCCTGAAAATTATAAGCATCTACATAAGCTAAAGGCTTTTGAAAATTTATTAACCTGGGGGCTAAGAAGTTTTGCAGAATTTGCTTACCAAACTCAGTAGCAAAACTTTCTGGATGAAACTGTACACCCTCAAGTAAGAAATTTTTATGCCTTAAGCCCATTATTTCTTTTTTGCCTTCACCCACAGATTCTGCTGTAATTTCTAAAACTTTAGGCAACCTTTTCCTATCAACAACTAAAGAATGATATCTCATAACCTGAATATTTTGTGGGATATTTTTAAACACGCCTTGACTATTGTGTCTAAGCTTACTGGTTTTGCCATGCATAGGCTTTTGGGCTTTTAATACTTTGCCTCCCATATAATGAGCAATACCTTGCATTCCCAAACACACACCCAAGACAGGCACAGTTTTAGCTATCTCTAAAATGACATTTTTGCAAACCCCGAAATACTTAGAGTTAGCGGGATTACCCGGACCAGGAGAAATTATTACTCTATCATATTTTTCCTGTTTTATCTCTTTTATACTAATTTCATTGTTTCTTTTAACTTCTAAAACAAAAGACTGCCCGGAGTCTTCGAGTATTTCACCTACTAACTGATATAAGTTATAGGTAAAGGAGTCAAAATTATCAATAATTAATATTTTCATATTTCAAATTTTTGTAAAACAAGACTTAAAGCTTTAAGTTTATTAATGATTTCCAAATATTCATTGTTCGGTTTGGAATCATAAACAATTCCCCCACAAGCTTGGATAAATCCTTTATTTTTACTGACAAACAAGCTGCGGATCGGTATAGCAAATTCACAATTACCATTAAAGCCAAAAAAACCCACTGCTCCTCCATAAGGTCCTCGTGCTTGCTTCTCGTTGCTTGCAATAATTTTTATGGCTTCAATCTTTGGTGCTCCAGTTAAGGTGCCAGCAGGAAAACAACTTTGCAAAGCCGTAAACATATCTTGATTCGGCCTTAAGAGGCCCTGAATTTGACTAGAAATATGTTGGACATGACTGAATTTTTTTATATCCATTAATTTTTGGATTTTAACAGAGCCAAATTTTGCCACTCTGCCTAAATCATTTCTATGCAAATCTACCAGCATCTTATGCTCGGCTTGTTCTTTTGGATCATTTAATAAATGCTTGGCAAGTTTTTGATCTTCTAATTTATTTTTACCCCTCGGGGCAGTACCCGCTAAAGGAAAAGTTTCCATTTGTCCTTGATTAACACTTAATAAAAGCTCAGGACTACTGCCTAAGAGTATCTGTTGATTAAATTTTACATAATACATATACGGCGAAGGGTTGACTTCTCGCAAAGTTTCATAAACTGGCAATAAACTACCAGAAATTTTATATTCTTGCCTTAAGCCAGCTTCGCACTGAAAAACATTGCCCTGCTTGATTTCCTTTAATATTTTATTTACCAGCTTTTTATGTTGTATTTCGTTTAAATTTTTCCGTAATTTTTGAATAATGGGTAAATTATTGGCTAAAGGTTTTTTTAATTTTTTTAATAAAACTGACAAACGGTTAGTTTTATAATAAAAATATTTTGTCTCTCCGGTTAAATGGTCAAATAAAATGCCATCGGTATAAAGCCCAAAGGAAAATAAATTAAACTCTTTATTTGCTTTTAATTTTAAACTAGGTTCAAACAGTTTTACTGCTTCATAGCTCAAATACCCCACTAAACCTCCGCAATATTCATGACAAACAATATTTTTTGGCATTAGTTGCTTGAGTAATTCATAAGGATTTTTGGTTTTTATCACCTTCTTGCCCACAATCAATTTATTACTCTCACCTCTTATGATTATGTCTGGATTAAAGCCCAAAATAGAATAACGAGATAACTGGTTTTTATTGGGTCCCAAAGATTCAAAAAAGAAGCAATTTGGGGAAAAATTTTCTATTTTTTTAAATAACTCAAAGACCCCGCTCTTGTCGGGCAAATTTAAAGGGATAAAATTAGGATTGATGGGTAAATTAAATATTTGCATAAAAAAATCCGGGGCAAAGCCCGGATGTAAGTTTAAAATTTATCAAACTCAAAGCGGGCTGTTAGTTTATTACTAAAGCCCATGACCAAGTAAATCCTTTAAATTGTAGTTGGTTAAACTGTTCCATAAACGAATCTTAGCTAAACACTACTAATTTGTCAATCTGTTATCTATTAAAAAAAGGGAGAGGTTTCCCTTTCGCGCGCTCGTGCCCTCCTGTTGCACACGCGTTTTAGGAAACCTCTCAAAGATCATCGCAAAGAGCGTTAGTGGTCGGCCAACTTGAGACCCAGCTCTGCCAGAACCTCCCTGACCTCTTGCAGTGACCTCCTGCCAAAATTACGGATCCGGATGAGGTCTCCTCCTGTCTTTGCTACCAGATCAGCGATAGTTTGGATCCCTGCGTTTTTGAGTCCATTATATGTCCTCACGGACACTTTCAAGGTATCTACTGACCTGCTCAAATCTGGCGAAATACGTCCCTCCAGCTCGGCAATCCTCGCCTCGGCTTCTTGAAGCCGCCTGTGCATTTCCGCCACCAGCGGAATCTGCATAAGCAACTCCTCCGTCGCCTTAAGTCTAGCCGAAGTTCGTTTGACGTCGGCCAAAAACTTATCAACCTGCATAATCTCTCCTTTAACTTGAACTAACTTTTCATTTAAGCAGAGAGAGAGAGAGAGAGAG
>SXGR01569660.1_pt1 | contig 12310 bp, 12 predicted proteins | sample 3174711 | NCBI WGS metagenome assembly SXGR01 (sample SAMN11356860, study PRJNA531348) | freshwater metagenome | isolation source: freshwater sample F1-60 | place: China: Fuxian Lake, Yuxi | collected 2017-12-25
CCGAAGGACTTGCGCGATCGCTCGACGCCGTGCTGCCGTCATTCCGCAAGTACCCCGCATCGCTCGCCCAGTTTTCGAAGAACGGCACGCCCTACGCCGCCGGCGATCGTTTCCGCCAGCGCGATCTCGCGCGCACGCTGGAGCGCATCGCCGCACGCGGTCCGGACGGGTTCTACGATGGCGAGACGGCGATCCTCATCGAGAAGGAGATGGCCGCCAACGGCGGCCTGATCACGCGCGCGGATCTGCGCGCGTACACGGCCGTGGAGCGGGCGCCGATCCGCGGCACCTACCGCGGCTACGACGTCATCAGCATGCCGCCACCCAGCTCGGGCGGCATCGCGGTCGTCGAGATCCTCAACGTGCTCGAAGGGTTCGACCTCGCGACGAGCGGCCACCAGGCCGCATTGAGCGTGCACGTGATTGCCGAGGCGATGCGGCGCGCGTTTGCCGATCGCGCGCGCCACCTCGGCGACGCCGACTTCAATCCGGCGATGCCGGTGGCGAGGCTCGTCTCGAAGGACCACGCCGCCGCGCTCCGCGCGTCGATCGACGCCGAGCGCGCGTCACGCTCGTCTCCCTCGTCCTTCGAATGGCCGCTGGAGGGCACCGAGACGACGCACCTGTCGGTGGTGGACGCCGCGCGCAACGCGGTGGCGCTGACCTACACCCTCGAGAATACCTACGGATCGCGCATCGTCGTGCCAGGCGCCGGTTTCCTGCTCAATAACGAGATGGGCGATTTCAACGCCGGGCCAGGCCTGACCGACGCCACCGGACTGATCGGCACCGGACCCAACCTCGCGCAGCCGGGCAAGCGGATGCTTTCGAGCATGGCTCCCGCGATTCTCGCGAAGGAGGGAAAGGTGTTCATGGTCACCGGCAGCCCGGGGGGCCGCACGATCATCAACACCGTGCTGCTCACGATCCTCAACGTCGTGGACTTCGGGATGAACGCGCAGGAGGCTGTGGACGCTCCCCGCTTCCACCACCAGTGGCTCCCCGACCGGATCGTCTACGAGCGCAATGGACTTTCGGCCGACACGCGTGCCTTGCTCAGGCGCCGCGGCCACGAGCTGACCACCAGCGAGCGCCAGGGAGCGGCGGAAGTGATCGTCTACAACCACGACGAAGACATGCTCGAGGGCGGCGTCGATCGGCGCGCGCCCGACGGCGCAGCGGGGCTCGTGTCGCGATAGTCCGCTCAGCGTGGGACACGATGCGACAGACGCGTCCGCCCGCGGCGTTGTGGACAATAAGCCATTGCGTTACAGCGGCTTCCGGCCCTAGCCTCTCTTAGCTCGACAGGAAAAACCCCCAACCGAATCTGCTCGAACCCCCGGTTCGAGAGGAGGCTCTATGCGGGAGCGGCGTCGCGCCGAGCGGGTACGTCTCAGCAGCGTCAGCGTTCGGCTGTCCGGCATCGGCGGAACCACCGTCGTTGATCTCAGCGTGCTTGGTGCGATGCTGCAGGTTCCACTCGCGCAGGCGGCCGAGAGCAGCGTCGTGCTCGAAGTGGAATCGTCCACGCAGATCCTCGACCTCCGCGCGCGCGTCGTGCGCAGCAGTCCGCGGCCGGCGGAGGCCGGAGCACCCGCCACGTACTTCGTCGCCATCGAGTTCGACGATCTGTCGATGGACGAACTGGTCGGATTGAGCCGGTTGATTGACGAGAACCGGGAGTTCGAAGATTCGTCGTCCGACACAACGGCCGTTCGACCGCCGGCGTGGTCCTGACCCCGGGTTCGTTGGCAGACACGTCCTCAGATCAGGATCGGCGCCGCGCGCGGCGCGTTCGGCCGGGACCACTGACCGTCTCGCTGTACGAGCAGAACGGCCTGCTCGTGGACATCAGTGCGTCGGGCGCGTGCGTCCGCTTGCGTGCGCAGCAACCCTCAAACGCGGTGCTCGCTTTCATCGTCCGGTGGGACCAGGAGAACATCCTGCTGCGCGGCCGCGTCGTGCGCTCGACGATGCACCGGTCACGTCCCGATGCGGTGATCGCCCGCGTCGAGCATGACGTCGGCGTGGAGTTCCACCAGCTCCCTCCCCATTCAGTCGATCAGCTGCAGCGCCTGGCGGCCGCCGCGCAGTAAGCCTGCTGATTCAGCCGGCGTCGGTCGCGCGGAAGTAATACGACGGCAGATCCGTCTTGGTCTCGCGGAGGATCTCGATGAGCGCCTGGCGGACACCCGGTGTGAGCCGGGCGTACCGCGTGCCCGTCCCTTCACCCGAGAGCACCGCCCACAACCGTTTGTAGACGAGCGCCTTCGCGTCGGCGGGAAGCGCATCGAACGGTTCCGAATAAATCAGGTAGCTGCACGGATAGCGCATCAGCCGATCAATCAGCTGCAGGTCGCGCAGCGAGCGTCCTCTGCTGTCGCGCGGTCCCTGGCGCGCAAAGGTGTGCGCAAACGCGGTTGGCCCTTCGATCGGTCCGGGCATCGGCGCCTCGTCGACGAACAGCAGGTAATCCACCAACTCCGACACGGACTGGTCGAGCGGCCGTCCCGCGTCCTTCCCCATGCGCGCCTCCCAGCCGACGCGCGTGATGTGGTTCAGCATCCGCGCCTGGTGCTCCAGCACGAGGAGCGCGACGATGTCGCTGTGCGCCGAGAGGTAGCCGTCCGGATCGAACCGGCCCGCGAGGCTGTCCGCATGCACGCTCGCCGGCGTCACCATGCTGCCGAAATCCATCGATCCGTCGAGCACGGCGTTGCCGAGATGCCGCGTGCCGGCGTGCCGTCCGGTGACATACCAGCCGCCCCACCGGATCTCGAAGGGACTCCGGTGATCGGTGGTGAACGCGGGCCCGTACGCCACCATTCCGCTCTTTTCAGGGTAGACGCTGCCGACGAACCACCCGGGCACGTTCATGGTGGTGTCGGAGGTATGGCACTGGACGCAGTTGACGTTGTTGCGTGTGAACCGGGGCTCGCCGCCGGCCTCCCCTGGCTGCGTCAGCGTGTAGAACACGGTACCCATCGCCGGGTCCTGCACCGCCAGCTCGAGCACGTCGCCGCCGCGCACCCAGCCGACCGCGACCTGGTCGTGGAAGTAGAGCGCCCGCGGATTCTGCGGGCTGATGCGCGCCGCCTGGAAGCTGCTCTTCGAAAACACGAGGACCTGTGATTCGGCCGGCACGTCGAGCGCCGTCAGCAGCGACCGCAGGTAGCCACGCGTGGGTTCCGCGTCGAGCCGGATTTCACCGCGCCGAATCCGCTCGCGCAACCGCACCACGGGGTCGTTGGTCGCGGCCGTCAGGTACGAGACGTTCGGATGATTCCGCAGTTCGAGGGGACCGAGCGTGAGCTGTCCGGACGCGAGCGCCGCGCCCGCCAGCCAGACGAGTGCGGCTGCCGCAAGTATGCGCATACTGAAATTCTTCCCAGAGGTGCGAACGATGTCGCGGCCGCGCGGGATCCTCATGGCATTTTACGGGAGCAATGCAAGCGCGCGACCGGCACCGGTTTCGCAGAAGGCGGGAGCGAGGTCTGTCATGCGTTCACTCCGATATCTGACTGTGGTGTCTCTGACTGTGGGGACACTGGGTACGCTCGCGCTTACCGGCTGCGCGACGATGACCGCCGGCTCGTACGGCGATCGCAGGGTCGATTTCGCGCAATTCCGCACCTGGGACTGGGGACCGCCCGACGCGCTGCCGACGGGAGACCCGCGCCTGGACGCCAACCCGTTCTTCGAGGACCACTTCGAGGGCGCGGTCGAACGGCAGTTCGCCAGGAAGGGCTTCGGCCGGGTGTCCGAGAACCCGGATCTGGTGGTGCACTATCACGCCAACATCACGCAGCGCCTCGAGGTGCACGGCGTCGAAGGCAACTGCACGAGCGAGAGCGACTGCCAGCCGCGCGCGAGCGAGTACGACTCGGGCACCCTGGTGCTCGATTTCGTCGATCCGCGGACGAACAAGGTGGTGTGGCGCGGGTGGTCGCAGGACGTCATGAATGGCGTCATCAGCAACCAGGACCGCCTGGAAGTCCACGTCAACGAGGCCGTCCGCCGGATCTTCGAGGGGTTCCCGGGCACGTAGTCGGACGCCGCTCGGCATCCGACTTGGACAGCCCCCGCGCGAGGCCGCCGGCGCGGGGGCTCTCCATGAGCGGCTTCCTCGAGGACCGCCCGATCAGTCAGTTCAGTTGGGGAGGTTCCGGCAGCGCCTCCCAATGGGGACAGTTCTCGCACTCCTCCTCGGTGACGCCGCAGCGCTCGCCGCGCCGGATGCAGACCCAGAGCTTTTCGGGCTGCAGGTGGTCCTGCACGCCGAGCACGCGATAGCCAGGCCGGCTCCAACGGCAATCCCAGATCGTGTGCAGCGTTGCTGTCGGTAGCATGGGCATCACTCCTCTCACCGGGCGCCGCTACTGATACACCACGCCGGGGCGAGCCCCGTCGGGCAGGGCGTCCGGCAACACATCGAGGACCAGATCCGCCTCGACATCCACGAGCACGAGCGCGCGGCCCCAGAACGCGTAGGCAAGCTCGCGAGCCACCATCGGCAGCGCCCTCGCCAGGGCCGGCCACTGCACTGACCCGAGCACCGGCGGGAACGGCTGGTTGACACCCGGGGCTGGTTCGCCAGCCACTGGCTCGTAGAGCGGCATCGCGCTGTAACCTGCCCCGTAGAGCAGCGCGTCGTCGAGACGCCTCTTCAGCAGTTCCCCGACGGCGGGCGTGAAAAACGCGCCGCGGGCCGCCAGTGGCCTCGCGGCAACGAGCGCCGCGCGCAGTTCGTCGCTCGCCCGCGCGCTTTCGCCGTCGAGAAACGCCAGAACCGGCGGCAGTGACCGGGCGAGCTGACGGTGCAGCGTCATGTAATGAGCGACCCGTCGGTCGAACTCGCCGACCGTGCGTTCCTCGAGGGCCTGAGGCGTCAGGAGTTCGAATTGACAGTCGCGTGGCGCGTCGGGAAACGGCAGCAACGGAAACAGGACCAATGGGACGCGAATGAGAATCGTGGCACACATGGCCGAATCCTCCTGTCGGGAGGTCACCGACACTTCGAGCACGCATGAGGGCACACGCTGTGCCACCGAACAGTCTCGGCACGTGTGAGGAAGTCGCGATCGGCAAGACGTTATCGACGGGCATTGATCCGCACCGGCGCCTGATTTTCCCCATCGACCGCGCTGGCGGGACCGATGCCCTGGCCCGTGAGGGCGTGGGACGGGGCGCGACGTTCACCGTTCGTCTGCCGATGTCAGCCGGCGCGGCTCACCCCGGTCGAGCGCTCGCGCCCGTGGAGTGAAGGGGGGCCGCCGGCGCCCGGCGCCCGTTCAGACGCGATACTGCCGCTCGTGGCTCTGTTCGCGGGCGATGAGTGCCACCAGTGCACCCTGCTGCGCTAACAGGTAGTGCAGGACGTCGTCCAGGGTCAGGATGCCCGCGAGGGCGCCGTCCGCAGCCACGATCGGCAGGCGCCGCACCCCATGCTCCCCCATCATTTTCAGCGCCGATTCGACACTGTCGTGCTCCCGCGCCGTGACGAGCTCGTCGCGCATCACGTCGCCGACAAGCACGTGGTTGATGTGGTCAGGATCCCCGGCCACGACGCTGATGACGATGTCGCGGTCGGTCACGATGCCGATGGGGATGTGCCGCCCGTTCCGGTTCTCGACGACGACGAGGCTGCCGACGTGCGACGTCCGCATTCGTTTGGCTGCATCGACGATCATCTCGGTCCTGGGCGCCACCACAATCTTCCGGGTGCAGATATCTCCCACGGTCATAACGTGTCGCCTCCTGTGCCGCCTTCGGCGCCGACTGCACGCCAGCGCGCTGCGCTGGAAGGCAAGTGAGGTGCCAGAGGCAGGGTCTCCGCGGCGATGGTCGCGCCACGTCGCGCGCCCGGAGAACCGGGAAGTTGCCGGTGGCGCAGCGCGCCTTTGACGAGACGTGAGAACGCCTGCTCGGGGAAAATTTTCGCGCGGATCGGAAATTATCCCGACGCGAGCGGCGAACCTGCGCGTGCCCGGTTGCGGCCGGCCATGGAGACGGTCGGCCCCGTATCGCCATTGCCCCCGCGCGTCCTTCACCCGGCAGGATTCCTGCTACCCCCTCGCCGTGCTTCTGCGAGTTCAGGTGCCAGCCGAGGATCACTACGAGCAGTTGATTGCGTGCCAGGCTGCCTGCCCCGTGCACACGGACGCTCGGGGCTACGTGCGCGCGATCGCCGACGGGCGATTCGAAGACGCCTATCTGATCGCGCGCGGGCCCAACCCGTTCGCCTCGATCTGCGGCCGCATCTGCGGAGCGCCCTGCGAGGCGGCCTGCCGCCGCGGCCGGATCCCGCGCGTCGATGACGACGGCCGCTTCATCGCCACCGATCGGCCGATTGCCATCCGGGCGCTGAAACGGTTCGCGTGCGAGCAGGCCGGCCCCGAATCGAGGGCGGCCTCCGAGGTCATCGAGCGGCTGCGTCACGCGGTGCCGCCAGTCGCCGCCGGGGCCGAGGAAATGGCGGCGCTGCTGCATGCCACGGTCGATCAGCGTGTCATCCGCGCGTCCGGCGAGCGGGTGGCGATTGTCGGCGCGGGGCCGGCCGGCCTGTCGGCGGCGCACGACCTCGCGCTGCTCGGCTTCCACCCCGTCGTGTTCGAGACCGAACCGGTTCCAGCAGGCATGCTGGCCATCGGGGTCCCCGGCTATCGCCTTCCGCGAGAGGTCATCGCCAAAGAAGTCGCCGTCATCGAGGCGCTTGGCGTTGAGATCCGCTGCGGCACCGCGGTAGGGCGCGATGTCGCGTTCGCGGAGCTCAGACGGGACTTCGCGGCGGTCATCGTCGCCGTGGGCGCCAAGGCGTCGCGCCCGCTGAACCTGCCTGGCGAGCAGGGTCCGCGCGTCTACGGCGGCGTCGATCTGCTGCGCGCCGTGGCGCTCGCCGAGCCGCTCGACATCGGGCGCGACGTCGTCGTCATCGGCGGCGGCAATGTCGCCTACGACGTGGCGCGCACGGTCGTCCGGCAGGTCGCGTCCGACACGGCCCGCGCCGCCGCTCGCCTGCCCGGCACCGCGCTGGTCCACCTCGTCTCGCTCGAGAGTCTCGAGGACATGCCCGCTGACACGCTGGAGATCCGCGAAGGCGACGAGGAGGGCGTCGTCCGCCACCACGGGTGGGGACCGGTGGCGATCGAGCGCGACGCCAACGGCGGCGTGACGGCCGTGCGGTTCCGCAAGTGCCTTCGCGTGTACGATGCCGAGCGGCGATTCGCGCCCCAGTACGACGACACGCTGCAGCATACGCTACGGGCTGACGGTGCTGACGACGGTCGTCCTGTATCTGCTGGCGTGCGACCCACTGCCGCCGTGCCGGGGCAGAGTGCGCGAATGGCTGTCGGAATTCAGGCTCGGGCTGAACCCGCCAAAACCTCTGCGCCCGCGCGGGCGCCATGGGTCAACGCGCCGTCACCCGGTCGATGAAATCCAGGATCTCGCGCGAGATGCTGGTGTCCGCCGTGCCGACTGACAGCAATTGGGACACGTGATTGTGCCCCAGGCTCTGCCTGAAGCGCGGCCGGACGCGGTGCTGCTCCACGAGCTCGGAGAAGAGTGCCGCATGCGACGTCACGTATCGCGGGTCGTCGTGTTCGGCGGTCGTGAACAGCACCGGGACGTCGGTGCGGGTGACATTGCCTGGAACGACCATCTGCGGCCAGCGCGACGTGTCGTCGCCGAAGTAGGCGAGCTCGCCCTTGCTCGGAGCGGAGAAGTCGAACGTGTACGGGCCGGACAGCAGGATGGCGCCGGCGGGGCGCGCCGTTCCGGGCGGCATGAGCTCCGGCCTGAACAGGTACGTCGCGGCATGCAGTGAACCGGTGGAGATCCCGGCGAGGAAGATGCGTTCGGGATCGCCGCCGTACTCGCGCGCGTGATCGCGCAGCCAGGTCACCACGGCGCCCACGTCGCGGGCCCCCTCGGGCCATCTGGACTCCGGCGCCAGCCGGTAACCGGCGGCCACGCCGACGAACCCGATGCTGGCGAAGTAGTCCGCGAACGTGGATGTATTCGCCCTCGCGCCGCCGATCAATCCGCCGCCATGGAACACCGCGATGATCGGCACGCCACGTTCCGCGCGGCGCATCGTTGCCGTGTGGATGTCCATCTGCTGCTGCTGATGCGGACCGTAGGCGACGTCCTTCACCACCTTGATCTCGCCCGGCTCGTGGACGCGCGGCTGCGACGCATAGAGCTTGTACGTTGATGGGATGTTGCCCTCGGAGAAGCCCATTGCCGCGATTTGTTTCGCGAGATCGGCAGGCATGCCGTTGCGCACAACCTCGGCAGCGCTCAAGCCGCGCTCGTCGGTCCGCGACCACCGGAACGACTGACTCGCCTCGCGCGTATCGGCGCAGCGCTCCAGCACGACGTCGCGGCGGCGATAGACCGGAGAGATCAGGACCGGCGTTCCGGCAGGCTCGCCCTTCTCGCCAGAGACGGCGACGCACAAGTCGGGCCTGGACACCGGGCTGAGGCGGCCCCACGCCATCGACCAGCGCTGCGCCGGCGCCGTCGCGCAGGCGCGTAGCAGCAGCCGGGCACCCGGCTCGAGCGCGGCCGCCGCGAGGCAGCGGTTATACGTCGCGGCGCGGATGGCACCGTCTGCGGTCCGCTCGAACCGCTGGTCGTCGAGCGGCGCTCCGTACTTGCAGGTGTGCGCCTGCAGCGGATCGTCGAGCCGCGCCGTCTCAGGGGGCCCCGCCACATCCAGGCAGTAGCCGCGCGCATCGTCCAGGGCGTGAATCGTGCGCAAGAGCCCGGCGTCGGCGTAGCTTGCGGCCGGACTGATGACGACGAGCAGGAGCGCCACGATTGCGGAAGTCCACAGAGCAGACATTGCCTACCTCCAGTCGCGTTCGTTCGGGCCGTACTTTACTTTTTGCGGGCATCGCCGCGTGATCCTGAGGTTGCGGCGCTCAGGAAGCGAACGGCGCGAGCGCTGGTGCCTCCTGGCGCATCGGCTGCGCGCGCCCGTAGGTCAGCGTGCGCCACAGCCACTCGGCTGGCCCGAACCGGAAGTGCCGGAGCCAGATCGGGCTCACGATCAACTGCACGATCCAGATCGCGACGACGATGAACAGCTGCGCGGCGTAGTCGAAGCGGCCGGCCAGCCCGAGACCCCAGCCGAGGAACAACACGGAGGCGGTCACGCTGTGGAACAGGTAATTGGAGAACGCCATCTGCCCGACGGCAGCCAGGCGGCGGCGCACGCCGGCCATCATCCCGTGCTTGACGATCCAGATGAGCGTCGCGGCGTAGCCAATCGACGCGAACACCGCGCCGACGTAGTTCCAGAGATCAACCGCGGCGCGGACCGGCATGACGTAGGCGACGCGCTCCAGTTCGAGTGCGCCGATGAGCGCGAGGGCCAGTCCAACGGGCGTCGCGACCAGCGCGACGCGCGCATACGTGGACGAGGACAGCCGCCCCTCCAGGAACCCCGACTTGTACAGGGACAGTCCCAGCAGCATCATGCCGCCGCACCGCCACAGGAAGAACATCAGGAAGTACATCGTTTCGAACATGAACGTCCCTGGCGCGCTTTCAGCCACGAACCGCGTGTAGCTGCCGAGCATCAGGTCGACGTGGCCACGCGCCTGTTCGCGCGTGGGCATCATCAGCTCGAGTTCCGCCGCGCGGTCGGCCTCGCTCATCGAACCCCAGGTGAACCAGTGGACAACGGCCATGGCGGCGCCGATCGCCAGCATGGCGACGGCGGCGATGAGCAGCGTTCGCGGGGTGCGGTTGCGCATCCACCACAGCAGGAGGATTCCGCAGAGTGCGTACGGCACGAGGATGTCGCCGGCCCAGATGAAATACGCGTGCAGGAGGCCGATGGCCAGCAGGACGAACATCCGCCTGAACCAGAGCGCCCGCGGCGGCTGTCCCGATTCCGTGCGCTTGTTCGCGTAGAGCAGCACGCCAGCCCCGAAGAGCATTGAGAACAGCCCCATCATCTTCAGGTCGAACACGACGGTCGTGAACAGGTAGGCGAGGCGGCTGGGGCCCTCGTGGTCGAAGAGCGCGGAGGGATACATGTAGGCGCTCATGGGCGCGGCCATCGCGCGGATGTTCATCGCCAGAATGCCGAGCAACGCGAAGCCACGGAGGACGTCCAGCGTTTCGAGCCGCTGAGGGGAAGCGACGGGTACGAGCTGCTGCATGGGAGCGCCTCTGCATGGCGGATCTGAAGGTCCGCGGCCGCGGGCCGGCGACCGAAGGAGGATCTACGCCCTGGGGACGTGCTCAGTCAAGCAAATCGTCATGAGGCGTCATTCGTGGGCGAGGGACACGGACAGCTCGCGGTGAGCCTGGGCCTGTGCGAGCAGCGTGTTGGCCTTGGCCTCAAACGTCTCCACCGCGTCAGCACCGGCCGCAAAGCGGATCGGCGGCTCCTCGAGCCCAGCGAGCCTCACAATGGCGTCGGCGAGCTTGGCGGGGTCGCCGCCTTGCTTTCCATCCATGCCCTGCCAGGCAGCGACGATCTCACGGGTTTGCGCGGCGTAGTCGCCAATGGTCGGCCGGGCGTAGCTCGTCGAATCCTTGCTGAGCAGTTCGGTGCGGAAGAACCCCGGCTCGACGAGCATCGTGCGGATGCCAAAAGGAGCGACCTCTGGAGTGAGCGACTCCATCCATCCCTCGATACCGAACTTCGCGGCGGCGTAGGCACTGCAGAACATCTGGCCGGCGATGCCTGCCGTCGAGGAGATGGTGAGCAGCAGGCCGGAGCGCTGCTGACGCATCACTGGGAGGACGGCGCGGGTGACGTTCATCGGGCCGAACAGCAGCGTGTCGAGCTGCTTGCGGACCTGTTCGGAGCTCAATTCCTCGAAGAAGCCGGCGAAGAAGTTGCCGGCGTTGTTGACGAGCACATCGATGCGGCCAAACTTCGCGACAGCGGCTTCGGCCGCCGCCTGCGCATCCTCTGGATGGGTGACGTCGAGTTTGATGGCCAGCACGCTCCTGTGAGCACCCACTGCGGCTGCGACCTTCGCGGCATCGCGGCCGGTGGCGACAACCGCGTGGCCAGCGCGTAAGGCTGCCCTGGTGATGTCGACGCCCAGCCCCCGACCCGCGCCGGTGATGAGCCACACTTTCTGTTCACTCACGGCTGTCCCTCAAATTTCGCGCGGCGCGCTGCGGTGGACATCCTTCGGATGTTGATGGGTGAGATTGCTGGCTGGCCATCCGTCGCTCGATCACGTATGCAGGCGAGCGAAGGATGGTAGCGGTACGGGGAATCGAACCCCGATTTGATGGTTGAGAACCATCCGTCCTAACCGTTAGACGATACCGCCACGGGTCTTGCCTCGGCGACGCTTCGCGGAGGCGGGGAACCTTTCAATCTTATGGGACGCGCGGGGCTGAGTAAAGCCCGGCCATGCGCATTCTCGTATGATGACGACATGCGCGCGCTGCTGAAATTCCTCGTCATTCTGCTCGTCCTCGGTGGTGTCGTAGTGGGCGGCGCCTGGCTCTGGGCCGGCCGCGCCGAGGGGCCGCGGATCGAGATCCGCCAGCCTGGCAACTTCATCGGCCAGGCCACGCCGCTGGAGCTGGTCGTGGAAACGCCGGGCGGCCAGTTCTCGCGCGTCGACGTCACCGTCGAGCAGGGCGGACAGACGCATCAGGTCTTCAGCCTCGCGCAGCCGGCTCAAGGCACGGTGACACAGGAGACCGCCGATCGCCTGTTCGTGATCCGCCAGGTCGGCAAGCGCGACATCCCCGCGCTCCAGCCGGGCCCGGCGCGCATCGTCGTCCGCGCCGCCCGCCCCGTCGTCTACGGACTGCGCCAGGCGGAGTCGGAGGCGACCCGCGATGTCGACGTCCGCCTCGAGCCGCCGCGCGTCGCGGTGCTGTCGACCTTGCACTACATCAATCACGGCGGCGCCGAGTTCGTCGTGTACCGGGCCACGCCGGCCGACGTCGCGTCGGGCGTGCGCGTCGGCGGCCAGGACTATCCGGGCTTCCCGGCATCCGGCGCCGGCATCAAGGCCGACGAGGCGACGAAGGTGGCGTTCTTCGCGCTCCCCTTCGACCAGGATCTGCTGACGCCGATCACGGTGTACGCGAAGGACCCCGCGGGCAACGAGGTGACGACGCCGCTCGACCATCGCCCGTTTCCGAAGCCGTTCAAGCGCAGCCGGATCGAGATTGACGATCGATTCCTGAGTCGCGTCGTCCCGGCGATCGCCGCCGGCAGTCCCGGGATGAACATCTCCACCGCGCCGGCCGACCTGGTGCCGTCGTTCCTGCGCATCAACCGCGACATGCGGCAGGCCAACGCGCAGACGATCGC
>SXGR01221727.1_pt1 | contig 12309 bp, 9 predicted proteins | sample 3174711 | NCBI WGS metagenome assembly SXGR01 (sample SAMN11356860, study PRJNA531348) | freshwater metagenome | isolation source: freshwater sample F1-60 | place: China: Fuxian Lake, Yuxi | collected 2017-12-25
CGGCGGCAACGCTCCTGCCCCCGCGCGCTCCGTCAACCTGTCAGCAGTTGGCCTCGCCTGCGCAAAAACACCTACCGCCGCGGCCCTGTTGCTTACAAAGTAAACCATTCAACTGCTCCGAATTCATAAAAGGCATTGGGCCTAGGGAAGGTTGCCGCTTTGGGGAAGAAGGGGAAACATAGAACATCCAACCCCCAAAGGCATACCTCCCCCGCTCCACGGCTTGCTCGATTTTCATAAACTACTACTTCTTTTCGAATACGAGCCCGAACGGCATTTTGAAGATGCCGACCTTTTGGTGTACCAACTTCCTGCCGACCTGGGTGGTCTTTGTGAGGTAGGCCCAGCCCTCCTGGCCGGTCGAGATCGAAGTGGTTTCCAATCTCCAACTGTCCGCATAGGTGTCGGGGTCTATTGAGTCCGCGAGCGCCGTCAGCAACAGCGGAGTTCGCGGTCCAGTGTCTTTGTTTGATACACGGCCGAACTGCAACGCATACCTCGGGTAATAGTTGACCCCCTCACGGAACTCGATCACGACGCACATGTGCTGCTGCTCGCTGGCCGCCATTGTGAGAACGCCTCCAGGGATGGTGTTTCCGGTCGAGGTTCCCTCCGCGTTGTTCTCGCTGTTCAAGTAAAGGAGGGCGTCGTAGGTTCCGGTCACTGGCACCAAGGCGGGGAGATAGGTTGCGATCGGATTTTGAAAACTCAGCCATAACTTTCGCACACCAGCACCATTGGCATTGTTGTCGTGCTGGGTTGAGAGGGCAAATCCCCCGACGCTATAGGCATCCACATCAGGGTCTTCGTGATCGCAGTAGTCTGGGCCGCTCACCACCAGACCGTCGCTCTTGACGCCGTTATCGGGAAGGTCGTCGAATTCGACGCACATCCGAATCCGATCCCCAGGGGGCGTGTCGCCTCGCGCCTCGAGGATCAGTGCGCTGAGGATCAAGCTGATCGTCAGCGAAGCCACGGTTGTTTTCCCGTTCTTCCAATGGAAGTTTTGCATTGTTGTCTTCATACGTTTGAATTATTTGAGTTCACGGCATTTTTGGTTTTGCTCTGTTCGTCTTTAATGATTCCAGAGCTGTTCACCCTCCATACGGGGCAGGGGACGGAGATTCTAAAAATACTTTCAGAATTTTTTAGAATAGCGCTTTTGGCGTCCGTATAGAGGCAGGAACGCGCTTGGCGCACGTTAGAACGCTGAAGCGTTGAACCCGAAATTGGACAGTTAAGAAACCGCTAATGAACGCTAATCCACGCTAATCAAATGGATCTGGATGGCCGGTCTGAGGACGCGTTTTCCAGGCTGGTGCAGTCTTGGAATGATTTTTAGGCATTAGCGTCGATCAGCGTTGATTAGCAGTCCAATGGCTGGTTTCGTTAAATTGAACCGTTGAAGCACATCATGACCAGGACCGTCGAAGACTGGATTCCAACGCGGCTAAGCCTTCTGAGCCGGCTGCGCGATTGGGACGACAGGGAAAGCTGGGAGGATTTCTTCAATACCTACTGGAAACTCATCTGCAACGTCGCGCTCAAGAGCGGTCTGAACGACGCGGAAGCGCAGGAGGTCGTGCAGGAAACCGTCATCACGGTGGCCAAGCGAATCCCGCAGTTCCGATACGATCCGGCCAAAGGCTCGTTCAAAGGCTGGCTGTTGAAGACGACGCAGTGGCGGATCAACGATCAGTTCCGCAAACGGCGCGGTGATGTACCACTCGTTTTCGATGAACCGGCCAGCGAGACAACGCCTGGAAATCCGCCGCGCGAGCCACCGCCGTCCTTCGGCTTCGAGAACGGGTGGGACGAGTTGTGGCAGGAGAACTTGCTGGAAGTCGCGATGGAGCGGGTGAAGCAGAAGGCAGATCCGCGTGAGTTCCAGATGTTCGAGATGTTGATGGAGCGCGGCTGGCCGCCGCTGAAGGTCGCGCAGAAGTTGAATGTGAGCCGCGCCCACGTGTATTATGCGCGGCACAAGATTTCCCGGATGATGCGCACTGAGATGGAACGGCTGGAGCGGGTGGAGTAGCCGCAACAATTCCGTTTAACCACGAATGGACACGAATCGACACGAATGAAGACAGGGTTTCCAACATGTTCGGAGCGGTGGCGAAAGTGCGCGCAGAGACGACAAAGATTTGGACTGCGGTGGCAGAGCGCAGCGACGACACCGCTTTTCCTCCGCCAGTTCTCCGCCGAAAGCGGCGTGGCGCTTCGCTTCCCGCCGCAGTCCAAAGCGCGTGGTTGCGGTGCCAGCCGCGTTGGGTCCGTTTGGGTTCATTCGTGATTTCTCACCGCCGCCTGTGAACGATGACCGACCAACTGAAAAAGTTTCACCACCGGCTGAAAATGCCGCCGGACGTTCGCCGCCGCGTATTCCCGATCACCAATTGCTGCGACTGATCGGTCAAGGCGGATACGGCGAGGTGTGGCTGGCGCGGAACATCATGGGCGGCTACCGCGCGGTGAAAATCATTTACCGGAGTACTTTTGAACATCAGCGACCGTACGAGCGCGAGTTCGAAGGCATCAAACGGTACGAACCCATTTCCCGCAAGCATGAGAGCCAGGTCGCCATCCTGCACGTGGGCCGACATGAGCGGGACGAGTATTACTACTGTGTGATGGAGCTGGCGGACGCAGTGGAAGAAAAGGAGAAAAGGGGAAAGGGAGTGGAGGAGAATTGCTCCTTTTCCCCTTCTCCCCTTTTCTCCCCAGCTCAGTACACGCCCCGCACTCTCGCCGCCGACCTGAAGCTGCAGGGCAAACTGCCGCTCGACGAGTGCATCGCGCTCGGCCTCTCGCTGGCCACCGCGCTCGATCACCTGCACGGGCACGGGCTGATTCACCGCGACATCAAACCGAGCAACGTGATCTTCGTGAACGGCGTCCCCAAGCTGGCGGACATTGGCCTCGTGGCACAGAAGGACAGCACCGTCTCGTTTGTCGGCACGCGCGGCTATTTTCCGCCGGAAGGTCCGGGCACCGCGCAAGCGGACCTCTACAGCTTGGGCAAAGTGCTCTACGAAATCAGCACCGGCAAAGATCGCAACGAATTCCCCGACCTGCCGAGCGATCTCGAAGACCTGACGGAGGAAGCGCGCCTGCTGGAGTTCAACGAAATTCTCCTCAAAGCTTGCCACGGCGATCCGCGCCGGCGTTATGCGTCCGCCCGCGAACTGTTTGATGACCTCTCGCTGTTACAAGCGGGTAAATCGGTCAAACAGAAGCGGAGTCGCGAACGGCTGTTGGCCAACACGCGGCGTATTCTTTCCATGGCTGCCTTGGTGTTCGTCGTCGGCGTGGCGGGCTTTCTCCTGGCTCGCAAACCCGCGTCTGTAGGCAAACCGGACGCCCGCCGGTTGAACCTTGAGGACACGGTCAATCCCGGCTTTTGGTCTGGACGCGGCGGCGGCTCTCGCCAGTTCGATTTTTCATCGGACGGCCAGAGGATCGTGTTCGCGGGCATGAAAGGACTGTCCATCTGGGACGCGAGGACCTCGGTGAACCGCCTGTTCTCTTTGCATGGTTTCGAAGCCTTCTCGGCTGGCGCCACGAACCGCTGAATGGTGCCGAACGCTCGCGGTGCTCTGCCGCGATGGAGGCCCGACAATGAGCGGTTTGTTTTTCAAGGCATCAAAAGAGTCGGCAGCACTCCCGCCGAGCATCGCTTCGTCTGGGCCTTGTTTCTGGTCAACGCAGACACAGGGGAGGCCCGCCAGATGGGGCCGGAACTGCCGGATGAGGAACGCATTGAGGACCTGTGCTGGCTGCCCGATGGCAAGTCGGTCACTTACGTCGATGTGAAGTCGCGTTTCCACACGCTGGCGGTGAACGGCGGGCGCAACCTGTGGCTGGACGCAAACTTGGCGGGTCAGCGCGGAGTCTCGCTGGGAGGCTATTCGCCGGACGGCAATTGGCTCGTGATCTGGACCGACACGGGCCTCCAGGATATGAACCAGGAGCGAGACATCTGGCTCCTTCCCCACCACGGCGGACGCGGCGTGCCGCTGGTGCAGCGGCCAGGGTTCGACGGATTCGCGACCTGGGGAGCGGACGGGCAAACAATCTATTTTGTGTCCGGCGACGGCGGAATCTGGAAAGTGCGCATCGATCCGAAAACCGGTTTGCGCAAGGGCGACAGCAGCGCGGTTTTCACGAAACCAGACCAATCGATTTTCCATCCCAAAATCGTCGCGAACGGTCAGCGCCTCTTGTATGTCGTCGACGAACCGAATACGCGCATCTGGGTGGCGGAATCCGACCGTCGGGACCAAGCCACTCAAGTCCTCCGAGGCCAGCACCCGGTTCTCTCGCCGGACGGAGCCACTCTCTACTATGTCGATGAACCCGAACCGAGCGGCATTTTCGCTTTCGACCGCCATGGCAGGAACGCGGCGCGAAAAATCACGACGCTCGTTCCGCTCGGGAGACTCAGCGCGAGCAGCCTTTCACCGGACGGCGCGTCGCTCGCAATGCGGAGTTCCGATGGCAAAAGGCTGGGCGTCTTCATCGTGCCGACGGCGGGAGGAGCCGCGCGGCTGATCGAGGAGTTGGCCGAGCCCGAGGCGATTCATCCGACTTGGTCGCCGGATGGACAATGGCTCACCTACGCAATCGACAAGACGCTTTACCGCGTATCGCGCGACGGCAAGGTCCGGGAACCGTTGGCCACGCTCTACCGATGGCTCGGAGGGGAGTGGTCGCCGGACGGGAAGCACATTGCCGCTCTCGCGTATGAAAAGCCTGAAGAATGGGAAGACAAGATCGGCGTGTTCGTCGTCTCCGTGGTAGACAAAACCTGGAAGAAAGTTTCGCCCAACAGCGAGGACAAATACAAAGGGGGCCTGGAATGGCACCCAGACAGCCAGCGTTTGACGTATCAATTTGAAGGTCCCGAACCGCGCAGCGCCACGATCATGATGGCGTTCCTCAACGGCGGACCGACCAAGCCGCTGATCCGCCTGGCGGACCATTGGCTGGACTTTGGAGTCTGGTCGCCGGACGGACGGCAGTTCTCCTTCCACGGCAGCTTACGTTCGGAGGCGGGCAAGCGGATTCACATTTACGACGCGCCGACTGAGCAAATCACCCACGCGGTGCGGGCTGGCTCCTTGCCGCAGTGGAGTCGCGATGGCAAGACGCAGGTTTGGACTCAGCGAGGCGAGAGTTTGCGGCGTTTCGAAGTGATCGAAAACTTCCGGTGAAATTGCATCCGTCAGCGATTTTGGAGGAACGTGACAAGGAAGAAGGTCTCCCGTTTGGAATGTGCGAGCGTTCTCCCTAACCCCGGCCCTCTCCCGCTGGGAGAGGGAGAATCTTCAGATGCGCGTTTGCAAACTCGGAACGCTTGATCTCGGTGACAGACGGATCGGCGGTTCTCCCTCTCCCAGCGGGAGAGGGCCGGGGTCAGGGAGAGATGTCTGTCCTTCTGCCAGAGTTCCGAACTCGTTTGCTTCTGACTCTGCTCTGTTTAGCCGTCCTGTTTTGGACAACTGCCACTCTCGCCGGTGGGTTTCCAGAAACGTCGGTTGAACTTCCGCTCTCCCCGCTGCCCGCTGGATTGCATTCCTTGATGCCAGTGCCGGTGGAAAACCCGCTCACGACTGCCAAAATAGAGTTGGGCAGAAAGCTGTTCTTCGACGAATGGCTCTCCCGCGACGGCACCATTTCGTGCGCTTCCTGCCATCATCCCGACAAAGCATTTACCGATGGCCGCGCTTTGCCAGTGGGCATTGATGGCCAGAGCGGCCGTCGCAACGTGCCCTCACTGCTTAACTCTGCCTACGGCAAATCGATGTTTTGGGATGGCCGGGCCGCGAGCCTGGAGAAACAGGCGCTGCACCCCTTGACCAGCCCCGCCGAAATGGGCAACACGTTGGAAGCTGTGCTGGCGCGGGTGCGGGAGAATCCAGCTTACAGGCGCTTGTCAGAGGCGGCGTTCGGTACGGCTGCGATGACTCCCGGGCAGATCGCACAGGCACTGGCCAGTTTTCAACGCACGTTGGTTGCCGGAAACTCGCCGTACGATCGACAACTTCTGACGCGTGATGATTCGGTCTTAAGCGAAGAGGCCCGGCGCGGGTTTGCGCTTTTTCGCGGCAAGGCCCGGTGCGCCCACTGTCACGAAGGTCCGCTGTTCACTGACCAAAAGTTTCACAACACAGGGGTCAACTGGGGCAAAAAGCCGATGGATCTTGGCCGCTACGAACACACCGGCAAGGAGGACGACAAGGGAAAGTTCAAGACACCGACGCTCCGCAATCTGCTTCTGACCGCTCCCTACATGCACGACGGCAGTCTGAAAACCCTGGACGCAGTGATCGACTTTTACGATCGCGGCGGCTCGGCTCATCCGAACCTGGATCCATCGATCAAGTCCTTGAGCCTCTCGGGTCAGGAGAAAACCAATCTTGTGAGCTTCCTTCGAGCCTTGAGCATCAAGGAGCAGTGAAATCAGGTGCTGAACTGCCGTAGTTGCAGGCCACGTGCGCCGTCGGCGTCGCCGGGCTTCCAACAGCTCAGTAGGTCAAGCCTGCGGTGCCGGAGCTGGGAGTTGCGCTGAGACTTCCTCGATCTGTGCCTGGAGTTCGAGGAGGTCGAGCACCTTGGAATTCAGGATTTGCTCATGGATCTCCTCGATGCCGTTGCGCTCCTTGAGCTGCTTCACGAGCTTGTCCGGGGCGATGTTATTCTGCTGGGCGAGGTAGAGAATACGCTGGGTCAGTTCCTCGCGTGAGACGGACAGATTCTCCTTTTGGGCGATCTTGTTGAGGAGAAAGCCGGCCTTGACGCGTTCTTTGGCGCTGTTGTTGGCAAGGGAATAAATCTGGTCCTTCTGCTCCTCGATTTTGTCCTTGGGCACACCGCGCTGTTGATTCTCGCGGACGATATTGTAAACGACGTTGCGAGTCTCCTGCTCGACCATCGTCTCGGGAAGATCAAACTGCACTCGTGAAAGAAGGCCTTGCACGAGCTGGTTGCGCACTTCACGCTGTTGTTTGAATTTCAGCTCATTCCCCAGATCTGTCGCGACACCGGCACGGAGTTTTTCGACATTCTCGGCTCCGAAATTCTTTGCGAACTGGTCGTCCAACGCGGGCAGCACACGTTCCTTCACGTGGACAATCTCCACTTCGTAAATGCCTTTGAGCCCGGCAAGAGGCTGTGAGACAAAGTCCGCCGGGAAGTCCACGTTTACAGTCCGTTTGTCGCCAGCTACTGCGCCGGTCAATTGTTCGGTAAAGCCTGGGATGAAGGAACCTGGCTTGACGTCGATCCAGAAGTTCGACTTCTGGGTCAATCCCACCGCCGTCGGGGCAATCTCTGTGAGCGGCTTTCCACCGGTTGTGCCGGTGTAATTGACAACCACGATGTCGCCCTCCTGCGCGGATCGAGCGACGTCGTTGTAGCTCACGCGTTGCTCCCTCAAGACGTTCATCGCGCGGTCGATGTCGGCATCTGTCACCGTGGCGGATGGGCGCTTGACGGGCAAGCCTACGTAATCCGGAAGTTCAAAATCTGGCGCGGTTTCCACGGTGGCGGCGAACTGAAGTGCTTCACCGCGCGCGAATTGAATTTCCTCGATGTCAGGGTAGCCCACGACATTGAGCTTTTGATCCTTCAGAGCCTGCTGGTAACTTTCGGAGATCAGCTTGCGCTTCGTCTCATCTTGAATCTGTTTCGAGTAGGTTCTCGCAATCAGGTCACGGGGAGCCTTCCCCGGACGGAAGCCCGGGAGCTTCGCTTCGCGCTGGAAGTCCTTGGTTAATTTGTCGAAGGCAGCATCGACCGCCTGGGCTTCGAGTTCGATGCGCACGAGCCTTCGGCAGGGCGCGAGATTCTCAACTGTTACATTCACGATTTACCTTTCGCCATAGATGAAAAAGCCCCGCGATACCCGCCTGGAGCGGATGAACCGCGGAGCAAACGCCGAGAAAGTATGGACGGAGAGTTGGTGCGTCAAGCCCCGGTTCGGTGGCGGTTCAATCGCGACAGATCAGCTCATCTGCCGGAGTTGGGACAACCTCGCCACCATGAGCTTCATTCGTGGGGCTCCACCCGGCGTGAACCTGTTGGATGAGTTTGGGGGGGGAGAGCCGAGCAGTGATCCCGTTCATGGGGATGAAGCACTTCGAAAATCGGACGTGAAGCGATGCCTCGGACGCGGCCACGTTCGCCAACTGGGAGGCAGGCGTTCTCAGGAAAGGTTTTTGAATGGAATCTCCACAGGCTCCGAGTTCGGTCATGCTTTTCTAGATGGCATCTGCCGGGATGCACGCTGGAGTGTCTTTGACGTTCGCGGCTGCTTCGGTCGTGGTCCTGATTATCAGTGGCTCACTCTTGCCAAGGCGCTTTGAAGTCGATCGGCTTTCTTGAGCGGGCTTACCAGCGCAAGGTTGAGCCGCTCGGGACGGAGAAATTCCATTGCGGTCGCCTGGATGTCTGACGGCTTGATCGCAGTCAACCGTTTCGTGATTTCATCAGGGCTGAATATCCGCCCGTATCCGAGCCATTGTTCCGCGATCCACATCATCTGGCTTTCGGTGTTCTCCAGGCTCAGTTCCATCTGGCCGATCACGTAATCGCGCGCACGCCGGAGTTCTCCGGTGGGTACGGGTGTCCGGACAAGGCGTCGAAGTTCGGTGATGATCAACTTGAGTGCCTTCTCCAGGCGCCCGGTCTCGAGTCCGACGGCGATGTTCAACACGCCGGTGTCCTGATAATAGCCGAGCGAGCTGGCAACTGAGTAGGCCAGCCCGTGTTCCTCGCGCACCACCTGAAAGAGTCGTGAACTGGTGTTTTCGCCGAGGATGGTGTTCAAGAGCCGCAAGGCAAATCGGCGTTCATCATGGCGCGAACACGTGCGAACGCCTAGGGCGAGCTGGGTTTGTTCGGTGCGTTTGGTGTGAAGCCGGATGCGAGGCGCGGTTTGAACCACCGATGCGGGAACGAAGCGGTGTGTGCCCCCTGCTGGCATCTGACGCGAGTATCGCTTCACGGCGCTGACGACCTCGGAGTGCTTCAGATTACCAGCGGCGGCGATGATCGTTGCGCCACTGGTGTAATAATCGCGCTGGTACTTACGGAGATGGGAACGATTGAGGGCATCGAGCGTCGCCTCCGTGCCGGTGAGGGATCTGCCGAGCGGATGGTTTGGCCAAAGAGTTTCGTTCAGGAGTTCCTGCACTTGTTGATGAGGCTGGTCCAGGTACATCGCCAGCTCCTCCTTGATCACGTTGCGCTCCTTGTCAATTTCCCCGGAGTCGAACTTCGAGTGGAGGAACATGTCCATGAGCACGTCCAGCAGCTCGGGAAATCGATCGTGACAGGCCTTCGAGTAAAAGCAGGTGCATTCCTCGGTGGTGAATGCGTTCAGGTAACCGCCGATGCCTTCCACATCCTGGGATATCCGCAGGGCGGATCGCCTCTGCGTACCCTTGAAGAGCATGTGTTCGATGAAATGCGAGACGCCCGAGAGCGAAGCCGGTTCATGCCTGCCACCGACTCCCACCCAGATGCCAAGACTGACACTGGTCATCTGTGGCATTTCCTGTGTGACGACGACGAGGCCGTTCGGAAGCCGGGACACGCTGCGCATCGTTTGATGAAGAGCGGGTTTTCGGACCAGGGACGATTTGAGGTTGGTCGAGTGGCGGGTCACGCGAACGCCTTGGGTATCGTCTCGGGAGGGCCGACACGTCGAAGGTATTCCAGGATGACGTTGACCGCTTCCTCGGGATCATCGGTCACGGTCAGGAGATCCAAGTCACCCGGGCTGATCATGTGGTTTTTTTCAATGGTGTTCTTCATCCACTTCAGCAGTCCATTCCAGTAGTCCTTTCGGAAAAGAATGAGCGGAAAGTGTGGGATTCTCTGAGTCTGAACCAGCGTGAGTACTTCGAAGAGTTCATCCAGCGTTCCAAAACCGCCGGGCATGAAGATGAATCCAAGGCTGTACTTGGCGAAGCAGACTTTGCGCGAGAAGAAATAGTGGAAATTGACCGGGATGTTCACAAAGCGGTTCGACTTTTGTTCGAAGGGAAGTTCGATGTTCAGTCCGATCGATTTGCCCTTTCCTTCCGCCGCGCCGCGATTGGCGGCTTCCATGATGCCGGGTCCACCGCCAGTGATGACGGCAAGATGATGTTTGGCGAGACCTTTGCCCAACGCGACCGCCGATTGATACGCAGGATCGCCAGGCTTAAGCCGGGCTGATCCAAAGATGGTCACAGCCTGGCCAACTTGGGACATGGTTTCGAAGGAATCCACAAACTCCGCCATGATGCGAAAAATCCGCCAAGGGTCTTCACGTGTAAAGCCACCAAGGTTGTTGCTCATGGACTGACGATATGGATGGATCCGAAATGTGACAAGGCTTGGTGCATGGGATGCTTGGTAGAACGGTGCTCCGAGCTTCATGTTGATCCAGTCCTGCCAAGACCCGAAGCCGGAATAACACGAATGCGATTGATGGTTTATTGTGATCTCACAATTCATATCGTCGTATCCGGATGCAACGATTTTTAAGTTGTGCCTCTTTGTTGACAACGGTACGTTCACAACTCTGTTACGATGGATCAATTGGATAAAAGCGAGCGAGCGCGGTGGGCCCACGAAGTCGAATTGGATCGGTTGCTTCGAGAACGCATCCTCATTCTTGACGGCGCGATGGGCACGACCATCCGCACCTACGGGATGAAGGAGGCGGACATTCGCGGCAAGCGCTTCGCCGACTCGAAGAAAGATCTGCTGAACAACGGCGATCTCTTCTCGATCACCCAGCCGGCAATGATCTGCGACATTCACCGGCGCTTCCTCGAAGCCGGCGCGGACATCATCGAGACGAATACCTTTTCCGCCACGAGCATCGGCCAGAGCGAGTTCTTCGTGGATGACCCGCGCGAACACGGCGGCCGCAAGGATCCGGCGTTCTACCAGAAGATCGTCGAGGACAAGTTTCTCAACGAGCTCGCTTGGGAGATCAACGAAACCTCCGCGCGCCAGTGCCGCGAGTGGGCCGACCGCGTCGCCAACAATGACGGCAAACAGCGCTTCGTTGCCGGCGCCATTGGGCCGCTGACGGTGTCGCTGTCGAACTCACCGGATGCCGATGACTCGGGCTTCCGCGTTGTCACCTTCGATCAGGTGAAGCAGGCCTACATCAATCAGGTCCGCGCGCTCATCAAGGGCGGCTCGGACTTCCTGCTGGTCGAGACGATCTTCGATTCGCTCAACGCCAAGGCGGCGCTGGTGGCGATTCAGGAAGTGTTCGACACGGACAACGTGCGCCTGCCGATCTCCATCTCTGCCGCCGTCGGGCGCGGGGGCGAGACGATGATCTCGGCGCAAACCATCGAGGCGTATTGGAACGCGGTGAAGCACGTGAAGCCGCTGTCCGTCGGCCTGAACTGCTCGCTCGGGCCGGATTTGATGCGGCCGTTCCTCGCGGAGTTGTCGGAAAAGGCGGGTTGCGCGATTTCGTGCTACCCGAACGCCGGGCTGCCCAATCCGCTTTCGCCGACGGGCTTTGATTTGAAGCCGGAGGACATGGGCAACTTCCTCGGCGAGTTCGCGCAGAGCGGGTTGATCAACATCGCCGGTGGTTGCTGCGGCAACACGCCCGAGCACATCGCCGCCATCGCGAAAGCGCTGGATGGCCGGCATCCGCGGGAACTTGGAGCGCCGATTTCCAAATCGGCGCGGTCGTTCTCTCCACCGCCCCGTGCCGGTTTGGAAACCGGCGCTCCAACGGAACCGAAACCCCTCCGCCTCTCCGGTTCCCAGCCGTTCACGCAGCAGATTGGGGAGTTCATGATGATCGGCGAGCGCACGAACGTCGCCGGGTCGCCGAAGTTCGCGAAGCTGATCAAGGACGGAAAATACGACGAAGCCGTGGCCATCGCCCGCCAGCAGGTCGAGAACGGTGCCAACGTCATCGACGTCTGCATGGACGAGGGAATGATTGATGGCGTCGCCGCGATGACGCGCTTCCTCCAGTTACTCGGCAGCGAGCCCGAGGTCGCCAAGGTTCCCTTCATGGTCGATTCCTCGAAGTGGGAAGTCATCGAGGCCGGTCTGAAGTGCATTCACGGCAAGGGCATCGTGAACTCCATCTCGCTCAAGGGCGGCGAGGAGTTGTTCCGTGAACACGCGCGCAAGGTGCTTAAGTATGGCGCCGCCGTCGTGGTCATGGCGTTCGATGAGCAGGGCCAGGCCGCGACCTACGCCGAGAAGATCCGTATCTGCGAGCGCGCTTACCGCATCCTCGTCGGCCACGCCCTGACGCCAGTCGGCATA
>SXGR01356968.1_pt1 | contig 12307 bp, 6 predicted proteins | sample 3174711 | NCBI WGS metagenome assembly SXGR01 (sample SAMN11356860, study PRJNA531348) | freshwater metagenome | isolation source: freshwater sample F1-60 | place: China: Fuxian Lake, Yuxi | collected 2017-12-25
GACGGCCGCGGCCGCGGCGCGCGCCACGACCAGCACGAGCGCGAGCTCGACCTTCGCGACCGTGGCCCGGATCACATGCAAGCCTACCACCGACCGAGGCGCGTCACGGCACCGGCCCGCGCGTGGCGGCGTGACTTGCGCGCGGCACCGGCCCGCGCGTGGCGGCGTGACTTGCGCGCGGCGCCCGGATCGGACAAGGGTGCTGCCGCCGGGCGGCGTCGGGCGAGCCCGAGCGCGGCGCCAAGAGAGAGAGAGCATGAGCGACAGCGACGACGAGCGGCGGTGGGCGGCGGTGGAAGAGGCGACGGAGCTCCTCGTCGAGGGCAGCTACGAGCGCGCCCTCGAGCTGCTTCGTGCCGCGATCGCCGCGGATCCGAAGAACGCGTACGCGTACCACTACGTCGGCGTCGCGATGGACGAGCTCGAGCGCGACGAGCCCGCCCGCGATGCCTTTCGCGCGGCGGTTCACCTGGCACCGAACTATCTCGCGGCGCGTATCGGCCTGTCGCACTCGCTGCGTAAGCTCGGCCAGGCCGGGCCCGCGATGGCCGAAGCGGGCGAGGCGCTGCGGCGCTTCCCGGACGACGGCGACGCGCACTACGCGATGGGCATGGCGCTCGCCATGCGCGGCGACAAGTCCCGCGCGAAAGTGCACTTCGAGCGGTTCCTCGATCAGAAGCCCGAGCTCGAGATCGCGATGGAAGTGCGCGCGCTGATGGCGTCGTTCGACGAGGACGGCGAGCCTTCGGACGGCGACGCGTGATAGCGTGATGGCACGGAGTGCGCGCGGTGGTTCCTTGCGGGGAGCGCCGGCGCAGGCACGAGAGAGGCGATGCAGAGAAGCCGAGTCACGCTCTTCGCCGCGGTAGCGTCGCTCTCGCTCGGAGCGAGCGCGTGCATCAAGGCGAAGGTTCGGCTCGGCGAGGCCCCCGGCAGCTTCGATGCACAGGCGTGCGTCGAGCGCGCGCTCCGCGGTGAGCCCGATCCGCGCACCTTGCCAGTGGCCTTTGCCTTCTTCTCCGAGCAGTGCGCGTCGCGCCGCATGAGCGCGTGCAGCACCCTCGGCGTCATGCACGAGCGGGGGCTCGCGACGCCGCGCGATCCGCAGCGCGCCGTGGGGCTCTACTACGAAGCGTGCATCGTCGAGAACGTGGCGGCGTGCACGAACCTCGCCCGCGCATACGAAGACGGCATCGGCGTGAAGACGGATGTAAAGCGGGCGCTCGGCCTCTTCGACTGGGCCTGCCACCGTGGCGATCCGGCCGCGTGCCGCGAGCTCGCCACGATCTACATGCTCGGCGAGGGCGTCGACAAGGACGTGCCCAAGGCGGCGGAGCTTTACCGCAACGCTTGCTCGAACGGCGACGGCTCGGCGTGTTATGCGCTCGGCGCGCTCTTCGAGCAGGGCGCGGCGCTGAAGGGGGATGTGGCGCAGGCGCTCGCGCTCTTCGAGCAGGCGTGCGTGAAGGGGCAGGGCGACGCGTGCGACGGGCTCGCTCGGGTCCACCTTCGCAGCGAAGAGCTGCGCCGCGAGCGCACCGAGGACCGCCCGCACCCGTCGGAGAGCGCGTGCCGCCGTGGCTCGTCGCAGGACTGCGCGAGCGCGGGGCTCGCCTATTACAACGGGGACGGCGTGCGGCCCGACGTCGATCGCGCGGTGCACTTTCTCCAGCAGGCGTGCAGCGGCGGCTACCAGCCGAGCTGCGCCGTGCTCGGCCCCGTGCTCCACGGCTCGTGCGCGAAGGGGCGCGTCGAGAGCTGCCGTGCGCTCGAGAAGCTCGCGGCTCCGTCGCTCGGTGCGCGCACGAGCGCGAAATGAGCTGCGCCGCGCCGTAGCTCGCTGGATCCCGGTCGCGGCGTCAGCCGAGCATGTGCGTTGCCGCGCCGCAGCTCGCTGGATCGCGGTCGCGGCGTCAGGCAAGCTCGAGGGCTCGGCGCGAGGAGGTCACGGAGCCGGGAGCACGCCGGGCGGCGCGGCGGCGAGGCTCGCGAGAAACGAGAGGATCTGCTCGCGCGCGTCGGGATCGTCGAACACGACGAAGTGACCGTTCTTGTCTGGCGCCGGGGCGATCTGCACGAGGGCGCCGGTGGCGTTGCCGTCTGCGAGGTTCTTCGAGAGCCCGCCCGGGTCGATCGTCACGGTGCCTGGGCCGCCATACGCGAGCTCGACGACGTCATGCTGCGCGGGCACGACGAGCGGCAAGCCCATCGCGATGGCCTGCGCCTCGATCCCGTGCGGCGGCGTGTAGCTGTCGCCACGCCCGTCGGGGGCGATCCCCTCGGACATGTAGATGCTCTTCGGCGCGAAGCCGTCGCGCGGCGCGAGCACGGTGAAGCCCGCATAGTGAATGGGGTCGACCGCATCGACGACCGTTTGCGCGAGGGCGATCGCCGGGTGGTAGAGATCGAGCTCGTCGTCTTCGGGCGCGAGGGCGAGAAATACGGTGCGTACGAGATCCGCGACGGAGGGCTTCGGTTCGGTCTTCTCGAGCAACGCGAGCCCGATGAGGCTGCCTGAGCCGCTGAGCACGCCTCCGAGCGACGAGTCGTCCGCGGCCAGATAGAGCGGACCGTTCAGGCCGCCTTGCGAGTGGCCGAAGAAGAGCACGCGGCGCTTGTCGAAGCGAATGGCCTTCTTCGTCGTGGACACCGAGGCGGGGATGGTGGCGCCCGTCTCCGTGAAGAGGCGGGAACGCTGGACCTCGTCGAGCGCGCTCTGGCGTCCGTTGGTGCGCGCCGCGAGCGGGTTCTCGAAATTGAAGAACAACAGCTCGGTCTCGGTCGGCGTGGCGGGCGCGCCGGGGCGCGTGCCGTGAAAGATCTGATCGACGCCCATCGAGGCGATGCAGCGCAGCGCCAAGAGGCGCGCGTAGCCCGAGGTGAGGTGGCTGCGGAAATTGCCGCCGGTGCCGTGCGCGTGCAGCAGGATCGGGTAGCCGTCGACCGGCTGCGGGCACGCGCCCTCGAGCGGTACGGTGAGCGAGAAGCGCGCGTCGAAGGTGTCGACGACTTCGGGCGCGCCGTTCACGATGCGGAACCCGCCGCCGTCGCCGAAGCTCGCGAACGGGAGGTCGCCGTCTTGGTAGTTCGGCGACGGACCGAAGTCGCTCTGGTACTCGACGAAGCCGCTCTCTTCGCTCACCTTCCACTCGGCGTTCGCGAGGAAATCCGGGGCCGCGGCGTTCGCGCGGAGATGATCGCGCACGAGAAAGAGCTCCTTGGTTGGCTCGTTCGTCGTGAAGACGGCTAGGTGCACGAGGCGCTCTTTGGGGACGCCGGCCTCGGCGAGCCGCGCCACGTGCTTGGCGATCGCGGCCGCGTGCTTGGCGACGCCGCCCGTCGCGCCATCGCGCCCGAGCGCTTGCCGCAAGGACGCGCTCGCGACGACCTCGCCGCCGCCCTCGCTTCGCAGAGCGTTCGTGGCGACGAGCGCGTAGGTCGTGCCCGGCCGCAGCGGAAATCCCAGCGTCGGCATGAAGCTGAGGGTGTTCGCGAGGACGTATTTGCCGGCGGCCTTGCGGAAGCTGACCGAGACGAGCTTTCTCTCTCCGCGCTCGGGCGAGTCGTCGTCGACGTCGATGAGCTGCACGCCGCTCTCGGCGGAGAGGGTAGCGAGCGGCGAGGCCGGCAACGTGGCCTCGTCGAGCGGCCGCGAGAAGCGCAGGTGCCCCGCGGCGACGGGCGAGAAGCCGTCGAAGTGACCGACCGTCGACTCGATGTACGCGTCGAGGATCGGCACGTTTCGCGGGTTGTGGAAGCCCCTAAAGCGCACCGAGCCGTCGGCCTCTCGCCGCAGATCGCTCGGGAACGGGTGGTCGAGGAACGTCTCGCCGTCGAGCGCGTCGAGGGCGTCGGGGACGTTGTAGAGGCTCTCGGCCGCGGGCGCCTCGGCGTCGTCCGTGCACGCGCATGCAAGGAGCGTGATCGCGAGCGCCCCCACGAGCGCGAGGGCGCGCGATTGGCCCGCGGCAGGGTGAGCGCACGGCGCGCGGTCGCGGGATGGCGTCACGGATCGGCCGCGCGGCGTCGAGTGAAGTGGCATCGCGCGCATGGTATACGCCCGTGCCATGGCGATCGAGGCAGCGCAACCGTGGATGTTGATGAAGTTGTAGCGAAGGTCGCCGAGGCGCGGCGCGGTCTTGGCTTCGCCGCACTCGGGCGCGTCGCCGTCTATGACCGGGTTGTGGCAGAGCGTGAAGACCTCGGGCACCTCGGCCGAGCTCGCGTCGCCCTTCTCCGGATTGAAGTCGTCCGACCACGGCACGGGCCAGCCCATCGCCGCTTCGCAGTCTGCATCCAAGGTGCGGCGACACTCGCTCAAGCGCCCGGCGAGCACGGCGACGCGAACGGAGTCGCTCCACGCCGCCAGCGTCTCCGCCGAGGCGTCGAACAGCGTCTCGTCGAAGCCGGGGTTCACGTGCCACGGGATCGTCTTCACCGCGCGATCGCGCAGGGGGATCGTGCAGAGGCCCTGGTGCTCGTCGCAGCGCGAGCCGCGGCCGACGCTCTCGCACTCGTCCGCGGTGCCGTTCTGGTCTTCGTCGCGGGTCGGCTCTTTGCCAATCGGTGTCGTCGCGCTCGTGCCGCAGGCGACCTCGGTGTGGGACTTCGCGAAGAGATCCCAGCGCGCGGCGAAGCGACGCCACTTGTCGTCGACGATGCCGTAGCCGCGGTCGTAGCCCTGGCGGTCGACCGTGAAGACGCCGACCAGGTCCATCTTCTCGCCGTCCCAGTCCGCGGGCTCGTAGTCGCGTTCTCCGACCCGCAGGAACGAGTGGCGCAGCGTGATCTCGCTCGGATTGCAGTTGAGCGCCGGCCAATAGCCGAGCAGAAAGCACGCCGGCGTGTCGCCCCACCACTCGTCCTCGATGACCTCGGGGCTCGCGAGCGCCTTCGTGGTCACGTCGAAGTAGCCGCCCTTCATGTCGAACACGGGCGCGTCGGGGTGCGCCGGATCGCTCACGTAATAGGCAACTGGCGAATAGCTGACGCCGTAAGAGATGCCGAGCTGCGAGAGCGTGTCGAGCTCGTACGCGTCGGTGACCAGGTTCTGCGAGAAGTCGACGCGAAAGTACTGCCGCTGGGAGAAGCGCCGGTCGGTGTCGTTCTCGACGAGGACGTTCTGCTCCTCGCCCGTCGACGGGTTGTAATCGTGGCGGATGTCGAAGTGCTTCTCGATCGCGAAGGCGGCGACGATCTGGCCGTCCTTCGTGAGCTTCGCGCCCTTGCCCGCGCCGCTGTCCGCCGCAGCGCCCGCGCCCTCGGCTCCCTCGACGAGCTCGTAGGTGAGCCGCGCCACGAGCAGCTTCTCGGTGATGTCCCAGCGCACGCGCACCGTCGGCTGCGTGTCGGTGCTGGTGATGAGGCCGTCGGAGTTCGCGCCGAACGGCACGTCGACCACGGTCGTGCGCATGAAGAACTCGGGATCGTCCTTCCGGTCTTCGAGCTTGCCGACGAAGAAGGTCTTGTCGAGCGCGTTCGCCTGCACGCGATTGATCGCGGCGCGCTCCTCCGCGCAGCCGAGCGACAGCGCCGCGAGCGCCGCGAGCGCCGCGGCAGCCATGGCACCGGCGCCGCTGCGCCAACCGCCGAACTTTCCCAAACGAGCCCCGATCCGCGCGTGTACGACCGACATGGCGCGGAAGTACCATCGCCCCGGCCGGGCCGCGAGCCGCGAGTGCAAGCCGCCAGGGTTGCTCCCGGTCAGGGCGCGGTGACGCTCGACGCGCTCCCAGCGGGGGCCGTCGCCGGTTGTGCAGCAGGCTCAGCCGCCGGCTCTCCGCCGGGCGCCGCGAAACGCACGCGCGGCAGCGGCTCCTCCGGCCGGATGCTGGCGCCGAAGTCCACGCCGGCATCGCCAAGTAGCTCTTCGAGCTCGGCTTGCGCGCTCGTGAGCTCCGGCCTGTCGTTGCGCGCGTAGCACTGGACTCGCTTCGTCAGCATCGGCGCCTGCCAAGGAAACCACTTTCCGTAGGCGGCGATCGCATCGACGCACTCCCCTTTGCCGTACTTCAGCGTCAGGTCGAGATGGATTTCGCGACGCGCATCGCCGAGAAGGTGGACGGCGAACTCTTCGCGCAAAGCGGCTTCGATCTCGGGGTAGAGCTTCTCGTCGCGCGCGCAGAGCTCGCGCGCCAACGGGAGGCTGCTCTCCATCAGGTGGCGGTTGAGCCAGGGAACCTGGCGATAGGCGGTGAACGCGCGCGACAGCCGCTGCCAGGCACCCGCGGTGTCGCCCTCGGCGAACGCCAGCTTGGCGGCGATTGCGTCGGCCTCGGCCGGCTGCACCTCGGCGAGCTTGGCAAGGAGCGGCTCGGCCTGGGCGCGGGCACCGGTCACGGCGTAGGCGTCGGCCATGACCATCAGCTCGATCGGGTTGGTCGGCGGCTTCGACTGCGACTCCCACGCGCGGATCACAGACGCGGGCTTGTCGCTTGTCCAGGCGGCCTGCGCCTTGACGCGGTGGGCCATGTCTGGAGGAAGCTCGAGGTGAGGCGGCGGCCGCGGTGGACCATCGGCGATGAGCCGCATCGAGATCATGCCGTCGAAGACCAAGCGCCAGTCGACGCGCCCCGTCCCTTCGGCGAGCTCCGGGCGCGCCTCTCCGCGCTGATGGGACGCGAGCAAGAGCTCATCGATGTTGAAGTCCGGGCGTCGACCGAGAGCGCGCGCCACCGAGAATTCAAGCGCGTTGAGGTCATCGGTGTTGATGCGTAGCTCACCCTCCGCCTCGGCGATGGCGCGCGCGAACGAGGGCCGCGCGAGGAAACGGGCCAGCACGTCCTCGACCGTGGTCGCGCGCCAGACCGCCATCAGCGCCTCGCTGAACGGCGCGGAGCCGATCCTCGCGCGAAGCTCGCCGACGTCGACCGGGCGATCTGCTTCACGGTTGATGAGGACGATGTCGGTGTCCTTCGTGCGCCACGACTCCACCGACGGAAACACCGCCGCGAGCGTCGTATAGATGGTGCGGACACTGATCGAGTCGATTTCGTACGCTTGGAGCAATTGCACGAACACGCCGCCTGGCTCGAGTCGCTTGCGCACGGCATCGTAGAATTCGCGCGTGAACAGGCTGGCGATGCCGGCGCGATAGGGGTTCGACGGCTCGGAGAAGATCAGATCGTATTTGTCGCGAGTCGTGAGCAGCACCTCGCGCGCGTCGGCGATGATCAAGCGCACCTTCGGGTTGTTCAGCGCGTCGGCGTTCACCGGTGTGCACTCGCTGGCCACCCGGAGAATCGCCGGCTCGAGCTCCACCACGTCGACGCGTTCGATGCCCGGCAAGCGGCCGAGCCAGCCAGCGGTGCTGCCGGTGCCGAGCCCGATGACCAGGGCGCGCTTGACGCCGCGGGGATGAAGCAGTGCCCCGAGCATCCCGCCCATCACCTGCGTGCCGCCGTCCGCGTACGCGGCCCCATCGCTCTTGCCATTGACGAAGAAGCTCGTGTCATCGAGCGTGTAGGCAGCGACCGTGCTCTCGCGGCCGTCGGCGTCCCAGGAGATCGCGCGATTTCCCTGGCGCCAGCGCTCCTTCATCATGTTGCGGGTGGCGCCCTGGACGTAGGTGTCGGCGCGTCCGGTTCCGATCGGCGAATGGCGCCAGAAGCTGGTCGGCCCAAGGGCGAGCTGCATGGACGCGACGGCGGCGAGGGCGACGAGGAGCGGCACGGTGCTCGGCGCACGGCGCGGGCCGGCGCGAAGCTCGAACCCGAGCGCAGCCACGCACATCGCCGCGAGCATCCAGACAGTGAGCTTCCACGCGCCGAGGGCGCCGACGTGCGGCAGGAGGAATCCCCCGACCAGCGAGCCTACGATCGCGCCGGCGGTGTTGCTGGCGTAGGCCACACCGACGTGACGGCCAAGCTCACGACCGCCGCGCCCAAGCAGGGCGATGAGCAGCGGAAACTGATACCCGGCGACGATCGCCGCAGGCAGCACGAGCACCGCGGTGATGATCGTCCAGGCGGCCGTGTGCCCGGCGAGGCCGATGCTGCCCATGCTGCGAAGGAACAGCGCGAGCCAGGCGATGCGGTCGCCCGCGGCGAATGGCAGCGCAGTGAACAGCGCCTCGAGCGCACACGTTAGAGCAAAGGCCGACACCGTCGCGGCCCGGGCAGCGCCGCGAAGCGTATAGAGCAGGCCGCCGACGCCGACGCCGAACAGCGCCACCGCGAGGATCAGCCCAAAGGTGTACGACGAGCCGCCGAGCAGCGGCGACAACATCCGGTACCAAACCAGCTCCATCAGCAGGAACACGAACCCGGTGGCTGCCGCGGCCGCGAGCACGAAGCGTGGCGGAAGCATTGGCGCCGGTGCGGGCCCCTGCGACGCAGAGTCGCCATCGGCGGACTCGGCAGTCGGCGCGGCGGCAACTACCGACTCCCCAGTAGCGGCATCGGCAGTCGGCGCGGCGGCAACTACCGACTCCCCAGTAGCGGCATCGGCAGTCGGCGAGGCGGCAACTACCGACTCCCCAGTAGCGGCATCGGCAGTCACGGCCGGCGCGGCGAGGCTGCGCGCCAGGGAGCGGGCGGCCATGCCGACCAGCGCGTTGATCAAACAGCCGAGCCACAGCGTCGCGCGGGTGCCAAAGATCTCCAGCAGCGCAAAGGTCGCCGCGGCCGCGCCGGTGACCGCGCCGAGCGTGTTCAGGCCATAGAGGAGCGCCGTGCTGCGCCGGCCGACGTCGCCAACACCCGTCGCCGCGCGTGCCGCCGCCGGCAACGTGCCGCCCATCATCAACGTCGGCGGCAGCAGCACGAGCGCGCTGAGCACGAGCCGCACCACGGTGCCGAGCCCGAGGCCGAGCGTGGAGGTGCCGCCCGCGGCGAGGTAACCTGCGCGAGCCAGGTACAGGAGCCCGGGCGTGAGGGCCGCCGAGACGGCGATGCCGAGCTCGAGGTGCGCGTAGAGCGCGAGCGGATTCGCGGCGCGTTCGGCGCGCCGGCCGAGCAGCAGCGACCCCGCGCCGAGCCCGCCCATGAACACCGCCAGCACCGCCGCCGACGCCGGCGTCGACGCGCCGAATACCAGCCGTAGCTCGCGCAGCCACGCCACCTGGTAAATGAGCGCGCACATGCCCGAGAAGAACAGCAGCGCGCCGACCGAGCGGCTCCGGCGATTCATGCCGGCGACTATAGTGTGCGAGCCGCCTCACCGAGAGTTTGTCGCCCGGTCGCGTGGAGCTCCGCCCCAGGGGTCGCGCGGGGATGAGCCCGCTAGAAGCCTGCGGTCGTTCCGAACACGAAGCGGAACGTCTCCGGCGCGCCGCCATCGCGGATCGTCTCCGTCCCCACGGCGACGAGCATCTCGAACGCATGATCGCGCTCACTCGTGGTGCGCAGTCCGAGCCCGAACGACTGCTTCATGAGCTCGAGCTCGAAGCCATCGAGGTGCTCGCCGAAGGCGTTGCCGGCGCCGTAGTGGAGCGTACCGTCGAGCCACACCCAGATGGGCCAGCGGTAGTCGAGCACGGCCGCGACCGTGCTGTCCCCGAGCATGCGGTGTTGCTTGAAGCCGCGCAGCGGCCGGTCGCCGCCGAGCGAGGGGAGCTCGGTGAACGGCACGGGCGCGTCGTCGAGCGAGTCGGCGAAGTCGGCCATGACCTGAAGTCCGAGCGTGCGCTGCTCGAGCACGTCGACGAACGTGCCCAGGGTCACGCCGTACCTCAGGTAGCGCAGCGGCTCCTCGCGGTCCGGCGCGAGGCCAAGGCCGCGCGAGTCGCGCATGCCGCCGGCGAGCTCGGCGCGCAGACCGAGCTTGAGCCCGCTGCCGGGAGGCGACACGAAGTCGATGCCGGTGGGAGCTTCGAGGTGGCGGCGCGGGCGGCTGTCGAGCGCGCCGTCGAAGCCGACGCGACCCACCGTGTAGCCGTCGTCGAAGAGCGGCGGTAGCGCGAAGCGGCCTGCGGCGACCGACTCCGCGAGGGTTCGCTCGTCGATGGAGTTGCGGTCGAAGAAGCGCTGGTCGCGCGCGCCAGCGAACAGCTCGATGCGGCTCGACTCCCAGCCTCCCGCACGAAACGACAGCGCGCCGTCGATGTGCTGGCCAGTGTATGCCGACTCGTTCGCATCGGGAGCGTCCGCGCCGAGGCCCCAGAAGCGGTAGTCGGCGCGCCGCTCGTACTCGAAGCGCAGCTGGGCGCGGCGCTCGCCGTAGTCGTCGTCGAGGCGGTGAACGTAGTGGCGAAACGCGGCCGTCGCTCGGTAGTAGTCAGGCCCGCCGAACGCAAGGTGGGCACGCATTGCGTTGTTCGGATAGAGCCAATCGTCGCTGAAGAAATAGACGCCGACGCTCGGCCGAAAGCCGAAGTCGATGAGCGCCGAGGGCACGACTCCGGAGTCGTCGCCCGGTCCCCAGGTGAGGACATCCTTCACCTTCTCCGGCACCTTGTTGCGCTCGGCCCACACCGTGACCTGGCGCATCGGCCAGCGAATCACGTACTCGCTCACGACATAGAGCGGAAACAAGGCGACGCGCGGCACCCACAACAGGGCCTCTCCCGCGGTCGTCGGCTCGTCGGGCCGGCCGTCGTAGTCGGGCACTGGGCGCTTCTCCTCGAGCGGAGGCGCGTCGCTCTCCGCGGGCTGCGCCTTCGCGACTGGCGCGAGCGCTTCCACCCCCAGCACCGCGAGAGCGGCGAGCATCGAGCGAGAGCACAGCCGGGAGCGCACCATGACGGTCCATGGACTCGTTACGTCCCGCCGCGAGCTCGGCAAGACTTGACGCACCGGCGCGCGCGAGCGTGGAGCGCGCCACGGGTGCGGCGACACACATCGCCGTGCCGGCGACACCCTGCCGTAAGCTGCGTGGTCCGGCTGCGCTACAGGCGGTGCTCGCGTCCCTCGCGCAGCCGAGCGAGGTTGTCCTTGTGGCGGAACACGATGAGCAGGACGAGCGCCAACGTGGGGGCGAGCTCTGGCCACGGACGCGCTAGCGCGAGCTCTGCGAGCGGCACGACGAGCGCCCCCACGAGCGACGCCACCGAGACGTAGCGCTTCGCGGCGAAGGCGAGGCTGAAGGCGACGAGGCCCGCGGCGAGCGCCAGCGGATCGAGGACGGCGAGCACGCCGAGCGCCGTGGCGACGCCCTTGCCGCCGCGAAACGCGAGCCACGCCGGGTACGAGTGGCCGACGACCGCGACGAACCCGGCGGCGCCCGCGAGCCACGCGCCGTGTCCGCTCGGGACGCGCGCCACGGCAGCCTCGAGCGCAGCAACGTGCCGGAACGCGAGGACCGGCAACGCACCCTTGGCCGCGTCGGCTGCGAGCACCAAGAACCCGATGCGACGGCCGAGCGCGCGCGTCACGTTGGCCGCGCCGATGTTGCCGCTGCCGACGGCGCGAAGATCGACGCCACGGGCGCGCGCCGCGAGCCAGCCGAAGGGGACCGAGCCCGACAGGTACGCGAACACGAGGGCGAGCGCGATGACGGCGGCGTCGGGCATTGGGAGCCTCACACCTCGATGCGATAGTCGCGGATCTTTTTGTAGAGCGTGGTCCGCGAGATCCCGAGCAGCTCGGCCGCGACCGTGATGTTGCCGCGCTGCGCCGTGAGGAGCTTCTTGATGTAGTCGCGCTCCACCTCGTCGAGGGTGCGAAGCGCGAGGAACTCCCCGGTGTCGCCGGCGATCGAGGCGCGGCCGCTCGCCGGAGCGCGCTCGGAGCGCAGCTCGACCTCGGGCAAGTGGTCGACGAGGATCGTGCCGCCGCCGCTCATGACGACGGCGCGGGCCAGCACGTTCTCGAGCTCCCGCACGTTGCCGGGCCAGGCGTAGCGCTCGAGCCGCTCGAGGGCATCGGCGTCTATGGGCGGCGCCTCTTGGAGGTGGAAGCGCTTGCCCTCGCGCTCGAGGATGTCGAAGACGAGATGGCGCAGGTCACCGATGTGCTCGCGCAAGGCCGGGATGCGAATGGGCACGACCGCGAGCCGATAATAGAGGTCTTCTCGGAAGCTGCCGGCCTGCACCAGCGATTGAAGATCGCGGTTGGTCGCCGAGACGACGCGAAAGTCGCTCCGTCGCACCTGCGACTCGCCGAGCCGTGAAAAGCTGCCCTCTTGCAGCAGCCGCAAGAGCTTCGCTTGATTCGGCAGCCCGAGCTCGCCCACCTCGTCGAGAAACAGCGTGCCCTTGTGGCACCGCTCGGCGAGCCCCACGAAGTCCGCGCTCGCGCCCGTGAACGCGCCTCGTACGTGCCCAAAGAGCTGCGACTCGAACAGGTGCTCGCTCAAGGTGGCGCAGCTCACCGCGCCGAAGAAGCCCTGGCGGCGCGGGCTGAGGTCGTGGAGCGCGCGCGCGACCAGC
>SXGR01268518.1_pt1 | contig 12306 bp, 11 predicted proteins | sample 3174711 | NCBI WGS metagenome assembly SXGR01 (sample SAMN11356860, study PRJNA531348) | freshwater metagenome | isolation source: freshwater sample F1-60 | place: China: Fuxian Lake, Yuxi | collected 2017-12-25
ATGCTGGAGACCGGTGAGGAATTGAGTTCTCCGGGCCTCAAGACTTTCTGCGAAACACACAAGGCACGGTTGAAAGCCGACGTGCTGATCGCCTCAGATGGACCCCGCCTCGCGGCCAGAAAGCCGACGCTCTACCTCGGCTCGCGCGGCAGCATGAATCTGAATTTCACCGTCGACCTGCGTGACGGTGGCCACCATTCGGGCAATTGGGGCGGGCTGCTCGCCAACCCTGGCGTGATCCTCGCGCACGCGCTGGCCAGCATCATTACACGCGAGGGCAAGGTGCTGGTGCGTGAACTACTGCCGCAAAACATTCCTTCAAGCGTGAGCAACGCGCTGAAAGACTGCATACCCACGCCGGAACCGGACGAGCCGCAAATCGACCCGTGGTGGGGCGAGCCGGGTCTTACTGCTGCTGAAAAGGTATACGCGTGGAACACGTTCGAGATTCTCGCCTTCCGCACGGGCAATCCGGATAACCCGGTGAACGCCATCCCCGGCAAAGCCACCGCTACCGTGCAAATACGCTTTGTCGCGGGCACCGATGCGAATACGTTTATTCCGATTTTGCGCAAGCATCTCGACGCGAACGGCTATCAAAATATCGCCATCAGCATGGCGCGCAAGAGTTTTATGCAGGCCACCCGCCTCGACCCCGACAACGCGTGGGTGCGCTGGGCCGCCGAGTCGATGCGCCGCACCACCGGCAATGCGCCCGCGATACTGCCCAATATTGGCGGTTCGCTGCCTAACGATTGTTTCGCGGACACGCTGGGCCTGCCCACACTGTGGGTGCCTCATTCGTACGCTGGCTGCTCTCAGCACGCGCCGAATGAACACGCGCTGGGGTCGATCCTGCGCGAAGGCTTGCAGATGATGACGGGCCTGTTTTGGGATTTGGGTGAAAAAGGTATTCCACTTGAGAGGTAATTGTAAGTATATGTTTAAAGGATTTTTATGCCACCACCGTACCTCGTGCACATCGACGATGTGCAACCCGAAAACATGCAGCAGGACAAAGGCTGGGCGATCTCAGAGTTCCGCCTGCCGGTGTCAGGCGCGCACGGCAGCTCGACCACGATTTTTCATTCGATCTTCCGCCCCGGCTCCACGCATGCCAAACACAAGCACGACCGTTGCGATGAAATCGCCGTGTATCTGAAAGGCCATGGCATCGTTGGTCAAAGCGATCAACGCACGCAAGTCGGCCCCGGCCATTGCCGCTTGATGCCAGCGGGCTCGCCGCATTTTTTTCACAATGAAACGGAAGATACCGACGGCATGTGTATCGGCTTTTACATGGGCGCGAAAAGCGTGCCGGATACGGGCTACGGTTTCTGCGGTCAGGTGAATGATGCTGATCTCACTATGCCGCGCGGCGCAACACTCACCGAAGGCACTTTGCTGCATGTGAGCAGCGTCGAATCGTTCAAGTTGAGCGCTGCCGACGGCTGGAGCGTAGTCGACTATCGCATGCCCATCGGCAAACACAATGGCAGCCCCAACGCGCAGTTCTGGATGAAGCTGGCGCCCGGCGATGTGCTGCACAAGCACCGCTTTGACAACTGCGAGGTGCTTTACTACGTGAATGCGGGCGAAGGTGTAGCCGGTGCTGGCGGCAAAACGTCACGCGTGCGTGAAGGGCATACCCACTTTATTCCGCGCGGGGTTGAGCAGTTTATTGCCAATACGGGGAAGGACACACTCGAAGTGATTGGTGTTTACACGGGTGCGGGCAGTATTGCGGATGGCGGGTATGTGCATACGGGCAAGGTCAGCGCGCGCGAACTTAGTGCGGCTTGAATTTTTCTGCCTGCGTTAACGAGTTTGCCCAGCGCAGCTTCTGCGCGCTGCCGATAATGGTGGTTGGAAGTAGATCTGGGCCCATGTTTAGGCCAGCAATTCCATTCGTCCTGAGATTCTCGAAGGATGAATTGCTTAAAAGGCCAAAAGCAATCACATTACTTATGCACCACTCAACAGGATGCGCGCGTCCGCAATCGCAAACCCGCTGCCAGTCGCAATCACCGGATTCAAATCGATCTCGGCAATCTCCGAATGCAATGCAGCAATGTTCGAAACGGCAACCAACAACTTCGCCACGGCAACCTTGTTCACGGCCCCGGCCCCACGCACACCGTCCAACACCTCACGATAACGCAGCCCGTTGATCATTTCCAGCGCATCATTCTCGTTCAACGGCAACGCACAAAACACTACATCGCGCAGCACTTCGACCAGCGTGCCACCCAAGCCAAACACGATCACCGGACCATAGGTCGGATCGCGGCTAACGCCGATGATGACTTCCGTACCGCGCGCCGCCATCGGCGTGACCAGCGCACCCGTGATCGCAGCACCTGGCACGCGCGTCACTGCATCAAAAGCCGCTTGCAACGCGGCGACGCCCGTGATGTTAAGCCGCACGCCGCCCACGTCGGATTTGTGCAGCACATCTTTCGACACCACTTTCACCGCCAGCGGCACATCGCCCAATTGCTTCACCGCGCCAGCGGCATCGCCGGTGCTTTGCATCAACACGTGCGGCGGCACGGGCACGTCATACGCCGCGAGCAATGCCAAACACTCGTGCTCCAGCAAATGCCGCTTCGCCGAACGCGCACCCGAAATCAGGCCCACCGCATCGGGCTGAATCGCTCCAATTACAGGAACGTCACTCGCCAACAACCGCCGCTTCGCCGCATGATAGTCCGCTGCACTCGCCAGACACTGCACGGACACTTCGATATGCCGGTGAAACGGCACGCCCACCTGGCGCAATGCGTTAAGGCCATCCGTCTTGTAGAGGGCCGAGCGCGATTGCACCATGATGGGTTTGCCCAGTTCATTCATCATCGCAGCAAGGTCCCGCGACACCGCCATCTCGGCCTCGTTCGTACCATAGCGCCGCCCATAACCGCCAAAAAACCCCACCAGCAACAGTGCATCGATGTTGGGGTCTTCAAGGATCGCCCTGGAAACCGTGCGGTAATACTCCACCTTGGGCTCGGTGCCGCCGCCTGCATCCACCGGGTTATCGATGGCCGAGGCATTGGGCACGATGGCGTGTATTTTTGCTTGTGTTTCCGCCGACAAGGGCGCCAGCACCATACCGCGCTCCGCCAGGGCTTCGCACGCCACGGTGATCGGCCCGCCGCCCTCGGACAGCACCGCCACGCTGCGCCCGCGCATGGGCGGGAACAGGGTCAGGGCCTCCGCCACGGGCAGCAGATGATCCGACTGCGCCAATACCACCACGCCCGCCTGCCGCAGCACGCCACAGGTCACTGCGTAGTCACCCGCCAGTGAACCACTATGCGACTTGGCGGCGCGCTTGCCTTCGCTGGTGCGGCCCACCACATACGCCACCACAGGCTTGACCTTGCTCACCTCGCGCGCGGCCTTTACATAGGCTGCGCCATTTTTGAATCCCTCGACATACGACAGCACCACATGCGTATCCGGGTCGGCGCCAAAATATTCGAGATACTCGTGAAAGCGCAAATCCGCCTGATTGCCCACCGACAGCGCAGCGCTAAAGCCGGCGTGGCCAAAAAAATTGGCATCGTCGAGCACCGACCCCATCATGTTCGCCGAGTTGGCGACGATGGCGATGTTGCCGCGTGGCACATCGTAACCACCCAGCGCGGTAAAACCCACGCGCGTGCCGCAAATGCCATTGGTGTTGGGCCCCACCAGCCGCACGCCGTACTGGCGCGCCACGGCGACGCTCTGCTCCTCCAGCACACGCCCGGCCTCGCTCGCCTCGCTAAAGCCGCCCGCCAGCAACACGGCGGCGCGCACGCCCTTCTTGCCGCATTTTTCCAGCATGGCCGGTGTGGTCGCCGCGGGCGTGCACACCAGCGCAACGTCGATCTCGCCGGGCACATCGGCGAGTTCGGCGTAACAGGTATGGCCGAGAATTTCTTTCTCGCGCGGATTAATCGGCACGATAACGCCCTGATACTTGCCGCGCATCAGGGCAGTGATCGCGCGATAACCGCGCTTGGTGGGATCGGCCGAGGCGCCGATGACAGCTACCGTGCGGGGGTTGAAGAGGGTGTCGAGTGAATGAGTCATATTTGATGGTTGTGTTTGTTTTGAGCGACTTTATCGCTGCGATTGCTTGGGGTCAAACAACCATGTGGTGATTGCGATGCTACGGTGTGATGGGTTCCCGCCTGCGCGGGAACGACAGGTGCGGTATATTTGTGCGATTGGTCATGTTTAGGTAAACGCGTGGCTAAGAAAAAAATCAAAGGAACAACCCATATATCGCTCGCTTGAACGCTGTCTGGCGATACCCTCTCTACTAACAATAGTAACCGGCGCCACCGCCCAAACTTCTCTAGCAAACCCGTACGCATCGTCGTGCCCTTCCCCGCCGGCGGCTCGTTCGATGTGGTGGCGCGCATCGTCGCGCAACTGGGGGAACTGGGACAGAACGTTATCGTCGAAAACCGTCCTGGCGGCGGCACAGTCATCGGCACGGAGTTTGTCTCGCGCCAGCCTGCTGATGGCCACACCATTTTGTCGATCGGCCCCAGCTTCACCATGCATCATGCGGTGCGTAGCAAAGTGCCGTTTGATGTGGAAAAGGATTTCCGCCTCGTGGGGCAAGTCATGGGACTCACCATGACCATCGCAGTGAATCCTTCTCTGCCCGTCAAAAGCATGAGGGAATACATCGCGCTGTCGAAGGCGCGTCCTGGTGAGCCATGTCTTACTATGTTCGGAAGTTCATATTCTGAGTCGACAGCAATCATCTGAGCGACGACAATACGACCTTCCATTCACTTAATGCGTTTTCCTGGAGACACCCCGTGCCGCACACCACCGACATCAACCTGAAACGCCGTATCGCAACCGGGCACATTGCCGCCGCTGGCGCCATGCTGTTGGGTGGAGGATTGCCCGCACTGGCACAGACCGACGGATTGGCCAAATTCGTGGTGCCATTTCCCGCAGGCGGCGCTGCCGATACCATGGGCCGTATCCTGGTCGAACGGCTCAAAGAGGAACTCAAACAAAACATCGTGGTTGAAAACCGCGCGGGCGCCAGCACCCGCGTCGCGGCGGAACACCTCAAGAACGCACCACCGGATGGCAACACGGTACTGATGACGCTGCTGGACACCACCGTGATCGCACCCTTGGTCTACGCCAATCTTCGTTATGACGCAAAAAAAGACCTGATGCCGATCACCGAGATCTGCACTGTCATTTACGCCTTGGCGGTCAACGCCGACCAACCCTATAAAACAGTCGCAGAGTATCTGGCCGCGGCAAAAGCCGATAAAAACAAAGCCTCGATGGGGACAACGGGTCTGGGCTCGTCCCTGCTTTCCTGGCGTTTGACCTGACGCGCAAATCCGGCTCGGACATGACGATCGTGCCGCTCCAGGGCGGGCCTGCGATGGTCACCAATTTGATGGGCAACCAGATTGGCTCGGCCCTGGATGGCTTGGGCGTGTTTATCCAGCACCATCGCGCGGGCCGAGTGCGTGTGCTGGCCGTATCCGGTGCGCGCAGGGTCAGTCAATTGCCGGATGTCCCCACGCTCGCGGAATCAGGTTTCCCGACCATGACCGCAGGCTCTGCTTACGCGTTGTATGCGCCCGCGGGCACGCCTGATGCACAGATCAATCGTTGGAATCAAGCGATGCACAGAGTGCTGGCCAACGCGGATGTGCGCAGCCGTTTGCAGAACATTGCCTATGAACCCTTGCCCGGTTCAACACCCGCGGAAGTGAACGCGTTACGCGACTGCATGACCGAGTTTTGGGCGCCGTTGGTCAAGGCTTCCGGCTATAAAGGCGAATAGGCGGGGAATCTGAATGACCCTATCACCCGTGCACATGAGCGTCGAACAGCTGATTGAGTTCAACGCCGCATGGAATCGCCACGACATTGAAGCCTTGATGAGCTTTATGCACGCCAATTGCGAATTTCACGCGGTCGCCGGCCCTGACTTGCTGGGGCGCAGCTTTATCGGGCGTAATGCCGTTCGCGAAGGCTTTATGCTGGCTTGGCAAACCTTTCCCGATGCGCAATGGGTAGACGGCAACCACTTTGTGCAGGGCGACCGCGGCATTTCGGAATCCACCTTCAAGGGCACGCGTGCCGATGGCCTGCGTGTGGAAGCGCGCATGGTCGATGTGTTCACGTTCAAAGACGGCAAGATTGCCGTCAAGAACGCGTACCGCAAAGACCGCCCCGCGTTCAAATCTTGATTGCTCAGCAAAACCGGTTCGCACTTGACGCTGCCCTCGCCTAGCCAGCGCGACCGCTACGACCCGCAGTACGACCCACTGGTGCATGCCACGCCTGGCCATGGCCGTGACTATGCGCCGACGTATTGGGTTGCGTCCGCCGGAGAAGCCCCGCCAGACGATGGCGCGGTCCATGCGGATATTGACGCGGATGTCGTCATCGTCGGCTCGGGCTTTACCGGTTTGGCTGCGGCCTTGTTTCTGGCGCGCGAACATGGCATCCGCGCGACGGTGCTAGAAGCCAATCAAACCGCCTGGGGATGCACCAGCCGCAACGGCGGGCAAGGTCAAAACGCCAGCGGGCGCTTGTATCGCACGCAATGGATAGCACGTTGGGGACTGGAAACGGCTTTAAAGCTGGACGCTGAAATACGCCAAGGCTTTGAAACGTTTAGCGCCTTGGTCAACGAAGTAGCCTGTGATGCACAGCCCGGCGGGCATCTGTACATCGCGCATCGCGACAAGAAGCTGCCATTCTTGCAGACGCAGGCGCGTGTTTTGCGCGACGTGTTTGGCTACGACACGCAAATGCTCAGCCGTGACGAAGTGCGCGAGCGCTTTGTCAATGATGCGGATTGCCATGGCGCCCTGCTGGAGCCGCTGGGCATCGGCGTGCATCCGGTCAAGCTGGCCCATGGCTATTTGCGTATGGCGCGTGCGCTTGGGGTCAAAGTGCACACTGCCAGCCCGGTGACAGACATCTCGACTCGCGATGGCATTCACTACTTGACGACACCCGGCGGCGTCGTGCGTGCACGTGCCGTGGGCTTTGCGACAGGCGGCTACACCTCCAACGCTTTGCACCCGAGTTTGAAAAACAAGATCATGCCCGTATTGTCCAACTCGCTGGTGACACGGCCGTTGACCCCGCAAGAGCGCGAGGGTGCCGGGTTCAAATCAACCACGTTTATCACCGATACCCGAACGCTGCGTTTTTATTACCGCCTGTTGCCCGGTGACCGGGTTCAGATCGGCAGCCGCAGCGCAATTACGGGAGCGGATGCCCCTCATCCGCGACACTTGGACATTCTTGTTGCGGGACTGCATCGCAAGTTTCCAGCGCTCACCCACGTTGACATCGATTACTCGTGGTGGGGTTGGGTGGATGTCAGCCACGACATGATGCCCCGCATCATGCAACCGGATGCCAGGCAAAGCGTCTTTTACGCCTTGGGCTACGGCGGTAATGGCGTGTCCTTTTCAGCACATGCTGGGCGGCGCATGGCCGAACGCATCGCAGGCAAACCAAATCGTGCGTTTGATCTGCCTATCTATAATTCGGCGCTGGAGTTCCCCAATGTGCTGAATGCTGTACGGTCGCCGCTGTTTGCACCGTTTCGCCGCATCGGACAGCGTGGGTTGTATCGCTGGTATGCCCTGCGTGATGAATATCTTTAGACTCAGCGCAAGGAGCCAGGGAGCATAGCCGGATACGGTTACACTGAACTGTGATCACCACCGAAAAAATACAAAACCACGAGGACATCATGTTTGAACTATCGTTTTACGATCCATCCGGCACGCCACTCGACACGCAGCCGCACGCGCCTCGGCTCGACACCCTTCAAGGCAAAAAAATCGGTTTTGTGTCGATTGATGAATGGCAGGCATACCGTACGTTTCCGCTATTGCGTGATTTGCTCAGGCGAGACTTTGCCAATATTGAGCTGCTGCCGATGGATGCGTTTCCCCGCGGCATCGGCCCTGTTGCCACCGAAGAAGCCGCTGCGCTGGTCGCGGCCAGCGAGGTAGACGCCGTCATCATCGGTAACGCAGCCTGAGGCGGCTGCGCCACTGCCTGCGGCCGTGCAGCCGCGCGAATTGAAGCCAGCGGGATTCCGACAGTCACGCTGGTGCGTGAAGATTTTCAAGGGGTGTTCAGAAACGCGGTTTCCGGCCTGGGCCTCGCGCCAGATGCCGCGGTGGTTGCCTTTCCCATCGATCTTTTCATGGCCGACAGTGACGTCAGCAGCGTGGGCGCGCGCAAGCGCGAGTTTTACGAAGGACTCACGACTTGGCGTGCGCCGGATGCGGCGTCAACAGCAAAAGGCGCGCGACTGGTCAGCGTCAGTGGCGTCACCTACCACGATGCGCTGGTCAAGGCCAACCATCTCTTTATTACCAACCTGTGGGGTGATGGCCTGCCGCTGTGGCCGGCGTCGCCGGAAGCGGTGGACTGGATTTTGCAGGGCAGCGATCTTGCGCGAGATCATGTGCTGGGCCGTTTTCCGCCGCGGGGCGGCGGCGTGACTGTGGAGACCTGTGCCATCGCGCTCGCCATGGCCGGCGGTCGCCCGGAGTATTTGCCGGTATTGCTTGCCACAGTGGAAGCCATGCTCGCACCCGAGGCTCGCAGTGACCTGTTGCAAGCTGCATCAGGTAGTGCCTTCCCGGTGGTCATCGTCAATGGGCCGCTCGCCAAACGCATCCGCTTGAATTCCGGCTTCGGTTGCTTCGGGCCCGACCCGCAGCGGCCTGCGGGTGCCAGCATCGGGCGCGCCCTGCGTTTGTTGCAGCAGAATGCGGGCGGCGCGCAACCAGGCATCGGCTCGATGGGCATCTACGGCGCGATGCGCTACACCAATGCGGTCTTTGCAGAAGACGAAGAAGGTCTGCCCGCTGGCTGGCTGCCGCACGCCACCGAGCGGCACGGGTATGCACCGGGTACGGACTCCGTATCCCTGGCCTTCGCCAGCGGCGTCACCAATGTGAAGCGCCGCGGCGGCGCAGAGGTGAGCGCCGAAGAAGATGTGGTGCACGGGCTACATCGCGTCGCCGACTTTATGCGCACGCCCAATCTGCACTGCATCCAGTTTAACGGCTATGAAACGGGCACGCCGGGTGTGGTTGTGATGTCTCGCGTGACCGCCAGCGAGATCGCCGCGCAGGGATTCACGCAATCTTCTTTGCGCCATTTCCTGTGGGAGTATTCGCGCATCCCGCACGAGACGTTGAGCCGCTCCGGTAATCTGGAATGGATACGCGTGAACAGCAATGCGCTCACACGCGACAGCGCGACGCTCGACCCCTGGCCCATCTGCAGCAACCCGGAGAACATCGTGACAGTGGTGGCGGGCGGCGCACACCCCACCAACAGCTATTGGCTGCAAGGGTATTGTCCCAAAGTGGTGGGGCGAAAAATCGCTGTGCCTGCCGCCGTTGACCACTTGTTGTCACAAGCAGACAAAGACCTTGGCTGCGCGTCGGATGTATGCCTGATATGAGGAAGCCACTCAACACCATCCTGCTGCTTGCCGTCAGCAGCTTGCCGCTGCAGGCAACTGCGCAACCGGCAAACATCTATCCCGCCAAGCCCATCCGTATGGTCGTCGGTTTTGCGCCCGGCGGCGGCAACGACATCCTCGCAGGGTTGATCGCGCCGCCGTTGTCCGCGCGTTTTGGCCAACAGGTGGTCATCGATAACCGCCCGGGCGCTGGGGGCACGCTGGCGGGTGCGCTTACCGCGAAGTCAGAACCGGACGGTTACACGTTGTTTGTATCATCCCTCGGCAGCCATGGCGTGGGACCCAATCTGTACCGCAACTTGGGATACGATCCGATCCGCGATTTTGAGCCGATATCGTTGCTGGCGATGACGCCCATCGTGCTGGTGGTGGGCAAAACCCTGCCTGAGGTACAGTCCGTGCAAAATCTGATCGCTGTGGCCAAAGCCAAACCAGGCTTCGTGCGCTACGCCTCCGGCGGCTTTGGTGCGCCCCCGCATACCGCTGCGGCCGTCTTCGAAACGATGACCGGCACACGCATGCAGCATGTGCCGTATAAAGGCGGCGGCCCTGCCATTGTCGGTTTGCAAGCGGGCGAAACCCACGTCATGTTTGGGCCTGCATCCACCCTGCTGGCGCAGGCCAAGGCAGGCCGGGTGCGCGCTCTGGCGATTGCGCGGTCCAATCGTCTTCCGGCGTTTGCCGATGTACCCACGTTTGCGGAAGCCGGGCTGGCCGATTACGCGGCAAACGCATGGTTTGGTTTACACGCCCCCGCGAAAACACCCAAGCCTGTCATCGCGTTGTGGCACAGGCAGGTGGTGCATGCGATCAATTTACCGGAACTGAACGACCGTTTTACGGATGCCGATCTCGAACGTATCGGCTCAACACCCGGGGAACTCGATCAGTTCGTGCGCAAGGAGCTTTTCAAGTACGCGCGCGTGGTCAAGGAGACCGGCATGACAATACAGTAGGTAAACTTAAAAATTCTTTAAAAACAATTAGTTATAAAATTCTACATCTCCAGAAGTTTCGTCGCTACGATTGACCCCACGGCATAGCTGATGCAGCATTGTCGCTCACCCAATCCCGTATCGCGTCGTACATTCCAGGAGGCCACCATGATCGCAGGCCGTCATGCCCGCTTGTCCGTCCGGGCGCTACTCGCCGCCATACTGCTGGCGATGGCCGCCCCGGCAACGCAGGCCCACGAAAAATCCAGTCAACTCGGCACGGTCACGTTTCCAACCTCCTGCGTGCCCGCGGTACGCAAACAGTTTGAAACGGGTGTCGCCATGCTGCATTCGTTCTGGTTTGGTGAGGCGCGCAAAGCCTTTGAAGCCGTGCTGAAAAACGACCCGAACTGCGCCATGGCGTACTGGGGTATCGCGGTTGATTATCTGGGCAATTCGCTATCCTCCCCCCCGCAATCGAAGAATGCCCAACTGGCCTGGGAAGCGCTGGAGAAAGCGCGCGCACTGGGTGACAAGGGCGCAAGAACGCAGCGCGAGCGCGACTGGATAGAGTCCATCTCGACGTACTACCGTGATCACGAAAAAACGCCCGTCAATGTGCGTCTGCAACGCTACACCAAGGCTACACAGGATCTTACCGAAAAATATCCCGGTGACTTCGAAGCTTGGGTGTTCTACGCGCTGAACCTGCAAGCCTCCGCTCCCAAAAACGACATTCAGTACAAACAGCAGTTGCAATCCACGCAAATTCTCGAAACGCTGCTGCACAAGAACCCCGATCACCCTGGCGTGGTGCACTTCCTGATTCACGGCTACGATTATCCGCCACTCGCCGAAAAAGGCATTGCCGCTGCGCGCCGCTACGCCAAACTCGCGCCGGCCGCGCCGCACGCGCGCCATATGCCCTCGCACATCTACTCGATGGTGGGGATGTGGGAAGACTCGATTGCCTCCAACGAACACGCGCTGCAGGTGCGGCCCGATTACTTCCACGCGATGGATTTCATACTCTATGCACAGTTGCAACTTGGGCAAGATGCCAGGGCGCAGGTGACGCTACAGCGCGCTCGTGACGTGCTTTCGAAATCCACTGGCTCCGACTTGGGCATGAACACCGCCATGAGCGCCATGCCCGCGCGCTTGGTGCTGGAGCGCGGTGACTGGCAGGGCGCGGCGGCCTTGGCGGTAACGCCGACCAAATCCGCCATGGCCGAATCGCTGTCGCGCTTTACGCGCGGGTTGGGCATGGCCCGCACGGGTGACCTTGCGGGTGCAAAGGCTGAAGTCGCTGTCATGCAGAGGCTGCGCGCCATGCTGGAGAAAACCAACAACAGCTACTGGGCCGACCGCACTGAAGAGCAGATGTTGTCGATACTGGCGTGGGTGGCGCTTGCCGAGGGCGACAGGGAACGTGCCGTTAAATTCATGCGCACGGCTGCGGAAAACGAGGACGGCAGCGTCAAACACGTGGCAATGGAGAACCGCCTGTATCCGCTGCGGGAGCTGTATGCGGAGTTGTTGCTGGAAATGGGGCAGGCATCGGAGTCGCTGCGCGAATTTGAAGCATCGTTGAAAGCCTATCCGAATCGTTATCGCAGCATTCATGGCATTGCACGCGCGGCCGACGCCGCAGGTGACCGTCAAAAAGCCGCGCTATTCTTCAAACGGTTGGCCGCATTGGCGAAAAACAGCGACGGCGCGCGCCCCGAACTGGCGCAGGCGCGCTCGTATATTGCGCAGCGATAGATGGCGTTAGTCTTTTTTGGGCAGGCGGCAGGTAGCGTATCCCACCACGGAATCAACACGCAAACGATGGGGGCGATATGCGCATTG
>SXGR01565007.1_pt1 | contig 12306 bp, 10 predicted proteins | sample 3174711 | NCBI WGS metagenome assembly SXGR01 (sample SAMN11356860, study PRJNA531348) | freshwater metagenome | isolation source: freshwater sample F1-60 | place: China: Fuxian Lake, Yuxi | collected 2017-12-25
ATCTTCTTCTTCGCGGCGTATTCTAGTTCGGAGAAACTAGTTTGCATGAGCAGTCTCGCTAGCAGGGGGCGTAGACGTAATTCTAAAAGAACAACTGCGTTACGGGAAGGCCTTCGGGGAATAAATCAGCGCTTCCCTAGCCCGCACCTTCGCTGTTAAAACAATGGCAATTCTGGCAGCGTGACTTCAAAGACAGCGATAGGGAGATCAGCGCAAATACGCATCTGTTGTTTGCACGCACTATACAAAACATTTCTGCACAATTAATAAAAATTTCCTATCACCACCGTGAATAAAAACTCGCGGAAATAGGTGTCGTAAAACTGCATCAGTTCACAGAAAAAAATTCAGGAAAATGAGGAATACCCGTGTTACCTGACGTTTCCCGAGAGAATAACTACAGAGAAAATTTCGCAAGCGATTTTGCGAACAATCAGTTTGGTCGAAAGCAAACGACGGGCAGTAAGCGTTTGCGGACTGGGTAAATTGACGACTTAAGAATCTATCTCGTCAGATCGATGGCGAGGTGGCAGTGCCCAAGGCAGTACAGACGTACGACAAGATACTGCTAACGCCACTCGCAACCCAACGAGATGGGTTCTAAAAGGCTGTCAGTCCCCGCCGTAATGCCACAGACAAGGCATGCCGACTGACACAGTACAGGAGGCGATCGAAAGACCGGCGCAGCCCCGGGTTTTTATACCCGCCACCGCGCCAGATCCCTAGTGCAGAAATCGGGAGGGCTATGTGCCGAGATTATTCAACCGCCCGCGATCGTCATTGCGCTGATCAGGATGGAGCCAGTCTTCTTGGTCCCACGAACCAGAACATCATCGCCAATAGCGACGATATCTTTGAACATCTCTCTGAGATTGCCTGCGATCGTAATTTCTTCGACAGGGTATTGGATCACGCCCCGCTCCACCCAATAGCCTGCAGCGCCACGCGAATAATCACCCGTGACGTAATTAACGCCATGGCCCATCAATTCGGTCACCAGCAAGCCGGTATCAAGCTTCCGGAGCATTGCGTTGAAATCATCACCCGCGCGCGTGGTCGATGAAACAATCTGCAGATTATGGGATCCGCCGGCATTGCCCGTTGTATGCATACCGAGCTTGCGCGCGGAATACGTCGACAGAAAATATCCCTGCACAATGCCATTACGGACTACGTCTCGGCGATGCGTACGCACACCCTCTTCGTCAAAGGGCGAAGATCCGACGGCGCCTGGAACATGGGGGTCCTCAAGGATCTGTATATCAGAGCCAAAAACGGCCGTCCCCAGAGAGTCCGTCAGGAAAGTGGATTTCCGATAAAGCGAGCCGCCGGAGACAGCTTGCACAAAAGATCCCAACAACCCGGCCGCCAGCGGCGCCTCGAAAAGAACCGGGCATTTACGGGTATCGAGCTTGCGCGCACTCAGCCGCGACAGCGCGCGCTCCGCTGCGTAGCGCCCAATCGCTTCCGGCTGCGCCAGCCTGGTCGGATTGCGATCGGACGAATACCAGTCATCGCGCTGCATGTTGTCGCCCTTGCCAGCAATCGGCGACACCGACAGTGAATGGCGCGAATACGGATAGCCACCCATAAACCCGCGCGTGTTGGCCATCACGAAATGCGAGTGCTGCGCATACGTGTTGGCACCCTCACTGTTGGTAATGCGCTTGTCAACGGCAAAAGCTGCTGCTTCGGCACGCTGCGCCAGTACGACGGCCTGCTCGGCAGTCAAGGTCCAAGGATGAAAAAGCTGCAAGTCACGCGGCTGCATCTCCAGAAATTCAGCTTCAGGCAAACCCGCGCAATCATCTTCGGCGGTAAAACGTGCGATGTTATAAGCAGCCTCCACCGTGTGCTTGAGAGACTGCACAGAAAAATCCGAGGTACTCGCATTGCCACGATGAATGGCGCGATCACGACCGAGATACACGGTCACGCCGATACCCTTGTCCTTGTTTTGTTCGATGGTTTCAATCTGCCCCTTGCGCACTGTGACAGACAAACCCTGGCCTTCACTGATCTCGACGGCAGCGTCCGAGGCACCTTTATCTTTGGCAAAGCGCAGCACATCCTGCGCGATCTCTTTGAGTTGGTCCTGACTATGGCTGAAAAATGATGGGGTCATGGGGCGTTTTCTGGATGTCAGGGTCAAAGCAGGTATCATAGCAGCCGTTCAAGAATGCCATAGGCCGCCCATCATGCCCAACGCCAATCGGGGCGCAGTCGGATTCCAGTCCAGTGAGTTCGAACAGCAATACGATCGCCCGTCCAAATCCCAACTCAAGCGTGAAAGTACCGCTCTGCAAAAGCTAGGCCAAACGCTGGTTAATGCCGCACGCGATCGCGTCAAGCGCATACCGATGCCCGAAGACGTACTGGAAGCCATCCTGATTTGCCAGCAAATCAGCGATCACGAGGGACGCCGTCGTCAGCTCCAGTATGTGGGCAAGAAAATGCGTACGCTCACCGACGAAGAGGTGAGCGTGATACAAGCCGCAGTCGATGGCTGGCGCGGCACCTCCCGCGCCGAGGCAGCCGCATTGCATGCAATCGAGCGTCAGCGTGACCGCTTGCTGGAAGATGACAGCGTCATCACCGAACTGCGGGCGCGACATCCCGAACTCGACGTACAGCATCTGCGTACCCTGGTGCGCAATGCGCGCAAAGAGCAATCTGAAAAAAAACCACCGAAAGCTTATCGCGAAATTTTTCAGCTGCTGAAATCACTTCAAGGCGAAACGCCATCTACGACTGAAAATGCACAACATGACGATGAAGAGAACCCGTAACCATCCCGATGAACTGCTGATTGGACTGGTTTCAATATCGGACCGCGCGTCAAGCGGCGTTTACGAAGATCAGGGTGTACCCGCACTGCGCGACTGGTTTTCGCAGGCCATCAGCAGTCCATGGCAGATGAAAACTCGTCTGATCCCTGATGAGCAGACATTGATAGAAAAGACGCTGATTGAACTGGTCGATCAGGTTGGCTGTGATCTGGTACTCACCAGCGGCGGCACCGGTCCGGCACGGCGCGATGTGACCCCCGAGGCGACGCTGGCCGTCGCTACGAAAATCATGCCAGGTTTTGGCGAACAGATGCGACAAATCAGTCTGCGCTTCGTACCCACCGCTATTCTGTCCCGCCAAGTGGCTGTGATACGCGAAACGCCTGATCATGCGGCGCTGATCATGAACCTTCCGGGTCAGCCCAAATCCATACGCGAAACATTGGAAGGTCTACGCGACGACCAAGGTCAATCCATCGTCAGTGGCATCTTCGCCGCTGTCCCGTATTGCATTGATCTCATCGGTGGTCCTTATATCGACACCCATGACACTGTTTGCAAAGCCTTCCGCCCCAAATCGGCGATCCGTGCAAAATCACTGTAAAAATCACATCGCGACCCAAACATGACCGCCCTGCCCTACCTCGAAACTATTGAGCTCGGCACGACCGAGCATCCCGAAGCCGCAGTGATCTGGATGCATGGCCTGGGTGCCGATGGCAATGACTTTGTGCCCATCGTGCGCGAACTCGATCTGTCTGGCTGCCCCGGCATACGTTTCATCTTTCCGCATGCCGAGACCATGCCGGTCACGATCAACGCCGGCTATGTGATGCGCGCCTGGTATGACATTCTGGGCATGGACCTTGTGCGCCGCGAAGACGAAATCGGTTTGCGTCAATCGCAAATGCGCATTGAGCAACTGATCGAGCGTGAAGCAGCTCGAGGCATTCCAACATCGCGCATTGTTCTGGCTGGCTTCTCGCAAGGCTGCGCAATGACACTGCAAACCGGACTGCGCTACCCGCAACCGCTGGCGGGTCTGCTCTGTTTATCTGGCTACCTGCCGCTGGCAGATTCAATTGCCCACGAACGCCACCCTGCCAATCAACCAACCCCCATCTTTCTTGCGCACGGCCGAGGAGATGGCGTTGTACCGATTGATCGTGCAGAGACTTCACGCAACCTGCTGCGCGAATTGGGTTATGACATCGAATGGCATGACTACCTGATGCAACACTCGGTCTGCGAAGAAGAAATCACCGACATTGGCCACTGGCTCAAGCGCGTTTTAAGCTAGCTGGTACAACACCAGTATTTTTTCTTACCTAAGGGAGTACCGATTAAGAACCTATCTCGTTAGGTTGATGGCGAGGTGACAGTACCGTAGGCAGTACAACTGTACGGCAAGGTACTGCCAACGCCGCAAGCGGCCTAATGAGATAGGTTCTAAATACAACCGGATTTTTTTTCAGCGCAATCAAGCGTGATGAGTCCTTGATTTTTTTTAGCCCCGCGTCGCACCCCTGCGCTGGCTCGCCATAAAACGTGGCTTTATTCAGTGTCGCCCTACGTACGTGTTCCAATTGGTTGGTAAACCGTGTGCGGAAGCTGTGCAGTAATCGAATACACTCCGGCAAAGCAAAGCCACTGGATCCCGGCCTGTGCCGGGATCCAGTGGCTTTCGTGATGTCCCAGATGACTTCGATAGTCAAAAATCCGAAGTCACTTACCCGCAGCAAACGCTGTTTTTTATTAAAAACACGACCTTCAGTTACGTGATAAAACGCGCGCTTGCTCTCTCACTGCGGTCGACCCCCTGCTATCCGACGCGACCAATCATCCAAGCTCCGGAAAATCCAACCAGCATCGTGCTGGAGGGTACTTCATTTTTCAAACTCAATACCCGAAAGCTCCGCAGCCACAATCCTGAGCTTGCGAACAAGCTTATTGGCCGACTATGAACTCTTACCTTTCAGCACAAGGTCGTTTAGGCAAATATTTATTATCAATGATCTATGTGTTCTTCTGACATACATGAAAAACATGAAGCGCTCGTGCAACAAAATTGATGATTTCGATAACTTCTAGAACGCGATCAATAAACTAGACGTTTGCCTTGTGTAGTGTGGGAAAAATACCTGCAGTAGTCTTGTCGTGATGTCCTTGCACAGACATCGTCGCGATGATCCGAAACTCGAGCGGAGCAAGCCATCCAATTCCTCTACCGACCTGACATGCTACCCTTCGAGTTTCTTGATTCGGATCGTGACAAGGTGCTGGATTTTTGTCTCCGCACACTGCTGTGGAGTAATCCGGAAAAATTGCGCGCGTTCATCGGGCCGGATCCGACGCAGAGTCCTTATTTTTCCGAATTTGGTGAAAGTGGTTTCGAATGCCGACTTAAGAACACGGAAGCAAAGGAACTCTTGCGGGATTAGCCCAAATGGGCCCAGTACAAAGTGACCGCCTATGATTTTTTCGGCCAGGACCGACAGTTGAGCTTCTACCCGGCGAAGCTGTTTGAAGAACACATACGCAATGGCTTTCGCAAATACATCAAGATTTTTCCAGATAAGCGAGAGGCCATCTTGCGTCTCTGCGCGGACCTCGAGTTGGGTACGCTATGATGGCGGCATAGCTATTCAGCCGCTTGATCGGGTGGTAACTCAATTTTCTGAAGTGTGATTGCAAGACCTAGGCAGTCGAAAGCCTTTCGTCCAGGTCGCAGCATGGATACGTGATGGCTCTTGCGAGATGTAGAATAAGAGCAATCAAGGACGCACTCCCTCTGGTGTGCATCACGACAGAACAAGAATGAACGAGGCCCTCACGCCGACAGAATCAAGCACCTCGCCGCAAGCGGCCTTCAGCGTGCTCTTCCTTTGCATGGGCAACATATGCCGCAGTCCAACGGCACATGGCGTATTTCGGCATCTGGTCAAAGAGGCACACCTGGATGCCATGGTCCATATCAGCTCTGCCGGCACCCATAACTATCATCCTGGAGAGCCACCTGACCACCGCAGCCAGCAGACCGCCGCGCAGCGCGGATATGACCTGTCCGACTTGCGCGCCCGCCAGATCACCGAGGCGGATTTCATCGAACATGATTTATTGCTGGCCATGGACTGGGATAATCTGGCACTGGCTGAACATGCCTGCCCGCCACCGATGCGGCGCAAACTTCGGCGCCTGACAGAATTCTGCCGACAACATGACGCCCCCGTGGTACCCGACCCTTATTATGGCGGCACAGAAGGGTTCACGCAGGTGCTCGATCTGATCGAGGATGCCTGCGCGGGTTTATTGGATCATGTACGCCGACAATTGCACCACACAAAATAGGCGTAGTAAGGCGAAGGAGATCATCGATGAAAAAAATAATTATTGCCTTGCTGGCCCTGATCATTTTGGCAGGAGTAGTCATCACCGCGGCGATGACGGGCCTGATCAGTCTTGACATACATGGCAAAAAAACACCTTTTCAGAGCAAGGGAAAACTCGACGTCATTTGCGATCTTGAGGTGAGCAAACCCGACGACAATCTTTCTCAGCCCTTTGATGCCGTACGTCTAACCATGCCCGCGCAATTCGATTTTGATGAAAATACCGGATGGTACACCGGCGAATATGCAATATCGATGAACCGTAAAGGCACATTACATGTACAAGATGACCTGCTCAAAGTCAGCCGTCCCGCCCTGTTCAAACGTTTCGGGCTGATTATCACTGGCGAGCATTTCACACTCAATCGCCGGAATGGCCAGTTCAAGCAGTGGCTTGATCTCGGAGGCGACAAGCATCTCGATCTAATCACCGGTCGCTGCAAGCGCGCGACCAATGCGCCGTTCTGAAATGGATCAGATCGGGCGGCGCACAGTTTTGCCCAAGCTTGCCACGCAGGCGGTTCCCATCCTGACGGCGACGCCATCCTGCTGAATGATCCCATCGACTGACACTGATGGCGATAGTCATCCGCTAGTCATCGCACTGTCGGGAACGCTGTCGCTGGCAGTGGCCATGGGTATAGGACGGTTTGCGTTCACGCCGCTCATGCCCATGATGCTGCATGACGGATTGCTTGATCTCGCCAGCGCCAGCTGGCTGGCCAGCGCGAATTATTTCGGCTATCTGCTGGGCGCCATTCTGTGCACGCTGCAGCCCACGATTTGGTCACGGCAAGGCTGGCCACCCTTATCCGTATCGCGCATGGTGCGCGCGGGCTTGTTGCTGACTTGCCTGCTCACCGCACTGATGGCCATAGACGCTCCCGCAGCATGGCCTTGGTTGCGCTTTATTGCCGGCGTGATCACCGCCGTCACGTTCGTCTACACCAGCACCTGGTGTCTGGGACGATTGTCGCGCATGAATCTGCCCTCTTCGGGTGGGATCGTGTATGCCGGCCCAGGCGTTGGCATTGCCAGCAGTGGTCTGCTTGCCAGTTTGATGGTGCAACTGGACTGGCATTCCGGTGCGGGATGGGTGGCGTTTGCTTTGCTGGCCGCGCTCATGACCGCCATCGTGTGGCGCGTCTTTCATACCGATGCCGGACTGCCTCTGCCCGCTGCCATGCATGAGCGCTCGACGAGCGGTGGCAGTACCACCGAAAAAGCGGCACTGACACTCGCCTATGGCCTGGCCGGCTTTGGTTACATCATCACAGCGACTTTCCTGCCTGTGATTGCGCGCACGGCGATCCCTGGTTCAATTTGGCCCGATCTCTTCTGGCCCCTGCTTGGTATTGCCGTGGCACTGGGGGCAATCATGGCCTCGCGCATTCCAGCACGTGTCGATCAACGTTATCTGCTACTCGCCTGCTTCCTGATACAGGCAGCCGGGGTCGCTATTGGTAACTGGATGCCAGTACTCTCGGGTTTTGCGCTGGGCAGCCTGCTGGTGGGATTACCCTTTACCGCAATCACTTTTTTTGCGATGCAGTTAGGCAGGAGGCTGCATCCGCAATCAGCGCCTGCGATCATTGGCATGCTGTCTGCCGCTTTTGGATTTGGTCAGATCATCGGTCCGCCGGTGGCCGCACTGCTGCTCGCACGAGCCAGCACGCATGCGCAGGGATTTTCGTGGTCGCTCAATATCGCGGCGGCGACACTGGTCTTTGGTGCATTGATCTTCGGGTGGATGGCCAGACTATTTCCTTACAAGGACAATATCGCGTCGCCGACATAGTTGCCCATATTGACAAGTGCAGGGGACAGTCAGGAAGGCGGTGGATCGTTGTACAGCACGGTAATGCTGATACGTCGATTACGAGGATCCGCGGGATTGTTCGGTGCGAAAGGCGCGGTATCGGCAACGCCCTCGACGCGGGCAAACCGCGCGCTGGACATGCCTACCTGCTCAAGCATGCGACGTGTAGCTTCAGCACGCTCTATCGACAATGACCAGTTCGTTCGTTCGCTGCCCTCGGGGAAAGGCGTGCTGTCCGTGTGACCTTTCACGGCCATTTTATTGGGCATACCCGCCAGTGATTTCGCCACCTCGTTGATCAGTGCACGTGCGCGCGGATCCATGGCTGCATTCCCACTGCCAAACATCGAGAAATTAGCCTTGTCGATAATATCGATACGCAGCCCATCCCTCTCTCGCGTGAAGGTAACTTGACTCTTCAGGTCGGCCAGCTGCTGATTGAGTGAGAGCCGCTCGTCAATTTCTTTTTCCAGTTTGTCGAGTTTTTCTTTCTCGGCTTGCGCGGCGATTTGCTGCTTCTGTTCCTCCGTTAGATTTTTCGCATACTTGGGATGCGGCTTGTCATCCGGCGAGGTACCCAGATCTTCGCTGGGGCCGGCCTCGGAGCGCGGTGTCACACGCTCCATAATGGCCTCCTGCTGGGGCGTGTCAGGTATCCCATCGGGATCAATGATGGACCGCCCGCCAAACATGCCGTTCGACCCTGCGGTCTCGCCCATCGCCGCCTCTTTGCGGTCGGTCGGCTGGAAATACTCGGCGATGCCCTGGCGCTGCTCTTCGGGCGTCGCGCCCAGCAACCACATCAGCAAAAAGAAAGCCATCATGGCCGTCATCATGTCGGCCAGCGCAATCTTCCAGGCACCGCCATGGGCGCCCGCGTGCCCCTCATCGAGCACTTTTTTCCATTTGACCGGCGGCTTGGGCGCCTCGGCCGGCGCAGCCGCATCGGCGGCTGCGACTTCTTCTTCCGGCTTGTTGTCCTCGTCTGCCATGGTGGGGTGGGGTCTCTGTACGGCGCGCTCGGCGCGAATCATCAATACTTTTGAATCGGCAAACCAAGCCGCAACTGAAGTGATGCTTGGCGGAAATATAAGCGAAAAGTCCGCGTCCTGTCGAACTTTCACACCGACCAGAAAAACGGCTGCGCTTACCGGGCTTGCCCATGGTGAATTTTTGCTGAGGTCAGGGCAGCCATGGCGGTCGTCATCATGGCGCGCGCACACATCACCCGAATGGCGCCCCATGGCGCTGGTATTGAAACGGTCACCGCGCCAGGCTCACCCCATCACTTCGGCGGCGCATGGAGACCAAACACGGACGACGCCCACCGCTGGCGTTTGACTCCCTTTTAAAGCCTCCACCGCCTCGCCTGCCCGTATACTCCTGCCTGACGGCAGCCAGGCTGCCACCTCTCCACTGGCAACGAGACAACAGATGAACGCAGGTTTGATAGGCATCGGGTCCATGGGCATGGCCATGGCGCTGAATCTCCACCGCAAAGGCCTGCAGGTCTGCGCGCACGACATCCGCCCTGAGGCAATGCAGGCAGCCACGACTGCGGGTATTCCCATTTGCGTGAGCCCTGCTGAACTTGCACTAAAAGCGACGCTGATCATCATCGTGGTGGTCAACGCCAAACAGGTCGATGAGGTGCTTTTTGGCGAAACAGGCGTCACCCGCACCGCTTGCGAGGGAAAAACGGTCATGCTATGCCCGACCATTGCGCCGGAGGACACGTTGACCATCGCCGAGCGATTAACGAGCCTGGGCCTGACCGTCATCGACGCACCCATCTCGGGTGGTCCGGTGCGCTCCGAGGCGGGAACCATGAGCATCATGCTGGCCGGTGCGGATGAGGTGATCGCACGCCATCAAGCCGTTCTTGATGCACTATCGGACAAGATCTTTCGCCTCGGCACCCGTATCGGCGATGGCGCAAGATACAAACTGGTCAACAATCTCCTCGCTGGTATCAATCTGGTTGCCGCCGCCGAGGTGATTTCACTAGGTACGAGACTCGGTCTCGACCAGCAAAAACTGTTGGCATTGATGGGTGCATCCAGCGGCCAGTCGATGATGCTGGAAGATCGAATGACGCGCGCGCTGGGTAATGATTACGCCCCTAGGGCGCACGCCCATATTCTCACCAAGGATGTTGCGCTGGGCGTTGCGATGGCAAGTAAAGCAGGGCAGGAGACACCCCTGGCGAGCTACGCGCTGGAAATTTTCAAGGCGACGCTGGCCAGCGGTTATGATTCGCTGGATGATGCCGCCGTGCTGAAGATTCTATTGGAAGACAAACCGGGCGTTGCTCAATAGGTTCACGTTTCATGACGATTCAATTCAGTTGTACGACGCGGGGATTCGGAAGTTCGAGGACTTGGCGTCATTTTTTTCATGGAGTGCGCACTGTTAGTCAATCGGTGCTTCCACAGACCACAACAACACTCAAAATAAAAAGGAGACAAGCATGGAACGACGTAAATTCATACAGACCGCCGGTGGTGCCGCTGCAGCGACCATCGCGACATCAGCCGCAGCAGAATCGCTCCCTACTCTGACGTGGCGGGTGGCGTCAAGCTTTCCCAAATCGCTGGATACCTTGTTTGGTGGTGCCGAGTTTTTTGCCCAGCGGGTGTCTGAACTCACCCAGGGTAAATTTACGATACGCACCTTCCCAGCGGGTGAAATCGTGCCAGCGTTTCAGGTGCTCGATGCGGTCCAAAACGGCACCATCGAAATGGGCCACACGCCGCTTTACATTTATTTTGGCAAAGACCCGACGTTCACCTTCGACACTTGCGGTCCTTTCGGCATGAGCTCACGCCAGCAGACCGCGTGGTACACCGCAGGTGGCGGCCGGGAAATCTTCATGGAATTCCTGAAAAGCTATGGCATCACCACGCTACCCTGCGGTAACACAGGTTGCCAGATGGGTGGCTGGTTCCGCAAAGAGATCAAGAGCCTTCAGGATATGTCCGGCCTGAAAATGCGCGTCGGCGGATTCGGTGGTCGCATCTTGCAAAGGTTGGGCGTGGTACCACAGCAGATTCCTGCCGGCGACATTTATCCTGCACTGGAAAAAGGCACCATTGATGCGGCCGAATTCGTCGGTCCCTACGATGATGAAAAGCTGGGTTTCGATCGCGTTGCGCCTTATTACTACACGCCAGGCTGGTGGGAAACCGGCTCGCATTCCACTCTCATCATCGGTAACAAGCAATGGAGTGCCCTGCCGCAGCTCTATCGTACAGTGCTTACAGCGGCATCTTATGAGACGCATGTCATGGTGCAGGCCAAGTACGATGTACGTAACCCGCAGGCATTGGCGCGACTGATCAAGCGCGGTGTCAAGCTCCGCCCCTTCCCTATGGATGTCATGAAAGCCAGCCTGAAAGCCGCAAAAGAAGTAATGGCAGAGGAAGCATCGAAAAATGCCAACTTCAAAAAAATCTACGAGCACTACACGAATTTTCAGGATCAGCAGAACAAGTGGTACTCGGTCGCGGAACAGCGCATGCAAAATTTTCAGATCGCTGCACTGAATGCCAGCGTCAAAAAAGAGTAAGCGTTTGACGTTCAAACAGGAAAGATCATGAGACTTCAAGGGAAAACTGCGCTCATCACTGCTGCCGGTCAGGGTATCGGTTATGCCAGCGCACTCGCCATGGCGGCTGAGGGCGCCAGCGTTCTTGCAACGGATATCAACAGCGAATTACTGGCTCGCTTCGATGGATTGCAGAATATTCAAACCGCCCTGCTGGACGTGATGAATAAGCAAGCCATCAATGCCGTTGTTAACCAACTCGCGTGCATTGATGTGCTCTTCAATTGTGCCGGCTACGTCCATGCGGGTAATGTGCTCGAAGCCAGTGATGCGGATTGGAGCTTCGCCTTTGATTTCAATGTGCGCTCGCAGTTCTGGATGATTCAGGCCGTGATACCCAAAATGCTGTCACAAGGTAAAGGCAGCATCATCAACATGGCCAGCGTAGTCTCCAGCGTTAAAGGTCTTCCCAATCGTTTTGTCTATGGGGCCAGTAAAGCAGCCGTCATTGGACTGACGAAAGCGGTCGCCGCCGATTACGTTGGCAAAGGCATACGCTGCAACGCCGTCTGCCCGGGTACCGTCGACACACCATCGCTTCAGGATCGCATCAATGCGTATGACGATCCTGTCGAAGCCCGCAAACAATTCATCGCCAGACAGCCAATGGGCCGCTTGGCCAAAGCAGAGGAAATCGCACCGGTTACCGTATTTCTTGCCTCTGACGACTCCGCCTTCAGCACTGGCAATATCTATTCGGTC
>SXGR01489602.1_pt1 | contig 12305 bp, 7 predicted proteins | sample 3174711 | NCBI WGS metagenome assembly SXGR01 (sample SAMN11356860, study PRJNA531348) | freshwater metagenome | isolation source: freshwater sample F1-60 | place: China: Fuxian Lake, Yuxi | collected 2017-12-25
CAGAAATCCCCTCACGCCAAGGGCATGCGGTCTACGTGCTGGATGAACCCACCACGGGCTTGCATTTGTCGGACGTCAAGCGGCTGGTGGCGGTGCTGCATCGGCTGGTGGACGCCGGTCACACCGTCATCACCATCGAGCATCACCTCGACATGATGAGACAGTCGGATGTGTTGCTGGAGTTGGGACCGGGGGGCGGCGACGCCGGTGGTCTTGTGATCGCCCAAGGAACGCCGACTCAGGTTGGAAAGATGGAAACGCCAACGGGCCGCGCGCTGTCACGGCGCTAGGGGTTGTAGCGCCGCGGTTCCGCCGGCTCTGGAGTCGCATCGAGGATCAACGGGTGCCGATGTCCTTTTTTGGCTTCCTGCAACCGCTTCGCCAGATCATCCAGCTCGAACGGCTTCCGAACCATATGTTGCGCATTCAATCGCGCGACCGCTAAAAGGTTGGTTCCGGCCGGCTCACCACTCATGAACAGGGTGTGGTTGAGGACGCCGGGGACAGCGCCCGCAAGGGCCCGCACCACGTCGATCCCGGCCTCGTCCGCAAGAACCATATCGCATAACACGACGTCAATACTGTCTTTTTCTGCGATCGCCAGCGCCTCCCCTCGGTTGGCTGCGGTCAACACCCGCCACTGACGGCGCAGGCCTCGCGCCAGCGAACGTCGAAGCCCGGGTTCATCATCGACGATGAGTAGTGTGGGTAGAGCTCCGGGGTCGGTGATCGGCTCCGGGCTTGGCAACGACGGTGGATCGACCTCCGGTTCCTCTTCGCGGGGTTCGATGCGTAATTCGGTGTCAGGCACTGCGGGGATTTGAACGGTAAATCGAGCGCCGCCCATAGGGGATCGCTCGGCGGTGAGTTCGCCGCCCATCGCGCGCATGTACGAACGCGAAATGGCAAGTCCCAGGCCGCTTCCTTCACCTGCGGGCTTCGTGGTGAAAAACGGTTCGAAGATCTCGTCGATCATGTCGTCCGGAATGCCAGGGCCATCGTCGTCGACGTGCATCACCAGAAAACCCGCATCGATCGCGGTAGTGATCGACACGGATCCTCGTCCCCGGGTGGCGACAGCCTGCCAGGCATTGACAAGCAGGTTTACCATTACCTGCTCCAGCCGACCTCGATTGGCCCGCACGCGTGTGCCAGGGGTGGCATTCATGCGAATTCGCATCTGACCCTTCACGATCACCCGAACCACGTCCGCCGCGTAAGACAGGATCGGCTCCAACGGGATCGCTTCCACTTGTTCCACGTCTCCGGGACGGGCGACACGCGTGAGATCCGCAACGATATTTCGGATTCGGCGCAGGGACGCTTTCGCGTCTTCAAGGAGGAGCGGATCCGGATCGCGTTCGCTGCTTGCGAGCTCGAGATTGGTTAGCGCCACCGCGAGCGGGTTGTTGATTTCATGGGCGATCCCCGCTGCTAATCGACCGAGCGTGGCCAGTCGCTCTTGCTGCACCAAGCGATCCTGCTGTGAGGCTAGTTCGTCTCGGGTTTGTTGGACGGCGTGCTGGAGGGCGTCGCGGGCACCGGCCAACCGGTCGGTGAGCTGACGCTGCATTTCTCCGTCTTCAAAGGTCTTTCGCCAGGATTCGACGGTTGCCCAGCTGGCGACCCAGCCCAAAGCGATCGCCGCCAGCATGCTCGCCGCTCCTTGAGGATCGGGGGTCTGCCCGAAAATCAGCAAGCTAATGGACAAGGTGGTGGCCCACATCAGGGTTTGAATCTCTCTTCCAGGAGAGGGCAGGGGGGTAAGGGCAGCGAAACCGAGGATGCCGTACACCATCCATTCGGGATGGGTAGCGCTGAATTTAGGGTCAAACGTCAGCAACGCCGCGGGCGGTACCGCATTGAGGACAAGAACGGCCGGTATCGCCCATGAGGGCTCCCGAATCGCCCGAACGCAGCCGACAAAAATGCCCACCAAGAGAACGTGCGCCCACCATCCCCACGAAAACCCGCCACCAGCCAAGAGAAAGAGCGTGTAGGCGACGCCGCCGCCGATCAACAGCAGTTCGGTTCTTCCAGCGAGACGCCGGCAGTGGTAATCGTTGTAGGTGGGTTCTTGTCGCGGGGACGCCAAGTCGGCTCCGATTTTGGGAAGCGTAGAATGCGCGTGGCCGCGGTTCAATACAAAGCACCGAAGGGAGATAAATCTGCCGCTTTGCGGGAGATCGAATCTTTGGTTCGCCTGGCGCCGCCGACGGACCTGGTGGTGCTTCCGGAGTTGGCGGCGACTGGCTACCTGTTTGACGATCGCGCTCATGTCACGACCATCGCCGAAAATCCCGATGGCGAGTTGTTCCAGCTCCTTTCAAAACTGGCAGCGGAGCGCCGTTGTTGGATGGTGTGCGGCTTTGTTGAGCGCGCCGCGGATCGGTTGTTCAACAGCGCCCTGGTCGTTCAACCGGACGGCACCCTCGCGTTCACCTACCGAAAGACCCTGCTGTTCGATGCGGATGTTCCTTGGGCCAGCCCCGGCGACTCCGGCTACCGCGTGTTCACCACCGACGCCGGAACGTTCACGGTCGGCATCTGCATGGATCTCAACGACGACCAATTCACCGATTGGTGCCGTGAGTCGAACCCTCACGCGATTGCGTTCCCCACCAATTGGATTGAAGAGGGGGAGCCAACCTGGCCGTATTGGGCGTGGCGTCTGGAGGGATACCCAGGCGCTTTGGTCGCTGCGAACACCTGGGGACCCGAACGGGAGGTCACCTTCAGTGGGAAGTCTGCCGTCTTACAACGACTGGTGATCCGCGCTGCGGCCCCCGCCGAGGGGAACCGCGTGATCGCGGCGAAAGTGTTGACGGATCGCGTGAGTATCTGACTCACGGATATTTTCAGGGTTTCTTAAATTTCTCCGCGATGTATTCTCGGCTGATTTTTGCGGCCAGTTCGTAGGCCTGCTGCACATCGTTGATGATCGCCTGCTCCACTTTCCCGCCGATCAGCAGGATCTTCACCGTGATGTTCCCGTCGACAAGGCGTTCGCAGCCGCCGGCGATCGGTTTTACGACGAAGGTTCCCTCGGAAGTCACTTTGTCCGCCATCACCGAAGGAATGACCTTCCATTGGAGCAAGGAACTCTGGGCGTTGTACTTGTTGACCTGTTCGTAGGAAAGATTGGTGGCACCTACCACCTTCGCAACGGGTCCTGGAAGGGGCTTTTCGGACGTTAGCTTGTAGCGAAACACCTTGAGAGCGCCCTCGTCGCGGGTTTCGATGAGCTCACGCCGTGCCGTGCCTGTACTCTGCATTCGGCGTTCATACTCCGGATCCCAGAGCATTTGCCAAAACTGCTCCGGGGTGCAGTCGAAGGTGTGTCGCACGGTCAGTTTCACTCGAACCTCCGCGGCAAGGATAGCGCAAGCGGCCCTGCGGCGGAAATGGCCAGTGTCCGATATAGCGAGGGTTCATTCGGAGTGGGCGGAATGCGCGGATTGTGGTGGGTGGCGGTGGCGATGGCGGCGGTTCCCATGGAGCCAACCCCGGACTGTGATGCAGAGCATCCAGAGCTTTGTCCCTCCGATCTCGTAGATTGGGACTCTTTTTCGTGGATCCCAGCCGGGAGCGTCGACACCGTTCGTCCAGAGGAACTCGAACTTGGATCGGGTATTTCTCTCGACCGGGCCTTTCGACTTTCCGCCGGGTTGTGGGAGGCGCCGGTGGCGGTGCTTGACTCCGGCATCGAGTGGCAGTCGCAACGGATTGCGCGGAAAATCTACTTAAATGTAGGGGAATTGCCTGTCCCCGAAGACTCCAACGGCGCGGATTTTGGCGACCATGACTCCGACGACAACGGATTGGTAAACATCGTTGACTATTCCCAGGACCCGCGCGTCGATCACGGCGCTGGTGTGGGGGGCAACGGACAATTGGATGCGTCCGACCTGATTGCTGCGTTCTCCGATGGGGTGGACGACGACGGCAATGGGTATGTGGATGACATCGCGGGTTGGGATTTTTTTGAGGGAGACAACAACCCCTATGCCCTTCATACCAACGGTTACGCGAATCACGGTACCGGCGTGATGGAGGATGTCGCTGAGGAGGGCGGGGACGGCTCCAACATTGGCGCCTGTCCAAATTGCGCCATTCTTCCGGTTCGGGTTGGTGATTCCTTCATTTCTGATGCGGATCGGGTGGCGCAGGCGTTGGTGTATGCGACCGACCGCGGGGTGGTGGCGGTGGCGATGGCCGTTGGTGCATTGTCGGATTCAGAAGGGGTAAACCAAGCCGTTCAATATGCGGACGATCACGGCGTGGTGATGGTGGGCGCGGCGGGCGACGAAAATGCCTACCACCGCAATTTTCCAGCATCCCATGCCCCTATTTTGTTTGTGCACTCCATTCGCGGCGACAACGCCCAAGAGAACGAGGGCACGTACAGCTATTTATCGTTCTTCAACTGCAACAATTTCGGATCGCGGTTGGAGTTGGTGGCCACCAGTAGCGCTTGTGCGACCGGGGCCACCGCCCGAATTGCTGGTGCGGCAGGCTTGTTATCGAGCGCCGGAACCCAAGCAGGAACTCCCCTTGCCACCGACGAAATTCGAGCCCTGCTTCGGGGAACGGCGGACGATATCTGGCTTTCGGAGGCAGATCGCGCTCATGCCAACACCTATCCTTCCGCGCAAGGGTGGGATCCCTTCTTCGGATATGGCCGGGTCAACGTCGGTCGTGCGGTGGAATCCATTTTTGCGGAGGAACTGCCTCCAGCGGTGCGCTTTGAAGCACCTGAATGGTTCTCTTTTGCCGATGGGACGGTGGACGTCGCGATTCGGGTGAGCGGGCGTTCGGAGATCGCCTCCTGGCGGATCGATATGGGGCGGGGCGTTGAACCCACGGAATGGGAAGAGCTCGCCATTGGCTCGGGCGATGCCTCCGGGGTGGTCACAACCATTGACACGTCAAGTCTTCAGACTTTCTCCTTTGACGAACTGATTTATCAGGGCGTGGTCGAGAGGCTGGCCCGCGCTCATACGCCTACGGTAACGCTGCGCCTGACGGCCGAGGACGAGGCTGGCCGGGTATCCGAGGAGAGAAGGGCATTTTACGTTCATCGGGACCCAGATGCCCTGTCGGGTTTTCCGCTTCGGCTCGATGGTTCGATGTCCGTCGCCCCTGCGTTGGCGGATTTGGACGGCGACGGCGACTATGAGGTGATCGCCGCCACGGGCTCGGGGACGGTTCACGCATTTCAAGCGGATGGAAGTGAACTTTCCGGCTGGCCGGTGAGCACCGACGTGCTCGCGAACCTCGCCACGGGAGCGCCGGCGTTTGCCAGTGGGGAAGTGGATCCCTTCCACGAAACGATCCTTGCAGCGCCGGCGATCGGTGACATCACTGGCGACGGCGAACCGGAAGTGGTGGTCGCCAGCTACGCCGGGGGGATCTACGCTTGGGGTGCGGATGGGGCATTGGTCGATGGATTTCCAGTAAGGAGCCTCGGTCTCGGCCAAGAACGTCGAGTTGCCGACAGCTCGTGGGATGTCGGGTTTCTGGCACCACCTGCCCTGGGGAACGTCGATGGAAGCGGCGGCGCCGAGATCGTGTTGGTCGGGCAAGACCAGCGTCTGTACATCATAAACGGCGATGGCAGCTTCCGCGGAGGCGCACCAGTGGACATCTGCTCTCCTTGCGATGGCACCGGTCAACGTGCGATTTCTCCGCCATCTTTGGGTGATATCGATGGCGATGGGGATCTGGATGCCACCTTTGGCACCAATGAGGTTCCGAACGGCGCTGCGGGACGATTGTATGCCTATGACCTGATGTCCGGCACCATTCTGCCGGGATTCCCGATCGGTCGCGCCGGGCTTTTGGAGCAGGCGCTGCTCCCGGTGATCGGCGAAGGGCATCCGGGAGCGACGGCGCTCGCCGATCTCGACGGGGATGGTCGGTTGGAGATCTCCTCGAATGCGGTTTTAGGAGCGTCGGGATTGGTGGCTTGGGACGGAAGCGACGGACTTGCCTTGCCGTACCTCCGCGCCGATTTCGGTGTGGATTCATCTTTGTACACCGAAAATTCGTTGATGTCGGTGGCCAATCATCCCGCCTTTGGCGATCTGGACGGCGACGGGGTTCCAGATGTTGCGGCGGGCGGCACCGGTCCTTTCTGGTTGGTCGGCTTGTTTCGCACCGAATTTCAAGAGTACAACCACGGCGTGACCGCATGGAGCGGCGCAGACGGTGCGATTTTACCGGGGTTTCCCCGCCCGGTAGACGATGTCTCCTTCCTGGTCTCCCCGGCGATCGCCGACATCAGCGGCGACGATCGCCCGGAATTGATCTACACCTCCGCTGGCGGCATGGCGTACGCGTGGGACAGCGACGGGAACCTCGCCCCGGGTTGGCCGAAATTCCTCGGCGGATGGGCTCTCGGCGGGATCAGCGTTGGCGATATTGACGGCGATGGTTGGGCGGAGGCGGTGGCGGCCACCCGAGATGGTTGGTTGTTCGCCTGGAAAACGCAAGGTCGCGCCGATCAGGTCCCTCAATGGCCCATGTCCCGGCATGATTCGGCGAACACCGGCAACTATCACACGCCGATTCCATTGCAGGCGGGCCCGGTTCCGGTCGTTGACGAGGAAGGATGCTGTAAAAGCAAGGGTGACTCGGCTTGGCTGGTGTTCCTGCCCGCGCTGCTGTGGCGCCGCCGCCGGCTCACTCGGTAGGTTTTTTGCGCGTGGGGCCGATTCGAACGCGCCCTTCTTGAGCCGCGCCGCCGAAGAGATCGTCCAGTCCACCGCCGCCTCCGGTCGGGGGAGCGCGATTGACCGGCGCACCCTCGGGTTTCTTCGTGGATTCCATCACCACGGGTTCTTCCACGCGCGTGGGCCTACGCAAGGGGACGGCCTCAGCTTTGCCGGGCACGTTGATCGCTCCCGGCGGAAGCTTGATCGGCACATCGATCGGAGTGCCAGGCTTGGGTGGCGTGGTCGGTCCAGAAACCGCGGCTGGGGCGGGTTTTGGGGCGCTGGTGGGTGGCGTGGGTGCCGGAGGTGCGGCGGTAGGAGCCGGTTTTGGAGCAGCGACGGGCGCCTCGGCGCGCGGCGGGGTTGCTGGAGGTGCGGCGGGCTTGGGGGGCGTCGCTGCCGTCGCTGGGGGCCGTTCTGGAGCCTTCGGCGGAGGTGAGGCGGGTGCGGGTGGCCTCGCGGCGACCGGAGCGCTTGGAGGGGCCTTCGGTTGCGCCCCCTGGGCATTGGATGGATGGGGCACGACGCCCCCTGGTGGCGCGTCCGACATCTCCGGTTTGCGCGAGGCAGCGGCTGGAGAAGGCGGTCGAAACCGGCCTGAAGAGGAAACCGCGGGTGCCGTTCGTTGCGGCGGCGGGGGCGGCTCGGGGCGCGGTTTTGGGGCTTTCTTTAAAGGGTTTGGCGCCGACTTTTTCGCATCGGGTGTGAACATCGACTTTGGCGGCTCGCGGGTGCCATCGGCATCCGCGGGGGGACGTTGCAGCTTGTCTCGAAAGGACTCTCCGGTCTTTTTGCCCTTGTGTTTGTCTACCTGGTCCAGGCGAACGAACCGTCCCGCCACGTAGACTGCGCGATGTTCAGGTTTCGCGATGTCGGGAGGTCCTGCAAAGGGGTCATCGATCCCCATCTTTTTCCAGAGTCGGGCGGAGGACCCGGCGGGCCGTCGCGCCAAACGCCAACTCAACCGCTTTAACGTCTCCGCCCAAAGCCCAATATGCTCCTTCACTTCCTTGTAACGCACCAGATCTTTGGCGCGCATTTCCTCGGGATCAGGTCGGGAGGACGGATTGGACATCGGACCGCTTGCGAAGGGGGTGTCCTCCACTTTAGTGGAAAGGCGATGGGAGGCGCAATGGACGCGTGGGAGATCCTGAAGGCTCGCGGTTTCATTCAACAGCACACGGATGAGGCCGAATTGCGCGCGGCGCTGGCGGGCAAGGTTACCTACTATGTGGGCTTCGATCCGACCGCGGATTCGCTCCATGTGGGGCATTTGATCCCCGTCATGGCGATGGCGTGGCTGCAGCGGTGCGGGCATCGTCCGATCGCGGTCGTGGGCGGTGGAACGGGAATGGTGGGCGATCCAAGTGGACGAACGGAGCTCCGGCAGTTGTTGACCCCGGAGGTCATCGCTCACAATTTGTCGGTTTACCGGGTGCAATTGGCGCGGTTCTTAAAACTCGACGGCGCCGATGGAATGATTGTCGATAACGCAGATTGGCTGTTAAACCTCAACTATGTCGATTTTCTTCGCGACATCGGACGACATTTTTCGGTGAATCGGATGTTGGCCGCTGAAGGCTACAAAATGCGCTGGGAAAAGGGTCTTTCGTTCATCGAACTCAACTACCAGATCATGCAAGCCTACGACTTTCTGGAGCTTTATCGTCGGCACGGTTGTTCGTTGCAGTTGGGCGGAGATGACCAATGGAGCAACATTTTGGCGGGCGCGGACCTGATCCGTCGAGTGGAATCGCAACCTGCGCATGTGCTTACCCAACCGCTGATCATGACCGCTTCCGGGCAGAAAATGGGCAAAACGGCCGCCGGTGCGGTCTGGCTCGATGTGGAGAAGACCTCGCCGTTCAATCTGTATCAATACTGGTTGAACGTCGACGATCGCGATGTCGGCCGCATGCTCAAGCTGTACACCTTCCTGCCCTTGGATGAGATTGCCAAGCTGGAAGCGCTTCAAGGCGCGGACATTCGTGAGGCGAAACGCGTGCTGGCGTGGGAGTTCACCGCGCTCGTCCATGGAAAAGAGGCGGCGGATGCTGCAGAAGCGGGCGCCAAAGCTATGGCAGCTGGAGAAGCTGCAGAAGACCTTCCGACGTTCGCCGTTTCTGCCGAACTTCTCGCCGCGGGCGCAAAAATCGTCGCCATCCTCGCCGACAGCGGTTTGGCCAAGTCCAAGGGCGAAGCCAAACGCTTGATCGAAAACGGCGGTGTTCGCCTGGGATCCGACAAGGTCGCCTCCCCCGATGCAGGCCTAGCGGACCTTCCGTTGGATGGGGTCGTGCTCCGCGTGGGCAAGAAACAAGCGGTTCGGTTGATTCCAGCGTAATCTAATATTAAAGTAGCTTACTATATATCGTAAGCTACTTTACTATCTGCACCTGGGCGCGCCGGCTCCGCCGTCGGTCCCTGCGCGGGTTCCGTCGCCTACAAGCTTCGCTTTCCGGCGACCCCTTCGGGCCGCTCCGGCCCCTCGCGCGTCTAGAACGACGCTTCCAATCCTGCGTCGACTGCTTTTGCTTTGGGATCGTACCGTCGCGGCAACCGATGATCAGGGTCGAGCACCATCCGAGTCGCGCCTTTGGGTCTTGCGATCGAAAACGAAGTTTCGGTGCCTTGAAAATCAAGCCATTCGACGCTCAATGGGCGATCTTCTTGGTAGAATCGCACCTGAATGCGTTCGGCATTCGTCCAGGTGTCCCCTTGAACCAAACGGCCAGAGACCGTGCGTTTGTCGGCTGCCACGTCCGCAAGTCGCACATCCGGTGCAGAAGCAGCGTTGAGCCAATAACGCAGCCACTCCGCGTCCTTTGGGTCTTGAAGCACACCTAGAATGTCGTCCCAGTGGGTGGGTTTTCCGGCTTGCGTCTTCAGGAGGCGCTCAAGAAACGCTTGCATCCCCTTCCGGGAAAGGCGGTCTTCCAAAGCGGTTAAAACCAAGGCGCCCTTGTAGTAAGTCACGGCGTGATGCACCTCCCAATTGGCGGAGGCCGTTCCTACCTTGGCGATCGGCTTGAGTTTTGTGCTGGGAAGCGAGGCGAAACCTGCCGACCACTCAGCGCGCAGCTGTTCTGCCGCAGGCGGCGCGAGGGCGAGGCTGCTGGTGTATTCAGCAAAGCTTTCGTTCCACTGACCATTTTTTAAGGCGTCTGGGGCGTTCGGGACGACACCGCCCCACCAGCCGTGGGCGAGCTCATGCGTTAGAAAGTCCTGTCCGACGCCTTCGCGAACCGAACGCCAGCCGATCGACACGTTGGAAAGGGCGCCATAGCCGGAGCGACCTTCATTCCAGCCGGTTTCCACGACACGGACGTTGGAAAACGGGTAGTCACCGAGCACGGCTTGCACGCTTTGCATGCTGGTTTTGGCTGCGTCGCCGAACGACTGGAGAGCGGAACGATCGGCCTCCCACACTGCGACTTCCAAGGTGGTGCGCCCGACTTTCAGTAGTTGGGTGGCGTATTTTTTGCTTCCATAGAGCGTGAACCCGTGACCTTTGGGCAGTCGCCAATGGGCGGTGTGAATGCCGGCATCAGTGGTGGATTCTACGAGATCTCCCTGCCCAAACACTTGAAAGTTCTCGGGGTGGTGGAGGACCACGTCGAAGGGCGCATCGACGCTGGCGGGCCGTGGTAGCCATTGCGCATCGGCACGAAGAATCAGCTCTTCGGAGCTGATGTAATCGCTCGTGGTTTGAGGGGCCTCGCCTTCGTACCGGATGCGGAGGGTGATCTCGTCGGCGGGCGCGGCGGGTTTTACTGCAAGTGTGCCGTCCCGGAGTCGAAAAGCGCAGGGGACGCCCGCTTGGGTCACTTCGGTGATCCGAAAGCCGCCCGAGGTGCCAGGCATTCGAACCGCCAAGCTGAACGGCAGCACGGTGTTGCCGCGTGTCTGAACGGTCGCTGTCACATCGGCTTTCAGCCATTCCGCATCAGGAGACAGTTGAATGTCGGCTTGAACATAGGTGAGTTCGGGCGAAAGTTCCTCCTGATTCACCGGGTAGACGTTCAGCTGGCCGTCGGCGTCGGGGGCGATGAAAGCGCTGCCAGGTTGCCACCGCGCATAGCCGCCTTTGTACGGGCTGCTTTTCAATTCGAGGTTGCTTACGAGTACGCCATCGTTGAGTTCATAGACGGGTTCAAAATGGAGAACCAACGGCGCCTCAAGGTTGGGGACAACATCGGCTAGCCACGAGGACACACTCGGCCCCCACTCCGGAAACCGCTTGGTGGCGTCCTCGATCTCGTGATCGAAAGCGCGGAGACGCTCGGTCCATTCCGGCGAAACCGTCAGCGTGCCAGCGTCGACCGCCGGAGGCCACGGCTCAGCTGCCCAGACGGTTGCGAGCCATAGCCACACGAGAACCTCCCAGTTCGATGCCGATCACTGGCGAAACATACCGCCGATGGCCGCCTCTGTGGCGGCGAGATCTATCGCCGTTTCCGTCCCGAGCAAAACCGGTGCGGTCGGCCCAATACCGTTCGCAAAATCATATGGCCCAATCAATGCGATCTGCGGATCCCGGGATCCTGACCACCGCTCTTCGGTGTAGGCGTACCGGAACACAAAAACGTGCCGCCCTTCCGAAATTCGATGCTCTCGAAGCTGAATCTCTGATGGCGCGCGCTCCATCTCCCAGGGGGACGACAGCCAATTCGCTAGGTGTGCTTCCGCAAAACTGGCAGGCTCAACCCACTCGGATTGAAGACGATCGAGGTGGCGTTCCTTCAAGAACGCGACGAGCTCATACCGAGTTGCGGAAAAAGAGGCAGTTTTCGCAAGTGTCGGGTCGCCTGGGGAATGACCGAGCGCAAAGAACGTTTTGACGGCGGCCCAGCGGACGTACGGGTCTTGGAAGTCGAGCGCACGCCCCACCAGAGCTCCAAGGCTACCAAAAGCAGCGTAGGTCGCCGTTTGAAGCAGAGTGGTCAACTCTGACGCTCGGTCGGAATAGCCGGACCGATTCCACCAGAAGAACGGTTGATCGCACTGAACGGCTTCGAGTTCTGGCAGCCGGGCGCGGAGGACGCCTTCGAGCTTCCGGCTGAACGCTGCCCGCGACTTCTCCCGAAGCAAACCTCTAAGTCCGAGATCGGCGCCGAGTTCGCACACGGGAACATCAAGGAGGGGATCGACCTTCAATTCGAAGATCTCCTCGGCAAAATCCGCAATCCCAGACGGATTTCCGAAGATCCGCACCGAGCTGAGGGTGGCTGTTGGATGAAAGTCCGGCAAGCAGCGTAACAGTGCGTCCCGCGCACCGGCTGCCGACAATTTTTGCAGGATCGAGGCCTGTGGCCAGGGGTGTCCGGCTGCAAACAGCCGTTCGAACTCGTCCACGAGAGCATGGTCCGCACACGCCGCGGTCGCCAAAAAGGAACGGCCCTTGGGGCTTTCCACCCGCAGGGCCGCGATCAAGAGTTTTCGAGAATCTTCGACAGAAAGCGTTTCGTACTGGAGCTTAGAGGCTTCTTCTTCTGCGGAACGCCGGGTGGCGACATCCGCAGAATCCAGATGGGCTGCAAGCGCTTCGAAATCCATCACTAGGCGATAGATTCCAGCTTCCGACGCAGG
>SXGR01546937.1_pt1 | contig 12305 bp, 7 predicted proteins | sample 3174711 | NCBI WGS metagenome assembly SXGR01 (sample SAMN11356860, study PRJNA531348) | freshwater metagenome | isolation source: freshwater sample F1-60 | place: China: Fuxian Lake, Yuxi | collected 2017-12-25
CCGGTAAATCCGATAAGGCCGGTCAGCCATCCGATCCAAAAGGCGCGCCGCCGGGAGCATTGATCGAGGGCCAGATGTAGTGGAATGAGAGCGGCCCAGGCCAGCAACCCGAATTCAAAGTTTGGAAAGCACAGCGGTAATAAGACACCGCTCGCGCAGGCAAAGAGGATCTGGCGCGAACGAGACAGGTCCATCGTGGGCTACGATAGCGAAAGCCTTCGGGACTTGCAAGAGAACGGAGAAGGATTGCAGAAGCAACTGCCTCACCATCCTGAGCATAGTGAAGGGGCAGCAAATGGCATGAATCATGCGGGCCGAGAATAGTCTTGTGCAGGAAAGAGTTTACTTGACTCAATTCGGGTCGAGGCCTATCGTACCCCATGTGGGGGGAGTTAACGCCCCGAAGGAATATGGTTCATAAGGGGATCGAGCGTGAGGACGGTGTGCAGGACCAGCTTGTACTGGGAAGCCTAAAATCCTCCCAAGGTCTCCGTCGTACCTAATCGACCTCGGTTAGGTGCGTGCTCCTCCCACCCAAACAAACCCACACCATTTGTCATTGCGTATGCGCCATCACCTGGCGGGCTGAGACGCAGTCGCGCCGTTCTAGGAAGATCAGCCATGGGGTTTCCTCACGCGGCTGTTCTGTGTACAATGCCGCGCGTTTTCAGTTGCGCCGTTCTGTGAGGATGAATGACCAAGAAACACTCGACCACTCCATCGACCGCCGCTCCGACTATCGTCACGCCATTGTCTGAATCGTCTGCGCCGAAGAAAGCCGCCAAGCCGGCACAGCAGGTGACTGCCTTCGAAATGGGCGCGCGCCAGCGGGAAATCTCCGTCTCTGAGTTTTTCACGAAGAACCGCCACCTGCTTGGTTTCGACAATCCGCGCAAGGCGTTGTTGACCTGCGTGAAGGAAGCGGTCGACAACGCGTTGGATGCCTGCGAGGAAGCCGGCATTCTGCCCGATGTCACGGTGCAGTTGGAGATCGCGTCGAGCAACGGCACGCCGCCGCCGGCCAGCCAAGCCACGCGGTTCCGCATCACGGTGACGGATAACGGCCCCGGCATCGTCCGTCAGCAGATTCCAAGAATTTTTGCGAAGCTGCTCTACGGTTCCAAGTTCCACCGTATGAGAATGAGCCGGGGCCAGCAGGGGATCGGCATTTCCGCCGCCGGCATGTACGGCCAGCTGACGACCGGCAAACCGGTGACGATCATTTCGCGCACCGGGCCGCGCGCCGCCGCGCATTTTTTTGAAGTGCAGATCGACACGAAGAAGAACGAGCCGCTGGTACATGAGAATAAACAGATCCAATGGGACCAGCCACAAGGCACGCAGGTGGCGCTCGAAGTCGAAGGCAAGTATCAAAAAGGCCGGGCGTCGGTAGACGAATGGCTGGAGCAAACGTCCATCGCCAACCCCCACGTCAAACTGACGTATCGCACACCGGAAGGGGAGACGAAAGACTATCCCCGCACCTATCATGAGCTGCCGTCGTCGCCGCGCGAGATCAAGCCGCATCCCTACGGCATCGAATTCGGAATGTTTCTCAAGATGCTGCAGGATACGAAGAGCCACTCGGTGTCAGGATTGTTAGCCGGAGATTTTTGCCGGGTCTCGCCGCAACTGGCCGATGACATTTGCAAGGCGGCGAAGGTGTCGTCGCACATGAAGCCACGCGATCTGAAGGGATCTGCCGCCGAAACGTTGTATCGAACCATCCAAGATACGAAGATCATGGCGCCGCCGATGAATTGCCTGTCGCCGATCGGCGAGAAAGCGATTCTGTCCGGCCTCTACAAACAGATCAAAGGCGAGTTCTACACGGCGGTGAGCCGGCCTCCGGCGGTGTATCGCGGCAATCCCTTCGTCATCGAAGCGGGGCTGGCCTATGGGGCTGCGCCTCAGGATCAGAACAGGCCTCGGCAGCCGGCTGTGCCGAAAGCGGAAGGCGAGCAGGACGAAGAAGATTCGGAACTCGCGCGCGTGATCCGTTACGCGAACCGTGTGCCGTTGCTCTATCAGCAATCAGCCTGTTCGACGTTCAAAGCGGTCCTGAGTACGACCTGGAAAAATTATGGTGTCACGCAATCCCGCGGCGCGTTGCCGGGCGGGCCGATGGTGATTTTCGTCCATATGGCGTCGGTCTGGGTGCCCTTCACGAGCGAATCCAAAGAGGCGATCGCCGACTACGACGAAATCCAGAAGGAAATCACGCTGGCTTTGCGCGAGTGCGGCCGGCGGTTGGGATTGTTCTTGCGCCGCCGTGAACGGGCTGCGAGCGAATATCGGAGGAGAAACATCTTTGAGTTGTACATCGAAGAAGTCGTTGAGGCCTGTAACCGCCTCAAGGGCGGCAGGCTGCCGAAAGAAAAACTCAAGGCGCAGCTCCAGAAGATCGCCACGTCGCGCACCGGCGGGCTGAAGACCGATGAGGCCCTCGGTAAGACCGGCGCAGGGCCTGAAGGGTTGCCGCATTCCATCATTGTGACGGCAGAAGGAGTCGAAGGCGAAGTCGATCTTGCCGCTTGTGTGCAGGCCGATGCCAAGCCTTCCAAGGGGAAGGCTGCTCAGATGCCGCTCTTCAATGGGCCCGATCGATCAGCCAAACCAGACCGACCAGTCCCCGCCTCGAAGCCCCGTGGAAAGAAATAGGACCTATGGCCGCTAAACAGAGAAAGACCACCACGGTTGAAAAGAAGCTCATCGGCTTGGCCGATGTCGTCATCACGGCGGCGGAACGGTCGAAGGACCCGACGATTGAGATTCCGATTCGCGCCCTGTCGAATGTCTCGTTCAATGCGCGCAAGGGCTTGATCGAGATGGGAGGCAAGAAGCAGGCGCGCTCGTTTTTCAACGTCGGCATGGCCAAGAAATTCATGCAGACGCTGTTGGTGGCGGATGCGCTGTCGGAATTGCAGCGGGCGGAGCTGACGACCTCGCTTCGAGAAATTTACTACCGGACAAAACACACGATCCAAGACTCGCATGAGAATACGTTCGACACGCAAGACGAATCCGATCCGGTGATCGAGGATCTGGAAGTCTCACTCTCCGCGTTGCGGGAAGAGCTGCATGTCCGCGCGGAAAACAGCGGCAGCATCGTTGGACCGGTCGTGTTCGGCGATGACGGGGATCGCGTGGATTGTGCCAGACTGGGCAAGGGCGGCTATTCGGTGCCCTCGATCGTGGAACCGGAGTATCTGGAGATCCGGCGTTGCACGGCAGACTTCGTCCTGCTCGTTGAAAAAGGCACTCAGTGGAATCGGCTGTCGGAAGATAAATTTTGGCGGCGTTACAACTGTGTGTTGCTGACGGGTAACGGCCAGCCTCCCCGCGGCGTCCGCCGATTGGCGAGACGGCTCCATGAAGAACATCGGCTGCCTGTCTATGTGCTGGTCGACAACGATCCGTGGGGCTATTACATTTATTCCGTCATCAAGCAAGGCTCGATCAATCTGGCGTTTGAAAGCCAGCGCATGGCGATTCCGAAGGCCAAGTTTATCGGCTTGTCGAGCGCTGACCCTGAACGCTACGAGCTGCCGCGCAACGTCGGCATCAAGTTGAATGAGAAGGATATTGCGCGCGCAAAAGAGTTGATGAATTACGAGTGGTTCAAAAAGCCGGCGTGGCAGGCGGAGATCAAACGGATGCTTGCGAGCGGGCTCAAGTATGAGCTCGACGCGCTGGCGAACAAGGACTTCCAGTATCTGACTAAGAAGTATCTGCCGAGAAAGCTCAAAGAGAAAGACTGGCTGGACTAGTCTGCTGTTTCGTATCTCGTCGTTCGTGAAGCGTATCTCGTCCTTCGGCCAGGTTCGGGAGCGCAAGTTGGAAAGAGTGCCTGTCTCATCTTTATTCGCGAGATACCAGATACGCTTCACGAGGATCGCATTCGTTTCTACGAACCCCCTATGAAGACCTTGCCTGCTTGGACTGCGCCTCTTCGGGATTGGCAGCGCCGCGCTCTGTCGGCGGTGTGCGCTCATCCGACCATGGATTTTCTGGCGATGGCCACGCCCGCTGCCGGGAAAACGCGCTTTGCCCTGGCTGTTGCGCATCACTATCTGACGACAGGGGCTGCGGCCAGGGTGTTGGTGGTGTGTCCGACCAATCACTTGCGCGGGCAATGGTCGGACGCTGCCGGAAAGATCGGTTTGCACCTCGATCCGACCTTGACGAATGAACAGGCCGTGGAAGCCTCTGACTATCACGGCGCCGTGGTGACCTATCAGCAGGTCTGCCTGGCTCCGACGATCTTTCAGCGAGCCTGCCGGGCCAAGAAGACGCTGGTCATTCTGGACGAGCTGCATCACGCCGGTGACGGGAAGAACTGGGGAAAGGCGCTGCGGGCCGCATTCGAGCCGGCGGTGTTCCGGCTGATTCTGTCCGGCACACCGTTTCGCTCGGATAACAATCTGATACCATTCATTCGATATGAGCAGGGGGAGAGCCGGGCCGATTTTACCTATGGCTACACCGATGCGATCGGCGATGGTGTGTGCCGTCCGATCCTATTCCCCAGTTACGAGGGCGAGCTGACCTGGTTTTCCGAGGGCCGTGAACATACGGCCACGTTTGAAGACGGACTCACGTTTGACCGGCAGCGGGAACGGTTGAAGACGGCGTTGCTGCAGGAGACCTGGCTCGGTCCGGTCATTGCCGATGCCCATGCGCAGCTCACCCGATTGCGCAAGGAAGAACAGCCTGATTCGGGCGGGCTGATCGTGAGCATGGATCAAGACCATGCCCGCTGGGTGGTGGATCTCGTCGGCCGTATCACCGGCGTAAAAGCGGCAGTCGCGGTGTCGGATGACCCAGCTGCATCCGGCGTGATTGAGGAGTTTGCCGGGCACAAGAAGCAGCAATGGCTGGTTGCGGTCAATATGGTGAGTGAAGGCGTGGACATTCCGCGTCTTCGTGTCGGCGTCTACGGCACGAACGTGCTGACGGAAATGTACTTCCGGCAGGTGGTCGGGCGGTTCGTCCGGATGCAGGATGGCATGCCGAAGCCGCAACGGGCCTGGCTGTATTTGCCCAAAGATCCGGTCCTGGCTCATTACGCCAGACAGATCAAGGCGGAACGCGATCATGTGCTGGAAGACATCATGCCGGCCGGACAGCGGGACCTCTTCGGCCGTGTCACGGTCTCGACGAACGAGTACATGCCGTTGATGGCTGTGGCCAGAGTGGATAGCGTGATCGGCGAGGAGGATACGAGAGGGGAGAGCCAGACGGTGATTTCAACTGAACCGCCGGTCTCACTTCATGAGCAGAAGCAGGACCTGCGCGAGCTTCACCGGTTACTCGTCAGCGCTGTTGCGAGAGCCGGCGGCATCGATCATCGACGGTTGAATGCCGAATTGATCGCGCGCACCGGGAGCCGTGTCGATCAAGCCACGGTTGAGCAGCTTCGGAAGCGCATTCAATTGCTGGAGCGGTGGAAGGATCAAGGTTACGACGGAAAGCGGTGACATGCTCAGCTCTGTGGAAACTGAGTCATGCGATAACGACAGCGGCGCGTATCGATCAACTCGTAGCAGCTTCTTTCTCGCGCAGGTACTTGTCGAACAAGAATGTTCCGAACGGTAGGATGGAAGCGACAAAGGCCTGTATGCAAAACCTGTTGTCCCATTGGTATGTGGTGCGCAGCCTGGCTAACTGGCCGACATAGAGCAGAAACAACAGGCCGTGGATCGATCCCGTGACTCTGACGGCCAGCGGCATCCCCATGAAGTACTTCATCGGCATGGCGATAAACAGCAGGATGAGAAAAGAGGTCCCCTCAGCTAACGCGGTCATTCTAAACGCTCTGATCTGGTTCATGGATTGTCCTGCTTCAGTTTGGACGAAGCCGTATGCCTCCAGAATGCGCGAGCATTGTCTACGGACTCATGAATCTGTGTCAATGATGTGCTAGCTACAGGGCTTCCTCTCCGCCTTGCGCCTACTTTTCGGCGGGTGCTAAGATCCGGTCACGAAAGGCTAAGCCTCAGCATAAACCTGTTTTCTCTCTGACCATGCCCAACATCACGTTGCTCGTATCCCCCAGTTGCGGCGCCTGTCCTTCGGCCAAGAGCCTGTGGAAACAGTTGCGCGTGAAGTACAGTTTTTCGTACAGGGAAGTTGATATTACAACCAAAGACGGTCAGGAACTGGCCGACCGCCATGCTGTGCGGGCGGTTCCCGCCACCATCATCGACGGACGATTGACCTTCATCGGCGTGCCCAGTCGGGAGAGCGCGGAGAAGGCCATTCAGTTGAAGATCAAACAGCGGGAAGGGGAGCGATAGTATGGAAGAAGACGATAACGAACTCCCGGACCTTCCGCTCATCGACAAGGGGCCTCCGCCGGATTGCCCGATCTGCGGCGATCCGATGGGTTTTATCGACGGTGACTGGGCCTGCGTCGACTGCAACGGCGAATTGCTGGGCCCGGAAACGGGCTAAACTAGTCGCGTTTCACGAGATACGCTGTAGATGCTCCGCATCGTCACCGGGCCGTTCCATCCTGCCCTCGATCACGCGCTCGTCGAAGATGTGCGTGCGCTCAAGGCTGATGATCCGTTTGCGCTGCTCGCCATCATCGTTCCTTCCGCTTCCCTTGCCGACCGGCTGAAACGATTTCTGGCCATCGAATCACACCTCCCGCTGCTCAATCTCCATGTGCTGACGTTTCATCAATTCGTGTTGCGGCTGCGGGATGATCTGGCGCGAAGCGGGCAACCGATCCCGCCTCTGCAGCTGGTCGACGATTTCTTTTTCGAGCAACTCCTTCGCCAAGTAGTGAGCCGACAGTTGCTTGGCCTGGAAGCAGCGGCCAAGTTGCCGCCTTCACCCGGAACCTGGAAAGGGCTGTGGGCCACGGTGCGGGATCTGAAGGATGCGGTGGTGGACCCGGCGATCGCGTTGAAGGCTGTGACGGAAGGACTCTTCGAGGAAGACGATCGCGCCTGGCTGCAAACGCTGTTTACACTGCAAGCTGCCGTGATCGAAGGAAGCCGATCGCTTGGGGTGGGATCGGCGGACGATTTGATTGCGTCGCTTGGCCAGGATCTCTCTCGATCGACGGTGCTGACTCGCTTCACGCGCCTGTGTTTCTACGGTTTTTACGATCTGCTGCAAGTCCAGCTGTCCTTCTTCCAATCGATCGCGCACTGCGCACCGACGACGCTCTATGTCCCGCTGGGGCCCAGCCGGTCGTATGATTTTTCCCGCCGGTTTTTCGAACGATACCTGTTGCCGCTGGCAGAGACACATGAGGATCGGAGTAAAGCGTCCGCCGCCGGTATTTCATCCGCTCCGGTCGAACTGTCCGTCACGAGCGTCATCGGGGCGGAGGAAGAACTGGCCGCTGTGTGCCGGGAGATTCTGACGCTCGTCGAAGTCCATGGCTATCGATTCGATGACATCGGCGTGGTCGCGCGCTCGTTCGATCTTTATCGGGCCAAACTGCAATCCCTATTCGATCGGCATCTCGTGCCCTTCACCTCCACCGCGGGACGGCCGCTGACGCGCGAGCCGCTTGTGAAGGCGCTGCTGCAACTGGCGTCGCTTCCGTCGAACGACTTCGAGCGGTCGGCTGTCTTGGACGTAGTGGCCTCGCCGTTTTATCGAGGGCTTGGAGATGGGCATCCGGCGGTTGAACGCCGGCCTGATCGGTGGCGTCTTGCGGTCTCGACGCGGGGCATTACAAAGGGATCGGCTGAATGGGCGCGGTTATCGGCTTCTACGGCTTCGTCTATTCTGATGGAGGCTGCCGCCGATCAAGAAGACAACGGCACAAGCGCGATGCCTGCGCATGATCGTGAACAGGTTTCCCTCCTATCAGTTCTTGTGACGAGTTTGATTCACGATTGCGACCGGCTGCCTCGGCGCGGTTCGATCGGGCAGTTGACCGATGCCTTTGCCGAATTGCTTCGCGGACATTTCGCGATTCCAGGCTGGGCAGAGTCGGAATCGTCGGATACTCAGGATGAGACGGATCAGATGCTTGTCGGCGAAGCCGTCACGCGCGCACTTGATCGATTATCGGAACTGGACCAGGTCGGCGCTGATCTTACATGGGAAGAGTGGACGGAACTCTTTCGGCTGGCGTTGGAAGACCAGACGCTTCCCATCGAAGGCAGTCCCCATCGAGGGGTGTGGGTCTTCGATGCCATGCAGGCCAGGGGCCTGCGCTTTCGGGCGCTCTTTGTGATGGGCCTCAATGAACAGGTGTTTCCGCGTATCGTTCGCGAAGATCCGTTTTTGCGGGATCGACAGCGTCTTGTGCTGGAGTCTACGCTGGGTTTTCTGATCGACGAGAAGCTGGCGGGCCATGAAGAGGAACGGCTCCTCTTCGAACTGCTGAGCCGCGCTGCATCGAATCGGCTGTATCTTTCCTATCAGCGGGCCGACGAAGCAGGCCGCGTCATGGCGCCGTCGGCTTTCGTGGCGGCGGCGCAACGGGACTCGTATTTTGTCGCGAGTCCTGAACGTGTTGTGGCGCGCCGATTGACCGAGCGGGTTGCTTCCCATCCGGCGATCCAGGAGGTGCTTCCGGCGCAGGATCTTGCGGTGAATCTGTTGCTGCATGAGCAAGAGGCAGGGCCGCTGATCGACCATGTGGGACAGCCTCGTGCGTTGTTCGACCATGGGAGGGCGGTTCAGCACATTATGGAGCGTGATTCTCAAGACTTGGGACCGTTCGACGGCATGGTGGGAGCAGGCAGCTCATCGGATGCGCCGCCCGATCAGCAGGAGTTGTCGCCGACTTCGTTGGAGCGGTATGCGACCTGTCCCTTTCAATACTTTGCTGAAAAACGGCTGCGCCTTGAGCCGGTCCGGGCCATGCGCCGGGATCATCTTCCGGCGCTCACGCTGGGCACGCTCATCCACGCTTCCTTGCGGCTCAGCTATGAGCGGTTGATTGCCGTACAGTGGCCGGGAGCCGAGATCGATCGTTCGATCGTGCGGCAAATCATTGCCGATTCAACCGCCGAGGTGTTCGCCGGCCATGCAGCTACAAGCGGGACAGGGCATGCGCTGCTGTGGACGATGGCGCAGGAACAGGTTGTGGCATTGGTCAACCTTGCCGCCGATTCCGATCGAGATGACTACCGAGAGACCGGCTACAGACCGCAGGCGTTTGAAATTGAAGCGGAGGGGTTGGTTTCTTTGGGAGGCGAGACAGCGGACCTCAAGATTCACGGCACACTGGACCGTCTCGACGTGCGGCTGAATCCGCCGGGTCTTCGGATCGTGGATTACAAGTTCAAGCAGGGCAGCGAGATGGATACCAAAGATCGCAATTTGCTGTTGGGTGCAGCCAGGGGAGCGCGGCTCCAGCCTCCGCTGTATGTCTCGATGACGATACCCGCTCAACCTGCGCCGGCTGAAGTGCAATTTGTGTATCTGGCCCCGCGCTGGGATCCACCGATTGCGCGGTCGATCTTTGAGCGCGCAAGTCTGTCAGGCAAGACCGGAGAGATGATCACGCAGACGATTCGAACTCTCGCGCAGGGCATCGCGCGGCAAGAGTTCTTCATCCTGCCGGATGCCTATTGCGATCAGTGCCTGTTTTCCGCCGCCTGCCGCCGTTACGATTCCACCGCCTGGTGGCGGTCCTATCGTTCGCCGGAGGCCGGGGCGCTGCGCCGGTTGCGAAAGTTACAGGTGCAGGATGAATGAGGGGGCACCCCTGTCGGACGCCCAGGATCGGGTTCTGGCGCAGACCACATGGAATCAGAATGTGGTTGTGAGAGCCGGGGCCGGCACGGGCAAGACCACGATTTTAGTCAATCGGATGCTCAATCTGTTGATGCGGGAACCGCAGCCGCTGGCGATCACCGAGATCGTGGCGCTGACTTTCACCAACAAGGCTGCGACGGAGATGAAGCAGCGGCTCCGGCGGGAATTGACCAAACTCGCCGAGTCTGCCGATGAGTCGTTGTCGGCTCAGGTGAAGGAACGGGCCGGACAGGCGCTTGCGCAGTTCGAGAAGGCCCAGATTGGGACGCTGCACAGTTTTGCTGCGCATCTCTTGCGATTGCATCCATTGGAGTCCGGTCTGGATCCGTCGTTTCAAGAAGACGACGGCACCAGATTCACGGAGCTGTTTAATTCCAGGTGGCAGGCCTGGCTGGCGGAGGAACTCGGAACGACGGGGCAGCATCATGCGCAATGGAGGAGGGTGCTGGCCGGGACGAGTCTCGATGACTTCCATGACCTGGCCGTCACGTTGGCCGGCGAATCTATCGATGTGCATGAACTCGCGCGCCAATGCCGGACGACATCGATCGACAGCCCGGTTCGTGATTGGTTGGAGCCTCTGCGCGCAACAGCCGATGGGTTGTCGGCCGGCCGTGCGAAGTCCAAGCCGGTGAAGGCAGACAAGATGCTGGCTGCCGCATTCCGATGTCTTACGTTGGTGTTGGATCATGGGGCACAGGGTATTGAGCGGTTGTCCGATGACGACCGTGGATTCCTGGAAAAGGATATCGGCAAACCGACCAGCGGCTGGGACGAACAGGCCTTTGCCGAGACCAAGGTGGTGGTGTCCGTTGCGCAGCAACTGCTGCCGGTGAATCAACCCTACATGAGCGATCTGTTTGAATTGCTGGGGCCGTTTCTCAGCGGGGTCCGGCAGTCCTTCCTGGCCTCCGGGTGGATTTCATTCGATGGGCTCCTGACTCGCGCCAAATCGTTGCTGCGCGACCATCCGTCGGCGAGAACCAGGATCAAACACAGTTATCGCGCCATCCTCGTGGATGAGTTTCAAGACACGGACCCGGTGCAATACGAAATTGTCCTCTATCTGGCAGAGCGGCTGGGCAGCTCGAAGCAGACCTGGCAGGATCTCGAATTGGAGCCGGGAAAACTGTTCATCGTCGGCGATCCCAAACAATCGATTTATGCGTTCCGTCGCGCTGATATCGAAGCGTTTGAGCGGGTCGTGGACAAGATTGTTGCAGGCGGAGGGATGGTCCGTTCGCTCGTGACGAATTTTCGCAGCGACGACGCGGTGCTGTCGGTGGTCAACAACCTGTTCGACAGGCTGTTTGTCGCTGAACCACACATTCAGCCTCCGAACGAGCGGTTATCTGCGCAGCCGCAGCGGAAGTCTGAGCTGTCCTCCTCCGGCGTGCAAATCAGACTCGTCACTGCCGAATCCGATGCGGAGGATTTCGACAAGGCCGCCGCCACACGCGCGGAGGCCGACCAGTTGGCCCGCTGGATCAAAGAGGAATTGCTGGCCGGTACGACCGTTTTCGACCGTGACCGGAGGCCGTGGCCGCTGCAGCCGGGGCACATTGCGCTGATCTTCAGAAAGTTGACCCAGGCCCAGGATTATCTGGACGCGCTCCGCCGGTGGGATATCGCCTATCTGACGGACGGAGAGAAGCATTTTTATCGGCGGCAGGAAATCATCGACCTGGTGAATCTATTGCGAGTGCTCGACAACCAACACGATCATATCGCTCTGGCCGGTCTGCTTCGGTCGCCGCTCGGCGGCGTGGCAGATCGAGAGTTGCTCGCGCTACGGCAACTGGATGCCTTGGATATCACCAGGCCGGAGGCGCTTGCGCGCTGGGCTCATCCGCAGGCCGGTACGGTGAGGACGTTCTATGAGCGGCTGGCAGAGTTGCATCGTCTCGCGCCGTTCCGTCCGGTTCCTGAGGTATTCGATCTGATCTTCAAACGGTTGCCGGTTCTTGAATTGGCGGCGGCGTCGCTGCACGGCGAACAGGCGGTGGCGAATCTCTTAAAGGCACGTGACATGGCCGAGGAAGTCGCCGACCGGCCGCATCTTACGTTGACTGGTTTTGTGGATATGATGCTGGAGCGTCTCGATGAGCAACCGGACGAAGCGGAAAGCGCGCTGGCCGAAGCGTCGCTCGATGCGGTGAGAATTCTGACGATTCATAAAGCCAAGGGACTCGAATTTCCGGTCGTCATCCTTCCCGGTGTGCATCAAGGCGCGCGAACGCCCCGCAAGGGGCCCTCCGTGCAGCATGATTGGTCGAGCGGGTGCTACGGGGTGTCGCTGGGATCGCAGTGCAATCTGGGATCGGTCCTTGTCGGGAACAAAATGGCGGCGCGTGAGGAGGCTGAACAGCGGCGGCTGTTATACGTGGGTATGACGAGGGCCCGCGATCTGTTGGTGCTTTCCGGCGGTCTCGTCCGAAAGCCAGGGCGTGATGCGGTGTTAGGATTGCTGCAAGAGGTGGTTGGGAGTGAGGCCTTCGAGGGAGCAGGCGCCGACATCGAGGTTGGGACCGCGCGCATGACTCGCACCATCGTGCCCGCGACGACGA
>SXGR01415936.1_pt1 | contig 12295 bp, 12 predicted proteins | sample 3174711 | NCBI WGS metagenome assembly SXGR01 (sample SAMN11356860, study PRJNA531348) | freshwater metagenome | isolation source: freshwater sample F1-60 | place: China: Fuxian Lake, Yuxi | collected 2017-12-25
GATCGGTACGGTCGGGCTCAGCGAGCAGGAAGCGCGCGATCGCTACGGCGCCGAATCCTTGAAAATCTATACCTCGGGCTTCGTGCCTATGTACCACGCGCTGACGACACGTAAACCACAGGCCGAAATGAAGCTGATCACCGTGGGTCCAGAACAGCGGATCGTCGGCTGTCACGTGATCGGTGCCGGAGCCGATGAGATGTTGCAGGGGTTCGCCGTTGCGCTGAAGATGGGCGCGACCAAGCGCGACTTTGACGACACGGTTGCCATACATCCGACCAGCGCTGAAGAATTCGTCACCATGCGCTGAGAGGTACGAAAGGAGTTTCGCATCGATGAAAAGAAAGTGCGAAGGTTGGTCGGTGATGGTGCTCATCGCCCTGTTTACGCTGACGGGCTGCAATCGGGGGGCAGCACCGTTATCCACCGAGTCGCTGCAGATCCGCATCAACCTCTTGTGCACCACCTGCGACGACTTTCTGCGTTGCGAGCGCGCGGTCGATGCAGGTCGTGACGAGGTGTATCGACTCTACCGGTTACGCGAAAAAAGCTTCTGGGCCCAGATCGTCACCATTTGGGATTATCTCGTGCAATGGCTGCAGCGCAAGACCAGAGACAAGCGGCCCCTCACCATCTATGAAAACGACGGCAAGCAGAAAAACGTGGCGCTCGAGGGGGGTCAGGCACAGATCGATATGGTCGCAGGTCTGATCACCCTCGCCGACTCAAGTATCGACATGCGTTCCGCCGAGTGGCGCACGCCGACGGGCGAGGTACAAGGTCGCTGCACGACCCTCAAGCGCCGCGACGGTTATGCTTGGGTGCGTGGCCTGCTGGAACGCGAGCTGTCAAAGGCCGGCTCCTCGGCGCAGGTGTTGCAATGAGCGCAACGATGCGACTCGGTGCGGGGCGAGTCGCTGCGCTGGTATTACGCTATCTACTCGCACTGTTTTTTTTGAGTGCCGCTGCCAACAAGTGGAAGCAGCAATATATCAGCAGCAATCGACTGGCGCGAATCCTTACCGAGCGTCTCGAGGAAATAGACCCTGAGTCTTTCGGCGCCTGGTTCATCGAGCATGTCGGTTTGCCGCATTACCAGCCGCTTGCCTGGATGGTCTGCTGGGGAGAGACCTTCATCAGCTTCGGCTTGTTGTTCGGCTTCATGACGCGAGGTGCGGCGGCCGGGGCCATGCTGATGATGTTTTCTTTTGCCGTCGGCGGGTACTATGACGCCTCGCTGATCGCGCTCGCGCTGATGTTTCTGCCGTTCGTGATCTGGCCGACCGGTCACTGGCACGGACTTGATGCCCGGATGCACTCCCGCTATCCGCAGTCTTGGCTGTTTCGCTGATTCGGCTTTTCTGGATAGGGGGATAGTCTATGAGCGATACCAGCACCGGTAAAAAATTCGGTCCCGTAAGTCTGATGCCGGGAGTCACCCGCGGTCACGTCGCGGCGTATCTTTGGGCCGCATTCGTCAGCATCGGCATCTTCACCTACGCGACGACGCTGCAGCCCTATCTGCTTGAGGTCAACCTCGGTATACCGATCGAGCAGCGCGGGGTCGTCTCCGGTGATCTGCAGTTCTGGCAGGAAATCATCACGCTGCTCTGCGTCGGCTTGTTCGGTGCCTGGTCCGATCGAATCGGCAGACGTGCGGTGTACATCACCGGATTCTTGATCACCGGACTCGCCTACGCGGCCTATCCATTCGCTGACGATATCGGGCAACTGCTGATTTACCGTCTCATCTACGCCGTGGGCATCGCCGCGCTCGGCGGCATGTTGGCGACCGTGCTCGCCGACTATCCGGTCGATGCCGACCGCGGCAAGCTTACGGGTATTTCGTTTTTCCTGAACGCCGTCGGTGCGCTGCTTTTCTTTGCGGTACTGACACGTTTGCCGTCGTTCTATCAGGGCTTCGGCGCGACCGAATCCGAAGCGGGCCGCTTTGCCTACCTGACCATCGCGGCGGTTTGCGTCGTGAGCGCGCTCGTCATGCTCGGGCTCAAGCCTGGGCGACCCGATCAGGTTACCGAGCGACTGCCGCTGCGTACGCTGTTGTCGCAGGGGCTTGCTGCGGGGCGCAAGCCGCGGATCGCCCTTGCGTATGCAGCATCGTTTGCAGCGCGTGCAGACCTCGTGATCGTGGCGCTGTTTCTGTCTTTATGGGTGCAGACTGCCGCGATCGCCGATGGAGCGACGGCGGCAGAAGCCGCATCCCGACAAGGCGCGTTGTTCGGTATTGTGCAAGGTTGTGCGATGCTGTGGGCACCGATCTTCGGCTGGATGGCCGACAAGTTGGATCGGGTCACGCTCGTAATCATCGCCACCGTGCTGTCCATTGTCGGCTACGGTTGGATGGGCGTCACGCCCGATCCGGCCATCGGTGGCGCTGCGTTCGGTGCCGCTGCGATGCTGGGCATCGGGCAGGCGAGTGGCATTCTGGCGTCGCAGGTGCTCATCGCGCAGGAGGCGCCAAGTGCGATCCGCGGCGCCGTCATCGGTATGGTCGGTTTCTTTGGCGCACTCGGCATTCTTGCCATCTCGAAAATTGGTGGCTTTGCTTTCGATGCATGGCGACCGGGTTCGCCGTTCATCATCATGGCCGCAGCGAACGGGCTGTTGTTGGTCTATGCCATGTGGGTACGCAGTCGGTGAGACGCTACGTCGCGACGTCGTGGCTGGCGATCGTCATGGCCATCACGGCGGGCGCGACGAGGACGGCAGCTGCCGAGACCCCCCAAGCGGTCGCCACGCGTGTGGTGCAGGGCGAGTACCGCAGCGAAGGCATTGCTAACGGCGAACGTCGTGGCGGCGAGCACTTTCAATTGGTCGTGAACAGCGACGGCACGCGGACGCTGTCGATCTCCAGCGATCTCGCTTGGCGCAACTCGTGGTTCACCGTGGTGTTGCGATCGGCAGCCGACTTTCGTCCGCTCGAGGCGTACGTGAGTTACTGGAGCGGTGGTCGCTACAAGGGCAGTGGTCATTTTTTGGTCAAGGGTGAGCGCATGCTTGCGGAGTCGAACGGCCCGGATAGCGGTCGGCAAACCCGAGAGATGGCGCTTCCCGCTTGCTTTTCGATCGGCACGCACCCGGTGTCCGCCGATGGCTGGCATACCGCAAATCTCGATGCATCGAATCTCGCTACGTCAAAAACCGCCAAGCGGCCGCTTCAGCTTTACAGCGTCGATGCCAGCGCAGACACCACCAAACCCGTGCTCGGCACGCTCGTACCGCTGGAGGTCGAATACCTCGGCGATGAAACCATCGAGGTTCCTGCGGGCCGTTTCACCACGCAGCGCTACCAGCTCGCCGGCATGAACAATCTTTGGGTATATGGCGCCGATCGAATCGTGATCCGCTCCGAACTGCCGGCACGCGGCTTGCGCTACGTGCTCACGTCGCTGAACGCGCGCTGAAGCGGCTGCGCCCGAACACCAAGGCACCGAACAACAGCGATACGGCGGCCGCCAGGAATGGCGCGCCAGGGAAATGCGCGCTCTCGGTGGCGATGCTGAACAGATGCGTCATCGTGAACGGCGTGACGATCGCCGTGAAACTTACTATTCCCGCGATGGCACCCTGCAATTCGCCTTGCGCGTTGGCGGGCACCTGACGCGAGAGAATGGCGCGGATGGACGGCATCGTAAGTCCGATCAGACAGGCGAGGGGCACACTCGCAAACAGCATCCAGGGTTGCGACGCGAACGCATAGCCCAGAAAACCGATGGATCCGCCGACCAGACCGATCAGCGCGGCGCGTTGCTCACCGAGGCGCTTCGTGAACAGACCCACAAGTCCGCCTTGGACTGCCGCAGTCCCGAGTCCGAGCACGGCGAGTGACAAGCCGACCTCGCGTTCACCCCAACCGAATTTCGCCATGGTCATCCACGCCCACGTGGATGGTAGGGTGTCGTGACCAATCTGGTACATGAATAGCACCACCAGCAACAAAAGGGCGCCCGGAATTGCACGCATCGAGCGCAGGGCTCCGAGCACGTGCGCGCGTCGTGCCGAAAACGCACGACGATTGTCCTCTGGCAGGGTTTCTTTGAGTACTACAAGGGCAATCAGGAAATTGAGTGCGGTGAACACCGCTGCAGAAAAGAAAGGCACCCGCGGACCGTACTGCCCGAGCAGGCCACCAACCACTGGGCCGACGATGAAGCCGATACCCCAGGCCGCACCATTTAGACCGAAATATTTGGCCCGCTGATCTGACGGAATGATATCTGCGACCACGGCGTTGGCCGTGGCAAAGGTGGCACCGGCGATCCCGGCGATCATGCGACCAATGAAAAGCCAGGCCAGCGTCGGCGCAAAACCCATCAGGACGTAATCGACGGCGAGCGCGGCCAGTGATGCGAGCAGGATGGGTTTGCGACCGTGCCGATCACTCAGATTGCCGAGGATAGGCGAGAAGATGAACTGCATCGAGGCATAGGCCAGCGTCAGCCAGCCGGCAATCGGTGCTGCGTCAGCGAGCGTGAGGTCGGAGAGATTCATCACCAGTTGCGGCGCAACCGGGATGATGATGCCGATGCCCATCGAATCGATGAACAAGGCCATCGCCACGATGGGCAGCATGCGTCGACGCGGGTCGGTGGTCGTCATGCGAATCCGGCTCCTTTGGAGCGACGATAGCGTTCGACCATTTCGAGTGCCGAGCGCTCCGGTGGGGGCAGGTCGACACTGGCCGTGGCGATCGGTGTGGTGCGCTCGCCCCAGCGCAGAAGGTGCGCGCAAAAAGTGAGACCGCCACCGAATGCCGGCATCAGCAGCGTCGCACCGGGTCTGACGCGTTGATCTTCGAGCGCTTCGCAGAGCGCGACCGGCACTGTCGCCGCCGACATGTTGCCGTAACGACCTACGCTGACGTAAACGCGATCCATCGAGACGCCTACGCGTTTTGCCACCGCCTCGATGATGCGCAGATTTGCTTGGTGCGGCACCACGAGATCGATCGCCGTCGGTAACAGTCCGGCCCGCTTCAGCACGTCTTCACTCGCGAGCCCCATGCCCATCACGGCTTTCTTGAAAATCTCCTGGCCCTCGAACTGCCACTCGGTCGCGCCGAGCATTCGACCTTGATGCACGTACGAACCGCCCATGCCATGAATGCGCAAAATCTCTCGCGCCTCGCCATAGCAGCCAAGCTTCTCGAGCATCAAGCCTTCGTCGCGTTCGGTAGTCTGCAGCACTACTGCGGCAGCTCCATCACCGAACAACACAGCGACGTTGCGGTCGTTCCAGTCCATGTAGGGCGAGATCAGTTCGCCACCGACCACGAGCGCGTTGCGAACGACGTCAGTTTTGATCATTGCTGCGGCCGTCGAGAGGCCGTAAAGAAAACTCGTGCAGGCAGTATTAACGTCCATGGCGCCGCAGCCCTCGGCACCGAGCATCTTTTGCAGACCTGAGGCCATGTTCGGGCACTGGTCGTCGTGAGTGGTGGTACCGAAGACGATCAGGTCGAGATCTTTAGCCTCGAGTCCTGCGCAGGCGAGCGCCCGCGCCGAGGCGACATGCGCCATGTCGCTGAGCGACACGTGTGAGATACGCCTCTCACGGATTCCGGTACGAGTAGTGATCCACTCGTCCGTGGTCCCCATGAAGGTGGCAATGTCGGCATTCGACAGGATGGCCGGTGGCAGGCACTTGCCCCATCCAGTGATGCTTGCGTTCAGCATTGGTATCCCCCGTTCGGGCCGAGGATACCCGTCTTTTCCCGTTCCGTCAGTCGGCCAAGGCCGAAGGAAGTTGCAGCGGCCGACGGCCGGCAGCGTTTATGGTTGAATTCGCACGTGCTCCGCGCGGGGGAAAAAATAATGTGGACGCCACCTCTGGAAGACGCTTGGCAAGGCAAGGTCCAGTTCTACGAACTGATCTTCGGAACCTGGACGGTCTATGTTTTTCTGGTCTGGTTCTGGCAGAGCCTGCTGAAAGAGCCGCTCGATGAGTGGCGCTACGTCCTCATCAGCTTCTTTGGTGCGGGGGCCTTCTGGGTCAATCACTACTGGCTCTATGCGCCGAAGCCCACCTGGTTGATCCTCATCAATCTTTACGCCGTGTTTTTTTTCATCGCCTGGTGGGCGATCGGCATGCGTGGCCGCAAGCGCTCGTTTGCCTGGAAGCTCGGCGCCTTTGCTGGCGCGGCGATTTACACCGTGGCCTTCATTCTTTTCGAGCAGCTCGCTCGCCGCGGCGTCGAGCAATGGGGGATGCACGAGTTTTGCTGGATGACGATGTCGTTCTTTGGCTTCTGGTGGTTGATCATTTGGCGCTCCCGATCAGCGGTGAAGCCCAAGCCCGGTTATGAAGATCCTTATCCGAAGCCGCAGTGGCGCGGCGCCGGAGGAAATCTTTGATACGACTGCAGCACGCTCAGACCGCGCCAAGCACCTCGAGCGACACCCGTTCCGCCGACTCAAGGGCACCCTCCATGCCGCGGCTGCCCACCGAAGTGTGCTCGCCACAGAAGAAGAGCCGCTGGTGCGGTTTGGCGATGGCCGCTCGCAATTCGCGCACCTGCCCGGGCTGAAAGATCGCCCAGTCGCCTGCCGCAAACGGATCTGCCGCCCAGGAGTGGGCGCCCGCAACGGTAAGCAATCCTTTTGATACGGGTCGCAGACGTTCGAATTCCGCCACGATCAGCCGCTTGGCGTCTTCCATGCCGAGTCGATCGACATAGAGTGCGTTGAGTCCACGCGCCCATACCGTGAGGCTCGTGACTTCATCGTCGGTCTTGCCGAACTTTTGTGCCAGCACGAGACCGAGGGGACCATCGGTCCACATCGAGGGCGACATGCCGTCGTCAAGCCAAAAAGGTTTTTTGGCGACCAGATGAAACTGTGTGATCGGGATGTAACCCAAAGTTTGAATGGCCTTGTGTTGCACGGGTTCCGGCAGCGGATCGATGGCCACGTGTCGCAGTGTCGAGAACGGCATGGAGCAGACCACGGCGTTGGCGCGGTACACCTTGCCGCTGCTGCAGGTGACTTTGGCGCTGCCGGCATCGACTTCGATCGCGCTCACTCGGCTGTTGAGTAGCAGATCGCCCTTGAGTCGTTTGGCCATTGCGATCGGCAGGTTCTGGTTGCCGCCTTTGAAAGCGCCAACGAGCAGTCCGGGTGGCGCCGCCGGGGCTGGTGCAGCAGGCCCGGGCGTGCTCGGCAGCTGATTCGAGGCGCCGGTGTGTGAGAAAGCGGCGATGGCGCCGCGATTCACCGTCTGCCAATGATCGGCAAAGGCCTGTTGCAGCAGGGAGACGTCGTGCGAGGTCGTGCCGTAAGCGATATTGGTATCGAAACCAAGTTTGATCATCGCGTCGGTTGCCCCGTGCGAGGTCAAAAATTCATGCACTGAAATATCGTATTGGGCGTGGGCGGCGTCATGCCAGTTCTCGAGATCGCGAAATGGCATGTATTTTTTGAGCAGATCGTCGGCCCATGCCCAGGGCGCAAGCTTGCGTTGCTCGCCCGCGAACGGGTTGCGTGGATGGTTCGCCCAATCCTTGAGTGGGATACGCTCACCGCCGATGAAGAGTTCCTGACCTGCGCGGTTGGCGAACAGCCGCGGCGCAAGATTGACGATGTCGACCTCGTTGCGCGCCGCTGCGGCGATGCAGCGACCATAGGCATTGGCGATGGTATTGCCGCCGACTTCGGGGTGCCCCGGTATGTCGAACAGCGTGAACACGCGACCACCGACTCTATTGCGACCCTCGAGTACCAATACTTTGAGACCGTTCTCTTCGAGCGTGAGCGCAGTCTCGAGACCCGAGAGGCCGGCGCCGATCACGATGACGTCCGGCTCGCCGGAGCCCGCGCTGTAGGCGGTACTCGAAAGCCCTGCGATGGCGGCCGACACGGCCGAGGACACGACGAATTCACGACGGTTCATGGCCATCTGCCACCCCTTTTCGTTAACGCAAACGACATACCCTGATCTTTGGCTCGGTGATCGAGCCTACGTAAAGCCTGCCATCAAATGTGGCACCGACGCTACCGGCAGAAATACCTCTGCCGTCGTCGACCAGCACGGTCTGCGTGACGCCCGCCGAATGGCGCAGGATCGTGGTGGGCGAGGCGTGGTTGGGGTCGCCGAAGTGGCGGACCAGATCGAGCAACTTGGCATGCACGGCGATCCAGAGCGTGCCTTCACCATCGACGTTGACGTTGTCGGGCGAGCCTTCGAGTGGCACGTGATTCAAGAAACGCAGTTCACCGCTGACCGGGTCGCGGGCATAGCTCGAGAGCTGCTTGCCCAAGGTTTCGGCAACGTGAATTTTGAGTCCGTCGGGCGACAGACCCATACCGACCGCGCTTTTGAGCCCGCCGGCAGCTACCCGCATACTTCCACCGTCGTAATAGACGACGGTGGAAAGTCCGCTGCGAAATACGAACTCCCGCATGCGTTCGAGCACGTTGGTCGCGCCTTTGTCGTTGGCCACGTAGAACCGACTCGGACCGACTGCAACGATGGCATTGGGCGAGAGCAGCAGCGGATCGCGAACTGTACCGAGATGCAAAAATCGACCGTCTGTCTGTTGCTCGAAGATTTCGACGGTATGCGGCGCGTTCTCGGGATGACTGATCACGAACAGCCGCTGTTTGCCGTCACCCATGCGATAGAGCGACATGCCGTGCGGACGAAAAGCCGGTGGCGCGGCGACGAGAGCGGGTGTGGCCAGGGGGTCGGCGGTGAGGTCGAGTTGCAGGATGGTGCCCTCGACGTTTTCACCTTTGACCAAGGCGCGTCGATCGAGCGATGAGAGATAGGCAATGCTACGATTGCGATCGATCTGGATGTCTTCGGCACTCGCGGTCAGTGGCAGGGTGCTGCAGGCGCCGGGTGCTCGCAGCGCGAGGTCGCGGAATGCGCCACCAAACGCCATGAACTCGAGTGTGAACACGACGACGATCAGCAGGAATGCCGCGACGGCAATCGAAATTCTTTTTTTCCAGCTCACTTGCTCGAACCCCCGGTGGCCGATTGTAGCGCAGACTCGGTCCGCCCCAATCCCGTCATGCGATCATCGCCGCAGCGCGCAGGCCCTCGATCATCGAGGTGCGCAGCAGATACCGACGAGCTGCAGCGGTGTCGGCAGCTATGGCGCGCATCTCGGCCTGTTGCTGCAGCCGTCGTTGCGGATCGCTTTCCTCCAGCATTTTCTTGTTGCTGATCGTCTGCACCTGCAAATAGCGCTCGGCGACGGCGCGCCGCTGACGATCGTAGCGATCGAGCAGAGCGTCGCTCTCGCCCTGCCATCTGCGACCCAGACAGTCGGCGAGATGGTGGGCATCGTGGATACCGAAATTCAGTCCCATTCCGCCGAGTGGATTGTTGACGTGTGCCGCGTCCCCTGCGAGCAGAACGCGTCCACGACGATAGGTCTCGGCAACCCGCTGATGCACTGCGTAGAGGTTGGTGTGGATGACCTCGCCCCGTCGGCTTTCGGGTACGAAGGATGCAAGCCGTGCCTGCGCACGTGCGAAATCGAGCAAGTCGTTTTCGCTCTCGTCGGGACGTGTCGGAAAGACACAGCGCCAGATGCCGCCGCCGTCGCCTGGAACCTTGAAGGTCGCCGTCCACTCCTCGGGATCCATGGTGTAACTGCTGTAGGCGAAGCCCAGCGGCTCGAAGTCGAAGGTCGTAGTGATGACGAGAAAGCGCTCTGGCCAGGTGAAGCCGCGAAAGTCGATGTCCTGACTCTTGCGCACGACGCTGCGCCCACCATCGGCACCGACCAACCAGCGTCCGCCGAATCGGCCGCTGCGGCCGTCGGCATGTATCACCGCTACCTCGACCCCTGCGGCATGCTGGGTGACTGCGGTGACTTCGACGCCGTGCAGGACCGTCCCGAGCGGCGAGGCGACAACTCTGCGTTCCATCATCGCAACCAGCTTGTGCTGCTCGCACTGCAGGCGATACGGGTGGCGGGTATCGCCCTCGAGAATCTGCAGATCGAACTCGGCCACCAGGCCTTCGCGCCGATCACGGTATTGCCAATTACGGGCGACGATACCGCGCTCATGCAGCTCGGCAGTCACGCCCGATCGTTCTAGCATCTCGAGGGTCGGCGGATGATAAGTCGCTGCGCGCGGGTCGGCATGAAGGTCTGTGCTGCGCTCTAGCAGCAGCACGGGGACGCCGTGCTCGATCAAAAATAACGCAGTCGCCATGCCGGCGGGGCCACCGCCCGCCACCAGCACGCGCGCCGCATCGTCCTCGACCATCAAAAATTTTCCAGCGTACCGCCGCAGTCGGCGATCTGGTCGGAGATTCCGCTACGACGCAAGGCATCCCAGTAGGTCACGGCGTTGATCGCCAGCACGGGTTTGCCCAGCCAACGTTCGGCTTCGGCACAGGTCTTAATTGCCGCAAGATTCGTTCCGACCTGCACGATCGCCTCAACGTCGTCGCCATCAAGTTTGCGCAGCGCCTCGATGACTTGCTGTCGCGTGGTATGCGCGATCTGGATCGGCGAAGGACACTTCAGACCCATCAAGCGCAGGATTCGAAACCCCGCTTGCTCAAAGTATTTCCGAACCTGCTCATCGCCTCGCGGCTGGTGCGGCGTGAGCACGGCGATCGACTTGGCATCGAGGCGCTGCAAGGCGGCGACGGTCGCCGTCGAGCCCATCGAAATGCCGACCCCGGCGCGCGCTGCAAGCTCCTGCTGCAGTTCATCTGCGGCAGTGACTCCGCCCCAGAACGCCTCGAGCGCCACACCCATGATCACGTGCGTCGGTTGGCAGGTCATCACCTGATCGATCGCACTGCGCATGCCATCGCGCATCGCTTGTACGTGCTCCATGAACGCCTGCTCAGTGGTGAGCGGACGCTCCTTGATGCTGATGCGTGCGATGTGGTTGGTGACACCTGCGGGGCGCAGCATTTCCGACTCGGGTTGGCAGGTGGAGTTCGTCGAGGGCACGACGATCGCGATGCGCGCCCGATAGCCGAGTTGATCCGTCATGGTGATTTGGTGCTGCCGCCGTCGATGGTGACCGAGGTACCGGTGAGATGCGCTGCGGCAGGCGAGGCGAAAAAAGCTACGTGGGTGGCGATTTCTTTGGCCGTCGCGAGTCGTCGCAAGGCGGTCTTCTGTAAAAATCGGGTTTCCGCCTCGGCGACGCTGCAGCCCTCGCGGGCGGCGGCGGCTTGCATCAGCGTGTCCCAGCGCGATGAGCGTACGGGCCCGGGGTTCACGGCGTTGATGGCGACGCCGTGAGGTCCGAGTTCTTCGGCAAGCCCGCGTACGATCGCCAGTAACGCGGCATTGGCTGCGGCACCCGGCAGCATGCGTGGTTCAGGCTGCCGCGCAGAGTTGCCGACCACCAGCACGATACGGCCGCTGCGCTGCATGACCATACGCGGGGTGACTGCCCGCAAGGCGCGAATGGTGCCGAATAGTTTGATCTCGAGATTACTGCGCCAGGCCGCATCGTCGATTTCCCAGAACACGCCACCTCGTGCAGCGCCTGCTGCGCTGATGAACACATCGATGCCGCCGAGCGCTTGCGCAGCGTGTTCGATAGCACGATCGGTGGAGTTGGCCTCGGCAAGATCGCATTCGACGACGGCGTGGACGACTGCACCCTCGAGTTCACCAGCGAGCTTGGCGAGCGTTTCGTGGTGACGTCCGAGCAACGCGATGCGCGCACCTTCGGCAGCCAGTCGCGCCGCGATGGCACGACCCAAGACACCGTTGGCACCGCAGAGCACGACCCGCTGCCGGGCTAGTCCAAGATTCATGAGTCAGCTGCGGCTACGCGCGAGCGCAGCGCCGGCGCCGAGTGCGCGCAGCTTGCCGCGAGCCAGCTCGGCCGAGAGCGGCGCCATGCCGCAGTTGGTACAGGGCAGCAGCCGCGATTTTTCGACGTGCTGCGTCGCCTCGAGAATATTGTGCGCGACTTCCTCGGCGCTTTCGAGTTTTCCCGGCAACACCTCGATCGCGCCGACCAGCAATTCTTTGTCTGGCAGCAGTCGCAACACTTCGTGGGGTACGCGGGAGCCAGCGAATTCTAGCGACACCTGCCGTATGCTACTGGCATTGATCCACGGAAAAATCCGCTCGTATTGGCGCCACTGATCGCCGAGCGATTCCTTCCAGCGGATGTTCGCTTCGATGCCGTAGCCGTAGCAGATGTGGACGCAGGTAGTGCATCTGAGGCCGTCGATCACCCGGTGCAGGCACTCGATGCCCCAGGTGGACGCCTCCTCGGTGAAGGCGTTGAACGCCGGCTCGTCGAACTGGATGTCGTCGACGCCGTCCGCCTCCAGC
>SXGR01464438.1_pt1 | contig 12294 bp, 14 predicted proteins | sample 3174711 | NCBI WGS metagenome assembly SXGR01 (sample SAMN11356860, study PRJNA531348) | freshwater metagenome | isolation source: freshwater sample F1-60 | place: China: Fuxian Lake, Yuxi | collected 2017-12-25
CGGCTGCGAGGGCTATGTCGAGAGCGCTGCGGTCGGCCTGATCGTCGGCCGCTACGCCGCCGCCGAGCGCCTGGGCCGCCCGCTGGTCCCGCCGCCGCCGACCACGGCGGTCGGCGCATTGCTGGCGCATATCACCGGCGGCGCCAAGGCCGAGACCTTTCAGCCGATGAACGTCAACTTCGGCTTGTTTCCGCCGGTCCAGACCAATGCCCGCGGCCGCGAGAAGAAGCGAGTGCTGAGCGCGCGTGCGCTCGCCGACCTCGACCGCTGGCTCGGCAACTCGCCGGCCGCAGCGGCCTAGCGGAAGGTCGCGATCTCGGCCAGCGGCTTCTTGATCCCGGCCTTGCGCGGCACCCGGCACCCAGGCATCGGGTAGCCGACCACCAGCAGCACATACGCCTTCTCATGGCTCGGCCGCTCGCAGATCCGGTTGAGGAACCCCATCGGCGACGGCGTATGCGTCAGGGTCGCCAGGCCGGAGTGATGCAGGGCCGCGATCAGCAGCCCGGTCGCGATGCCGACCGACTCCGGCACGTAGTAGTTCTTCGCCCTCTTTCCCTGCGCGTCGAGGCCGTAGCGCTGCGCGAAAATCGCGATGAGGACCGGAGCGACCTCGAGGAACGGCTTCTCGGCGTCGGTGCCAAGCGGCTTCAGCGCGTCCAGCCATTCCTCGCCCGCGCGGCCCGCGTAGAAGGCACGTTCCTCCGCTTCCGCGGCCTCGCGGATCTGCCGCTTGATCGCGGGGTCGGTAATGACGATGAAATGCCAGGGCTGCTGGTTGGCGCCGGAGGGCGCGGTGCCTGCGGCCAGCAGCGCGTTTTCGATGAGTGCGCGTGGCACCGGGCGGTCGGTGAAGTCACGAACGGTTCGTCGGCGCTTCATCGTCTCGTAGAAGCTTCGCGCATTGGCGAGCATCTCCCCCTCCGGCAGAGGACGCCATGTGCTCAGCGGTTCATGGATCTCGTCCGACATCGAGCCTCCCTTGGGCCGGGACTAAACGACCCGCAACAGATCGCAAGGCGAGCCCCTCACGCAAGCAGATCCCGATACTCCGGGTGGCGGCGGATGTAGGTAGCGACAAAGCCGCAGCGGGGCACGACCGTTCGGCCGCTCGCGCGCACGGCGTCGAGGACGCCCCGTACCAGCCTGTCGCCGATGCCGCGGCCGCGCAAATGCGGCGGAACCTCTGTGTGGTCGATCGACACCGTCTTGCCGTCGGCGCGATATGTGGCGAAGGCGACGCCGCCCTCGACGTCCATCTCGTAGCGGCTGCGTTCTGGATTGTCGCGGATATCCATACATCGGCTCCTGGAGGCTCTCCCAGAGATGAGGCGGCGCGCCTTGCCGATCAAGCTCTGCGACCCAGCGACGCCGCGATCAATGCCAGGACCGCGCCCGCACCCGGCTCGGCGGCAAGCGCGGGAGCGAACAGGTCGTGGCCGGCGCGGCGGAGCGCCTTGAGGTTCCGGCGGGCGAGCACCGCAGGCGCCAGCGCCGGCCACGCGGCGGCGTCGACGCGAACCGGCGACAGCGCCGCCTCGGCGACCGACGCGATCTCGGCGACAGCGGCGGCGAGTCGCGGCGTCGGCTTCATCGCCAGAACGGCGTCGCGACCGGTGCCATGGGCCGCCAGCACATCCTCCGGAAGCAGGCAACGGTTCCGGCGGGCATGGAATCCGGCGGCGCGGAGCAGGCCGGTCAGCGCATAGCCGCGACCGACCTGCCGGCTGCGGGCCAGCATCGCCGGATCGGCGACGCCGAGGATGGCCAGCGCCAGCGACGCCAGGGCGCCGGACGTGCCGTCGGCATAGGCCTCGAGCTCGGCCAGCGTCCGGAACGGCGCATCGTCGAGGTCGCGCTCGCGTGCCAGCAGCAGGCGCTCGAAGGCGTCGCGGGCGAGGTTGTGGCGACGGACGGCGTCGGCCAGCGGCGCCACCACCTCGTGCCGGCGCGGCGGCCTGCCGGCGGCGATCTCGTCCAGCGCATCCCGCCACCATTGCAGACGGATATGGCCCAGCATCGGCTCGCGCACGGTCTCCCGGGTTCGCGCGATCTCCAGGTTGAAGGCATAGAGCGCCAGCAGATCGTCGCGCCGGTCGGCCGGCGCGAACAGAGCCGTCAGGTAGCGCTCACGGTCATGGCGGCGGACCGTCTCGGCGACGACGCTCGGAGCTCCGGACATGGCCGTTGTCAGCCCGCCTCGACCCGGTTGCGGCCGCCCTGCTTGGCGCGATAGAGCGCAGCGTCGGCGCGGGCCAGAGCCGGCTCGATCCGGTCCTCGCCGGGGATCAGGCTCGAGAAGCCGATGCTGGCCGTCACCCGGATCGGACCGGCCGGCGTCGGCACGTCGTGCTCGGCGATGCTGCGGCGAAGGCGCTCGGCGGCGCGCGACACGTCCTCGGCCGGCGTCTCCGGCAGGAGCGCGCCGAACTCCTCGCCGCCGGTGCGCGCGATGATGTCGGTGACGCGCATCTGCGAGAGCGCATGGCGGGCGATGCTCTGCAGCACGACGTCGCCGACGGCGTGGCCCTAGGTGTCGTTCACCCGCTTGAAGAAATCGAGGTCGAGGACGAAGACGCCGAGCGGCGGGCCGTAGCGCCTCGCCCGCTCGACCTCGCGCTGGGCGTGATCGAAGAAGCTGCGGCGATTGGCGATGCCGGTCAGCGGGTCGGTGGTGGCGAGCCTGGTCAGCTCCGCCTGCTGGCGCTCGCTCTCGGTGATGTCGGTGATCAGGGTCGCCGAGCCCCCGTCGGGCAGCGGGAAGTAGCGATAGAGCGCCCAGTCGCCGCCGGGCCGCAGGCGCTTGAACGTCCCCTCGCCGCGCTTGTGCTGGGCCACCCGCTCGGCGATCAGCGCCTCGGCGTCGCCCGGCTGCTCGGGGTACTGACCGCGGGCGATGCTGGTTCGAAGAAGCTCTTCGAAGCTCCGGCCGGGCGACAGGATGTCGACGATCGGCGCGTTGTGGCGACGATAGGCCTCGTTGAAGGTGAGCAGCCGATGGTCGCGGTCGAACACCGCGACGCCATCGGGCAGACGATCGAGGGCGCCTTCGATCAGGCCGATCCGCGCCCGTTCCTCGTCGATGTCGATGGCGATGCCGAGATGGCCGCCGGCCGCCGGCACGGCGCCGATGCGGGTCCAGCGCCGGGCCGGCCAGAAGCGGAGCGCCATGTCGCGGAACGGCGTTCCGGCGGCGAACCCCTGCTCCAGGCGTCGACGATCGGCCGCGCCCTCGACGAGGTCGGCAAAGGGCCGGCCAAGGGCCTCGCCGATCGGCAGTCCCGCGGTCCGCCCGAACCCCGGCGTCGCGGCAATGAGCCGCCCTTCGGAATCCGCACGCCAGAGGAAGCCCGAAAGCGCCTCGACGAATAGGTCCGCTGCCGGCCAGCTGGCCGCAGGCTCGTTCACCCCTTGGGCCTCGCGGCGATAGCCGCTTCGACCTCGGCGTAGAGAGCGAGGAACCGGGCCGAGCCCAGGGCCGGGAGCACGATGCGGACGGCTTCCCGGATCGCGTCGGGCGCGACGCCCTTGCCCAGCAGATTGTCGATGTGAGTGCGCATGCCCGGCAGGTAGCCTTCTGCTCCCAGTAGGACGAGGTAGATCAGCTCCTTGGTGATTGCATCGAGCGTGCCAGTCCGGAGCGACTCCCGGGCCAGCTCGCGATAGGCTTCGGAGTGATCGGGATTGTGCTTGGCGTAGAGCTCGAAATTGGGGCTCGGCATCAGGGGCCTCCGGCAGAGTCCGATGGTCGAGCTAGCACGCGCCCGGCGCCGGTGCCAAGCTTGCGCCAATGGCGGACGAGCGCGGCCCTCCTGTATTCGATCCGGACGACGTCGCGATCCGCCGCGACCCCTTTCCGCTTTTCGCCCGGCTCCGTTCCGAGGACCCTGTCCATTGGAGTCCGATCCTCAAGAGCTGGGTGCTGACGCGCTACGAGGATTGCCGGCTGGCGCTGACCTCGCCGTCGCTCTCGGCCGAGCGCGTCAGGGCCTTCCTTGCCAGGCGCGATGGCGACCCGGCCGATCTTGCCGCACTTCGAGCCCAGATGGACCGCTGGATGGTGTTCCGCGATCCGCCGGACCACACGCGGCTGCGCGGCCTGGCCAACCGCGCCTTCACCCCGCAGGCCGTACTCGCCCGCGGCCCCGCCATCGCGACGTTGGTCGACGAGCTGCTGGCACCGCTGGCCGATCGTCGGCGCTTCGACCTGATCGCCGACTTCGCCGAGCCGCTGCCGGCCTACGTGATCATGGACATGCTGGGCGTGCCCCGCGCCGATCTCCGCTCGGTCCGCCGCTGGTCGGACGAGCTCGCGCTCTTCGTCGGCGCCGCCCGCGGCGCCGGCGGCGGCCGCTACGACCGGGCCGAGGAAGGCGCCCATCGCCTGGCCGAGTTCTTCCGCGCGCTGGTCGCCGAGCGCCGGGCCAGGCCTCAGGACGACCTGACCACCGCCCTCATCCGCGCCAGCGACGCCGGCGAGACGCTGGATGAAGAGGAGATCGTCGCCACCGCCGTGCTGCTGCTCTTCGCCGGCCACGAAACCACCACGCACCTAATCGGCAACGGCATGCTCCACATGCTCGGCATCGGGACGCCCTGGCGCCACCTTGTCGAAGCGCCGGTCGCAGCCGAGACCGCGGTCGAGGAGTGCCTGCGCTACGAGGGCCCGATCGGCGCCATCGGCCGTGTCGTCGCCGCCCCGATCGAAATCGGCGGCCGCCGCCTCGCCGAGGGCGAGCGCGTCTTCGCTCTCTTGAACGCCGGCAATCGGGACCCGGACGCGTTTCCGGCGGCCGATCATTTCGATCTCGGAAGAAATCCCAACCGCCACCTGACCTTCGGCTTCGGCATCCACTTCTGCCTGGGCGCGCCGCTGGCGCGGCTGGAAGGAAAAATCGCGCTCCAACAGCTTGCCCGGCGTTTCCCCGGGCTGGAGCTCGACGACCAGGATGAACCGGACTGGGTGGATTCTCTGGTCTTGAGAGGTCTTCGCCGCCTTCCCGTCCGCAACCGGCGCGCGGCCGGCTGACGTTCTCCCCCTTCGCGAACGCGGCCCGCGCGCCTATCTTAAGAGCATGAGCGACAATGCCGACTGGGAGATCCCCGAAGAGGCCCGTCCGCAACCGGCGGACTACGAGTTCGACCTCGACCAAGCGCTGTCGAGCGTGGTCGCCCTCAGGGCGCGAATTCCCGACGACGCCTTCACCGCCTCGATCCTCGGCACCGAGCGCGGCGGCAACGGCGTGATCATCCGCGAGGACGGCCTGGTCCTCACCATCGGCTACCTGATCACCGAGGCCGAGAGCGTCTGGCTGACGACGGCCGGCGGGCAGGCGCTGCAGGCCTATCCCATCGGCTACGACCAGACGACCGGCTTCGGCCTGGTCCAGGCGCTGGGTCGGGTGAAACTGCCGGCGTTGCCGCTCGGCAGCATCGCGGACGTCAGGATCGGCGACGACGTGGTCGTCGGCGGCCATGGCGGCCGGCGGCGATCGCTGGCGGCCCGGGTCACCGGCAAGCGCGAGTTCGCCGGGTACTGGGAATACGTGCTGGACGAGGCGCTGTTCACCGCCCCCGCTCATCCGAACTGGGGCGGAACAGCGGTGATCGGCCCCAATGGCCGCTTGATCGGGGTCGGCTCGCTGCATGTGCAGGAGCGCCAGGGCAAGAGCCAGGTCGACGTCAACATGTCGGTGCCTATCGATCTGCTGAAGCCGATCCTCGACGACATCCTGGCCCAGGGCCGCCCGCGCGATCCGGCGCGGCCGTGGCTCGGCATGTATGCGATGAAGGCCGAGGGGCATCTGGTGGTCGCCGGGCTTGCCGGCGGCGGGCCGGCGGCGCGGGCCGGGATCAAGATCGGCGATCTGGTCCTGGCGGTGGCGGGCGAGCCCGTGAAGACCCTGGCTCCCCTGTTCCGGCGGATCTGGTCGCTGGGGCCCGCCGGGGTCGAGGTGCCGATCACGCTGTCGCGCGACGGCCGGACGATGGAGACAAAGGTCCGGTCAGCGAACCGAACGGACTTCCTGAAGGCGCCCCGGCTGCATTAGCGACCCGGGCGCCCGGCGAAACTTTCCTAGCTCTCGCTTTCCCTGGCCACCACCTTGCGCGCGACCGGCTGCCAGGCCTCGCCCGTACCCATGAGGCAGGTGGGGCCGCGAGGCGTGGTCACAAGCAGCGTCCAGGTGCCGTTGGACGAGGTCAGGAGTTCGACGACCGCGCCATTGCTGGCGAGGCCGATGCCGACCGGGGCTTCCTGGTACTCCGAGGCGAGCTGCCTCATTACGATTTCGCGGCTCCCGCAGAGAGTCTCGGCAGCGGCCGTGGCGGAGGTGGCGGCGATCAAGGCGGCGGCGATCAGATGTGTCTTGGTGAGCATGAAACTCTCCTTCGACTGGCGGCTTACCCTGATCTTGCATCCTATGTGCCAACTCCTGCTTTCCGGTTAACGCGGCGGCGCCTGAATTCAGCAGCCGCCGGCGATCGGCGCGCTGGATTGCCGTTCTGCCAAGGGGTTAGCGGCTGGCGACCGGTGAGTCGCCAAGCGCAACTTCGTTACGTACTGGCCCTTTTGTTGAAATGGCCCGCGGCCGGATGGCGGCTCACGGCTAGGGCAAGCCGCAGGGGCAAAGGGCTGATGGCGCTAACCAAGTTGATGGCTGGTTTGGCGGGCCCGCCCATGGTAACAAGCAAAAAGAACCAATAAGCAACAAGGGCGGGTCAGTTCAGGCCGCATGACGACGTCTTTCGCCACGGCAGAGAAATTCTGGCCGCTGACCTTCAACGAGCGCGGCGTGCTGGTGCCGTTTACGACACCATTGCTTGCAGCCGGCCGCATCCGCGGTACGGACCTCAAGACCGCGGAGATCCTCATGCCGGGTCTCGCGGGCGGCAGGAGCACCTATGTCATCCCGTGGAAGTCCGTGCCGGAGATGTTCAAGCTGACCGTCCACGACCGGGCCTTGCACGAGGCGATCTGCGAGGCTCCCGACTTCTCGCCGCGGCAGATCCGCATGGCGGCGCTCAGGGTGGCGCAGCTCGGGCTCGCCGGCAGGGATGCCTCGGGCGCGGCGTGGGCCCATCTGCAGCGCGAGGACAATCTTGAGCTCGTCGCCCGCTTCTTCCTGACGCTGCGCATCGTCGAGCGGATGGCGACGGAGCCCCTCACGCTCGCCGAGCTCGGCACGACGCCAGGCCAGAAGAAGGCCGGACGCATCCTGTCCGGCATCGCGGGCGCTCTCGGCTGCACCTACGACGACCTGCACGAGCGGATCGACGTCTGGTCGAAGACCGTCTGTCAGGTCGGTCTCACCGAGATGCCGGCGGAGGCGATGGCGCGCAAGCTGATCAACCGGCTGAAGCCGCTCGGCGACCAGTTCCTGGAATGGGGCAAGGGCGAGACGGAGGATCAGATCGACGGCGCCGCGGACGCCCGGCTCGCCTCCGACATCGCGCGCGAGACCTGGCGGCTCGCCACCGAGTACGCGACCGACATCGACGCCACCGTCAAGCAGCCCGCCGAGTCCCTGCGCAACTGGAACGGAACGCTGCGCGCCACCGAGCGGACGGTTCACAAGCTCTTGTGGATACTTGACGGCTGGGAGCAGGTGGTGAAGCTCTGGGATCAGGCTGCCCATCGGCCGAGGGAAGAGCAACGTTCGATGCTGCGCGACGTCGTCCGTCACCTGCCTGTGGTCCCGCGAGACGAGTTGCCTGCGACCAGCCAGGACGTGTGGTCGGGCATGGTCAACAGCCTGCGCAAGCAGATCAGGCCGCTCGCCGGCGAGGGCGCGCTCACCATCGGCATAGACTTCGACCACATGCTGCGCCTGGAGAAGCTCAAGGGAGCGCCGCTGTGACGGGGGCCGAGGAAAACCTGGCCGAACTCGAGGGCAAGCTCTTCGAGATTCCCGAAGCCAAGTTCGTCCAGCTCGTCCAGTTCCTGGAGAAGAACCTCGAGCGCGGCGGCGATACCACGCCGCTTCGCCTGCTGCTCTCCAAGATGCGGCCGCGTATCGTCCAGGTGCGCCCGCCCCGGCGCAACACGGTGAAGCGTCAGCTCTGTCGACCGTTCGAAGAGCTGCTGTACAACACCAAGAGCCTTGTGCCGGTCGACGGACGTGTCCCGCGTAGCGCCATCGACGCGGTCTACTACCTGTTCGAGGAGGAAGCCGACAAAGGGCAGATCACCGCGATCGAGCAGGATCTCGCCACCTTGCCGGTCGACGATCCGTGCTGCGATGCGATCGCGACCAAGATCTGGGCCCAGGGCGCGGTCAACCTCCGCAGCCTGATGGTGCGCTCGCAGCGCGACTCCCTCTCCAAGCGCGACCTGATCGACAAGCTCAAGGGCGAGCACATCTTCAAGGCGCTCAGCGACATCGTCGAGATCCTCGAGATCGCCGACATCGTCCAGTCGATGCGCAAGTAGCTGCCGCCGCGGCCGATCCAGACGGTGTCGACCGGCGTAATCAAGATCATCGGCGAGCACATGGACAAGGCGACCAAGCTCGCCCCGCGCAAGGCCGAGACCCTGCTGCTGGTCGCCATGGCCTGCCTCGAGCGCCCCTGGGAGATCATGGAGGCGCTGGAGAAGCTCGCGCTCGAGCAGAAGAAGATCGTCGACCCGGCGCTGTCGGCGCTGGCGGTGCGCGTGCTGGTGACCGGCGCCGAGCAGCAGCTCGAGACCATGCGCCTCGACCTCGAGGGCGGCGACTACAAGCCGGATTCCGAATTCCTCGCCCGCCAGGTCGCCGATCTCGCCCGGACAATGCTCGGCGCCAAGGCGGCAGTGCAGTCGAGCGGCCAGGGCAAGGGCCTCGACCGCCAGCTCGACCGCGCGCGGCGATCGCTCCGCGACATGGTACACGTCAACATCCTGAACGGCGCCGACCGCTCGATCCTGGCGAACGTGATGGCCGGTGGCTCCTTCGTCACCGGCGCCACCGGCCTCGGCGGCTGGGACTAGCCGCCGGACGAGGCCAAGCTGAAGGAGGCCGAGCAGCGCGCGATCGCGCTCCGGCTCTGCGTCCGCTACGCCGAGGAGCTCGGCCTCGGCGGCGAGGCCGAGGAAAAGCTGTCGAGCCTGCAGGAGCAGCTGACCGGCCTGACCGGCGGCATGATCGAGTCCCTGCATGGCCGCTACATGTCGTCCAAGCAGCGGGGATCGGTGGAGGCCCACCTCTTCGCCTCGGTCCGCCTGGTCGAGCTCCTGGCCGGTCCCGACGTCGCCAACGACCTCCGGTTCAAGGGCATCGCCTCGCTCGAAGGCTAGGCGCACGAGCTTTCGTCCGGCGGGCAATTTCGGCAACGGCTATCCCCGGACACGCTAGACTTCCGTGGCGCACGCGTAACGGCAGGGGGAACGGGTGAAGCAGCTCTACATCGGCGGCCTCGTCTTCGACGGTGCCGCGCCGCCGGTCGGGGGCCGGGGCGTGCTGGTCGAGAACGGCCGCATCCTCAGGATCGCGCCGGCGGACGAGTTCACCGGCTTTTCGGGCACCCGCATCGACACCGCGGGGCACACGCTGATGCCCGGCATGATCGACTGCCACGTCCATTTCACGCTTGCCGGCGATCCCAACGTGCTGTCGAGCTTCCGCACGCTGACACCGCAGGACGCGGTCATGCGCGCGCTCGAGCTGGCGCAGGCGACCTTGCGCGGCGGCGTGACGGCGGTGCGCGATCTCGCCGGGCGCGACTATCTCGAGATCGCCGTGCGCGACACCATCAACGCCGGCTACCAGCTCGGCCCCACCATCCGCTGCGCCGGCAAGCTCATCTGCATGACCGGCGGCCATGGCTGGTACATGGGCCGCGAGACCGACGGGCCGCTCGACGTGGTCAAGGCCGTCCGCGAGAACATCAAGGCCGGCGCCGACCTGATCAAGTTCATCGCCACCGGCGGCGTCGCCACCCCCAACGTCGACCCGCTGCTGGCGCAGCTCACCCTCGAGGAGCTCGCCGCCGGCGTCGCCGAGGCCAGGCGCTTCGGGCGGAAGAGCACCGCCCATGCCCAGGGCGCGCCCGGCATCCGCAACGCCATCGACGCCGGCGTCGCCTCGATCGAGCACGGCTTCCAGCTGACCGACGAGCTGATCGCCGACATGAAGACGCGTGGCGTCTACCTGGTCGCGACTCTGGCCGCGCTCGACCGCACGCTCTCGCGCCCGGACGCGATCCCCGACTACATCGCCGAGAAGGCCCGGCGCTTCTACGACATGCACCGGGACTCGGTGATCCGCTACTACCGCGCCGGCGGACGGCTGGCCATGGGCACCGATGCCGGCACGCCGTTCAATTTCCACGGCGAGAACGTCCAGGAGCTCAGGCTCATGGTCGATCTCGGCATCTCGCCCCTGGAGGCGCTGCGTTCGGCGACCGGCAACGCCGCCGACCTGGTGGGATTCACCGATCGCGGCCGCATCGCCGACGGCTGCTGGGCCGATCTGGTGCTGGTGCGGGGCAATCCGGCAGAGGACATCCGCGCCGCCTCGGATCGCGCCAATCATCGCCTGGTGCTGAAGGCCGGCATCGACGTGCACGCGACGCTGGGCCCGACTCTGAAGCCTTCGGCGCCGCGCTTCCCTGTGATGGCGCCGCCGACGTTCTAAAGCCGGTCGAGTGCGCGCGCGACCTCGTCGACTGCCAGCCGCGCGAGGTCGCCGTCGGGAGCGGCAAGCACGCGTGCCTGCGGACCGGCCGGCGCCCACACCGCCGGATCGGTCGGACCGAACAGCGCCAGCGCCGGGCAGAGCCAGCTGGCGAGGTGGCTGACGCCGGAGTCGTTGCCGACGAAGGCATGCGTCGCGGCAAGCGCCGCCACGACCCGGCGGAGCGGCCAGTTGCGGGCGACCGCCAGGCCGGCGAAGTCGGCGACCAGGTCGTCATCGGCCGGCCCGAGAAGGACCAGCGGCGAGCGGGCGCGACGGGCGAGTTCGGCGAAGCGCGCGGCCGGCCAGCGTTTCGTCCGCCCGCCGCTGCCAGGATGAAGCACGAGGTCGTGCGGGTCTCCGCCCGCGTCCGGCGCGATCAGCGCGCGGACCGCGTCCGGGTCGATCGTCGAACCGCCGACGCCCCGCAGCAGGCGACGCGCCGCAGGCTCGCCGCGCTCGCCCGGGCGTATCGGGGGAACATGGACCATCGGCATGCCGAGCGCTGGCGCCACGCGCAGCATGACGATCGCGCGGTCGAAGGCCCGCGCCGCCTCGACGCTCTCCCCCGCGAACAGGCCGCGCCATCGACTGGTGTCGGCATCCTCGATGCGGAGGCGGCCATCGGCGGGAAGAAATGCCCAGGAGGCGGGCACGCCCAGCACCGCCACCTCGTCGCCCTCGACGACCAGATGCGCCAGCGCCGGCAGCGTCAGCACCGCGTCGCCGAGCGCCCCCAGCCGCACGACCAGCGTGCGCATCGGATGTGAGAGCTAGTGCGCCGCCTGGCGGGCGAGCGCGGTGATGCCGGCCCAGTCGCCGGCCTTGATCAGCGTCGCCGGCATCATCCAGGTGCCGCCGGCCGCGACCACGTTGGCGAGCGCGAGGAAGTCGCGGAAATCCTCCATGCCGAGGCCGCCGGTCGGGCAGAAGGCGACGTCCGGGAACACCGGCTCGAAATTCTTGAGCGCGCCGATGCCGCCGGCCGCCTTGCAGGGAAAGAACTTGAGCGTGGTGTAGCCCCATTCCCTCGCCGCCATCACCTCCGACGGCGTGATCGCGCTCGGCAGATAGGCGAGCCCGCTCGCCTTCCCCGCCTCGGCGAGGCGCTGTGTCAGGCCGGGGCTGACGGCGAAGCCCGCGCCGGCGTCGCGCGACGACTTGAACTCTTCCGGCCTGGTCAGCGTGCCGACGCCGACCGTCGCCTCGGGCACCGCCTTGGCGATCGCCTCGACCGCCGCCAGCGCCTCCTTGGTGCGGAGCGTCACCTCCAGCATCGAGAGCCCGCCGGCGACCAGCGCGCGCGCCAGCTCGACGCCCTGGGTCACGTTGGAGACGGTCATCACCGGGATGACGCGCGCCTTCGCCAGCATGTCGCGGACAGTCATCGTCTCGTCCTTCGACCTCATGCTTCGACAAGCTCAGCATGAGGAGAGTTTCAAGGACCTCATCCCGAGCCTGTCGAAGGATGAGGCGTCTCGGTGTCAGTCGGTCAGCCTCGCCTTCGCGATCCTGTCGATCTCCAGCAACGTCGCCAGCAGGCCCGGCATGTCCTTGAGGTGCACCATGATGGGTCCGTCGGACGGCGCCTTGTCGGGGTCCTGGTGGGTTTCCATGAACACCGCGGCGACGCCGACGGCGA
>SXGR01133374.1_pt1 | contig 12290 bp, 14 predicted proteins | sample 3174711 | NCBI WGS metagenome assembly SXGR01 (sample SAMN11356860, study PRJNA531348) | freshwater metagenome | isolation source: freshwater sample F1-60 | place: China: Fuxian Lake, Yuxi | collected 2017-12-25
ATGATGTTCGGCCCTCACGATGCCGACTCGGCGCACACCGCGCAGAACATGACCTGGAAAATCAAACGCCAAACCAATGATGAGCTACGGCAGAAGTTTGTAGATCAATCTGTCGAACAGGCAGAAGCCATTGGTCTGAGCCTGCCTGACCCTGATCTCAAGTGGAACGAAGCGCGCGGTCATTACGACTTTGGTGAGATCGATTGGAATGAGTTTCAGCGTTCGATGACGGGGGGTGGTCCCTGCAGTCGACAACGCCTCGCACATCATCGACAGGCCCACGTGGAAGGTGAGTGGGTGCGTGAAGCCTCACGGGCTTATGAGGAAAAGCAGCACCGTCGATCCGAAGGAGCAGCTGCGTGAGTGCAACCCAAGAACTTTATGAGGTGTTCGTTCGGCCACGACGCGGCCTTGATCACAAACACGTGGGTAGCCTGCATGCGCCGGATCCAACCCTTGCGCTGGAATATGCACGCGACGTCTATACCCGCAGAGGTGAAGGCGTGAGCATCTGGGTTGTGCGCAGCTGTGACATCACCGCCTCACAAGAAACCGACTCGGAGAGTTTCTTCGATCCCCTCGACGACAAACCCTACCGGCATGCGTTGTATTACGAGCTGCCGGATTCCGTTAACAACATGTAGATGACCGTGACCTCACCGGATCCTCTTTTGGTGTATGTACTCCGCCTTGGCGACGACGCTCTGGTTGCTGGTCAACGATTGTCGGAGTGGTGTAGTCGTGCGCCCATACTCGAAGAAGAACTGGCGCTGGCCAATGTCGCGCTCGACTTTCTGGGTCGTGCGCGGCTTTGTTATCAATTCGCCGCATCGTTACCGGGCGCTGTGTTTGATGAGGATGGATTCGCCTTCCGGCGTGATTGTCGTGAATTCACCAACCATCTGATTCATGAACTGCCATGTGGAGATTTTGCTTTCACCATGACGCGGCAGTTTGTAGTGGACGTGCTGAATGTTCCTTTTCTCGAGAAGCTCGCGGTGTCTGCCGAACCGCGTCTGGCCGCGATTGGCGCAACGTGTGTCAAGGAGTCGCTTTACCACTTGCGCCGCAGTCGTGACTGGATGCTCCGACTGGGCGATGGAACGGCAGAGAGTCATCGGCGTTTGCAGGATGCCGTGACAGAGTTATGGGGATATACGCCCGAACTCTTTGAGCAGGACACGCTTGAACGAACGCTGATTGAGCAGGGTGTCGCTGTGGATCTCGCAGGGATTCAACCCGCTTGGCACTCTGAGGTACAGAACACCTTCGACCGCGTGGGCATCAAGCTTCCAACCCTTGACTGGCAAGTGGGTGGAGGTCGACGTGGCCTGCACTCCGAACATCTCGGGCATCTGCTCTCCGAGTTGCAATTCATGCAGCGCGCCTATCCCGGACTGAAATGGTGAATACCGCTCGAATGCTCAGTCTTGAGACACCGCTCGCGGCGGAACGGCTCAGACAGCGTTCTGATTCTTCACATCCGGAACTTTGGGCCCTGTTGGATCAAGTGATGGATCCGGAGATTCCGGCCCTCTCAATCTGGCAGCTCGGCATTCTTCAGGATGTGCAGTGTGATGGTTCCGTCGTCGAGGTGACCTTGACCCCCACGTACTCGGGTTGTCTGGCAATGCACGAGATCAGCGTTTTTGTACAGAAGTCACTTGCTGCAATGGGATTCGCTGAAGTGAACGTGGTCACGCGCTTGAACCCTCCGTGGACGACGGATGCGATGACCCGAGAAGCGCGGGCGCGTTTGCGGGAAGAGGGTATTGCACCCCCAACGCCGTCGAGTGCCGATGAACCTCTCTGCTGCCCACGCTGCGATGCAACCGCCGTCACACGCATCAGTGCGTTTTCAGGCACCGCCTGCCGTGCCATGTATCGGTGCTCGCACTGCCATGAAGTTTTTGATCACTTCAAGGCGATCTGATGTTAGAGGCGTTGGCGTTTCATTCACTTCGTATTAGATCCGTCCGACCCGAAACCGAAGCAGCGGTACACGTCGTCTTTGATGTTTCCGAGGCGCTCAAGACAACCTTCAACTTCCGGCCAGGACAGTATTTGACCCTCCGCGCACAGATTGACGGCCACGATCTGCGGCGTGCCTACTCCATCTGTGCAGGTAGCGATGAAGGTGAACTCGCTGTTGGTGTGAAACGTATACAAGGGGGTGTTTTTTCCAACTGGCTCAATGACCACGCTTTGCCCGGTTTCATCGTCGAAGTGGCACCTCCCCAGGGAACCTTCTGTGCAGGCATTCGAGCTGACCATGCTGCGAGCTATTGTTTTCTCGCCAGTGGCTCAGGTATCACGCCGATTCTGTCGAACATTGCCTCGATCCTTGCCGTCGAGAAGGACAGTCGTGTGACCTTGCTCTACGCCAATCAACGCCTCTCAACGATGATGTATCGGGAACGATTGGCGTTTCTCAAGAATGCACATCTTTCCCGCTTTCATTGGGTGAATCTCTTCAGTCGTGAGGATCAAGGTGCGGATATCCTCAACGGCCGTCTCAACAACCGCAAAGGCGCTGATCTCAATCGAAGGCTCATCGATCTTGCGGCCTTTGATGAGTTCTTCATCTGTGGACCAGAGTCTATGCTCTCGGAAGTATCACGAGGCTTGCGGCAATTCGGCATCCCCGATCAGCGTGTACATGTGGAGCTCTTTGCAGCATCCGCAGAGGACGCTCGTCAGATGTTGGCGCGTCGCCAGGCGAGAGCAGAAGCCCATGCCGGCAAGAACAGCCGGGTGACGATAATTCGCGACGGTCGCTCGATGGTTCTGAATGTGGCAGCGGATGGCGAGAACATCCTCGATGCGGGACTTGCAGAAGGACTCGACCTGCCGTTCTCCTGCAAAGGCGGTGTGTGTTCAACGTGCAAAGCGAGATTGGTACGCGGTGAGGTAGATATGGACATCACCCACGGTCTCACCGAAGAAGAGCGCGAGGCAGGGCTGGTACTGACCTGTCAGGCTCATCCACTTACTGCGGAAGTGACCATCGACTTCGATCAGCGTTGAAGCGCAGCTCCTGGTATCACCGGAGTGCCCCCGATTCGCGTGTCTCAAGAATCTGGTCAGCGGACATGCCCAATGCTTCAGACAGGATCGCGTCGGTGTGTTCACCCAGCAGCGGAGCGAATCGGTAGGGCCCTGCTTCATAGCCCGGGATGAGGAATTGCACACCCGCATAAGGAACACGTCCCATGACGGGGTGTTCGTGAAAGCGGTGGAATTTTCGAAGGATGTATTGGGGATCTTCCGCAAGATCGCTGCTGCGTTGGAGAGCACCGGCCGGGACACCCACAGTGAGCAATGTCTTCATGGCAGCGTAACGATCTCGTGTCAATGTCCAAGAGCTCAAGTGTGCATCGATCTCGTCGTGATGTGCCATTCGCCCTTCGAATGAGGCCAATGCTGGGTCACGCGCCCAATCCGGATCGCCTAACACTTTACGTAAGTTGTGCCATTGCGCATCGTTCTCTACGCTGATGGCTAGCCATTGATCGTCTCCGAGGGCTGGATAAATACCTTCGGGTGCTGCAAATCGTGAACGGTTCCCGAGTCGTGAAACCACCGTTCCGAGCGTCTGCACCTCAAGGATTTCCGGCGCCAAAAACTACAAAGCCATTTCGAACTGGGCAGCATCGATATGTTGTCCTTCACCGGTACGTAGTCGGTGATCGATGGCGGCCGTGACCATGGCCGCGATCATGCGTGGTGCAATGACATCGGTGTACGCCATCCACGGTTCATGGGGTGGCCGATCGGGCCAGCCAGTCACTTCGTAAAAACCTGCCATACCACTGGCGTGATAGCCGAACCCTGCAACTTCACTCGCGGGATCGGTTTGTCCCATGAGCGAAGTGCTGAGCATGATGATGTTGGGGTTGAGTTCCCGCACTACGCGGTAATCAAGACCCAGGCGTGTTAGCACTCCCGGTGCCCGGTTTTCAATGAAGACATCCGCCCAGGCGATGAGCTCCTTCATGATCGCAAGGTCTTCGGGATGTTTCAGATTGAGCTGCACACACTTCTTGCCGGCGTTGAACTCACCATGAAAGTGCGAGGAATTCCACTGGGTTCCGCCTTTTTGCGGGTCCAGTAGACGCAAGCCATGGGGTCGGAGTTCTGACTCGACCTTCACGACCTCGGCACCATGATCCGCGAAGTACCGCGCGGAACTTGGACCCGCGATGATCCTGGTGAGGTCGAGCACTTTGAGTCCCGCAAAGGGTCGACCAGTGGGGTGAGGGCGTAAGGTGATGTTCGCGGGAACACGTGGTGATACCCGTAGCTCCTGCCGAATCTCGTTTGCGTGTTCGTTCAGACGAGGTGCTGGACGGCGGACATCGGCCTGAAATGGTTTTGATTTACTTACATCAAACAGCGCGATGCGTCCCGGTGTTCGGACTGATGTTGTATCGCCCAGCTGCATTGGGGTCCAGGCATTTCGAGCGGTGATTTGTTGAAACTCGAGAAGGTCTGCTACGGAATTCACAGGCGCCAGTGTTGTGTTGAGATCAATACCCAGCTGGAAAAGGTCACCCTTGGTGTAACGCAGGAAGAAACGACCTAAAACGTCGATCTGCTGATCGCGGCTGAAACGAACCGTTTCCCCGAGGTTGCGACGTGCTAGACCATTCTTCTTCAAGCCAGGTCTCGTCAATGAGTTCTTCACCCATCAGGTGACCAAGCAGCGGTTCGATAACTGGGCCGACTGGCAGGGCCACCAGAAACTCGTCGGCACATTGAAAAACCGGGCTCACTTCGCGGGTACCCATCTGCACCACAGAACCGGGTCGTTCAAAGTTGAAGCCCTGTACAGCAGCTGCGTCCATGGCATTCATGGTCGTCCAGGTGGTTGCACACTGGGCCGACAGATCAACGAACTGAGCCTCGCTGGTTCGTTGTATGCGCTGATGGGCGATCATCGCCGCGGCGGCGGCTTCCGCCCCGGCGTGGCGCCAGATTTGTGGAACAGAGATGCGTACCGGTGCGCGATTGGGTGAACCCTGCAGCGCGGCTTGTCCGCCCATCGCCGACAACGTGAGATTGGTGGCGAGACGGTTCGCGGCGGGACCATCCACCCCCCAGGGTGTAATAAAGACGTGCGCGACGCGCGGATTGAGGGCGCGTAGTTGTTCAAAACCGAATCCATGGATGGCGGCATAGCCGTCCGGACCCGATTCGATGACGATGTCCGCCCCTCGGATAAGTTGTTCAAAGTCTGCCTGATCTGCGGGCAGGTTCAGATCCAGAACAATGGAGCGTTTGTTGCGGTTAAAGGCCCGGAATTGCAGGCTGGCGAGATCATCGGAGGATCGATCAGCGGGGAGGAGCTTTCCAGCGCGCCGGGCAGCAGTGCCACCGGGTGGTTCGACACGAATGACATCGGCTCCCAGATCCCCGAGCAACATGGGGCCGATTTCGCCACGGTGGTCAGTGAGGTCGATGACACGGTAGGGACTCAGCATTGCTCGCTTCCTTTCAATTCGCGCTGGCTAGCCGGCGTTTATCCCGGCCAGGCGTCGTGTTCGTCGTTCTAGAAGTGAACGTAGCCGTGCGTGACGTGCCGGCGTTAACGGGTAATCCCAGATCAACTTGAGCGCCAGGGCGTAGAAGAAGATTGGTCCAAGGCAATAGACCAAGCGCAGGATAAGAACGCCAGTGTCCGTGCTGGCCGCAAGATTGCCTGAAGGATCAAAACCCATCAGTCCAACCACATTCAATGAAAAGCCGGTGCCGAGGGCAATGGCGATTTTTTCGGAGAAACCCAGGAACGCAAAGTAGGAACCCGCGCGACTTGAACCGGATCGAGCGGTGTCCACGTCCACCACGTCGGCAAGCATCGCCACGGGCAGGAACTGCAAGCCTCCAAAACAAAAACCTTTGACGAGGAACAACAGTAAGAAGGGGAGGTAGTCGCCGTAACCGAGCAGGAGGTTGGCGCCGCTGACACAGGCCACGGTGATGAGTGTGCACATGAAGGCACGGTGTTTACCGATGCGACGGCCGAGCCACAGCCAGAAGGGGATCGCGCTGATCGCGGCGACGAAGTAGAAGAAATACGCTGCGCCAATGGTCGGGATACCGACGATGTCGCGAATGAAGAAGAGTGATACGGCATTACGGAACGACTCACCGAAGTGCACGAGCATAGCGATGATGAGTACACGCATCATCGGACCATTTTTCAGCATCAGCCGAAGGCCTTCCTTGAGGCTCGGGCGAGGTGCTGTGCTCACCATGGTGGGTTCACGCACGAGCGTGATCACGATCATGGCGGCGAGTGGCAACAAGAACAGGATCGCCCATGCCATGCCCGTCAGCACTGGACCGGTAAGATTCGCACTACTGACGGGTTTGCGATCCGAAAAATCGCCGCTGAATGCACCAACGGCATCACTCCACAAGGTCGAGAACACTTCGCCGACGGCGGCACCGTCGGCACGAATCTCGATGATCATCGGCACCGCTGCCGCGGTCATAAGACCAATCAACACATAGATTTCTCGTGCTGCCGTGACACGGCTGCGTTGGTGATAGTCCGGTGAGAGTTCAGCACCCCAGGCGCGGTGCGGCAGGGCGATCAAGGTACTGCCGAGGAAAAAAACCGTTAGCCAGAGGAGAAAGTACCACACACTGACGCCGGGTTCTGGCATGAATAGGAACCACACCCCCAGCAACATCACCACGGTGCCTAACGCAATCCAGGGTTTGCGTCGGCCAAAGGGCGTGTTCACCCGATCTGAGATCTCGCCCATGATCGGATCGGTGATCACGTCCGTGAAGCGCGCCAGCATCAGGATAGTGCCGACGGTGGCGAGAGAGATGCCGAGCCCACCGGAGTAGTGCGCCGGAATCCAAATGGAGAGCGGATAACCAATGACCGCGAGGGGCAGCCCGAGGCAACCATGTGCCCAGATCGTTCGTGCGGATAGTCCACTACTCACCGTGTGCTCCCCTGTAGCTTCAGCCCCTCACCTGGACGGAAGCCTAACTCATCCAGTTAACTCAGGTCATGAGTACGAGGACCGTGGCGCAGCCGTAGGACGTTAATTCAATGCGGCGGGTACAAAGAAGAAATCTCCGATTTCGTGACCGGCAGACTTGATGGTTTTGAAGTCCGGTTTTTTTGTTCAAAGGATTGTTCTGCAGCGGCCACTTTCACGCGATCGCGGATTTTGATACCGGCGGTGGCATGTTGATGAAGGCAGGGACAATGTCGTTGATGGGGACATGGTTCCGGGGAGAGTCGCTGTATGTCGATGCCCTTGCAACTTACGGTCGGGCAGAGGCCGACACCTCACGTCTGATCCAGTATACGGATGTGGGTGGGCAAGTAGACCGTCGTGCCACGGGTTCTGTGGATGGGACTGAGTTTGTTGCGACGCTCGGTTCGGGTTGGGATATGTCCCGTGACCAATGGATCTTCGGACCCCACGCCGGCGCACACTATTCGGAAATTCGACTCGAAGAGTTGGACGAGCGTGGTGCACGCGGCGTCAATTTGAAACTACGCGAGCAAGTCTCGCGGTCGCTCACCGCCAACGTGGGTGGCCATGTCAGTTATACGTTCACGCCGTCATGGGGTGTTTGGGTACCGCATGCGCGCGTCGACTATGTGCGCGAATTTCACCATGAGGGTCAACAGGAAACTGTTCGTTTCGCCGCCGATTTTTTTCAGTTCGATCCCCTCAAGCCCACAGTGGGTGCTCGGCTCGATACGGATGACGCTGAAAAATCCTATTGGGTTTGGTCAATCGGCGCACACGCGCAATTCGTTCGTGGGTTTGCCGCTTTCGTCAATTACCGGGGTCACATGGGGCTTGGCAATCTGGACGTTGCCGAAGTCACGGTCGGCGTGCGCTACGAAAAAACTTTCTGACCCTCGTTGTGTTGCAGCGAGTCGACCGGCGCCGCTTGGCGTCAGTCGATCAGCGCTTGATACACCGCCGTACGAAGTTCACGCCGGATCGGATAGATCGATGACGGCATCAACTGCGTGAGGAAAACGGCGAATAAGTCCTCGACGGGGTCGATCCAGAAGAATGTGCTGGCCGCACCACCCCAATGGTGTTCACCTGGCGAGGTGATGATGTGCGCCTTGACGGGGTCGAGCACGACCGCGAATCCGAGACCGAAGCCAATGCCTTCATAGGTGGTTTCGCTCCACACGGGTTGTCCCATGGCGGCCATGTCGCGGCCATCCGGTAACTGGTTCATACGCATGAACTCCACCGTCTTTCGGCCGAGGAGGCGTGTGCCGTCGAGTTCACCACGATTGAGCAACATCTGGCAGAAACGACCGTAGTCGCGCAGAGTTCCGGTCAACCCGCCACCACCACTGAACAAGGTTGTTGGCGAAAGGAAACGGCTGTCGCTCGAAGTGTCCTGCAGTTTGAGTCCGCCCCTGCGGGCGACCTCGGATGGATCGGCCTTGGTGCCGAGACCCGCAAGGGAACCACCCGATAACGGGGCATAACAGGCGGCGAAACGGGACTGCTTGGCTTTCGCGACGTGAAAGCCCGTGTCGTGCATACCCAGTGGGCCGAGCACATGGTCGTGAACAATGGACTCGAGGGTTTGACCCGTCCAGACTTCAATCAGACGGCCCAGAACGTCGGTAGAGACGCTGTAATTCCAGCGTGTGCCGGGTTGCGCGATGAGTGGAACAGCGGCAAGGCGATCAACTCAATCTGCAAGCGTTCCTCGGGCGCCCGGGAATTCGATGCCTAAGGCGCGGTACTCCGCATCCACCACATTGGCCTGCATGAATCCGTAAGTCAGCCCTAACGTATGGGTCATCAGATGGCGAATGGTCATTGGCGACTGCTGTGGTTCGGTATCCGTGAGTCGTCCACCCGTCCAAACGCGTGTGTTTTGAAAGGCCGGCAGATACTTCGCTACCGGGTCGTCAAGCTGGAAACAGCCGATTTCGTAACACACCATCGCTGCGGCAGTTGTCACCGCCTTGGTCATGGAGTACAGCCGAACGATGGTATCGAGATCAAAGGGCTTGGCTGCCGCGATGTCCGCCAAGCCTACCGTCGACGCCAGTGCCGGAATGCCGCTGCGTGAGACCAGAACACTCGCCCCGGCCAATCGGCCTGAATCGACCTGACGCTGCAGCCAACCGTTGATGCGATCAATGCGGATTGGGCAAAAACCCGCCGCCTCCGGACGGGACTCAATGCTCATGATGTGTTTTCCCCGCGGCTCCCTGTGAAGCCGTTAGTGCCTTACCTGCGGAAATCGTACATGTCGGAAACGTTCTCCTGCACGGAGGGTTTTGATGTCTTCGTAAAATGGACCGGCAGCACCGGGACGTACCGCAGAAATTGAGTCCTCGCCGAAGAAACGCAGTGTCAGCGTTCGGCGTTCTGTCACGGACTGATCCACGGCCCCACCGCCATGCAGCGTAGAGGTATGAAATGCCACCACATCCCCGGGTTTCGTCGCAAAGCTGATGATATCGAAGGCGCTGCGATCGGTCTCAACGTTAGGCAGCCGGGGTACTGATTCAGAAGGGTAGATCGGCAGAGTGGGATCGTTGGCGTCAAATCGCGAGGTATTGAACAGCGTTCCCCGATGGGAGCCGCGAACGAACTCCAGTCCGTGGCTTTGAGGCAGATTTTCGAAGGAGATCCAAAAGGCGATCAGGTGACTGCCATCGACCGCGAGGTAAGACGTGTCTTGATGCCAGGGCGTTCGTCCTGCCAGCCCACCTTTGTGGAAGACTTGTTCGTACATATACCAGACGGGTGACCCCCGCCAGAGTTGCCGGGCTACGTCGCCGAGTGGTGATCCATGGATGACACTGCCATAAATCGGCAGCGACTTTGGGTTGCACAGGTCTTGAAATGCGGTGGATGAACCCGGTAAGAGCCCACTCGCGAGTGGGCCGGGGTGGGTCACGCTCCAGGTCCAGGCGTTCAGACAAGTGTCGACCCATTCGGCATTCAGAAGCCCAGGAAGGAGAATCACACCGTCCTGTTCAAACCGCTGAATGTCCTGTTCGCAGAGCTGCATCAGTGTGCTCCTTTTGTATCGGCAAAAGGTTCTGGTTTCGGAATGGTCGCCGCGATGACATTGGCGATGAGGATGGCGATCAACATGGTCGCCATGACTGGACGGAGTGTGCCGTCATGTAATGTCGAGGCCATGGCGCCGAGGATACCGCCGAATACAAAACTCGCGGTCGCCATCAGCGATGACGCGCTGCCGGCAAGTCGATCAAAAAGAGACAGGTAGAGCGCGTTGACTGACGGACCAATCATGCCAGCAGTGCCGATACCGAGCGCCAGCATGGGCGTAAACCAGATGGCCTGTGGGTCAAACAGGAACACACACGCGGTGAGTGTGATCAGGGCGATCACCTGGATGATTCTGCCCGTGCGAAACAGGGTGAAAGGCGCGATACGCCCGACGATTCGAGACGTCGTGAGCGAAAACGCCATCATCACCACCACGTTGGCGCCGAAATAGAACACGAATCGATCAGCGCCGACCTTGAAGTACTCGAGGTAGATGAAGGCCGAGTTGGTGATGAAGATCATCATGACTGAGGTGATAAGACCTTGGGCAAAGATGAATCGCAGGGGTACGAGGCGACCGTTGACCCGGGTGCGTAACACCTCCACATATTGCGGCAGGATGGCCCCGAGGTGGATGCGCCCACCGGGCCGCGGCAGGGTTTCTCCGATGATGGGACAAAGGACGATGATTAAAACGGCGTACACGGCAAGGAAGATGAAAATCGATTCCCAGCCGAGTGGTAAGAGTGCTGCACCGATGGCTGGCGCAAACAGCGGCGCACCCAGCAGGATCAACATCACTAAGGGATATCGTTTGGCGGCTTCTGCAGGTGGGAACGAGTCGCGGATCATTGCCATGGCAACGACTGTCGCGAAACCACCACCGATGGCTTGAATGGCACGCAAGATCTGCACCGTACCCATGTCATCCGCAAAGGCGATCAACACCGAGGTGATGACGAGTAACAATGATCCGGGGATCGCCACTCGCATGCGTCCGATCTGGTCGGAGATTGGCCCGCCAAAGAGCTGACCGATGGCATAACCTATGAGAAAGGTACTGACGGTTACGTTGGCAGCGACAATGTTCGAACGAAGGTCTGTGGCCATCGTTGGCAGTGCCGGAAGATAGGCATCGATGGCAAGCGGCCCAATGCCGATCAGCGCCGCTACAAACGGGACGATCAAGGGATGAGGCGAGCGTGGGCTCGTCATGTTCACGTGTGTACTCTTGTTGCCGGCGGTTATCGATCTTCAGCGCGGATCGATCACTGCGAAACAGCGTCTGAGTTCATTAACGAACAAACCCGGTTGTTCAAAGGCCGCAAAATGACCGCCTTTATCGAGTTGGTTCCACCACACGATGCTGAGGTATCGCGTCTCGGCCCACGAACGGGGTGTCGGCACGATCTCTTTCGGAAAGATGGAGCAGCCCGTCGGTAGCCTGACCTTGTTGTCCTGCCCACTGCCGAAGGCGCGGTTGAAACTTTCCCAGTACAGCCGCCCGGAAGATGCGCCGCTATTGGTCAACCAATACAACATGATGTTGTCGAGCAACTCATCACGTGTGAGTGCGTTTTCTGGATGGCCGTTGCAATCGGTCCAACGCCAGAACTTCTCGAGTACCCACAGGGCTTGCCCGGCAGGAGAGTCGGCGAGCCCATAGCCCAGGGTCTGCGGGCGAGTGCTCTGCTGTTTTGAATAACCTGAATCCCAATCGGCGTAATCCTTGGCACGCGCGAGTGCGTGTTTGTCTTCGTCGGTCGGATTCTTTAACGCCGTTGCTGTCGCGCGTGCGTTCGGCATGTTGACGTGAATGCCTGCGCAGGCACCCAGGTTCTGAATGCCGATGGCAGTCGTCACCGCGGAGCCCCAGTCGCCACCTTGTGCGAAATAGCGTGAATAGCCGAGCCGTCGCATCAATTCATCCCAGCTGCGGGCAATCTTGTCGACACCCCATCCGGTGGTGGTCGGGCGGCCGGAAAAGCCATATCCCGGCAGCGACGGACACACGACGTGAAATGCATCAACTGCTGAACCGCCGTGTCTCTCTGGATCCGTCAACGGCTCGATGACTTTGACAAACTCCACCACGGAGCCTGGCCATCCATGAGTGATGACGATGGGTCTGGCATTGGGATGCCGGCTTTGGACGTGAATGAAGTGGATGTCGAGGTCATCGATTGTGGTTACGAACTGCTCGAAGCGGTTGAGCAATGCCTCGCTCGCCCGCCAGTAGAACTG
>SXGR01138366.1_pt1 | contig 12290 bp, 23 predicted proteins | sample 3174711 | NCBI WGS metagenome assembly SXGR01 (sample SAMN11356860, study PRJNA531348) | freshwater metagenome | isolation source: freshwater sample F1-60 | place: China: Fuxian Lake, Yuxi | collected 2017-12-25
GACGTCAAGACCGCGAGGTAGTCGTACGTAGTCACCGGCCCACCTCCGTCTTGACGCTCGCGAGCCGGCGCGTCGAGCGCTGATCGCGCGGGCGCCGGTCGGCGGAACAGTCGACACACAGCGCCGGCTCCCACCGGATGACGCGCCGGCAGCGTGCGCACGGGTGCGGGACCCGGCGGACGCGATCGCCCAACGACCGAGCGATAAGACTCATCGCCCGGCCCTCACCAGCGCGCAGGCCAGAGTCCGGTCCGGGCGCCACCGGCAGGCCTTCGCCGTCAGGGCAGCCACCACGGCACGCTGGTTGCGGACGCCTACGACGCGCGCGACGTCCGCCGGGCGGACGGTCACCAGAACAAGGCCCAGAGCAACGACGAGTGATCCCGCGGGCACCGCTCAGGCCCCCCCGGTCGCGGGCCTACGTGGCGACCCGGTGCGCCAGTCCCGCGCCCCGCAAGCATAGCAACGCGCCGGGTACCAGCGCGCGAGGGTCTCGAAGTCGTCGGCGCAGACGCGGCAGACGTACGTCCGCACCTGCCTGTGCGGGTTCGGGCACCGCGCGATCGCCGCGGTGAGCGCGGGCGAGATGCCCAGCTCCACGGCCAGGTCTTTCGGCCGCGTACCGGCACGCACCCTGTCCGCCACGGCGCAGATCTCTTGCGCCGAAAGCTGTCGACGCAACCTCGGCTCAGCACTCATCGTCGGGCTCCTCCTCCTGATCCGGGTGACAGTTCGAGCAGTCGTCGGCGCCGCACATGCGGTCGACGCAAAAATACCTCCGCGGGCGGAACCACGAACTGTCGCCGTACTCGGCGATAATGTCGCTGTCGCTCAGCCAGTCCCCGTGTACCAGCGTCTCTCTCACGACGGTCTCCCTTCTGTCGCCGTAACGACGACATCGACACCGGGCGACGTGCCCGGTAACGCGTAACTTTTGTGCGCTACGATCTCCACTACCTGGGAATCGTCGCGCCAGACGACACCCGTGAGCGCGTCCAGAACGGCGCGCACGAGCTTGTCGAGGTCGGGCCGTGTTGTCGGGAGCTTACGCTTCGACCTCAGCGGCGCTGTCAAGCGGAAATGCAACTCCACGGCTACCGCGCCCTCTGCCGGCCCGCCCCCGTGGGCCTGCGCCTGCTGAGCGACGAGCCTCCGCCAGTCAAGCAGCCCCGCAGTGCTATGCGTGACGACCGGGTATCGCCCGCCGGGGCGCGTGAATGCGCGCATCGACCCCTGCGGCCGTGGCGCACCCCGCACGACGAAACGGGCGATCGCGGTCACGCCAGGCCCCGCCGTTCGATCGCTCTGACGTGCGGCTGTCTCGCCCGAGGGCGGAGCTTCGCCCGTATCGCCGAGGCGTCAAGCTCGAAGACCGAACAGATAAACTCGAACGAATAGATATTTCCCCCCGGCGAGCAGATCCACACCCTCGCCTCGTGCCGCAGGTCCGGGTGGGGGCCGAAGGCATCGAGCCACGCGCGTCGGAGGACGGCAGCGGCGAGCTCGTGCTCGCCAAGGTTCCGCCCTGTCGGCGGCGGAAGGGGCAAGACGCAATCGTCGAGCAGTAGCTCGCGCGGGTCTTCGTAGTCCTCGTCACCGCGGCGTGGTGGCCGACCGGTCGCGCTACCCGCGCGCCTGAGCGTACCGCCCCCCGGACCGTTAGTCGGCCCGCGCAACGCGCGGTCTGGGCTGACCCACCGGATACCCATCACACGCCCAACGCCGCGAGCGCGACAGACCGCGCGTCAAGCGATAGTGCCGCGCAACAGGCATCGAAAGTCAGATGCGCCGCGCCGCCGGCGATCCACGCCCGCGCCTCCGCCCGAAGCGCGAGGTCCTCCGAGTAGAGGTCGTGCAGGGCCGAGCAGAGAACCCCGAACGCTAGCCCTTCCAGCGGCCCGAAGACGCTCGTCTCGAGGGCATCGCGCCTGGCAAGGTGCTTGACCATGGCCCTGTCGAGCGTCATTTCGCGCACGCGGCCACCTCGCGCACGACGCCGAGCAGGGGCGCGAGTGCGGCCGACTGCTCGGGCAAACCGCGGCCGAGCCGCGCGACCAGCGAGCGCAGGGCCTCGCTGGGCTTCGCCCCGTGCGCCCACTCGAGGCGCTCGTCACCGTAGGTCGCCGCCGCGTACCAGAGCGGATTGGGGCCGGTGGGAGCCCCCTGCGGTCGCGACGCGAGCTGGAACGACCGCAGCTCGACAGACCCGGTGCGGCCGAACAGTACCCGCGTCAGGTCGATGGCCGTCTCGAGCAGGACGTCGAGATCAGAAGTCGAAGGGGTCATCCGACGATCCCTCCTTCGCCGCGACGGGCTTGTTGTTGCCCCCGGAATTGCCGATGAAGCGGACGTCGCGCGCGACGATCTCCACCGCGGTCTTCTCCGTGCCGTCCCTCGCCTGGTACTTACTGCTGCGAATCTCGCCCTCGACGAACACCTCGCGGCCCTTGGCCAGGTACCTCTCGCACGCCTCGGCCTGCGCTCCCCAGACCGAGATCTGGTGCCATTCGGTGCGGGTCTGCTTCTCGCCCTTGTCGTCCTTCCACGCGGATTCTGTCGCGATCGAGAACGAGCACACGCTCTTCCCGCCCCGCGTCGCGCGCAGCTCCGGGTCTCGCCCGAGCCGTCCGATAAGAATTGCCTTGTTCACGCTCACCGAGTGACCTCGTCTTTTCTGTCGCCGAAGACGGCGACGACCGACCGATGCCCGACGTGGACACCGGGCATGGAAAACAGCGCACCGGCACGACGCGCCCGCGCGATCAGTTCCCTGGAATCGATCTTGACCACGCGCGACAGCAGGTCGCCGTCCTGCGCGAGCAGGTGCGCGACGAGCGCGCGCAGGTCGGTGACCTGCACCTCGAGCTGGTCGCGGTATCCGATGCCCTCGACGGCGGGGACATCGCTCGCGTGCTCGTCCCGCCACTTCGCGACGGCGGTGCGGATCACGTCCGCGAGCGTCGTCCAGCGGTCGAGCTCGAGCTTGCGCGCCGCGACAAGCGCGCGGTGGAGCCGGTAGGCCTGCTGGATCTCCGGCTCGGTGTCGGCCTCGATGCGCTTGACGCGCTCGGCGAGGACGCGCAGCGCGCGGCAGGCGAGCGCGAAATCGGCTTGCGTCGCGATCTCGTGCCCGGCGATCTGCGTCAGTGCGCGCTCGTCGACGGTGGTCATGCCAGCTGGGACGCTCATCTTTTCCCCCCTCGGTTGAGCCGCCAGACTCCGGCGGCGAGCTGCGCGTTCGCGGTAACCGCGGCCGCGCGAAATAGGTCTCTGTCACCGGCCGAATCGAACGTATCGACGCGGTAGGTGCCGTCGCGCATCAGGCGTAGCGCGTGGCGCGCGAGCGGCGTGCCGTTCTCCGCCGCCATCGCATAGCCCGCGAGCTGAAGCGCCCAGGACGGCGATGGCGACTGCGATGTCTTGACGTCGACGACGGCACGCGTTCCGTCGGCGAACTCGACGATCCGGTCGAGCCGCCCGCAGTAGTGTAGCTCGTCGTGCACCACCGTCTGCTCGGACGCCAAGATCGTCGCCGAGATCTCGCACCGAAAGGCCATGTATGCCCGAAGATAATTCTCTACGTGACCGAAATACCGGTTGCGCTCGACGTTCTCGCGCGCCTGCTCCCCGGCCCGGTCGAGGTCGAGCTCGGCGATATCGATCAGCTCGGTGCACGCGTGAACGTACGTCCCGACCTCGGCGAGCTGGTCGAGGCGCTCGGGCGAGATCCCACCGAAATCGCCGGTCCAGCCGGTACGGGAGAGGATTTCTGTGACCGATGGGTACCCCTCGGGGTACGTGCTGACGTCGCGACTCATGCCACGGCCTCCGCCGTCTCGACCCAGCGGAGCTTGGGGCTGGCGCACTCGCCGCCGAGCGTGACGCGAACCAGGTGCTTCGCGTCAAGAGCGGTCTGGAGCGTCAACGCGGTCTCCTTCGATCGCGTGCCGATCATGCCGACCGAGGTCTTGACGCAAAATGTCAGCTCGCCGCCGCGCGGGACGGGCTTCCACGCTGCTTTGTCGAGCTGGACGATCTCCGGCTCGGCGGCCGGCGCGGGATCGGTGTCGTCGCCCGGCTCGCGGTCGCAACCATCGTGTTCCGCGGCGGTCGGCGCGTCGAGCAGATTCGCCTCGATGATCGGGCCGAGGTCAATCGCGAGATCGGGGAGGGCCACCGGCTCCGGCGTCGGCGCGCGGCGGGGCGGGACCAGCGCCGCCGAAGCCGGCTCGGGAGCGGGTGGCGACGCCGGGGCGGCGATCTCGCGCGTCTCGTCGGGGTCGTACACGCCGGCCCCCCCGCTCCAGCCGAGCGTCTTCAGGCCGGCGGTGATGGCGCGCGAGCGCAGCATCGCGCGCGGGTGCGCCTTCCAGGTCGCAGACCCGAGCAGACTCGCCCTCTTCGCGTCATCCATCGTATACGCGGAGACGTAGGCGTCTCCGTTCGGATGGGTCATCTCGATCGAACATGCCGTGTCCGAGTGCTCGACGACCCGCGCCCGTCCCCCGGCGGCCTTGAACCTCGCGAGCTGCGAGTCGGCCGCCTCGCTCACCTTGCCGCGCACGATCTGGATCGACCGCAGCGCGGCCATGGGCGGGAGGCCCAGTTCGTGCCCGGCGAGGATGATCATCGCGGCCTGCTCGGGCCGCTTGATCTCCTGCGCCAGGTATCCGCTGCTGACGGCGACCTTCCCGATCGCCAGGGCTTCGTCAAGCGTCATCTCGGGTCTCCTTTGGGCTGCGAATATTTGCCGACGCGGCGGGGGGAGGTTGGCTTCCTCCGCCGCGTCAGCAACATCGCGAGGTGGACGAGGAGGCTCCCCGCGATGAACATGGACCACGCGATCGGTATATCAAGCATCGGTATTCTCCCAGGTGCGCAGAGCGCGCAGTCTTTCGTCTCGCGCGGGGTCTGCGGCCACGGCCGCACTCCGCGCTGTCGTCTCGTCGTTCCAGCGCTCGTCTCGGAGCCAGCGCGACGGGTGCTGGACGTACCCATCGGCCCAAGCTCGGGTCGTGCGCTGCCGCTCGATCGACGCGAGGATCACGTCGATCAGGCGGTCGAGGCGCTTGACGCGCCAGATCTCCCGGCTCTTCTTCCGGTCGCGCCGGATCGGGTACGCGGCCCAGAAGCGACCGAACTCCGCATCGTTCGGGGCCGGTGGCGCGACGAGCGCGAGCGTCGTCTGCGCCTGTGCAGGCGCGGGTGCGGGTGCGACGACAACCGTCCTCTCGGGCCGGGCGCGCAGCGACGTGGTGCGCGCGGTCGCGACGTACCGCCATCCCGTGTCGTCGGGCACGAGCCAGCCCGTCTCCGCGAGCAGCCCGGCGAGGTCGCCATCGAAGCCGGCCGTCGCGGCGAGGATCGCTATGTCGTGGGCCGTCATCGCACCGCCGCCGCGGCGCAGCGCCAGCTGGTCGAGCTCCTCGACGAGCCCGACCGCGTGGTATCGCGGCCCGCCCAGCCGCGCCGCGAGCAGAAACATCCTCGGGTGCCCGTACGTCCGCCGCCGCATCCGCCCCCCCCCAACGATGGCCCCGGGGGCCGGAATACGTGGCGCGGCGAGCGCTCGGTGGCGCTCGTCTCGCGCGTTTGAGCGCTAGTTGCGCGCTCGCGCGCCGGGCGGGAGGGGTTCGATTCCCCCCGCCTCCACTCTATGACCCGCGGAAACACTAGGTATTCTCTCGTTCGTGCTCGGCGGGGCCGCGCGTAGTGCCGCGTCTCATGGCGAGCACTATCGCGCACTCCCGCTCGCGAAAACAACCCGCGCGGAGGTTTTTTCCGCGGTCTCGCTCGAGCACGCGCCGTTGCCGACCACTCGTCCGGGTTCCCCTCCTCTGCGGCGTTGCCGCGTTGCGGCGGTCACGCGACCACCACCGCCCACGGGCATTCGCCGTCCCCGTGCTCGGCGCAGTCGTCGATGCCGCAGTCGTCGATCCGGCCCTCGGCGCACCGGACCGCCGCGAGGCAGTCCGATGACCACCACCGGCGGACGGCACACGATGCCCAGTCGCCGCTAGCCGCCGCGGTGCCGCGCAAGTACGGGTACACCCACATCACCGCCACGTCGGCGGGGTGTGGGCCATCGCCCTCCCCACAGTCGCACTCGGGCCGGAGCCCGAGCGCCGCAAATAGCGTCGCGCGAATCCTGCGGTAGCCGCCGGACCAGAGGGCCGCGGCGAGGAGTTCGGGGGCGAGGTCCCCGGCGCGAGTGGGCCAGACCGCGCCGCAGGCGGTGCAACCGGCCCACGTACCGGATCCGGGCTGCCAGCCGAACGCGACCAGCCCGTCGCGCTCGCTGGCCACGGCCTCTGGCCGCATCCCGGTGTCGTCGATTGACGGCACCAGGTCCTCGGTGGCGTGCTTGCAGGCGGTCATAACGCCGCCCCGTGTGTCGGGCAGACGATCTGCCCGTCGTCCCCGAGGTGGTAGCCGTAGCATCCGCCGCAGACTTCCATGTACTCGTCTTTGTATGTCGCGATCGCACCGCAACCGGGGCAGGTGCACTCGGCCTCGGGCATCACCCACGCCCACAGGGCGTACCGCTTCGCGTGGACCGCGCCGAGGATCTCCTCCGCGCGCTCCGCCGAGCACCCCTCCCAGTCGGAGGGGTCGAGGTACACAGCCGTCAAGTAAGGACTGACGCCATCACCGGCCGCGCGTCGGGTCCCCTCGTCGCTCGGCGGGACGCCGAGCCAAACGCCGACGGTGATCGCCTCGTCGGCGTCTGGCAGGCACACGGACACCGCGCCGTACCAGTGTGGCGTCGCCGCACCGGTCGGGTTCTCGGCGGCCTGCGCCGCGGAGAAGCTGTCCCAACACTCGACCGGATCAATCACGATACCGCTCTCACCCTTCATGTTCTTCTCCTCCGAATTCTTCGACCCGCAGGTCGATCCCTACTTCCCCGGTCGCGGCGACGGCCGCGACGATGCCGGCCACGTCCGCCGCAGCGGCGAGCAGCCGGAAATTGACAAACGCGACGTAGCCGCCATCGGCTACGCGGACGACGGAGAACGGTCCCCCGTCCTCCGTGACCCTATCGATGACCACGCCGTTGGCCGCCGCGGCCGCGCGGCGATCGGCCTCGACGGCCTCCGAAGCACGCCGCCGCGCCTGCGCCACCGGGTCGGCAGCGTAGGCCGCGGCCTGCGCGGCCGAGTCGGCCGCGTCCCGGCGATCGAACTCTTCGATCTCCTTGGCGGAGAGCGGCCTCTCCGCGAACTCGTCGTCCCTGTACTCGCCCATGTGCGGACATTACCGCGGTTCGGGTTCGGTTGTCAAGAGATGGGGCGATTATTTTCGAAAAAAACTACAAACCCTTGAAAACACTAGGCTTTTTTCCGCTCCCGACCGGGCCGGAACGGGCCCGAAGCGTGGCAGATCGCACATCGCTCGGGCGCACGATAGCGCGCGCGCGAGAGGAACCCGCCGCCGCACGACTCGCAGATCCAGCGCTTGGGCTCGGATTCTGGATTTACCGCCAGACCGAACATCCGCGCGCACTGTCGCGACACGCCGAGCGTCCTCCCGATCTCGGTGTACGACACGCCGCGATCGTGCATCCGCCGCACGCGGCGCAAGACCGCGGAGTCAAGCACGCGAGGCCGGCCGCTCGGGCGCTTGGTCTTCTTCCTGGTTTTCGTTTCGGGTGCCATCCGGGTCACTCTCGCACACCACGCACCGGCGAAACAACCCCGGCCAACACCGCGCCCATCTTCCCGCCGGCGTCGCGTCCCGGTAGCCAGCGTCGGTAGTGGCCGAAGATCATCGCCTCGCTCGTGCCGCAGACCTGCGCCACCCAGCCGGGATCTTCGCCCGCCGAGATCGCCAGCGTGATGAACGTGTCGCGCAAGGAATACTGCCCACGCGACGATATCCCCGCGACACGCAACGTCGGGCGCCACACGCGTTTTGCGAGCCATTCCTGCGAGAGCGCTCGGCCGGCGGAGTCGCAGAACACGTACTCCCTCGCGCCGGCTGCGAGTGACGCGACACGGCGGCGCTCGACGATCTCCACCAGGCCGGGAGCGTAGCGCATATCGACTTGTCGCCTCCCGGTCTTTGGCGCGGCCTCGAGCCCGCCGCGGCGCGGCGATCGACCGACCCGGACGTCGATCGTCATACCGGCGACCGAAACATCGTCGAAGCGCAACGCAACGACCTCGTTGGACCGCCATCCGGTGCGCGACCAGAACAGGTAGAGATCGCGCAGGCACTCGGCATCGACCGTCCGACCGTCGCGAAGGCGTAACGCGAACGCCGGCAAGCAGGAGAAGAACGCGCGCAACTCGTCGACCGAGAGCGGGGTGGGCTGATGCGTGGTCGCCCGCCCGAGGCGTCGCGTGAGGCGTGGCGACGGGTTCGCCGCGATCAGCTGCGTGTCGACCGCATCGGCTAGCGCCTTGTGCCCAACGCCCATGATGTTCGTGATTGTCTTGGCTGCTTTGCCCGACTCGACCAGCTCGCGACGGAAGTCGAGCAGGTGCGCGCGCGTCAGGTCGGCGAGCGCGACATGGCCGAGACGGCTAGCGAGGGCCCGGACCTTCGAGCGCTCGCCGAGCCAGGTCGTCGGGTGAATGTCGGCACCCGGCAGCAGGGCACCCGTCGCGTCGAAGGGCGAACGCTGCGCGTGCCAGCGTGCGAGATAGTCGCCGAACGTCGAGCATTCTCTTCGGACGCGTAGGTGCGGGTAAAAGTCGCCAAGGCGCAGCCCCTCGGGGAACCAAGACTGATAATCGAAGCTCCCATGACGGATCTGAGCGCGGATGACCGCCCAACGCCGCGCGAGGTCCCGGCGATTGTCCGGCGAATCGCGAAGGCCCGTATGCTCGCGACAGCGCACGCCGCGGAAGGAGAAGTCAAGAAAGAGCTTCCCCCCCTTGCTTCGGACGCTCATGCACGCCGTCGCCTCGCGGGAGGGAACGGCACCACCTCGGGCGACGCCGTTCTGCTCGCGCGCAACCAGGCATCGACCGCGGCCCAGATGAAGAGCCTTCTTCTCCCGCGCCAGACGTAGTGCTCGCCTTCGACGAGCTTGGCCGACACGCAGAGCGCCCGGACCGACGACTGCGCCATCCCCGTCCTCTGCGAGAGTTCCCGCGTCGTGACGTAGGCCGTGGCGCTGCGCTCGCTCGATTCGACGTATGACGCCAGCTCGACGAGTAGCTCGAGCTGCCTAGCGTGCAGCTCGTTCGTCGTCTGCGCCCAACGCCGCAAGGCCTCGCTCAGCAGCACGCTCATCCCCTCAGTGCCCGGACGACTTCGGGCCGTCGCCCGGCTCGGCGATAGGAGCGCGCAACGACCTGATCAGAGCAAGGAAGCCCTGCACTTCCTCCGCGGTGCGCGCCGCCTGCCGCGATTGACTCTCCGATTGCTGCCTTAATCTCACGCGCTGACCGAGGAACAAGAGCGCGACGATGCCACCGACGCCGACGATGACGCCGCCGAAAAAACCAGCCATAAAAACCATGATGTCTTCCCCTCTATCGCGACTCGCGTCGAGAAAACAAGTCCGGCCCAGTCGGCTCTTGCTTTCGCCGCGACGATGGGAATACGCTCCGGGTCATGCCAACCGACCGGCGCCGGTCTGTAGCCGTCAACCTGTCGCTGCGTCTCGAGCCCGACGAGATCACGGCCCTCGGCGCCGCCCTGCGCACACTCGACGAGCCGACGGTCAGGAATGACGTGGAGTATCAGGTGAGCGGGCGCCTGCGCGTCACGCGCGATGCCACGGACAGGAGGCTCATTCTGCTGTTGTTTCAGCTCCGCATCGCGACCGAGGTGGTCAAGCGGCGGCACATCCCGAAAAGGACCGTCTAGTGTACCTCGCCGCGGCGGTGACGATCGACCTGCGCACGCTCGCGTCTCTCTGGGACGACGCGACTAGCGACCGGGACACGCACCACCGCAGCATCATCGGGCGCGTCCAAGTCCGAAAACAATCGGCGTCGAGGACACAAGTCCTCGTACACGTGGACCTGCCCCCGGTGGCGATCGTGCACTCGACGGGCGAGGGCTGGCTCACACCGCCGCCGGGGACGTTCGACCTGAAGCCCAAGCCACCGGCTTGACTCGCACGGCACCGACTTGGTGCTATTATCTCCTGCATGGCGAAAATAACGCCCCAAGCAGATATCGTTTCCATCGCCGACCTAACGAGCGACGCGAACAACTGCCGCAAGCACAATCCGCGCAACGTCGGCGGTATCGTCACGAGCCTTCAGCGCGTCGGCGCGGCACGCTCGATCGTGATCGACGAAAACAATGTCGTGCTCGCCGGCAACGCGACGGTCGAGGCGGCGGCGCAAGCGGGAATCACCAAGCTGGCCGTCGTCGAGGCGGATGGCAACACCGTGGTTGCGGTCCGCCGGACCGGGCTAAGCGACAAGCAGAAGGCCGAGCTCGCAATCGCCGACAACCGCACGGCCGAGCTCGCGACCTGGGACGCCGAGCAGATCTTGGCGATGCTGGGAGTCTACGACATCGACCCGCTCGACGTCGGCTTCGTCCAGCTCGAGATCGATACGCTGGCGGATATCCAAGGCGGAACGCCGGACGCGGGCGTGGAGCCGGAGGCCGACTACCAAGAGACATTCTCGGTGATCGTCGCGTGCACCGGCGAGGCCCACCAGGCCGAGGTCTACGAACGCCTGACCGGGCTCGGCCTGACCTGCAAGGTGTTAGTCAACTAGCGTGGTGAAGATCGAGGTCAGGAACTCGTGTTCCGAGTTCAACTCCTACCGCGCGGCACGCGTAAAGAGCTTGTTTAACTGCGAGAGCGGCGCGAACTTCGAACGTGACGTGGAACTGCCGTCCGATACGGGCTGGGGCATCGGCGTTATCGTGGGGCCGTCGGGCAGCGGGAAGACGAGCATCGGCCGCCTCATCTGGCCCGACACGGGCATTCACGACGGCGACGCGGGCTGGCCGGACGACCAGCCGATCGTGGACGCTATCGCGCCGGGTGGGGGCTTCGACGCCGTTACCGGCGCGCTCGCGGCGGTGGGCCTAGGCGACGTGCCCGCTTGGCTGCGCCCCTATCGGGCGCTCTCGAACGGCGAGAAGTTCCGCGCCGGCCTCGCCCGCGTGATCGCCGACGCTAGCCCGCGTGTTGTAATTGACGAGTTTACCAGCGTTGTGGACCGCCAGATAGCAAAAATCGGTGCCGGTGCCTTCGCCAAGGCGTGGCGGCGAACGAGTGGCCAGGCGGTCCTGCTGTCGTGCCATTACGATATTCTCGATTGGGTCGAGCCGGATTGGGTCTACGACACGCGCACGAGCGAGCTAGTCCGGGGGGGCCTTTGGCGACGGCCAAAGCTTGACCTCGAGATTCTCAGAACGAACCGCTCCTACTGGCCACTGTTTGAGCCGCATCACTATCTGAAGCTCCCGCACATGGTGGCGGCGTCGTATTACGTCGGCTTCATCGCTAACGAGCCGGTAGCCCATCTCGCCGTCTCGCCGTTCCTACATAACGGGGGGATGCGCGCGTGCCGGATGGTGGTCATGCCGGAGTGGCAGGGCGCGGGCGTCGGCACACGCTTCCTGAACGAAGTCTGTCGGTTACAGTTTACCGCGGCGAACAAGTTCTGCGACCGAACTCGGGCGGTCTACTTCCACACGTCACACCCGGGCCTCTCCGCGGCGCTGCGGCGGGATAACCGATGGAAATTGATCAGCCGGGCGACGGGCGGCGGCCACAAAGGACGCTCGATCGCGAGCATCGCCAAAGCGAGCTTGGCCTCGGGCACTCCGAGAAGCGGCCGTCCGGGCTACGGCGGGCACCTTCGTGCTGTCCAAGGCTTCCGCATGAATAGGCCGGTCGAGCGCCCTGTGGCCTAAGGGACGTCCCCGCAACCGCTAGACCGCTAGAACCCTTGGGGGAGAAGGGCTTTAGCCAAAACGCACCCGCTAGACTGGAGATCGGCCTAGCGGTTGGAACACCGCGGAACCCCTTGGGAGAGAAGGGTCCTAGCGGTCTAGCGGTTGCGGGAGGGTACCTAGGGGCAAGGAGGCGTGGCCCGACGCGCGGCGGCGACGCAGCTGGCGGAGAGTGGGCGGAGACCGCGCGCAGGGCGGCGGTATCGCTCGCCGGAGGCGACGGCACAGAGGCCGGAAGCGACTCCAAGATGCTCCTCCTCGCCGATATGAAGGACATTTTCGGCGAGCGCGAAGCGGTGGCTTCGGCCGAGATCGTGGCCGCTCTGGTTGGGCTGCAAGATCGCTCCTGGGCGGAATGGGGTCGCTTGCAAAAAGTCCCTCACCCCAAACCTGCTGGCCCGCTTGCC
>SXGR01173691.1_pt1 | contig 12289 bp, 12 predicted proteins | sample 3174711 | NCBI WGS metagenome assembly SXGR01 (sample SAMN11356860, study PRJNA531348) | freshwater metagenome | isolation source: freshwater sample F1-60 | place: China: Fuxian Lake, Yuxi | collected 2017-12-25
AGCAGCTCAAGGCCTGGCTTTACTCCCATGTCAATGTCAGTTAAGGGGGGCGCGTTTCTAAATGGCTGAGGGCGTGGGTTTTATTTGCGTGGTGCCAGCGGGAATGGCGAAGATGTAGGGAGTCGTGTCGGTAATGTCAGTGGCTAAAATATAGAATGAAAGTGTTGCAAGGTTTTGTATGTTTGGATGCTGCTGCGTGAGCATGAAATTCTGGTTTTCGCTGAGTAGTTTTGACAGCGCTGTTGTGTCGTTAGATGGTGAAGTGCGATGAGTTGGTGGCGCATAAGTTCAGTGCGGGCTTACGAAGGTTTCTGTCAGAGAGTGGTGGCGCTTTGGTGAGGCGGGGCCTGCTATTCGTGGCGGTGCATATGGGGCCATATCAGTCTCTTGTGCCCTTAGAAAAAAGGTTTGGTTCGAGTATCGTCCGATTTCTTCTGGATGGCTTTTCACGAGATGTCAGGAGGTCTCTAGGCGGCGATTATTGGGATATGGATAGGGTCGAGACGACGTATGGCACCCTGGGCCAATTCTTGGATCGCGAAATGATCGGGGCTGTTATCATCGGGACGTCCGAAGATGTTCCTGGCGGTAACATCGAGGAGCTTGCGACTCGCGCAGCGATGGTTGCAAATCTTCCGGTGTTTGCTGTCGAGGATTTTCCCGGCAACTACCGGCATCGAGCTGGCCGCCGCTTGGATGGGTTATTTGTCGAAGACGATCTTTCACGTAACCTACCACAGGCCCGTATCTACGTTACAGGTAATCCTCGATATGACGCATTAAAGACTATGGATCGCGAGTATCTCCGAGTCAGCACTCGCGCGATGCTGAGCCTTGGATTAGAACGAGTTGTGCTTTGGGCAGGCCAACCGGACGGCAATAATTCCTATCTGGCTTTGGAGCGAATCCTGCCATATTTGTCGAAAGAGGGTGTGGTGCTTTTGTTTAAAGCGCATCCGCAGGATATGACCTATCGGCGGGGTCGCTATGAGCGGCTGCTGTCGGGCTTGGCTTTAGTCAGGGATGTGACATCGGAGAAAGATACCTGCGGGCTCTGTTGCGCGGCTGATCTGGTGGTTACGCAGTTTTCTTCGGTTGGGGTGGAGGCGGGACATCTGGGGACGCCGACGCTGTATGTCCTGTTCGATGACCTCGGTAAGGCATATGTGCGGCGAATGAAAGGCTATGATATCGTGCCATGGGCGGTGCGGAACTGCGCGTTTCTGTTGGATTCATCTGGTGATGCACGTGCTATAATTCAATCCGCTTTATTTGATGAAGCTGCTCGAGAGCGAGTTCGCAAGAATTTCCGACGGTATTATGAAGCCAGGCTGTCGGCGGGTGAGGCAGTGGCGGTGGTGATTCGGGCGGCTATGGAAAGAAGTGTAGCGTGATGGGGGATTGTAATGGCAGGTAATGGCAGCAATAAGTTGAAGATTTTGGGGCAGCCGAAATTGCTGGATGATGGCAGTGTGGCTTGGGAAGGATTTAATCGCGATGAGCAGTTACGCGCCGTAGAACATGATGAACCGTTCATGCGCCTCCGCCATCAGGAAGTTCGGTACGAAGTTACGGACCACTGTAATGCGATCTGCATTATGTGTCCGCGTGATAAGCATGAGGATGGGCGCGCTCATGGAATCATGGATTTGGAGAAGTATAAGCATAGCATTGATGAGGTTGTGGCGTTGGGGGCCACGAAAATAGTATTGACGGGTTTTGGTGAGCCGTTGATTGATCGGACGCTCGAGCAAAAGATCGCCTATGCCAAGGCCAATAATCTTAATACATACATTATTACAAACGGGTCGCTCATTACGCGGGCGAGGGCCAAGAGTTTAATTGAAGCCGGCTTGGATGAGATGCGGGTGAGTTTTTATGGCATGCGCCCGGAGACGTACAATGTTGTTATGGAACGTCTGGATTATCAGACGGCCACGAATAACCTCCTTGGTTTTTTAGAGGAGCGAGCTGCATGTGGTCTCAAAAAGCCGAAGTTGGAACTTTCGTATCTCGTGATGAAAGAAAACGAATCGGATGTGGATGCCTTTCGGGAGTACTGGGAGTCGAAGGCGGATGCAATCGAGGTTTGGAAGCCCCACAACTTCGGCGATGGACGTGACTTTCGCACACGCCATCAGGCATTAGAGGTCAAGGCTACGTGCGGTCGCCCTGCGAACGGGCCACTTCAGATTCAATGGAACGGCGAAGTCGTTCCCTGTTGCTACGATTACAATAATCAGATCATTCTAGGAAACGCGTTCGAGACGCCAGTGCTGGATATTCTCAATGGTGAGAAGTATCGGTTGCTTCGTTTGGCGCATCGCGATAAGCAGTTTAAGTTGTTCCCTTATTGTGATCAGTGCGATCAGTTGCTGCCGCATGCCGATGCGCTAGTCTATACTAATCGGCACAACCTTCCAGCCGAGATAGCGGTGAGGCTTTCCAATACGGATTTATATGATCTTGTTGGCGACAAGGAGATTAGCGCGGAGAGCGTTAATGCACGTTATCGGGATGGGCTTATGCCTGAGTCTTCTAACCAGCATGACTGATTGATGCAAGTTCAGTTACTGAATCTTATCTCAACGCCTGTGCCAGTGTTGAACTCGCTTGGGCTAGAATTGTCTGTAGGTCTCAGTTCTGAAGATCCTGCCAGGCAGTACCCCTCAGAGGCATATCTGGCTTATCTTACGGTGTACTCTCCGGAAGGGGAAATGCTGGAGCGGTGTCTACTTGGAGAGGTTCCTCCTCGGCGTCGGCGTCAGTTTGCGCTCTCGGCGATCACACGTAAACTCGTCCCTTCCGGGGATCATCTGGTGGTCGTTCACCGAGTCCCAGCTCGACTGGCTGCGCAAGTCCAGTCCATTGAAGATCCACTGGAAATGGACTCCCAGCCGAGCTATCCGATGTGGCGATCCCTCATTCAGTATGCCTATCCCGGGAAAGGCAATGGCAGCGTAATTTATGAAACCCCGCCGAGACTCAATGTTCGCAGGCCTGGCGCGCCGCCATCGACGACATTGACCTTCACCTCGAAGATTGTTTTTTCGTCACAGGTGAGCACGGTCGTAGTGCCGATTCATTATTCAATGGATCCAGGATATTCAGCAGCCTGCCGATATCATTATCTGCTCTTCGATCGTGACGGACGTGAAGTGTTAAGTCGGACGGTGATTTTGCCTGCCTTTAGTGTGAAAGTTCTAGACCTTCAGCGTGAATTGCCCGAGTCGCTGATTCGGGAGGTGGCCGATTCAACGGATGAGCTAACAGCCTTTACATTCGTTGCGTACAGCGAGGATGCGGCGTTGGCCCCGTTGATTTTGAACCTCGCGCCTACCCTTGGCGGCGTATCGGTTGAGCATACTCACCCGGCACAATCATTCCTGCTGCCCTGTGACGATAAGGACAAGGGTCGAATGAAGAGTGCCGCGATCTCCGCTTGGCGAACCTGGGGATCCCGGATCGATGTGGAGACCTGCCATGTGGGCTGATAATCTTGCTATGGCCATTGCGAGCTACCTCCCGCGTTCGGTGAAGTCCGTGACTCGACGGTGGTTGTTCGGTAAGAGCCATCCATCACACATTGGTCTCCGCGGGATCGGCGCTGTGCAGGATTTGTACTATTGGGTTGCCGATGGAGCCCTTGACACATTCTTGCCGGTGGAGAATTATTTCAGTGTGTTCTATCCATTGCTGGATACTTCCACAGTTGGAACCATCACGGTCTTTGATGACCAGGGGCTTGAGATCGGGCAGAAAAATTTTGAGTTGGCTCACTTGGGTAGTTGCACAATACGCATTTCGCATATCCTGCAAGAGTTAGGGGCTGAGCGAAAATCGGACGTCACGTTTGGGACGTTGATTTGCGATATTGCCGTGCCCGTGAGTGTGCGTCAGGCTCTCGGCGCTACTAAACCGTTTTACTTCTGGGATCGTTTTTACATTGGATATCTGAGCAAGGCTGGGCAGCCCACGTTTGTGCATGGCGTGGACAAGACTTTTATTAGTCAAACCGGTCGGCAGGGGTTTAATCGCTGGTATCCATCTGCACGCACTTATCAGTGGGCACCAGAGATTCCTATCAACATCATTGAATATGAGAGATTTACAGTCATCGTCATGAACCGTGTGTCTCGTTCAGCTCACTTCAGGCTCGTAGTGGAAGATACTTCGGAACAGTATCGCGAGTGGGATGCCGTCATTGGTCCGAACGGTGTGCATCGTTTTGAGCTCACCGCTGCTAATACTGCAGGGCTGGATCCTCATGAGCTTAGAATGCATCTTGAGGGGTTGACGACACAGTGGGGACGTCCGCTGGTCTTCAAGGAGTTCGCGGTTGGTGCGATTTCTGTCATGCATTGTTGAGTTGCTCGCTCTGGAGTTAATTTATTTATGTCAGCACTCGGCCGCTCTGATCTGTTCGCACTTGTGTTGGGAGACTCCCGAAGTCTGCCAAGAGTAACTGCCAACGTATGTTATCGCGAAACGTTTCCCTATCTCATGCGGGTCTTTTGGGAGCGCCGTTTGAAGTTTGACTCCGTAACCATATGGCCACTGGCAGATGGAAGTCTACTGGTCAGCCAGGTTCTGGAACGGTATAAGAAATTCAGGTTTTATTTCGGTGGAGAGCGACTTCCTGTTTGCCTGCTCATGGTTGGGCTTGTGGATTGTGCGCCACGACCGTTGTCGTGGGGAACGAGAGACAGGCTAAGCCGGTGGCCAGAACCTCTTAAGCAAGCCGTAATTCGTTGGTTGCATCGTCTCAGGCCGTTGTTGCTTTCGCGCGGATGGTTTTTCCGGTTTACAGAGCCGGATGAATTTCGCGAGACGTTGAAGGATTTGCTGGGAAAAATTGCACAAGGGTTTGAGCGTGGCTATGTCATGACCATCGCACCTGCTGGCGAAGGTAACTATGGTCGGTCTCCCGGGCTTCGAGAAAGCATCGTTGAATACAACAAGCTAATTGCTGAGGAGGTCGCGCGATTTGAGAATCTGTGTCTGCTTGACGTATGGAGTGATTTTGTTAGTGGAAGTGTGCCAGTTCAGACCTACTTAAATGAGGATGATGGATTGCATTTTTCCAAGGCGGGACATGAGCGCCTTTACGAATTGATTTCCAGAGAGGAGCAGAGTCGGTATGAGTGAACTTCATCAAGCGTGGGCGAGCAAAGAGCACGCCACTCATTTTGATGCCTTGAGCCGCGTGCCGAACTTCGTGCTGCGGCAGGCGTATGAGCGTTTCAATGAAATACAACTGTTGAATGAGTTATTGGCTCAGCGTTCTGGGCCGATTCGTTTGCTGGAGGTTGGATGTGCGACAGGTGAGTTCTATCGGTACCTCCGTAGTCGACATCCGCAGGTTTCATATGTCGGGTGTGATATTTCAAAGCCAGCGTTGGATCGAGCAATGCAAAAGTATCCTGGCGAAGAACGGTTTATTCAGACCGATGTTGACCTCCATGCTGTGTCCTCGGTCAAGCCGGACATCGTTTTTTGCCGGGATGTGGCCCACCACCAGCCGGATCCAGTGGCGTTCATTCGGAAACTCTATGCTATGACTGCCTCCGTGTTAGTCATGCGACTCCGTACGAGAGATCAGGGCGCGACAGTATATGACGTTGCGTCGTCATGTCAGCTAAATTACGGAGCCTGGGCCCCCTATATCATTGTGAATTCGACAGAGCTCTTGGATGCAGTACGCCAATTTGAACCTAGGCTGTCACGTGTGCATCTTGCCAAGCATCACATGGTACTTGGAGGGCAGCATGCTCGGCTCCTTCCCAAGGAATGCTATCTTCAGGAGACGGGAACGGCTGAGTCTGCATTGGTAATTGAAAAGTGCAGTGGGATTGAGTCGTGTGCTGTCCGCGAAGAAGCGAGTGCGGAAAATTTTCAGTTCCCAATGGTGGCTAGAGTAATCACATGGCTTGCCCGCTTTTAGATCTGAAGGCTCTTCCTAACTACCCCGCTCTTCTTGCCATACATGGGCAGTATTTTGAAGGTTTTAAGAGTGGCGCTAGGCTCAAACTTGATCATTTGTCATCGCACTGGAGGGTATATACAGAGCGTTCCCAAGTCACGATAGGCAACGATGGACATCTTATTGATGTTCGTGGAGAAGGATTTGGAGGCTATAGCGATGAGCGATTGTCGAAAAGAATGGCGGATTATGTCTGCTGATGCATCCATTTCCTGCAAATGAAGCACAAGCGGAAGATTGCCAGTTTAGTGAGATCCGTTCTTCCATTATTGCGTGGTATTCCGTTCGGACATCATTATGTGAGTTATGACCTATTTCGGCAGATCTGCGCTGTCGGACTGATCGCTTCATATTTAGATCGCTCCAGAAGAAAGCCGTTAAGTATTTTGATCATCGGGGATGGGTATGGCTTCCTGGCAGCGATGGCGAAAATGGTATTTCCTGAGGCGAGAATCGTTCTTGTGGATATTGGGCGAACATTATTTTTTCAAGCGCTCTACCTGCAAGTCATGTATCGGGAGTGCTTACATGTTCTCGTGGGAGGTGAGCCGCAGGAAGGGACTCACGTCTCAAGCGCGGATTTTTCATATTGTCCGGCCGATAGGTTGAGCGAGTTGCGTGAAAGTCGCTACGACCTTGCTATTAATATCTGCTCGATGCAGGAAATGAATAATGCTGAGATCGAAAGATACTTTCAATACATAAGGGCTCATGCTGAGCCAGGTGCCTTGTTTTACTGCTGCAATCGTGAGTCTAAAACTCTGCCAGATGGCGAAAAGATTGAATTCGAAAGCTATCCGTGGTTATCGACAGATCGGTATTTGGTAGATGGCTATCCACTCGAGTATCGTTTTTGGTTTAGTACGCGACCGCAAAAGAATGGTCCAGTTTTTAGAGGTTTGAAAATGCCGTTTGTTGATGGCCCTGATGGTCCTGTGCGGCATCGACTTGTGCAGCTGTCTGACGTCTCTGGTGTTTAAATGTTGCGTGGAAAGTTTGGCAGTTAGTCCATCAAATTAGTGGCGGGAGAGCTAAGTCAATGGGTATCCGTGACGAAATTGTCCGTGTGATGAAACTCGAAGGTCAGACTCTCGCGCGACTTTATGAGAGTGTCGGGGGGGGGATTACGAGCAAGCGGTTCAGCTGATTTTGGAGTGTGCGGGCAAGGTGATCTTGACCGGCATTGGGAAGTCTGGGCTGATTGCCCAAAAGATTGCTTCGACGATGGTGTCTACGGGAACACCTACGATCTTTGTCCATCCCGCTAAAGGAATGCATGGAAATATTGGGATCGTCCACAAGGCCGATATCGTGATCGCTATCAGCAAATCAGGGGAGAGTGATGAGTTGATCGGATTGTTGCCGAGTATTCGAAAGATCGGGGCTCGAATGATCGCGATTACAGCTAAGCAGGACTCCACGATTGCTAAAAATGCTGATATTGTTCTGGTTACTCCGATCGATAAAGAGGCGTGTTTTTTGAATATGGCGCCGACCTGCAGTACCACAGCCGCTCTTGTCGTCGGTGATGCGCTTGCGGTGGTTTTGATGAAGCTTCGGGATTTCAAGTCGGAAGATTTTGCCCTCTATCACCCTGGAGGTCAGCTTGGTAGGAGTCTACTCCTGACGGTCAGTGATATTATGCGGTCTGGAGAGGCTAACCCGATTATCCATGTGACAGCCGGTCTCCGGGAGATGTTGTGTCAAATCACGAGCAAGCGAGCTGGCGCCGTGTCGGTGGTAGACGAGGCGGAGAATCTCTTGGGATTGGTGACGGACTACGACATCCGGCGAGTATTGGAGGAGGGCGGGGACGTTCTCTCAATGACCATTGCCGAGGTCATGAACAAGAAACCGACTTTCGTCTATGCGGATGATAAAGCGATCCACGCGTTAGAGATCATGGAGGAGCGAGAGAAGCCGTTCTTGGTCCTGCCAGTCCTGAATCGTTTTGATAAGGTCGTGGGCATGATTCATCTCCATGATCTGGCTGCACGTGGGTTATGACGTCGGTCATTCTGTGCTGCGATTTTGATTCGCTTCAGCCCTGCGTGCCCCCCCTGCCAGAACCGGTGCATTATCTTATCCTGAGTGAGACTCACGACAGTTGGAAGATTCGCGATTGCTTCAGCCGTCGTGGTAAGTGCTCAGAATTGCCAAGGGCTACGCTCTTCCGTGAGCGATCGTCCGGGTTTCGATCCGCTTATGTGAGTGCTCTCGGCCACTTGAACGTCATATGCGGATCGCGCGAGTGGTGGACGATGCCCTTTACGACTAAAAATCCGATCTCTACGAGCTTGTGCCGCGATACGTTCGTGTTTCTTCTCGTTGTCGAGCTGGTCCGTAAGTTAGAGGGGGCATTGGTCATTGTAACCGAGAGGGAGTCCTTGGCATGCCAAATCGAAGCCTGGGGGCGAACGGAAGGCGTGGCGGTCACAAACGCAGTGACACCTGTTAAGACCCGCTTGGGGTGGATTGCCAGGATGGAGCCACTCGCTATTCTGTTGTTGATTGCTCGGGCATTATGGTTTCGAGTCAGGGTGGGATGTGTCCACGAGCAGTTGCCTAAGGGGGATGAAGGTGTGCTGTTGATGGTTACGTTGGTGCATCCCCATTCAATTTCGCCCCTTGGTAGTTTTCGGGATACTTATTTCGGTGGGATGAGCGAATGGCTGGCTTCACAAGGCCTGCCCGTGGTGGTCGCGGGGAGTGTCCAGGGACTATCGGTGTCTCTAGCGCACACATTTCAAGCCAGTGTTACGACCGAGACGCGCATCCCACTCGAAACGATGCTCACTCTGAGCGAGATACTTCACGTTGGGTGGAAAGCCATTCAGGCTTGGTGGCGAGTAAGGAGTTCTGCGGCGGTTCGACTTAGCATTGATGGACTGGTCCTTAATGAACTTGTTCGGTTAGCTATTCGTGAAGCCCATGCATCCGGTGACGTATTTCGGAGCCTCTACATGCATGATTGTATTAAGCGGCTTGGTGAGCGATGGAAGGTGAGCCGGCTTTTTTATCCGTATGAAAGTCGAGCTTGGGAAAAGATGGTGCTATTGGGAATTCGTTCGAGCTCGCCAGATACTCGAACGGTGGGTTATCAGCACGCCTCAATTACCGCGAGCCATACGAACTTTATGCTGGCGGACAAGGAACCGGAGGCGACGCCACTGCCGGATGTCGTCGTGACGATGGGATCGGTTACTAAAGATTGGTTGATCCGCGAAGGGGGCCATCCTGCGTCGCTGGTTACGGTCGGGTGCGCGCTCCGTCAGCCGAAAGCTAGTGAGGGCATGCTTCGCAATCGGCACGAGCAGCGTGTGGTGCGGGTGCTTGTGGCATTGGCGACGGGTTTGACCGAATACGTTAGCATGCTCACATTTCTGAATGAGGCTGTTAACCTAGAAGAAGGCCGCGAAATCAGAATTAGGCCCCATCCCACTCTTTCTCTGGACAAGGCTGTCCGGCTCTTGCCAGAAGGGCGGACGCAGTTTTCTTATTCGATATCCACTGGGCAGGTGGCCGAAGATCTAGCTTGGGCGGATGTCGTACTGTATGCCTCCTCCACGATCGGGTTGGAGGCCGTGGGGAAGGGAGTTCCGGCGGTGTATATTGACCTCGGAGACATTCTGGATACGGACCCGATGGATGGGTGGACGGAGTTCAAGTGGGTCGCGCGTGAGCCGAAGGACATTGGGACGGTGCTCTCCGAGATCGGGACGCTTTCTGATGCCCAATATTCGTTCCATCAACAGAAAGGGCAGGCCTATGCAGATGCGTACCTGTTCCCCGTGAATGCGCAGACCCTTCGCGTCTTTTGCGAGGCATAGAGGATACATGAGCTTCTTAGGCGGTAGCAGGCAGACTGATGATGTGAGCTCAGCAGGCATCTGCGGGACAAAGATGCCCATCTTGAACACTATGAAGCTTCCTAGTTTGGACAGCATTATCCGCGGCTTGTTTTGCGTGTACTGTTTTTCATTGCCGTTCAAGGCTCTTTTGTTTGTGGAGCGTATGGGTTTTATCATCTTAGTTTGCTTGGTGGCTCTGTGGTGCCTGCTGAGAAAACGCTGCCTGGCCATTCCTCTCCAAATTGCCTTGCCTGTCGTTGTGTTTATTGGCTGGATTAGCATGACAATTCCGTGGGCGGTATTCCCTTGGTATAGCTTGGGGGAACTTGGAAAAGTTGTTCACGACATTTTCGTCTTGAGTGTTGTGATCATATTTTTCCGAGAATCGAGTGATTTGAAATGGTTGCTACAAGTCATGGTGGGTTCTCTTGTAGCCATGAGCATCTTGGGGATTGGTGAATTTATTCTTTCGCCGCTTGGAAGCGGTTCGGCTTGGAGCTCAAGCTTCAGAGCCGGCTCTGCGGTGGGTGGAAATATGTGGCTGAGTTCATATCTTCTAATCCTCATTCCCATCGCGGGCTGTCTGGCTTTTTACACGCAACAACTTATGGCGCGTATTTTTTATGGCTCCGCTGCTGTTTTGGGCCTGGTCTGTATGGTTCTGTCGTTTTCGAGTGCGGGAATCCTTGCGGTGCTAGTTGAAGGTGTCATGGCGGGGTTGGTGTCGCGGCAGCGGAGAGTTAGCGTGGCGATGGGTGTTTTAAGTGTGTGCCTTCTTGGGGGGACGTTCGCATATAAGTATTCACTCGATCAGCAAATCAAGAACGAGGACGCATCTATAGATTCTCGTCTCCGTAGGGAGTATCAGTCGCGCGGAGGGACAGTTCAGGAATACAATCTGCGCGCCCGTCTGAACATCTTGACGTTCGGGTTGCGTAAGCTAGGGGAGCATCCGCTGGTCGGTGCTGGTTTTGGGAAGAATACGTTCGATTGGGTGTATGGTGAGGAAGCGAGACAGCTTCATGATGAGGTGTCGCATCCGATGCCAGGGGGAACGCACAATGTTTTTCTTGATCTTGCACTTGGGATTGGCTTGCCAGGCTTGGTCATTTTCATTTGGCTGCTCACTGCAATCACCCGTATGGCTGTCAGCACTTACCGGGTGGCAACGTGTCCTCTGTCTCAGGCTGTTGCACTGGCCGTTTCGACCATTGTCGTTGGAACGGCAGTTCGGGACTTTTTTGATCACATGTTTGCAGGGAATATCGCCATCCTCTTTTGGGTTGCCGTAGCTACCTGTTGTGTTGTGGCGTTGCGGCTTCAGGATCAAGGGCAACGAGAAGAAGCTGGTTTGCAGTAACGCTTTAACGTTTCCTTAAGGGAGGCTTTGGGGATGCTTGAAGGCCAGGCCATCATCTGTTTGTCAGGCTGTGACTGGGACTTTAGCTGGCAACCAACTCAGGAGGTCATGCAACGGCTGGCTAATGCCGGCGGCCAGGTGCTATTTGTTGAGCCAACGGGGACGCGGACCATTCGACTCAGGGATTGGCGTCGAGTGGTTCAACGGCTTGGGAAAAATTCTGGCGTCCTAGGCCCCTCGCGCAATCGACCTGAAAACCTTACCGTATATGCTCCGCTCATTGTGCCGTTTCCTCATTCTCGGATGGCTCTTTTTATCAATCGGTGCATTTTACTGTGGAAGATTAGGCGTTGGTTGAAGGCAACCGGTTGTCGGGAGTGCATCCTCTGGATCTTTTTCCCGTCTCCGTTAAACCTGGATATTTCACGTCACTTGAGCCCTGCTGCCTCGGTTTACCAATATATGTCCTCAGCGGAAGCCGCCTGTCCCCATCCAGACATCGAAGCTGCAAACCTCGCATTGTTGAACGAGTGTGACATCGTGTTTGCCAACAGTCTCCGGCTACGGGACCATGCTAAAACGTATTGTAGCCGGGTGTATCTGACGCGGGCCGGCGTCAATATGGAAACCTTCGATGTATCTCTTGATCCTGGATCAAGGCAATCCCATGCGCTCGATGGTCTCAGGAGTCCGATCGTTGGATACATCGGGACAATTCATCGATGGATTGATCTGTCACTGCTCAGGCGAGTCGCGGAAGCGCTTCCGGAGTATATCTTTGTGATGGTTGGGCCTGTGGCGGTCGATATCTCGGATTTGCTAGCTGTGCCAAATATTCGATGGGTCGGTCAACAAGCGCACCATGATCTCCCCTCGTTCATTCGACGGTTTGATGTCTGTATTATTCCCTATGTCGTTGATCGGTACACAGAGTCATCCTTCCCGGCCCAGCTAAATGAATATCTGGCTATGGGGAAGCCGGTCGTGGCTGTTGCCATTCCGGAGATTCGGGATTTCAATGCGGAGTACGCCGATGCGGTCTTTCTCGCGGACGATGCAGTTTCCTTTGTTAGTGCCATTCGGAGGGCTCTTCAT
>SXGR01174487.1_pt1 | contig 12286 bp, 13 predicted proteins | sample 3174711 | NCBI WGS metagenome assembly SXGR01 (sample SAMN11356860, study PRJNA531348) | freshwater metagenome | isolation source: freshwater sample F1-60 | place: China: Fuxian Lake, Yuxi | collected 2017-12-25
CAACTGGCAAGGCCGGGAAATCACTTTTTGTTCTCGCTTTATCAACTGCATCTTTCACTTTTTGCAAGGCTTCATCTACAGGCATTTTGAAATCAAACTTTACACGAACAGTCGTATAGCCATGTACTGAAGTTGAATTAATTTCATCGATTAATTTTATTCCACCAATTTCTTTTTCTATCGATTGTGATATTTTTTTTGCCATGTATTCTGGCGAGGAGCCTGGTTTTGCAATACCAACATATATCTCAGGTATTTTTAATTCAGGGAAGTTTTCTTTTGGCATGGAATTGTATGCAAACAACCCAGCAACAAGTATAATGAATGAAATAAGATAGACGGTTTTTCTATTGTTTACAGAAATTGTTGTTAGTCCAAAACTTTTTGATGTATCATCCATTATGTTGCTATTGTTTTATTCTAACTTGGTCTTTTTCTGTAATTCCTCTACCTCCATCAACAATGACTCTAGTACCATTTTTTATTATTGCGTTATTTTTTATTAAAGCAAAGCCATCTTGATTTTTTATTAGTTCAACAACAACTTTTTTGACCTTAAATACACCTTCGGATGAAGGAATTACAACCCAAACATAATCTGTATTATCTTGAGATTTTAAAATACTTTTATTTGGAATCACTAAACCCTTTTCGACAGAGAAATCAGTAATTTTCACTTCTGCTAACATATTTGGTAATAGATCTTTATTATCCGCTTTGTTCGCAACAATACGAAAGGTTCTATTTACAGGTTCAATGTAACTACCAACATTGTTTACATTTAAATTTAAAATAGAGTCATTAAAATTTGGGAAAGTAACTTCAATGGGCGTTCCGATTTTAATACTGCTTATGTGTTTCTCTGAAATTGAAGCAGTGATATCAACATTGGAAATATTTACCAACCGCAATAAAGGGGTTTGAGGGCTTGCTAACTGACCTTGTTTAGCAAAAACTACATCAATAATTCCTGAAAAAGGAGCTTTTATTGATAATTTACTTCGCTGAACATTTAATGAATTTAATCTTGCACGTTGAGAATTTACTCCATTGCGAGCTGTTTCGTAATCAAACTCAGATCCCACGCCCTTGGCTCTCAACTCCCCTTGTTTTACTAGCATATATTGTGAATACTCCAATTGTGTCTTTATTTCTTTAATATTAGAATTAATGATATCCTGATCTAGAATTATAAGGGTTTGGCCCGCTGTGACTTTGTCGCCAGGTTGTACTTTAATCTTTGTTATCAGACCTCCAATCTCTGCAGACAATAAAACATCTTGATTTGATTCAATATTTCCTTGGGCAGTTATAACGTGACTAAATGGTTTAATTTCAGCTTCAGCTATTTCAACAAGAGGAAAATATAATTTCTTGTCAGAATTTTTATTATCATCTGAATTGCATGATACTATAGTTGCAATCATTATTAAATTGCAACTCAATTTACTTAGTAAACTCATATTCATATTATTTAGTTATTAAAATCTGATTGTATAGTTTATCCAAAGATAATTTTGCCTGAATTAGCTCCAGCATAGTTCCAATATATTGGGCCTGAGAAATCATCAGTTGATTGTATTTTTGAGTAACCTCAAAATTAGATTCCTTTCCTATTTTTTGTTTTATGATTGAATTAGAATATATTTTTCCAGCAAGAGTTAAGTTTTCTTTTTGTAAATCTAATTTTTGACTAGCACCGATATAATTATTCATTGTTTGTGTTTCTTGCATTTTGAGCGCTTGCTCAGTAATTTTTAAGGTGTTCTCATCCTGCATTAATTTTATCTTCGACTGTGAAATGATGGCTTTTCCCGATCCGCTGGAATAAATTGGCATACTGAATTGAATGCCCCAAGATGTTTGAGAATACCAAGGTTGATTAGCAAAGAAATTAATTTCGTTTCTGTAAGCGACATATGAGTGTTGGAATTGTGCCTTTAAAACAGGTAAAAAAGCCATTTTTTTATTGCGCAGGTCCATTTTATCGAGTAAAATTTGTTTGTTTAGAATCTGTAAAGTAAAGTTATTGGAAAGTAATCCTGTTAAGCTCAAATTCGACTTTTCTAGCAATTGCAGGGGAGTTTCATTTATCTCTAATTCACTCTCAAATGGTAAAAACATTGCCATTTTTAGTAGAGATAAAGCATTTTCATACTGAAGTTTTGAAGATGTCTGTGCATTTCTTGCACTTAGAAATGCGAAATTCATTTGGTCAACCTCCTCTTGGGTAATAAGTCCGATTTCTAAAATACTTTTTTGTTTATCAAGTAACTGAGAAGTTATAAATAGCAAAGAATCTACAAAAATCATATTTTCTTTTGCTACGGAAGCAAGATGATAAGCAGAGCTTACATTAAAAACAACTTCTTCTTTTGTTTGGAGATCGAGTGTTTTTTGCATTTCAATTAGTACTTTTGCCGCCTCTAAAGCAACAAAGTAAGATCCATTAAATAAAAGTTGATTAACTTGAACGTTTCCTAAAAGACTATAATCTGTTCCTGCTTTAAATGCAATAGTTTGATCATCTGAGGCATTTGGATTAATGAATTTTGCTGAAACAACCTGAACTGGAAGGTTGACAAAGTTGTTAAAACCACTGTTTGCAGAAACTTGAGGTAATCCAATCGCCAAATATTCTTTTTTTTGTTCTTGAGCCTTTTCAATAGCCAAGGCACTATTTTTTATGCTTAAATGATTGTTCAAGGCAAAATCTTGCGCTTCTAATAAGGAATAAGAAGTATTTTTTTGACTAAAAATGGATGTTGATACGAGCAACAAAAAAAACAATATTTTAATCATCTATTTTTACTTTTTATTAAATATTCAATGCCTTTACTACTAGCCATTCCGTGTATATGAAAACGAGTTGATTCTAAATAAACAGAATCATAATTAAATTCTGGCCAGGGAAAAATTTCACCCGACATTATAACGTCTCCATAAGAAATAAATAATCGAGCAATTATATCTCCGTTCATATCCTTTCGGTATAAACCCTCCTTTATGCCCCTTTCAATATTTTTTAAAATCATCTTATAAACAAAAGTCATTTTATGATCGCATACTTTTTGCCAGGCAGATTGATAATGCTTTCTTAAATCATAAAACACAGTAGGGTTTACAGCTGCTACATTTTCGCAAACTGACTTACTAATTAAAAACAAAGCATCAATTGCATTTTCCGTATTTTCAATACTATTTAGACAAATTGCTCGATCATTTTCTAACTTTAAGTCGATAATTGAATTAACAAGAGAATCCTTGTCCGTAAAATGTTTGTAAAGCGTTTTCTTTGAAATACCTAATTCAGAACTTAAATCGTTCATGGTGACACTTCGCAAACCAAGCCTCAAAAAAACTGCCGCAGAGCGATCTAGAATATCCTTATTTTTTTCAATCACGACGCAAAAATACGTACAATATATTAAATGGAAACTATTTTATATTAAAAAGTTTCTAAAGTATACAAAGTGAGCATTTTAGGTTTAGAATAAAATTTCTATTTAACTTTGAATAATGCCAAAGCTATTAGGAATTGATTTTGGATTGAAACGAACTGGAATTGCCATAACTGACGATTTAGGAATTATTGCAGTTCCTCACTCTTTTGTTTCATCGGACCAACTTATGGCTTACCTTATTGAAACAATTCCAAAATTAAAAATTGAAGGTCTCGTTTTAGGATTTCCTTTACGTCAAGATGGCACGGATTCACACATAACTGAAAATGTGAGATTACTAAAAATTGAATTAGAAAAACAATTTCCTTTAATACCAATCTATTTTCAAGATGAAAGCTATACATCTTCCAAAGCGATGGAAGCGATACATCAAATTGGAAAAAAGAAACAAAAGAAAGATAAAGGCTTAGTAGATAAAATTAGCGCAGCGATCATTCTTCAAGAATATTTAAAAAAACAATAATTACGATATTCCATTCATCCTTACCTCATTGAAATTAAACAAATTCTTATTTTTGTAAAAAAAACAAATGATATTACCGATCGTTGCATATGGAGATCCTGTTCTGAAAAAAGAAGCTGAAGAACTTTCTTCTGACGACCCTAGTTTAAAAACTTTGATTGTAGATATGTTCGAGACTATGTACAATGCAAAAGGAGTTGGATTAGCTGCTCCACAAATTGGAAAAAGTTTACGGCTCTTTGTTGTCGATGGTGCTCCATTTGCAGATTCAGACGACGAAGAACCAGATCCAAAAGCAGCAGGAATTGAACATTTTAAAAAAGTATTTATCAATCCAATAATTGAACAAGAAAGTGGCGAGAAATGGACTTTTCAAGAAGGCTGTTTATCAATTCCTAAAATCAGAGAAAATGTTTCTCGCTATGAAAAAATTCAAATTAGTTATTACGATGAAAATTGGAAGCTACACGAAGAATCATTTGACGGATATGCTGCGCGTATTATTCAACATGAATATGATCACATCGAAGGCATCTTATTTACTGATCATCTAGCTTCCTTAAAGCGAAAATTACTAGCTAAAAAATTAGCAAATATTTCAAGTGGAAATATTGAAACTGATTATAAAATGTCCTTTCCAACAAATAAAAAAACTAAAAAATCATGAAAAAAAATGCGTTTTACACAATCTTGGCTTGTTTGCTGTTTTTAGCTTGTCAAAATAATTCACAGGAAGAAAAGAAAGTTATTAAAAGTCGAGAGGCTTTAAAAAAAAATATCACTGAATTTGAGGACTCAGTGGCTCAAGTGCAAACAGATAGCAAATCCCCAAACGCAATGTCGAACATCTCTAATATTGAGTTAATTAATCTACTTACAGCTTATTACCGTGCTTTTCCAAAAGATGAATACGCAGCAGATTGTTTGTTTAAAATCCACATGATATTTTCTCAGTTAGAAGCCCAAGAAAAAGCAATAGCATATGGCGATACTCTGTTGCAAAGTTTCCCAAATTATAAAAACAAAGCTATGTTGTTAGAGAGCATGGGCAGCACCTATGATGTTTTGATTCAACCCCGAGACACAAGCAAGATTCGTTATTATTATTCCCTACTCTTAAAAGAAAAAAAGTTAACAAAAGAGAAGCGCGAAGGCATCGTAAATCGCTTAAAGCACATCGAATTAGATTTCTATTCTTATGTCAATCTAAATTCCAAAGAAGTATCACGCTAAGATTGTATCAAAAAATGCAGGATATGATTTATTAATAGATTCCGCATTAATTATTTTAATTGGTCCATTTGAAATAGTTACCGCTATAGTCGCTGCCATCACGATTCTGTGATCATTGTAAGAATCAATTTCTGCGGGCCTTACTTTTTCTTTCCCGTGAATAAAAATGGTGTCCTGTACTACTTGACATTCTACTCCAAAGCGCAACAACATCTCTTGAACTGATGTCAAACGATTGGATTCTTTATTGAATAATCGGTGAATCCCTGAAATTTGAGAACAGCCATTTGAAGCGCAAGCTAGAACAATAAGAACGGGAAAGAGATCTGGACAATTAAGTATATCAAATTTAAAAGGGTTTGTCTTTTCAGCTTTTTGAACAATAAGAGTTGAGCCATCAAATTTATATTTACCACCTGTGAGTTTTATTACCTCTAAAATTATTTTGTCTGCTTGCAGCGAATTTGGATTTAATCCTGATAATTTTAGTTGTCCCGAAATTTGAGCTCCAACAATGTGAGCTGCCGCCGAACTCCAATCACCCTCAACTGCATAAGAAATTCCCAAATAAGATTGATTTCCAGGAAAATAAAACGCATCATTTTTTTGCATTACCTGAATGCCAAATCTTTCCATAATATCTAAGGTCATTTCAATGTATGGTTTGCTCACTGGAGAGATTAATTTCAATACTGTAGCTTCTTTTAATAGTGGAAAAGTCATTAGCATTGCGCTTACTTCTTGAGAACTATCGGAAGCATCAAATTCAATAATTTTAGAATTTATTTCACCACAAATACGCAATGGAAGCTGAAAATTTTTGTGCGAAACATGAAAACCAATTTGCTCTAACAAACCAATAAGTTTTTTTTGTGAACGATTTAGTAAAGTTCCTTCTCCAATTATACTAAAATCACGACTATAAAGAGTTCCAGCAAAAGCCAACAAATGAAGTGCTAAACCAGATTCACCAACATTTAAAACAAGTTTATCTATTCCTTTAATTTTAGCTGGTTTAATTCGGTATTCTGTCGGGGCAAGCTCTTGAACATCAGCACCAAGATCTCTTATACAACGAAGCATTGCATGAACATCCTTTGAATCATCAATATGTGTTAAGTGAGACTCACCAACTGAGATAGCACTGAGCAACAAAGCTCTTTGTGCATAACTTTTAGAAGCATTTACTTTGAAAGAATGATTGTATTTAAATGGTTTTACAATTTTATCCATTCCTTAAAATTCAAAAAATAAAAAATGCCGGCTTATTATTTAGCAATACTTACCGATCTTTTTTCGCGAATAACGGTTACTTTAACTTGGCCCGGATACGTCATTTCTGTTTGAATGCGTTGCGATATTGTAAATGAAAGTTCTTCTGAGCGTTGGTCTGTTACCTTCTCTGCTTCAACAAGTACTCTTAATTCACGTCCAGCCTGTATTGCATAAGCGCTTGTTACACCATCGTAAGACAATGCAAGACTTTCTAAATCTTTGATTCGCTTGATATATGCTTCAACGACTTCTCTCCTTGCTCCTGGCCGTGCGCCAGAAATGGCATCACAAACCTGAACAATTGGAGAAATGAGGGTTGTCATCTCGATTTCATCGTGGTGTGCACCAATTGCATTGAGCACCTCACCTTTCTCGCCAAATTTTTCAGCAACTTTCATTCCAAGAATAGCGTGAGGTAATTCAGGTTCTTCATCTGGAACTTTTCCGATATCGTGGAGCAAGCCAGCTCTTTTTGCCAACTTAACGTTCAATCCGAGTTCTGCAGCCATAATCGCACATAAATTAGCTACTTCACGGGAGTGTTGCAATAAATTCTGACCATATGAAGAACGGTACTTCATTCTACCAATCATGCGCATCAACTCAGGATGTAAACCATGAATCTCTAGATCGATGCATGTCCTTCTTCCAGTTTCAGCAATTTCTTCATCCAATTGTTTGCGGGTTTTAGCAACAATTTCCTCAATTCTTGCAGGGTGAATTCGTCCGTCTGAAACCAATTGATGTAGAGCCAAACGTGCAATTTCCCTTCTCACCGGATCAAAACACGAAAGAATAATTGCTTCAGGTGTGTCGTCAACGATTATTTCTACACCGGTTGCGGCTTCTATTGCACGAATATTTCTTCCCTCACGACCAATGATTCGTCCTTTCACCTCATCTGATTCTATATTAAATACAGTTACAGAATTCTCTATTGCTTGTTCAGTAGCCACTCGTTGTATAGATTGAATAACAATTTTACGTGCTTCTCTATTCGCATTTAATTTTGCTTCCTCGGTAATTTCTTTTATTGTTGCCATAGCGCCAGTACGAGCCTCGTCTTTTAATGCATCCATCAGCATAACTTTAGCATCTTCAGCAGACATATTGCTAATCTTTGAAAGTTCTTGAATTCGTTTTTGCTGTGTTTTATCAGCATCTTGCATGCGAAGTTCTAAGAGCTCAAATTTAGAATCGTAAGTGGATTTTAATTTTTCGATTTCTTGTTGTTTCAGTTCAAATTCCTCTAATTTTTGATCTAAGTTTTTTTCTTTTGAACGCGTACGATCTTCGTTTGACTGCAATTTTCGCTCACGGTCTTTCATGATTGTTTCATGTTCATCTCTCTGCTTTAGAAAAGTTTCTTTTGATTGAAGAGCGCGTTCTTTGCGAATATTTTCTGCTTCCGCTTCCGCCTCTTTTATGATTCTAGTTGACTGGGTTTTGAGTGCTGTTTTCTGTATAAAAAACGTAGCTGCACCTCCACTAATCAAACCTAGCAATATAAATACGATTTCCATACTACTTGTTTTAAAAATGAATAAAGTAGTTATTGAATCTCGAAAAAAAAGTAAATCTAATTGAGTTCCTCGATGTCGCTAGCTAATTTTTCCAGCGCTTGTTCAATCTCGGTATAATCTGCAGGAAGAGTGACCGTTTCGGGTTTGGCAACACTTGTATTTTTTGCAAGTAATTGCAATGCTGACATGGCCAATAAATCATGAGGATCTTTTACAGCATAACTAGTGCGCAACAACTCAAAAGCCTTATTTATATCATCCGCAGCTTTCAATACCTTTGCTTGTTCCGCTTCCGAAACATTTACAGGATATGTTCTACCCGCTATGACAACTTTCAATGAAACTACACCCATTTTTTATTTCTTTAGCTGTTCTATACAGAATTCAATATCTTTTACTAATTCGTCAATTTCCTGGTCATTTTTTCCAATTTTAAGATCAGGATGTTCAATAACTTTATTTTCAGCCAAATGCAATGCTGTTTGAAGTGATTCTAAATTAGTTGTAAGTAAAACACATTCTTTGTTTTTCTCCTCAAGCAACTTATTAATACGTTCAATTTCTGAATTCAAAAACTTGTTTTTGTCACGTTCATCGAGCAAAATTTGTTGTAAAGCTTTGCTCTTATTTAGAATTTGATCAATACTTTTTTGAATCGACTCAGTCATTTAATTCAACTTTCTGCAAAGTTAACAATGTAATAAATAAAACAATGTTTTTATGTTATTAATTTTTAAAAGGTTTAATTTTGACCATGGTAAAAATTTGTATTTTTCTTCTATTCATTTACTCTAGTGCATTTTCACAAAATGTTGCATACGATTCCTCTTACCATTCACCACTTGGTATTCCATTAAAATTATCAGGGAATTTTGGTGACCTTCGACCAAATCACTTTCATATGGGAGTCGATTTTGGCACGAATGGTGTGGAAAAAATTCCTATTTATTCAATCTCTGACGGATTTGTCTCAAGAATAAGAATATCACCTCGAGGCTATGGGCTAGTTCTATACATCGATCATCCAAATGGGATAACTAGTGTATATGCGCATTGCTCTGAGTTTGCAACAGAAATTTTGAATGTATTCTTACCAATGCAAGCAAAATTAAAACAGAATGATATAGATTTAACACTAAAATCAACAGATATTCCTGTTAAAAAAGGGCAAAAAATTGCTTTGTCTGGTAATTCGGGCTCATCAACTGGACCGCATTTACATTTTGAATTACGGGACACAAAAACAGAGGATGCATTAAATCCATTTTTAAATGGATTTTCCTTGACTGAAAATTTTAAACCATTAATTAATTTAGTGAAAATATATGCTATTGACGAAAATGGATACCCAATATCAGGAAAATTCTTAAAAATCCAAGTATTAAATGGGCCAAAAGGTTATTATATTCCAAACAATACAATTATTCTTCCAAAAAACTTTGTTGCCAAAAAAGATTTAATTTCGATCTCAAGTAACTCAATTGACCAAATTAACTCAAGTGGAAAAAAAATTTCTGCACTGGAAGGTCTATGTCTGGTGAATAATGATACAATTTTTCATACTGTTATGGATAGAATTTCATTTGATCATTCTCGATATATAAATAGCCATAAAGATTTCAAAGAAGAACGAATATCAAAAATTAAATTTCAAAAGCTATTTAAAACAAAATTTAATCCTTTGTTTATTTATAAAAAAAATAAAACTGGATTGATTTCTATAAAAGGCAATGATACAATACCTGTAGAGATTCAAATAAATGATTTGAATGGCAATAAATCAAAGTTAAAATTTTCAATAATAAATCCCAATGATATTTTGGAAAGTAGTAGGGATCAATACGATACAAAAAACTACTTTTTACCAGATTCAGCTTACACTTTAATGTCTGAAAAAGGGCGAATTGAAATTAGTGAATACACTTTTTATGAGCCATTAATTAAAACTTTTAAATGGGATCCAATCTCCATCGGAAGCAGTGATGTGCCAATACAAAAACCGATTAAAATTTATTTGAATTCGAACAAAAAATATCCGATTGAAAAGCAATTTATAAAAGTTAATTCTGAAGCTTTAAAAACTATAAAAAAAGAAGGCGTTTTAATCGCTGAATCAATCAATTTAGGAAGCGTAGTTATTCAAATTGATACGATAAAACCAACTATATCAAGTAATAATTTTAATGATCCTAGTTCTATAAAAAGTAATAAAATTTTAAACTGGAAAGTTTCAGATAGTCAAACATCTATTGCAAATTACAATCTATTTATTGATGATCAATGGACTCCAATACAATATGATTTAAAAAATAAGTTGCTGGTTTTTAAAAAGGACAAACAACTTTCAGGTGAACACTCTTTTAAAATAATAATTAGTGACGACTGTGGAAATGAAAAAATTTGGGAAAAAAAAATGGCTTTTTAATGCGCAACTAGTTGAAATTCTTTAATGTATTTTGGTGTAAAATTCGATATATCAACAAAATCTTTAGCTAAATATTTTGAATGTGCTAAGGGAACTTGTCCTCTTGCAGAGCAGTAAATACCATCTTTGATGAGAATAGTTCTATTCTTCCATAAATCTTTAAGTTTCTCCACCCCATCGCCAAAACAAACTAAAGGTTCAAATTCGGCATAAGAATTTTCTTCAACAATATCTGCACTCATGCATTTTAAAACTTTCCCATCTTGATTTTGTATTAAACTGTATACCTCCATTCGTCTTGCATCAATCATAGCAATTAAATTTTTAGATTGAAAGAGATTCAAGCCAATTTGAATTAGAGAATCTAAAGTTGGAACATCAATGAGTGGAATTTGTAAACCAAAGCAAATGCCTTTTGCAGTTGAAAGTCCGATTCTCAATCCAGTAAATGATCCTGGACCCGAAGAAATTGAGACAGCGGATAGATCTTTAAAATTTATATTTGCTAATTCTAAAACTTCTATAATAAACAAGGTTAAACTTTCAGCATGAATGAATTTGTCACATGAAGATTCCTTACAAGCTACTTCACTTCCATTAACTGAAACGGCTACTGAACAAACTTTAGTTGCTGTCTCAATGTGTAAAATAATATGCCTCATTTTAAAATCTCAAATTTAAAGCCAACTCCGTGAATGTTAGAAATCACTATTTTTGGATCTTCCCTTAAATATTTCCTTAATTTGGTAATGAATACATCTAAACTTCTTCCAACAAAATAATCATTTTGACCCCATATTGAGTTTAAAATCACTTCCCTCTGAATTACTTGATTTTTGTATTTGTAAAGTATTTTTAAAATTTGGGCTTCTTTCTTTGTGAGTGACTTTATTACATTTCCGGTTTGCAAAGAATGACTTTCAGAATCAAAAATAAAAATACCAATCTCTATTATGGGGGTTTCATTAGGAGCTATTTGGATATTCACACGTTTTAATAATGCTCTGATTCTTAGTTGTAGTTCTTCTATTGAAAAAGGCTTGCTCAAATAATCATCACCACCAACATTAAAACCTTCGACTTTATCTTCAGTCTTTCCCTTTGCCGATAGAAATAAAATGGGAATTTCTGTATTTATTTTTCTGATATCCTGAGTTAAAGTAAAACCATCTTTTTTGGGTAGCATTACATCAAAAATACAAAGATGAAATTTTTCCTGACTGAAACGACGCATTGCTTCAAAACCATCAGAGCAAAGCGTGACTGAATAGCCGTCAGATTTTAATTGATCTGAAATAATTAATCCGAGATTTAAATCATCTTCAACTAATAAAATTTTAACTTTCATAAAATACAGCTATTATTGGATATAAAGATAATACTTGTTTATAATATTTCTAAATCATTTGACAACACAGTTTAAATTTCAAGAAGTAAACAAAATGATAAATTCACAGACGCTAAAAATTAAACTATATTGCTTGATCTTTCTTTGTAATTTTGATAAACTATTAATTATATGAATATTCCTGTTTCAATTTATACTGAAATGACGCCAAATCCCTCAACAATGAAGTTTGTGGCGAATAAATACTTATTAATCTCTGGTGATTCTGCTGAGTTTACCACAAAAAAAGAAGCCAAAGGATTTTCTCCGCTTGCAGAGGCACTTTTTGATTTCCCTTTTGTCAAAAATGTATTCATTGCTGCAAATTTTATTACCATTACCAAAACTGATAATGTTCCTTGGGATTTCATCAATATGGAATTGAGAGAATTTATAAAGGAATGGATTGCAAATTCAAAAGATATTTTAATTCAGATGCCTTCATCTAAAGTTATTGAAGCCGTAGATCAAGAAAATAATAAAATAGAATTTAACCCAAGTGAATTCGATGATCCA
>SXGR01534700.1_pt1 | contig 12281 bp, 15 predicted proteins | sample 3174711 | NCBI WGS metagenome assembly SXGR01 (sample SAMN11356860, study PRJNA531348) | freshwater metagenome | isolation source: freshwater sample F1-60 | place: China: Fuxian Lake, Yuxi | collected 2017-12-25
AGGTGCTAGTTCCCTTTGCGGGGAATGGGGGTTCAAGTCCCCCCTCGGACACTCACAATCGGCACCATTTTCGGCCTTCCGCGTGGCTTACCAAGGCCGACTTCCTCCAAGAGCACGTTCAGGCGCGGCGCTCCGGCGACCTCTACTTCCAGATGGTCGGGGAACAGCACGACCTAGTTCAGCATTTCCTCGACTAGGACGCGCCTCTCTGCGGCTGTAGCTGCCTCCCAGAGCCGGTTGACATCCATCTGGGCGAGGACGGCTGCGACGTCCTCGAACCGCTTAGCGACGTCGTCCATGCGGCGCTCGTCGGCCTCGAACTGCGCGGCTTCGACTGCAAGCAGTTCCAGCTCGGCGCGGAGTCGGCGGTCCTCTTGGGCGAACTGGTCGGGGTCGATGCGGTCGGAGTAGTACAGGTCCAGTAACTTGCGGCGGCGGCGTTCGACCCCGCTCACCGACCCCGCGTCTGAGCGGTCGAGTCGCCTGCTGCGTTGTGCGAGAGGCACGCGCGCCTCGGCGAGCTGGCGCCGGATGGCCGTGCGGAGGGATTCGTCGCGTCCGAGCAGCGTCAGCCCGAGAAGGGCGGCCTTCTCCAGCCCGGTCGCCGCCCGCCTGGGCATCGTGCAGCCCTGCCCGCGGTGCCGGCACCGGAAGGTAGGCAGGCCCGCCTGGGTGTATTCCACGGCCGCCACGCGCCCGCACAGGCCGCAGCGGACCCGGCCGGCCATCACCTGCCGCGAGCGACGGCGCACGCCGGGCGTGTGGGCCTTATGTGCGGACGCGAACTCCTCCAGGCTCACCAGCGGCTCGTGCAGGCCTGGAAACCAGTCGCCACACAGGAGCACCTCGCCGAGGTAGATACGGGACTTCAGGATCGCCATGACGGTCCCGTAGTTCGTGCCGGTTCGCTGCTCAATGTCGCGGTAACTCAACCCTTCGGCCCGTAGACGAAAAATCGCGCGGACCCGCGGTGCATCATCGTTCGCGATGAGCACGCCGTCGTCCCGCAGGTCATAGCCCGTCTTCGGTCGGTTGATCCAGCGCCCTTCGCGGACGGCCTGACCCATACCCATGCGAACATTCTCAGAAAGCTGCTCGCGGTAGAACTGCGCGAACGATCCGAGGATGTTGTAGAACATCCGCCCCGTGGCCGACGATAGGACGAGGTTCTCTGTGACCGAGTGCAGTTGAACACCACGGTCCAGGAAGCCCGTGGCGAGGGTCTGCAGGTCACCCAGATTGCGTGACAATCGATCCAGCCGCCACACCAGCACATGCGACACGTGACCGCGCTCGACCATGTCGAGCACCCGTTGCAGACCCGGCCTGTCCATGCTCTTGCCGGACAGGCCCGGATCTGTGATCCGGACAACCTCGCCGAGGTCATGCAGCGCCGCATACGCCCGGAGCTTGTCGCCCTGACCCTCGATCGAAAAGCCCTCGGCCGCCTGCTCCTACGTCGACACCCGGCAGTACGCGACTGTCAGCATCCGGCATCACCTCCACCGTAGTCACGAGCCGGAGCCCGATCGATACCAGCACGCTAGCCACCCGACCGTAGTCTGGCGCGTTCATGTGTGCCTGCGCCAATTGAGCGCTATCAACATGAGTGCCGCGGCCGCGTCGATGAATCCCGTGGGCTCCCCGCGTGGCGTCCATCGTGCCTCCCATGCCGATCCGTGTGACCAGTCACCCCTACATCGGTTTTCGAGGCTCGGTGCCTCGCAAGTTCGACAAGCGTGCGTGGCGGCGCGCGGCGGCGGTCCGTCGATTGCATCAGCGCAGCAACGACCTCCAGCATCAGCACGATGATCACGACTGCTACCAGCATCATGACGAGACCCAGCACCACGACAATCAGCAGCACAGGACCATCTGAACCAGGAACAGGAGCAATCCACGAGCACGAGCCAGAGCACCTCCCGGGCTGGCATCCCGAAGCTCCCGTCGGGTAACCGGTCACTAAGTGTGCATTGTGATGCCAGCCCGGGAGGTGGAGTCGGGGTCCTAGCCTTTTGATCATGACGGGTGCGGAGCCGGTGTACTGAGAAGTCTTTCGGCATACCTTGCGACCGGTGTTCGCGTGCATTTCCTACGCGGATTCCATCCATGAAGTCGATGGTTCCGTATTGAATATGGGTCTGACACTCGCGATTCGTGGTCCGACGCGGGCGCAGGTAGACCCCCGTTTCCGACTCGCGTCTCTCCCTGCCGCCACATCAGTTTCCGGGGAAAGGCGAGGATGCCAAGCGACTCGAGGACCGCGTTTCCCTCCTACCGCGCGCCCAGCCGCTCACTGTCAGTGACCGGGTGGATCATCCAGCATCATGGCGACGAAAATGGCTCTCCCCGTCCTATCGGACTTAGCACTTCTGAGCGAGCCAGGCGGCGAGCACGGAGAGGTGTTCACGCGTAGGTGGGTCGTCGATCTAATGCTCGATATGGCTGGATATGCGGCCGATAAGGATCTGTCGCGAGTGCGGTTCGTGGAGCCGGCATCGGGGGCAGGGGCGTTCGTTTTGCCCGCGCTTGAACGGCTGGTGGCGTCCGTGCGTCAGCACGGAGGGCGGCAAGAGGATGCGATCGGTTCTTTCCGATCCTTCGAGATTCAAGCGAAGAATCTCCCGGTGCTTCGACAGCACATGGAGCGGGTACTGCAGCGTGGCCGGTTCTCCGCTCGGACCATCGACCGGTTCCTCGGCGATGCTGTCGTCCACCGGGACTACCTGCTGACCGATCACGAGCCAGGTAGCGCGGACGTAGTAATCGGCAATCCGCCGTACGTGCGGTTGGAGGATCTGGGCGAGGCGCGACACCGCGCGTACAAGGCTGTGGCACCGGCGATGGGAGGCCGTGCGGACATCTTCATCGGATTCTTCGACGTTGGCCTAGAGGCACTCGCGCCAGATGGGGTGTGCGTGTTTATCTGCGCCGATCGCTGGCTTCGCAACTCATACGGCGAGAGACTTTGCAAGAAGGTTCTCGACGGCTATGCAGTCGATACAGTGGTGACGATTCACGATGCCGACGCCTTCGAGTCCGAAGTGTCCGCCTACCCGGCGATTACGGTGATCCGTCGTGGCGCGCAAGGCCGAGTGTGCCTGGCCGACGGTGACGCCCAGTTCTCTGAAACGCAGGCAAGCCGGTTGCTTGCCTGGATGAGCAACGGTCAGAAGCCGCTCGTCGAGTCAGGGGTTACGGCGGACTGGCTGCCCACCTGGTTCACCACAGCGGAGTCGTGGCCGGATGCGAGCCCGGGCCGAATCAGGTGGCTGGAACAGTTGGAGGCGTCCTTTCCACTCATTGAGGACACTGGCGTGAAGGTCGGCATCGGCGTGGCCACCGGCAATGACAGCGTGTACGTCCTCAAGGGCGATGCCATCCCCGACATCGAGCCTGAGCGACTCCTGCCACTAATCGTCGCTGACGATATCCGGACCGGAAACTTCTCTCCGACTGGGACAATCTTGGTGAATCCGTGGGAGGCCGGAGGGCTTGTCGCGCTCGGCGACTGGCCTCGATTCGCTGAGTACATGCGAATAAATGAAGCCGAACTCCGCAAACGTCACACGGCAAAGGGCACCGATGACCGTTGGCACAAGACCATCGATCGGGTTAACTTCGACATCATCGACAAGCCGAAACTACTGATGCAGGACATGAAGGCGAAAACCGAACCCGTCTTCCATCCAGGTGGGCTGTATCCACACCACAACCTGTACTACCTCGTGTCTGACGCCTGGGACTTGGAAACTCTCGGCGGATTGATGTTGAGCGCGGCGGTTGAAGCGCAAGTTGCCGCGTATTGCGTAAAGATGCGCGGGAAGACGCTCCGCTTTCAAGCCCAGTACCTGCGGCGGGTCCGCGTACCCCCCTTCGACATGATCGAGCCGAAGGTGAGAGATACCTTGGCCGACGCGTTCAGAGCAAGAGACCGTGCGGCAGCCTCGGCCGCGGCACTCGAGGCGTACGGCACGCCAGAAATTCCGGCGTGAGCGCATGACTGAACCTGAGTCACCGGTAGAGCAAGCACTTCGCGCATTCTGGGGCACCCGCGATGCTCAGTTGGAGCGCCAGATCGCTTCGGGCCGCCGAGATGCTGGAACCCGAGGAGCCGTCACGGGCGGTGGACACCTCGATCCCATCAGGGACATGATCGTCATTGCGGCGGCAACGCCCGGGGTCATGGCTTCCACAGATGGAACAGGGACGAGGCTCCCTGGGCGCTACCGACCCACAAAGAAGTGGGACCTCGTCTTCCGCAAAGACGGCGACCCCGTTGCTGCAATCGAACTTAAATCGATGGTCGGCTCCTTCGGCAACAACATGAATAACCGGACCGAGGAAGCCCTCGTAAACGCCGTCGACCTTCAGGCAGCGCACCGAACAGGACTCCTTCCGCGCATGCCCTGGACAGGGTACGTGTTCGTCATTCAAGACGCGCACACATCGACGCGCAGTTCAACGCTGTCCGGAGTGCACATCGACGAGGCTTTCCACGGTGCCTCGTACATCGACCGACTGGCGATCCTTTGCGAACGACTCGTCGACGACGGTCTCTACAACGCCACCTGGACAGTCGCATCAACCGGACTACCCGACTTCGCATGGTGGGAGCCGCGCCCAGCGGTATCTGGATTCGAACGATTCGTAAGCAGCCTCCGTCAACATTTACAGGAGGCGTAGCTGGATCTCCGAGCCCTCCAGGGCTCAAGCCGCCAATTAGCCTTGGTTCAACTCGGTCCTCGGACACAGAGTTTGAAATACAGTCCGACTATGAATATTTCTATGAGGGCAATAGCCTAGTTGAAAATTAAACTAAGTCCCCCCTTTTAGGGTGTTTTCACTTCACTTTGATCGTGACACGAAACGCAACATTTTCAAAACACATCAGAACCGTTTCTGTTATACATATTGTCCATCACCATTATTCGGCAGAGAGCCCCAATTGGCACCTCCCACTAGAACATCAGACAAGGGAACCCTAGCGCGTTGGCTCGCCGAAGTGCGCACCCAAGCGCAGATGGTAGAGCTGACTGAGCAGGAGTTCGGGCACCGTGTCAGCCGCTCGGCTATCGCTAACGCCCTGATTCGTTTCGGGTTGGCCGGTTCCACCCCCCGGTATCACGATTACATCCCGTGGCGCATCAATCCGGTACATGCCACAGCACATCCTCTTCGGATACTGCGCCTGCTCGGGCGGCGTGGAGAGAACAACTTCTTGAACCAACGTGAGATGGACATGCTGGATTCGTGGCTGAAGCAGATGAAGGATAAAGGGTTCATTGTCGGCTATGACCCCAATGATCCCAGGGGTTTCCACTACATTAATAAGAAGTACAAGGACCACAAGGACACAATCCAGATCAGGCGTGCCGTACTGCACATTTAGGGAAGGTGCACATGGGGTTACCGGATAGAACAGAGGCGATTCAAGCTCTCGTCGATTGATAGTGTTGGGACTCTTGCCCTCACCGCTAAAAGATTGACGTTATCCAGGAACGCTCTGCAAATTTCGACGCCGGCGTGCCTGGCTATATCTGATTCGGTATCATCGCTGGGTTACTTGTGACCAGCGCCTCGCAATTCGCTTTCACGTGCGAAGAACTTCGCCCCGCTAAATAGGCAGTCCCATTTTCCGAGAATCCCAGCACTCGTGAAGATTCTGAGAATCGTGGTCTCGACCCGAGGGGCCGACCGCACCCTTAATCGCGACGAATCATCCCGAGAGAACGTGGGCGCGCGATTGAGGCCGCCCTGCCACGGGCATTTCCACGATGAACGTGGCTCCGAACATGGGGTCAGGTTCGAGGTCGAAGCGGGCGGTCGTTACGACCAGAGTGCGTAGGTCGTTGCCCACGAACGCACAACTCGTCGCGTGCTGACAAGGAATCGGCAAGAAGCCGAACATGTCGCCGGATGCGTCCATGCCCACAATGCCTCCCCCATCCCAGAGCCCGATCCATAGGTTGCCTTCCACGTCAACTGACATGCCGTCTGGTATGCCTAGCGAGGGGTCGACGTAGGCGATGACCCGGCGCGTATCGAGAATAGGCCCAGATTCGTAGCTGAAAGCTTCAATCGTTCCACGGGCGCTATCGACGTGGTACATGGTTTGCCCATCAGGAGACCAATCGATTCCGTTACTCAGTGTGGTCCCCGGAATGGAGACGGTGAGACTTCCTTGCTCTAGTCGATACAGGGCTCCAGAGTTTGGAAATTTCTCGGTGTCGTATGCCATCACGCCCACGTAAGCGATTCCGTCCGGACCCACCTTGGCATCATTGGCGCGTACTAGAGGATCCAGTTCTTGATCGGGATCCGCAATTGGGAACTTCTCGATCAAATCAGGCTGGGCACCGTCCAGGCGGGTGAGGTAGACGCCATCCTGCAGGAACACCAACCAGTCCGAGTTCACAGTGGGTAATACTGCGCCGACGTGACTAGGCATGTCACATTCGCCAATCGTGCCTTCGGAAAGCGACCTCCATAGGACCCGAGATCCCAGAACATCAACCCAGACCACTCTCAAATTCGAGCCATCCCAAACAGGACCCTCGCCGGTGAAGCACGGGCGTTCATCAAATAAGTGCACTGGAAAATCCAGTCGCGGGACGCTCATTTCCCCACTTTCTACTTCCTTTGCAGCAGCATTTTCCCGTAATCTACGGGTGGAAGTTCACCACCACCCATCGCTCCGGATTATGGGCATTCGTATTTCCCATGCTTGACCAAGTATAACCCTGAAACTCGGTTCCACCGCCAAGAAAGTTCTCGCGCTCCTTACTCCAATCATGTTGAGCTCTGTATGCCTGCATCTTCATGCTGGTACCGGGCCGTGGTGGAAGACACACTTCGCTAGACATGTCCGAAAGGCTGCGCCACGGAATCGCCAACTCGACTGTCCAACCCTTGTCTGGGCTCGCGGGATTATTGATGCTGCCGTCCAGGGCTACGGCGTGCCTCAACCCGGGAAGAGAGAAGTCACGGTCTCCAACCCTTCCAAGCGATTCCGTTGATCGGCGTGTGTAGTACAGATAGTCCGGTAGCTTGAACAATTCCTCAAGACGAGCCCAGTCGCTCGATTGGACGATGGGATCTAGCCAGGTCCACTGAATCTGATATGTGCAATTGATGGGATTCACACCGATCTCGTAGTAGCTGTCCCCTAGATCAATGAATAACTCCGCGTCGTCATCGTGCACATACACGTGCTCGTTCGGCAGGACCGTTTGGGCTCGAATATCCGGATCTGCTACCCGGAATCCGGCATAGAGGAAATCGTCGTCCCACAAAAGTGCAACTCGAGTTTCGTAGCCCGTGAGTTCGCCGTTGCGGATTTCGCCGAATGGCTCGGACCAGACTGCACCATCCCACGCCGCTTTACTGAGTCGGCCGTCAATAAGTGGCGCGGTCTCGGTCCATCGACATTCGTATTTCGGCACAGCAGGTAGTTCCCGGTGCGGGACATCTGCAACGGTGCACCATTTCACCAAGTCCGTGAATCTTGGTGGCGGCCCGAATTCAAGGTGCCCCACCCCCGATTCGAGTTGCTCGGCCATAGGGCTTGGCGGTCTGGACAAAATCGTCACGGGAATCACATCTCCGTTTCACTGGCGGCTCACGGCACATTACCACCACCGGGCCAATTTGGGTCGATCGTTTTACTCATTATGGGCTACAGGAGTGTTAAAGCGCGACTGAATCTAGGCATACGGGCGCCGCACTACATGCTTCAGTCACGTGGGGTTGTAGGCATGACTCTGACGTTTCTGCCCTCACTCACCCCGCGTGTCTTGTTCAGCGCCCCAGGGCGACTATCGATGGCTCCGGACGGAACGTCATCGGGATTGAGACCTCCTCCACCGGGCTGACCAGGTTGTCGAGGCGTCGCAAAATTTGGTCAGCGACGGAGTCGCCGATATCGCGAATCGGTCGCGTCACCATCACGAGTGCGGGCTCATGAACATCGGCCAAGGCCTCGTCGCCAATAGCGACAACCGACAAGCGTCGAGGGAATGGTTGAGGGCCGAAATGCTCGCGCAGACGACGAATTGTACGCGCAAGCAAGGATGTGGGTCCCCCAAACCGCAGCAGTCGGCTTTGCCGCGATGATCTTCTCGGCTACCACACCGCCAGCTTCGAGGTTCAGATCGGCGATCGTCATTACCAGGCCCTGGTCACCTTCGAGGTCGAGGTCCCGCATGGCATCGGCGAAGCCAGCACGAGCCTGGCGGCCAGGGCATATCTCGGTGCCATAGGCACTGAGCGCGATACGCGGGTGACCGAGATACGCCAGCGACCTCATCGCCTCCATGATCCCTGCTCGAACGTCGGTTACCACAGCGTCGCGGTGCAGACCCGTGAAATCTCGATCCAAGAGCTCCGCAGGACATCCGACGTTTACGAGGTAGGTGGTCAGAGCGGGCTATCTGTCTGGGCGCGAAGCGACGATCAAAGCTTGGGACTGCCCTTCAAGTCGTTGGTCCATGAAAGACTCGAGCACTTGCAGATCGCCCTCGGGTGACCAACCAGAACTACCGATCACCACACTCAATCCGCGTTCACGCAGATGCTCGTCAAGTCGGTCCGCGATCGGCCCATAGAGGTCGTTACGGAATTCGGGTATGAGCAATCTGACCAAACCCTGTGCGAGCCATACGCAGACTACGTGCGGCTGCATTCACGTGGTACTGAAGTCGCTCGGCTAACGCGAGAACCCGATCGCGTGCGCGAGGTGACACGCGCGGTGATCCCGACAACACCCGCGAAACGGTAGCGCGAGAGACTCCTGCATCTTGGGCCACATCGACGAGAGTTACAACCCGAGGTCCCTCCATGGAGCTAACAGGCGGCATCTTCGAAATAACGAGACTTCAGATCGCGCTGGTTTTCGAAAATGGACCCGCCGTTGGCTGGTTCGGGAAGCGGAAGTCGGACCCGAAGTACTTGCATCCGTGGGGTCCACGTCTCTTCTCCGGTGAGAAGATTCGCGCGCCAAGTGCTCAAGTCTACCTTCTCCATGAGAGGCCAGGAATCCGCAGCCGCATACTGCAAGAGAATGTAGCGGTGATCGCGACCGGAGCGTTTGGCGGAACCACCGTGGATAGCTCGTACGTGGTGAATACTGATAGATCCGGCCTTTCCGCACACCGACACCGCCTTCGAGAAATCCGCACTCGAAGTTGCGGGATCGATACCACCGGTGAACACGCCTTCGTAGGCATGGTCTTCGATCGCTCCCCGGTGGCTACCAGGGAGAATCATCATCGCGCCACTATCTTCGTCGATGTCATCGATCATGATGCCCACCACAGCGAGATCTTCATTCGTGTGAGGGTAGAAGGCCCAGTCTCGGTGCCACTCAAGCGAGAATCCATAGCCGGCAACCTTCATGTCTAGGTTCGAAGTCTGTGTGGTGTTTCACGACTTAGTTAACCCCTGTCCTCCATAGGTCTTGGAGCGCACCCAGGATTTTCGGGTGTCGGACCATCCGGGCGTACGTCGGATACCACTTCTCCGGAGTCTTCAACCGCCGAAGGAGGGGCTTCTCGGCGGTATGCGCAGGCTCGAGATCAAAAACTTCCGTGTGATCGCTTGCCGATCGGGAACGCACCACGAATTCGTTAGTCACGGCCTGAAGCGCAGCCGCTTCGGCAGATGAGATGACGTCCGGTATTACAAGGAATCCGTCGGGTTCATAGGCCGCTACTTGGGACTCGGACAAGATGTCAGGCATTTCGCGCCTCCTGTGAGATCCATCCCTCACTAGGCCACGGTTGAAAGGGCGTCAACGATTTGAAACGTCGAGGCCGTTAGGAGTTCTGATCGTCATTGATCACGTCACCGGGACAAGCCGTCATCACTACTTGTTCACTGTTCCCCCTTGGTGAAGGCCCAAGCGGTGGCTGCGATCAAAGCGATCGTCGCCAGCACGCCTGCGATCAGCGTGATGATCGACTGCGGTGACCAATCGGTTCATTCCATGGAGTGTTCCCCTTGCGCTCGCTCCTTCTTATTGAGGCCTGGTGGCCGGGCAGGCGGCTCTTCCCCTAGGGCCACCGAACGCACGAGCGGGCGGTTGGCAGGTGATCAGCCAGGGGGCTTGAGATCACCTTCATGAGCCATACGCATAGTGACATGGGGTGTGACAGTTGTCGGTGGATGTTCCGAAAGTTGGAAATATTCCATCAGGTGTGAGGTACGAGTTTCTGCCTTTGAGTACCGAGGTGGTCGATGCCGAGGGTCATGACATCTCCAGGCTTTAGGTATCGCTGAGGATCCTTGCCCATACCCACTCCTGGAGGAGTGCCAGTGTTGATTAAGTCACCGGGCTCAAGAACCATAAACTGACTCAAGTACCAAATCAAATACGGAACCGGAAAGATCATGGTGGCCGTAGAGCCAGTCTGCATTCGCTCACCGTTGACGTTCAACCACATAGCCAGGTCTTGGACGTCGTTGAATTCGTCTGCGGTCGCTAGCCACGGCCCACACGGATTGAAAGTGGCACAGGACTTCCCCTTTACCCATTGACCACCTCTTTCAAGTTGGAACTCCCTCTCCGAGACATCGTTGACAAGGACGAAGCCGGCGATGTGATCCCATGCATGAACAGGAGTCTCCAGATAACTGCACCGCTTTCCCACCACGATCCCAAGTTCGACCTCCCAATCTGTCTTCGAACTGCCCTTCGGAATTGTGACGTCGTCGTTTGGGCCCACAAGGGTGTTGGGTGCCTTGTTGAAGACGATCGGTTCCTGTGGGATCGCCATACCCGACTCCGTTGCATGATCGGCGTAGTTCAGCCCGATACACAGAATTTGATGGGGCTGTGTGATGGGAGACGCAACACGCTCATCGGTGAGCTTCTTGACCTCGCCGTTGGCAGCCCTCGCCTCGACTGCCCGCTGGAGAAGTGACATGTTCATCGCAGACAGAAGTTCGACGTTCACCTCACCAAGCACATCACCTATCTCCACGTACCGATCAGCTCCGACGAAAGCTATGGTCCTCTCCGCACCGACGTTTCCGAGGCGACCAATTCTCATTCTCAAACTCCCTACCCATGGTTTTCGATTCCGATACCTAACGCCTTTGCAAAGTATTCCAAAACATGGCCATAAGTTTCACCAGTAGCCCGCGACATTCCAAACTCGCATGTTCGATTGCAGCTCGCATGATCCTCGGTGCGCGATAAAACTCGTGCGTGGGTGGGCGGTGGCTGGATCCGAGAGTTGCTCGAAATCAAATTCCGTCAACCTGGCGCCCCTCGCCCGGGCTTCGACAAACTTGTTCGCCACACATCGTTGTCCATCCAGTGGAATCCCAGAATGGGAGTGCCGGCCTTGCCCAGTGATCTCACGGTGTGCTGGTCGTTCTCGATCTGCGCTGATGCACGTTCGCCATCGACCATGATCTCTGAGTAGGAACCTCGGGGAGCATTTTCGATGGCCGCTTTTCGTAAACCGCAATTCTCAACTAGACGCTCCATCGCGAGTAGATCCGCAGCTTCCCAGCGCTTGTCTCCTGGAAGGTTTAGCGGTGTATTTACGACTATCTCATCGTATCCGAGATGCACCGCATACCGGAGCATTTCGTCGGTGACTTCCCGAACCGCTCCCAGCGCCAACCTCATGCGCCAATCTCCCCTTCTCATCATCTGCCATTCGTTGTGTAGATTCACGTGAGTTGCGTAGTCGAACTGATTGATCATCAAGGGTTTGTTGGCTCAACCGGGCCCTCGAACTAAGGCTCCCCCCTTCGAGGCCGCATCAATGCATGAGCCATCCCCCGTCGACGACGATCGCCTGTCCGGTTATGAATGAGGCTTCATCAGAAGCCAGGAATGCGACCACGCCAGATACATCCCGAGGCGTACCCCGCCGCTTGATGGACTGTTGGGCGATGATCGCCGAGTGATCGAGGTCGTCTCCAAATACTTCTACCTCCGACTCGGTCTGGATCGCACCCGGAATAAGCGAATTGACCGTTATTCGGTGTCGACCGAACTCGCGAGCTAAGGATCGCGTAAACGATACGAGGCCACCTTTTGACGTCGAATAGTGCACAAGGTCGGTGTTCCCCAGGAAACTCGTGATGGAGCCGACGTTGACGATTCGACCGCTCCCCGAAGCAATCAACGGTTCTTCGCAGAGGCGTGCCATCAGATAGCAGCTGCGGAGGTTCACTTTCATGATTTGGTCCCACTGGGCGAGAGAGATATCCGACCAAGGCTGATGAACATTTACGAGCGCGGCATTGTTAACGAGGATGTCGAT
>SXGR01603080.1_pt1 | contig 12281 bp, 9 predicted proteins | sample 3174711 | NCBI WGS metagenome assembly SXGR01 (sample SAMN11356860, study PRJNA531348) | freshwater metagenome | isolation source: freshwater sample F1-60 | place: China: Fuxian Lake, Yuxi | collected 2017-12-25
GGTGCCCGAAAAGCCCCACCAACAGTTCGCTCGAAAAGATGCACTTGTCGCGCATTTCGGTCATACACCCCCCTAAAATCCGCGCCATTTCCGATCGGCCAGTTGATTGGATAAGCCCCGATTCCAAGCACTTTCTCCAATTCATCCAACAGAGCGAGCGGCTCCCGCATCGGCCTATCGCATTTATTCATGAAGGTAAAAATTGGGACGCCACGTTGCCGACACACTTCGAACAACTTGCGAGTTTGAGCCTCGATCCCTTTACCTGCATCGATGATCATCACCACCGAGTCCACGGCAGTCAGAACGCGGTAAGTGTCTTCTGAAAAGTCTTTGTGACCTGGAGTATCCAACAAATTGATCCGATACCCACTATAATCAAACTGTAAAACCGTTGAGCTGATAGAAATGCCGCGCTTTTTCTCCAACTCCATCCAATCAGACGTTGTCGCCCGTTGGTTTTTACGTGCGGTCACCGACCCTGCCAGTTGCACTGCCCCTCCATAAAGGAGGAGCTTTTCGGTCATGGTCGTCTTACCCGCATCTGGATGGGAGATGATGGCAAAGGTTCGACGTTTCTGGATTTCACTTGCGATGTCCACAGGGGTGCAGAGAATAGCAGCAGATTGCCGGAGCGCAACAAAGGCTCAGTAAACCGTTGGGGGTGATTTCACAAAACTAGGCAAGACCATCCAATGAAGATTCGGATCCAAAAAGCCGCTCATACGCCACCATGATCGCCCCTATTGTCACAGGCACCGAAATAAGAACCCCCACCACACAACACAAAAACCCCAAAATGTTCATCAAACCGAGAACAATGAGTAAACCAAATACAGACCACCAATGGCGACGGACGGCTCTGGAACTTGTGCCCATGGCTTCCCAGAACCCGAGACTCTGATCCATCACCAATGGGAGAGCGAACATCCAATTGACGGAGAAAAAAATCATCGCTGGTATGCCGAGGAGCACACATACCGCCGCAGTCAGCACCATCGGCATGGATGGAGCTTGAGTTTGCAGCAAGGCTGGCAACACAGCGAACATTCCCAGAATCAACCCGGGGAAAATACAAAGACCCACCAACAGTGACGGGACGATCTGAGCTAGAAAAAGTTGACCAAAACAATTATTGGACGCGGCAAACATGTCCGCGATCCGAGTCGGCAGTTGCCGCAATAATTGTAAGGCTACTTGATAGAGCCCTGCCACAAGGGGACCTGAGATGACCCAAAAGAGTAATGAGAAAACCCACCCAATCAGAGGGATCATTCCTAGGAGGAAAAACCCTCCCCAAATCAAGAGATAGACACCAAACGATCCGGTCAATAAACCGGGATTACTCTTGAAAAGTTTCCATCCGCCACCAACACACCCGAAAACATCCAAGGAATGTTTGGTCTTTGAGTGTGACTGAGGAGATATTGAAGCTCCCCCGAAAAACGTTGCGAACTCTGGAACGGTTCCCAACGATTTCCACACCGTTTCTCCATCTCGTTGGATTTGCGAACTTGCATTGAGTCGCCCTTCCTTAATCCATTGACCAACCAATTCTGCATTCGCTGGCCCAAACACTTGGCCACCATCTCCGAGAATTCTATACATAGCTCGCACTCACTTTCCAACCCACCCACGCTTAACATCCGAAATAGGAACAGTTGTTAGTAGGAGTGTACATCCTTGAAGGTTTCCGACAACTCAATACCGTTAACGTGATGAAACCTCAGGACTTACAACGGCTTTTAGCAATTCTCGGCACGGTTTTAATTGTTCTCACTGTTCCCCTCCGAGTTGGGGCAACGGCGTTACCCCGGAGTTCACCAGAAGCTCAGGGGGTTTCCTCCTCCGTTATCAGAGCGTTCGTAGAAGCGGCGGATCGCCAAATCAATACCATGCACAGCTTCATGCTCGTTCGGCATGGTCAGGTAGTTGCAGAAGGTTGGTGGAAGCCGGAATCCGCAGAAAAGAAACATGTGATGCATTCCCTCAGCAAAAGCTTCAACTCCACTGCAATCGGACTCGCTGTCGCAGAAGGGAAACTGAGCATTGATGATCCTGTGCTAAAATTCTTCCCGGAACACGCTCCTTCCGAACCATCGCCAAAACTCTCCGCGATGAGAGTTCGGGACTTGCTCACCATGTCCACAGGTCACGAAATCGAGGCCAAGTTTTCGACTAATGCACCGTGGGTAGAGACCTTCCTAGCGCATCCCGTGCCACACAAGCCGGGTTCTCATTTCCTCTACAATACTCCCGGAAGCCACATGTTGTCGGCGATCCTTCGAAAAGTAACTGGAGAAACAGTCCTTGATTATCTCAAACCACGATTGTTTGAACCCTTGGGGATCGAAGATCCCTCCTGGTCCACTAGTCCTCAAGGGAACACACTCGGCGGTTGGGGACTTTTTATTCGAACTGAAGACATCGCTAAGTTCGGGCAACTTTACTTACAAAAAGGCCAGTGGAATGGAAAACAACTGCTCCCATCTGCATGGGTTAACCAAGCGACCTCCAAGCAGGTTTCTAATGGCAGCGATCCTATCAAGGATTGGGATCAAGGGTACGGTTTTCAGTTTTGGAGGTGTCGCCACGGAGCTTACCGGGGTGATGGTGCCAACGGTCAGTTCTGCATCATTCTACCTGAACAGGACGCGGTTATTGCCATCACCGCCGATACTCGCGATATGCAAGCGGAACTCAACGTCGTGTGGGATAAACTGCTCCCTGCGTTTCACTCCAAACCGCTCAAAACCAACCCTGTCGAGGAAGCAAAACTCAAGAAAACCCTCCAAAGTTTAGAGGTTAAAGTTTCCAAACCAAACTGATCTTAAACCCGTTGCAGAGCTCGACCGTTGAGTTTTCCATCGACTCAGGGAATGTTCATTCGCGGATTGCATTTTCGGCCCTCCCTCAGCACTCTTGGATCTTAGTTAGGTTGCGGATCGAATACTATATATGCCAAATCCTTGGACTGGAAAAGGGAACCCCTACACGCGAAAAGAAGTCGTCGAACGATTACGAGCTACCTTAAAAAAAGGTGAACCCATTATCGCCGCCGGTGCAGGCACTGGGATTAGTGCCAAATTTATCGAGAAAGGCGGAGCGGACCTTATCATCATCTATAACTCCGGCAGGTTCCGGATGGCAGGCCGTGGATCCACGGCGGGGTTGATGGCCTATGGTGATGCGAACGAAATTGCCATGGAGATTGGGGAGCACGAAGTTTTACCCGTTGTTGAAGAAATCCCCGTGATCTGCGGAGTTCATGCCAGCGATCCTCGTCGACGGATGTGGCATTGGTTACTACAAGTGAAAGACATGGGATTTTCCGGTGTAAATAATTTTCCCACCCACTGCATCGTTGATGGCCATTTCCGACAAGTGCTGGAAGAAACCGGCATGAGTGTTTCCCATGAGTTTGAGATGGTGAAACTCGCACGAAAAATGGAACTTTTTTCCATTGTTTATGTCGCAACAGCGGCTGAAGCGGAGGCTATGGCTCGAGCTGGGGCGGATGCTATCATCGCACACGTTGGCACGACTGTGGGAGGTTCAATCGGCGTCACTGGTGCCGTTTGTACGTTAGACGACGCCGTAAAACGCACACAAACAATCATCGATGGGGCAAAAAAGGTTCGCAAAGACATTGTATTTCTTTCACACGGAGGCCCCATTTGCACTCCCGAAGATGCAGCCTACGTGAACTCTCACACGGATTGCGTCGGGTTCGTTGGTGCTTCCAGCCTTGAACGGCTAGCAGTGGAAGAGTCGTTGACGCTTCTAACTCAAAAATTCAAACAAATCCCTAGTAAACGGATCACAAGTGCGGGCCACAAAAAACGCTAATTCAGCCTGTGCATGAAGCACCCGGGCGCTGTCCGCTACAGCATCATCGCCGTCTCGATAGCTCTGTTGGATCAGCTCAGCAAGCGACTCGTTGTCTATGGTCTGAATCCTTCGGACGAAAAAAACGTCATCGACGGTTTTTTTAAACTCGTTCACTGGGGCAATACGGGTGCCGCTTGGAGTATGTTCCACGGTAACAACGAGTTCCTAGCGATACTTTCGTTGGTTGCTTTGCTCGGCCTGATTCTTGGCCGGAAACACTTTGCAATCCAATCCAAGACGGGGCAAATCGCATTCGGCTGTGTCTTGGGTGGAATCATCGGAAACATGATCGATCGACTTTTCGTGAATCATGTCATCGATTTCATACGGTTTTATTTCTACCAGCGCGGCGGTGAAGAAATCGGGTTCCCTGCTTTCAACGTTGCCGACATGGCCATTTGCACAGGCGTTGGACTTCTTTTTTTGCTTTCATGGCAAGGGGAAAACAAACCACTTGAAACCATCGAGGCTCCTTGAACTCACTGTCCCCAGCCATTTATCTCGCGGGCCCCACCGCAGTAGGAAAATCGGCTCTCGCACTTGAACTCGCTAGATTGTTGCCCGGAGAAATTATCAGCGTGGATTCCATGCAAGTTTATCGGGGACTTAATATCGGAACGGCTAAACCCACCGCCGAAGAACAAGCCTCAATCCCCCATCATTTAATCGATGTCGTGGATTTATCTCAATCGTTCGATGTGGCCCAATTCGTTCGCCTCGCGAAAACCGCCGAAGAAGGAATCCGAGCACGCAACCGAATCCCTATTTATTGCGGTGGAACTGGGTTTTACTTCAAAGCATTGTTGCATGGTCTCTCCGCAGCTCCCCCCTCAGATCCCTTGGTTCGCTCTCTCCTTGAGTCCACCCCATTACCACAACTGCTCGATGAGTTACGCCAACGGGATCCAATAGCCTTCAGTTCCATCGATTCCAAAAACCCACGCAGAGTCATTCGTGCAATAGAAATAATAAGACTGACAGGCAGACCATTCTCTGAATTTCAACCTCCCGATCCCAAATCCAGTAGCCCAACCCTTTTCGTATTAAACACAACAACGAATGAACTTCGCGATCGGATCAACCATCGCGTTGATCGGATGTTCGAGATTGGATTGGAGACTGAAACACGATCTTTGTTGGATCAAGGTCTGAGAGAAAACCGCACAGCCCAACAGGCACTTGGCTACCGTCAGCTATTACAACATTTTGAGGGCCTGTGCTCTTTAGCCGATGCAATCGAACTTGTGAAGATTCGCACTCGGCAATTTGCGAAACGGCAGATCACCTTTTTTAAGCACCAATTCGCAGCTCGTTGGATTGAACATTCAAAAGACCTTACACCTCAATCCGTCCACACCGTTTTGAAAGAATCTGGTTGTTGAGGGTTCCCCACGTCAGTGAAGGGAGTTGACTCTACGGTCATCGAGGGCTACTGCTAAACCATGTTCAGGGACATCATACTGTTCATTTCGAGGAGCCGCATCGCCTCGGTGACTACAGCAATCCTGCTCAATGCGATCGGCGTTGCTCTCGTCCTCGGGGTTTCTGTGGAATCATTCGGTAATTACGGATGGGTGATATTCGTGTTCACCCCTAGCATCCTCGGCTTCAACACAGCCCTCCTGTATTCTCTCGGGCAGCAACGCTCCAAAGCGAGCACTGTGGGACTTGCGTCTATTAGTTTGCTCGTTGTCGCCATAGGGATTGTTGTTTTTGCTTTCGAGGGCCTCATCTGTTTGATGATGGCGGCTCCCATTGCTTATCCGCTCTGCGTATTAGGTGCGTGGATAGGTCATTTCACAGGCACCTGCATCAACCGTCGTTTTCTCAAGGTTCTCACTTCAGTAATCCTCCTTGCCGTCACCCCTCTACTAACCGCTCTCGAAGCGAAACTAAGTTTTGCTGCTCCAACCTCCAAAGTCACCAGTTCGATCGAGGTGAATTCTCCCATCGAAAAAGTCTGGAAACTTATTCCCGAATTCACCGAAATCAAATCCGACCCCGTGTTAATGTTCAAAGCGGGCGTTGCATTCCCTTTATCATGCCGGATGGAGGGCATGGGCGTCGGTGCTCGCAGATACTGCGTGCTTTCTACTGGCACGATGACTGAAACGATCACGGCTTGGAACCCGCCTCATCACTTAGCTTTCGACGTGCTGACAACTCCACCATCCATGCGGGAAATCTCATTTTACAAAAACCTCAACCCTCCGCACCTCGACGGATTCTATGTTTCTAAGAAAGGTGAATTCCATCTCACCCCGTTAGCCGACGGTCGCACAAGGATTGAAGGCACGAGTTATTATGAAAACCGTTTGTGGCCTAGTGGGTATTGGTTAACGATCTCGGATTATGTCGTTCGTCATGTCCAACTCCGTGTTCTAAACCATCTCAAAATACTCGCTGAATCGTCCTCTGCCTTGCCTCATGAAGCTAATCTCTTGGAACGTTAATGGAATCCGCGCCTGTCTCAAAAAAAAACTTCCTCCATTACCTTACCGAACAATCCCCTGATATTCTTTGCCTACAGGAAACAAAAGCCACTGAGGCGGATGTCGAAGCGGTTTGGCCCAACACGTACGTAACTTACTGGAATTCGGCCCAGAAAAAAGGTTACTCCGGCAGTGCCATTTTTACCAAACATGAGCCACTAAAAGTTACCACCGGCATCGGGCAAACGATGCACGATAACGAAGGGCGTGTCCTAAACGCTGAGTTCGACAATTTTCATCTTGTGAATGTGTATGTCCCCAACTCCCGACGGGAACTCACTCGGCTTCCCTATCGGCAACAATGGGATGCCGCATTTCTGTCCCATTTGAAAAAACTGCAGCGCACAAAGCCCGTCATCTTTTGTGGCGATCTCAACGTCGCACACACAGAACTCGATCTGGCTAATCCAAAAGCAAACATTCGGAACCATGGATTCACTGCCGAAGAACGTGCTGGTTTTGATGGATTTGTGAGAGCAGGCTTCATCGATAGTTTCCGCGAATTTGAAAAAGGAGTAGGGCATTACACTTGGTGGAGCCCCATGCAGGGCGCACGAGCCCGCAATGTGGGTTGGCGAATCGATTATTTCCTCCTGTCTCAATCCCTCAGACCGAACCTCAAGAGGGCGTTTATCCATCGAGAAACTCTGGGTTCCGATCATTGCCCCGTCGGCATTGAAATCGACATATAGCCGGATTTCGACTTTTCTTATGCTTTGAATTTCGGCATAACTTCCCTATCACTTGCTAATCTATGAACCCGCGCAAATGGAGAGTTGCTGGCATTAATTTCGATCATTTCCATATGGGCGACCTTTTGAGAATGGCCAGAAACCATCCTGAGGTCGAACTCGTTGGCATCTCTGACGAAAACCCACAACGGATGGAGGAAGCCATTCGCAAGCAGCGACTGCCACGCGATCGGGCATACACCGATTACCGGGCCTGCATGGAGAAAGCCAAACCCGACGTTGTGATCCTCTGCCCTTCCGCTTCTCAACACGGGGCGTGGGTCAAAAAAATCGCACCTTACAATGTCCATATCATGGTTGAGAAGCCATTCGCTGCTTCACTCAAGGAGGCTGATTCCATGATTACGGCGATGCCAAAAGATAAAACCCTGATGATTAATTGGCCGCTCCAATGGGTAACATCCCATTGTAAAACCTATCAATTGATCGAAGCGGGACACATCGGCGAGGTATTAAACGTGTGGCATTTCGGAGGCAATCGAGGTCCCTTATTTCATGGGGCAGATAAAGTAGAGAAAACTCCAGCTCAGGTTGCTCAAGAAAAACCTGATTCGTGGTTCTACAAACGCGCCCACGGGGGTGGTTCCCTTTTGGATTATCTCGGTTATGGCACTACCTTAGGGACTTGGTTTCAAGGAGGTCGCAGACCTATCGAAGTCACCGCAGTTGTGGATGAACCCGCTGGACTGGAGGTGGACGAACACAGCCTCGTGGTTGCTAGGTATGCTCACGGCCTCTCCAAATTCGAGACTCGGTGGGGCACGTTTACCGATCCTTGGACCACCCAGCCTCAACCCAAATGCGGTTTCACCATCACGGGAACCGAAGGCACCATTTGTTCCGATGATTACGAAGATTTCGTTACCGTCCAAACCCGTAAGAAGACGAAACCACATCGCCTCGTCGCCCCTGCATTGAAAGCACCGTTCCAAAACCCCGTTCAGTATCTCCTGCATTGTCTAAAAACCGAGCAACCGCTCTCTGGGCCCGTCAGTCTTGCTACCAGTCGCCTAGGCCAAGAAATCGTCGATGCTGCCATCCGCAGTGCTCGGTTAAAGCGGACGGTCCAGCTTCCCTAACTTCGCATCCAAGGGCACGAAGGTGATTAATAAAAACGTTTTTACAGACACCCATGCGCACCTTGACTTTCCGGAGTTTTCTCAGGATTTAAACGCAACTATCGACCGTGCCCACATTTCTGGGGTTTCGAGAATCATCAGCATCGGGACGGATTTAGAATCAAGTCGTCGAGCCATCCAATTAGCTGAACAGTTCGAAGGCGTCTTCGCTGTGGTTGGTTGGCACCCTTCAAATGTGGAAAATGCTCCCGACGATATCCGACCGGCTCTGAGGGATCTGGGAAAGCACCCCAAAGTGGTCGCGATTGGAGAGACAGGCTTGGATTTCTACCGACTTCCATCAACTCGCCCAACCGATACCATCCTTGATGATGGAGAATACAAAAAACGGCAGGCGCGGCTTTTTTCTCAACAACTGGAAATTGCTCAGGAATTGGGACTCAACTGCGTGATCCATCAACGCGCGGCTGCGCAGGAAACGCTCGACCAACTGCGACCCTTCACTCCTCGTGTCAGGGGAGTATTTCATTGTTTCGTCGATTCGCCGGACATCCTAAGGCAAGTATTGGATTTGGGTTCGATCGTCAGTTTTACTGGAATTACAACTTTTAAAAACGCCGCAGGCGTCCGAGACACGCTAGCCACGACGCCAATTGAGGCGTTGATGTTGGAGACGGACTGCCCCTATTTAGCACCCGTTCCGTATCGCGGTAAACGTGCCGAACCAGCCCACGTCCGAGAAATTGCTGAGATCATCGCGAAAATCAAATCTGTAACGCTGGAAGAATTAAGTCGCATCACCGAGTCCACGGTTGAGCGATTCTTCCCAAAAATAGTGGTCGAATGAACCTCAAGTTCCGACAACCATGGTGCTTGCGATCCTTGTCCCTAATGCGATGTAAATGCCTTTCGTACGCTCTGTTAACTTGGTTGGGATGGATGATTTCAGTTTCAGCAGTTCCACCCGAGCAAATCCAACAAATGATCCATCGGCGATGGCAGGACCCCACGATCCCATCAGTTCTGAATATCACCTCATTCGCACAAACCACGGACGGCTACCTCTGGATCGGGACGCGAGACGGATTGATTCGTTTTGATGGGCTCAAGATTAAACATTACCGCAAAAACGATACCCCAGGACTTTTCAACGACGACTTCCAAACGCTCCTCGTGACGCGGGATCAAACCCTCTACTGCGGAACAGTGGAGGGAGGACTCGTGCGAGTGAAGGATCAAGTTTTCAGAAGTTTTATCCGCGAGGATGGCCTTTCTAACCGTAGGGTGGCCGCCCTCGCGGAGCACGCGGACGGGACCATTTATATAGGAACACGCGCAGGTGGAGTTCTCCTCTTACGGAAAGATCAAATCACCCAACTGACCATTCCCGGACAGGGCTTCTTCGATGTGAGATCAATGTGTCTCGTTAACGGCGAGATTTGGATGGGGTCGGGTTCAGAGTCTGATACTGGAGATGATAAACGTCGAATGGCTCTGGGAGATTTACGTAAAAACCCGAGAACAGGGGGCGTTATTTCCCATTGGGATGGCAAAGCCTATCATGTCTTCCAACTGCCAGATTCAACTCTGACAACGGAAGTGACGGGATTAGTGCTCGGTCCGGATGGATTGCTCTACATCGCGACTTCAGATCAAGGCGTGTTTTCCATGCACCTCAATTCTCCGGGAATTTTCAAGCGGATCGAGGGCCCGCCTTCTGGGCTTAAGGACGTCAGAGCACTCACTTTTGATGCGACGGGTGCCTTTTGGGTAGCCCTAGGAAATGGAATGGTTGCGCGTTCAGAACGGAGTCTGTGGTCAACTTTCTCCTTAGTTGACGGTGTCAACATCCACTCCGGACAGGCGGTCTTTCAAGATAAAGAAGGAACCGTCTGGGTTGGAACTACCTACGGACTGGATAGTTTTTACTTCGGAGCGGTTACCACGTTTGGCAAACCCGAAGGCCTTGCAGATGACCAAACAACCTGCGTGATCGAGGACGAAGCAGGACAGATTTGGGTGGGTACAGAGAATGCAGGACTCTCCATGATTTCATCCAACGGAATCTCCAATTTCGATCTTGGTCTAGAGAAACAAGATTTAAACAAATCCGTTTCACCGGTGAGAGAAAGCACTTCGGTCTATGCGGCTTATCCCGCAGCAAGCACGATCCAGTGTTTGGCCCCTGCCAAAGGCGGTGGGATTTGGTTCGGAACTACAAATGGATTCGGGAAAATCGAGGGAGGAGTCACACAATTCTACAGTTCGAAGGATGGGTTTCCAGAAGATTTGGTTTGGTCAATCTACCAAGATGATCATTCGGATGTCTGGATAGGTATGACCCCAGGGATTGGCCTGTATCGGTTTCGACCGGGGACTAAACCGATTCATTACCCAGGCACCAAGCATTTAGGAATTCGAGACATCGCTCCAGATGGCGAAGGCGGGTTATGGCTAGCGACTCAGAGCCATGGAATCGTCTCCTTCCGCGACGGAGCGATCCGTGGAGCATGGAGCAAATTCAGAGGACTCTCGGATGATTCCGTGCGTTCGTTGTTTGTTGAAACAAATCGGACGGTCTGGGTGGGCACGAGGGACAGAGGGCTGAATAGGTTTTTGGACGGAAAGATAGACAAATTTAGGTGGGAACAAGGCTTTGGTGCGGACCAAGTTTCTGGTGTCGTTCGGGACGATTCAAATAATCTTTGGATGGGAACCCCAAGGGGAATTCTGAGAGCCTCCATCCCGGGCCTCGATCGCCTTCTCTCGGGGACTGCTCGGTTCAGTGATTCTCGACTTTTTACTCAAATCGATGGAATGCGCTCGGAGGAGTGTCGACGTGCAAATAATCCTACTGTTCTGCGGAGTCGAGATGGCCTCCTTTGGTTTACGACCCAAAAAGGATTGAGCATGGTGGATCCGAAACGTTTTCAAAATGAAGAACGACCACTCCCCGTTCAGATCGAATCCATTGCAGTCGATAATATCGTGAAATCACCCACGGAACGGTTGGTTTTTGAACCTGGAGGGGGGCCTGTCCGACTTTCTTTCACAGCGACCGCCCTACGGTATCCCAGCCGAGTTCGGTTCCGATACAAGCTTTCAACGGTCGAACCTGACTGGGTAATTCTCCCCTCATCGCAACGCGACGTGATTTACCAAAACCTGCGGCCAGGCAATTACACCTTTTCTGTCCAAGCGGTATTAGGTGCAGGGGAATTTGACGATAAACCAGCCGTGGTGGCATTTGCCATTCCTCACCTGTTTTACCAAACTCCAGTTTTCTACGGATCGCTCGTTGCTTGCTTTTTGACCTCCCTAGTGTTGCTACACCAGTTTCGATTGCGGTTTATGGCACGGAGGGCCTCCACACTCAAGGCCGAAGTTCTCGCACGCACGGCGGAACTTCGAGCGGAGATTATCGAACGCCAACGCGCTGAGGATCAGTTGCGCCTGATCCCCGGCCGCATTCTCCAAGCCCAAGAAGGCGAACGTCGTCGAGTCGCCGCTGAACTTCACGATTCAGTGAGCCAACTCCTCGGCTCCGTTCGATTTCGGCTACATCTTTTGGAACCTCTTTCCGATAATGAACCTAGGCTTGGTTCCACACTCACTAAGGCGAAGGAATTGCTCGACATTTCGGTGCAAGAGGTTCGACGAATTGCTCGAAACCTTCGCCCTGCGGAAATAGATGATTTTGGATTGAAAGCCGCGCTGGAAAACGCTGCAAACGAGTTTCGATTACGCACTCGACTTCAGGTGGAATTACTCATTCCGAACTTAGAAAAGAAAATACTTCCCCACTTGGAATTGCCGATCTATCGAATTACCCAAGAGGCGTTGACCAACATCGAACGCCATGCTGAAGCGAGAAACGTCAAAGTCGAGTTGGCGCAGACTGACTCCCACCTCGTGTTGACCATTCACGACGATGGGAAAGGATTTTCTACAGAAACCATCACAACTCCTATAACCGAAGCTCCCGGGATTGGCCTGTTGAATATCCGGGATCGTGCCGAAGGAGTCGGAGGGAACTTCTCGATCAATTCTTCTCCCGGACACGGCAC
>SXGR01500973.1_pt1 | contig 12280 bp, 7 predicted proteins | sample 3174711 | NCBI WGS metagenome assembly SXGR01 (sample SAMN11356860, study PRJNA531348) | freshwater metagenome | isolation source: freshwater sample F1-60 | place: China: Fuxian Lake, Yuxi | collected 2017-12-25
ATGAGGGTGATACCAAGTATTTAACCAATAAAGCATTCCAAAAAGGTTTGGTTGACACTGTTGTTAATGCGGCTGTTGCTAATGATATCTACGTGATAATTGATTGGCATACTCACTTTGCAGAAAGAACCCCGGATGAAGCAGTGGCCTTCTTCAGTGAGATGTCTAAAAAATACGGTCATTTGCCTAACGTAATCTATGAGGTTTATAACGAGCCACTGGGTAATACCTCTTGGAGCGGTACTATTAAACCTTATGCCGTTAAAGTGATTAATGCTATTCGCGCCAACGATCCGGATAACCTCATTATTGTTGGTACGCGTATGTACTCACAATTTGTAGAAGAGGCGGCTGATGATCGTATTGCCGGTACCAATATCGCATACACCTTGCATTATTACGTGGGTGCACATGGTGCGAGCACGCGTGCAGGTGCAAAACGCGCATTAGATAAAGGTGTTGCGCTTTTTGTTACCGAGTGGGGTATTTGGCCTCCATGCTCCTTTAGTACTCCTGATGCATTACCTTGTAGAGGTGATAATAACTATTTTGATTTCCTGACTGCTGGAGAGCAAGCTGAAGTAGATGCTTGGAAAAACTTTATGGTTGCCAACCATATTCCGAGTGCTGCTTGGTCTATTGCCGATAAAGCAGAGCCTTCTTCTTACCTTTATGCAAATGCCAGTACCCAAGGCAACTGGACTGATGCCAATTTGACCGGTTCAGGTAAAGCAGTGAAGAAAATGATCAAGGAAATTAATGGTGTGGTAACGCCTCCACCTGTGTGTGTTAATGTCACTATGCCAGGCAAGGTTCAAGCTGAAGCCTTCTGCTCGCAAAATGGTGCACAAACTGAACCAACCACTGATATTGATGGTGGTGAAAATGTGGGTTGGATGGATGCCGGGGACACCTTGACCTATGGCGTGAAAATTCCAACTGCAGGTACTTACACCATTAAATACCGTGTTGCATCAAGTGTTAATGGCGCTTTCTTCCAGTTACAAGATCAAAGCGGCTCTAACATCTATGATGTGGTTCAAGCAGCAGCGACTGGCGGATGGCAAAATTGGACGACTGTTACCAAAACAGTGAACCTGCAAGCAGGCGATCAAAAATTGGTGATTAAAGCGACTGGCGGTGGCTGGAATATCAACTGGTTTGAGTTGACCCAAGGTGGTACACCAACGCCAACACCAACACCAACGCCAACACCAACGCCAACACCAACACCAACGCCTGAATTCCCTTGTAATTCTGGCAATTCCGCTAACAGTGGTGGCAACCCCACAGGCGTATCACAAGGTAAATGCGTGGCTTACACCATGTCACCTTGGGGCACTTTGCAGTTGGGTTCTTGGAATGCGCCGGCTGGTGTTCGCTATGACGTACGTAACTGTAATGGTGTAATCACTAAAGATGTGGTGCAGGTACAGAACGGATTTACCGCAGTACCAACTGGCACTAATGGTTGTACTCATTATATCCATGTGAAACAAGCCTCAAGTCCATTTACTTTACAATTTGGTAGCTGGTAAAAATGATAATGGATTAAATTGCAGTACGATTTTTAATCCTCGGTAATGCACTAAGCTCCACATCTCCTGATGTGGAGCTTTTTTATGTGAAGTTTTTTAATGCGGAGTCGCGTTATGCGCAAGATAAAATTTAAAACGATTTTTAATGTATTTTTTTTAATGGTTTTTTCCAATCAAGCTTTAGCGAAAGATGCTATTGGTGATGAGACATTAGAAAAAATCCTTCAACAAATGACCCATGAAGAAAAAATCGATTTTATTGGTGGCTACAAAAATTTTAATGTGCGCGGAATTGAACGATTGGGCATTCCAGAAATTCATATTGCAGATGGACCTGTTGGTATCAGGAACTACGGCCCCTCTACAGCCTACCCAGCTAGCGTGAATTTGGCGGCAACCTGGGACAAATCATTAGCATATGCAACGGGTAAATCTTTGGGTTTGGAAGCTCGTGCCAAAAACATACATTTGGTGCTTGGGCCAGGTGTTAACTTGTCCAGACTACCAATTACGGGTAGAAACTTTGAATACATGGGGGAAGACCCTCATCTGGCAGGACAATTAGCCAAGCATTACATTCTCGGCATGCAAGATCAGGGTGTCATGGCTGATATAAAGCATTTTGCTGCGAATAATCAAGAATTTGATCGAAACAATGTGTCTTCGGATGTTGATGAAAGAACATTGCACGAACTCTATCTGCCTGCATTTAAAACGGCAGTGCAAGAAGCCAAAGTGGCGACAGTCATGACAGGCTATAACCCTGTCAATGGCATACATATGTCACAACATGATTATCTAAATAATAAAGTATTGAAAAAAATGTGGGGGTTTGAAGGCTTTACAATTTCAGATTGGGCATCAACTTATGATGGCGTTGCAGCCGCTAATGGTGGTTTGGATTTGGAAATGCCTGCAGGCGATTTTATGAATCGAAAAAACTTATTGCCTGCAATCAAAGAAGGTAAGGTTTTACAATCGACAATTGATGAAAAGGTGCGTCGTATTCTCAAAACCTACGACAGATTTGGATATTTCAAAAATGCTGATCTTAGAAAAGATTTTGTTTTGGATGCTGATTATGTTCGCAAAGTTGCTCTTGATTCTGCAAGGGGTGGCATTACCCTGTTAAAAAACGAAAATAACATATTGCCCTTAAACACTAAAAAAATTAAAACCATTGCCATTATTGGGCCCAATGCCGAACGAGTTATATCAGGTGGCGGCGGCAGTTCATTTACCAAGCCATTGCACTCACTCAGTTTTCTTGATGCCGTTAAAAAACAATTGCCGGCAGATGTAAAAGTCATTCACGAGCCAGGTGTGTTTGTCGGCGCACCTTTTCCGGCAGGTATCTGGGATGATTTTCCTTTTTATATCTACAAAAACGGGAAAAAAGTACAGGGTGCCAATGCTGAATTTTATTTAGGAAAAAATTTGGAAGGTAAGAAAATTCATGAAAGAGTTTATGATCGGGTGAAACTTGAAGATGGACAGCTCTGGGATAACCCAGGTGTTCCAAAATCACAATTTTCTACAAGATTTACCAGTTATTTTACACCTGAAAAATCCGGTTATTACAGTTTGGCAGGCAAAGGTGACGATGGATATAGAATTTTATTGGATGATGTTGAGGTAGTGAACGTGTGGCGCAACCAGGGGCCAACAGATGGAAAGGCTGATATTTTCATGAATGCCAAACAAGAATATAAAGTTGTTACCGAATATTACAACGATGGTGCTGGCGCGGTTATCTATCAGGGAATTAAAGAAATCAACTTGGATGTCTTGCCAACCGAAATGGGTGGCTATGCAATTAAAGCCGCAAAAGAAGCGGATATGGTATTGATTGCGGCAGGGTTTGATATGACAACTGAAGGGGAATCATTCGATCGCACGTTTGAATTGCCATACAAACAGGCAGAGCTGATTCAATCAATTGCCAAGGTCAATAAAAATATTGTTGTTATCTTGAATTCTGGTGGCAATCTTGAGATGTCCAGTTGGATTGATGGAGTGCAAGGCTTGTTAATGGCTTGGTATCCTGGACAAGAAGGCAATTTGGCGGTTTCAGAAATTCTATTTGGTAAAACCAATCCGTCAGGAAAACTGCCAGTGAGTTTTGAAAAAAATATTCAGGATAATCCTTCATACCCACATTATTTTGATCATGACAAAAATTTTGCGGTTAATTATGGCGAAGGGCTGTTTATGGGTTATCGCTACTGGGATAAATCAAATAAAAAGCCTAGATACCCATTTGGTTATGGATTGTCTTATACCCAGTTTACGATCTCAAATGTTCAGCTCGATAAGAATCGGTATAAACCCAGCGATAGAGTAAAGATCAGTGTAGATGTTAAGAATACAGGTGCTGTTCATGGGGCAGAAGTTGTACAGATCTATGTTAGTGATTTGCAATCATCAATAAGCAGGCCTTTAAAAGAATTGAAGGGCTTTGAAAAAGTTTTCTTGGCTCCTGGGGAAAAAACAAAGCTGGTTATTGAGTTGGCATCTGATGTTTTTTCATTTTACGATCCACAGTTACATGACTGGAAATTTGAATCGGGTGAATTTGAAATTTTGGTAGGAAACTCTTCCGATAACATAGTCGGAAAACGGCGACTTACATTATTAGCGCATTAATTGGGTTATGGAGATATTTCATAATCCTTCAATACAAGCCTTCTTATTTAAGGTTTGTTTGGTGTGTTAATGTTTGAGTCATCTGGCCTGAAAAATCCGGCTGTACAGATTTTTAGTCAAATTAAGCAACAATTTTGTTCTTAGGAAGTCCTTTGCACGGTATGAATTTACTACCGTGCCTTTTTATTGCATGTACCTAGAGTCTAGAAGATGAGCCAACCTGCTATGTTCAGTTTCGTCATTAAAAGAGCTATCTTTTTTTTAACTTTACTTTTGTTAATGGGCTACTGGTCAATTTGCAGTGCGCAATCAGCCAACTACCAATGGAGAAATATCCCTATAGGTGGTGGAGGTTATGTTACTGGCATTGAGTTTCATCCATCTGAACCTAATCTGATCTATGCGCGTACTGACGTAGGTGGCGCATTTCGGTGGAGTGAAGGTGAGCAAAAATGGATTTCATTGGGAGACCAGATCACTCGTGATCATCGTGATGATATGGGGGTGCTGAGTATTGCGCTTGATGCAAATAATGCTGAGCGAATTTACCTGCTAACAGGTTTGTATGTTCAAGAATGGGCACCGAAAGGCGCTTTATTATCATCGACGGATCGCGGGCGCACGTGGTCGCGTGTTGTCCTTCCATTTAAGGTGGGAGGTAACGAGGACGGACGAGGGGCTGGTGAGCGTTTGGTGGTAGATCCGCAGATGCCATCACATCTATTGGCGGGTTCAAATCAGGAAGGCCTCTGGCAGAGTAATGACCATGGGGAAAATTGGAGTCGAATAACATCATTGCCCGAGAACAAAATAAACTTTGTTATTTTTAACGCAGATAAAAATAAAAATGGCGTAAAAACAAAGGAAATTTTTGTTGCAGTTAATAATAAAGAGAATCCGTTATACCGTACCCGCGATGGTGGCGCGACTTGGGTCGCAGTAAAAACAAGTTTTTCCGATTCGGTATTTCATCGTGCCGTATTGGCAGATCAATTTCTGTATCTTGCCGCTAGCAATGCAATGGGGCCCAATGGAATCAATACTGGCGCGCTTTGGCGTTACGATCTAGTCACCGGATTGTGGCGAAATATGTTGCTTCCTAAAGGGCAGGGTGGCATTAGTGGAATCAGTGTTGACCCTAAGAATTCTAATCGAATTTTTGCGTCAACCACTAATCGATGGTACCCCCATGATGAAGTTTTCTTGAGTGATAATAACGGTGATCAATGGCGGCCGTTACTGGCTGGGGCGCAATTTGATCATGGCAATTCAGCCTATGTAAAAGAGCACGTTCCTCACTGGCTTACCGATATAAAAATTGATCCGTTTAATGCCAACCGCGTTTTATTTGTAACAGGATATGGTGTGTATGAAACGCGAGATCTTAACGCTGCGCCATTACCTAAATGGCGGTTTCAGAGCGATGGTCTTGAAGAGACTGTCATTCTTGAGTTAATTAGCCCACCGAAGGGCGCATCATTGTTGAGTGTAATGGGTGATCTCGGAGGGTTTCGTCACGATGATCTAAAAAGCTCTCCGCTAGGTGGAAAATTTAAACCCGAGCTGGGAAGCAATAACAGTATTGCATTCGCCTACAAAAAACCGCACTTAATGATCCGTACGATTGAGCAAGGAAAAACTACGCACGGTGCCTTTTCTAACGATGGAGGTATTACGTGGAGTCTATTTCATTCTGATCCAGAGGGGGCACGAGGAGGTCAGGTAGCCTTAAGTGCAAATGGATCTACAGTAGTGTGGGCTCCTGATGCCAGCAATATATTTTTTTCAAGTGATAATGGAAATACGTGGCAGCCCAGTAAGAACGTGCGTGCTGGCTTAAAACCCATTGCGGATACCTATAAAAATAATGTGTTTTACGCCTACGATGCTGAGCAGGGGGAAATCTACTTTAGTAAAAATGAAGCGCGTAGTTTTGAGAGAATTAATCATAAGCTGCCAAGTTTGCCTAAGTGGAAGCTGCAAGACGGCAATTTGCGAGCCGTGCCAGAGCGCGCGGGGCATTTTTTTGTTACGACAGGAGCAGGGCTTTATCGTTCGAAGGATTATGGCAAGTCGGTTACTTTAGTGAATGGTGTGAATGAGTCTTATTTGATTGCTTTTGGAAAGGCGAAAAAGGCTAAAGATTATCCGTCTATTTATTTGTGGGGGAAGGTGGCAAATGAAATTGGCTTTTTTCGTTCAGATGATGAAGGCATGAATTGGCTTAAATTGAACGACGACATGCATCAATATGGAAGTGCCCGTTGTCTTGCGGGTGATATGCAAACCTACAATCGGTTTTATATAGGGACTAGTGGTCAGGGTATTATTATAGGTGAATACAATGGCGAGATTAAACACTAGCGCTAGTGTGAGCTATTTTTTGGTGGCGTTTGCATCAACTGTTGTAGTTGTAATTCACGGTACTCTGTAGGTGTAAAGTCAGTTGCCTTTTTAAAGTAACGTGCAAAAGTGGATTCGCTGTTAAACCCGGATTTTGCAATTACATCGGCTATTTTGTATGACTCGAATTCTGGGGTGGAGAGTAAGTGAATGGCTACCTTTATGCGATGGCTATTAATGAATTCAAAAAAGTTTTGATGGTAGTAGGTGTTTAGTATTCCAGTAACGTCACGCGGTTTTAACCCTATGCGAGCCGAAAATCGATCAAGGTTTATCTTGGAATCTAGGTGAAGTTTTTCTTCGCGAATGCCTTTTTCTATGGCAAATATTTTCTCTGGTTCAACATTAGGTGCCAAATCAGCAGGTTTCTCCTTTAATATCGGCGCTATATGCAATATTTTTCTGGTGGTTAATAGCCCATATAAAAACATGGCGTTGACTAAGAAGGTTGACAGGTAATCAGCAGTCATTCCCATTAGGCTGCTGGCTTCTCCACTAATGTATGCACCTAGAAAATAACCCGCAATTGACCATACCTCAATTAACAGAAAACCGCCGAGAACGATATTGGGCAACATGAATTTCTCGGTGTTTAATTCTTGCGTGTTCGTTCTTGCATTCAATCGAAATTTATATTCCGAAAAAATACATGCTGCAACATAGGTTATTGGTAGGCAACGTAAAATGGCCCATGCAAAGCTAACAGCATCGTGCGTACTTGGGGAAAGGTTTGGTTTGTTCCACGGCAACCACGCACTAGCACTAACATCAAACCAAACAATGACTAATGCTGTGATTGTGGCAGGTAAAAAATGAAGGCTATTGATCCACTTGAATAAATTTACTTGGTTAGAAAGCGATTTAAAGTAGAAATACAGCACGGGGCCTTGTAGGAGTGTGGATATTGCAAGTAGGGCGGTAGGAAGTGTGCTGCTTGCGATGGGTTGTGTTTGTAAGTAACTGTTCCAAATAATAAATGTGGTGGTAATTATTCCTCCAGTCAAAAAGAAGAAGGCGATTAGTAAGTTCCGGGACAGATTGTTCTGGGTGGGTATTATTTTTAAAATAATACATAGCAAGAAGGATTCAAACGCTGTAAGTATTAATGTCATATCGTGGAGGCTAAAAAAGGAAAAATGACTGTTCATAATGGCTTCTTAATCGTCTTATTCGCTTATCGATAGATGAAAATGTGTATTTTACGGGCTTATATTTAGTAAGGTGATTTTAGCAGTAAAGCAACCTAATGTGTGCAACCTACTTTAAAATCAATATGGTAGTGTTCATCATGGCGAACCCAAGGTTTTTTAACTGAAAAGGCGATACGGTTTTTAAGAGTCTTTCCTGTGGGAGTTAAAAATAATTGCTTTTGAAATTCGTTATCAAAAATAACGACTGAAATTCCAATCCCTTCTTTAATCGCTGCGGTATTGAGCGCGTCTATGTGCTTGGCAATGGATTCAAAATCTATAGTCAAATCGTTGTAGGTAGCTTTAGTATTAAACTCAATGTTGTAGCCAAGCTTATTGGTGATGCCAATATTCAGTTGCTCGCTTTTGCCCTTGCTATTGATCACAGGAACAAAAAAATCCACTGAGAGCCCGTTGGTATGAGTTTTATGAGGCTTAAATCTGCCTCCATGTTCAAAACCTGTTTCACCGTAAATGTAGGTAACTGTTGGATTTGATTGCTCCAGGTTTTTATAAGCCGCCAAAATCACACGATAAACTTTACTGTGAACGTAAGTTCTGCCTGCTACTACACCCAAGCTACTGTAAGCTTCAAAGTTTTTTCCGCTGCTAGGCAGTTGCCAGCCATTTTCTAGTTTGCCATTTGCGGTTCCACCAAAACATTTACTTTCAGATTTGCTGAAGCAGGGTAGGGAATATGCCAAGCAAAAACTTAATAGAATAATTCGAATCATCGGGCGGCTAATCGGTTGTGTGAGAGCACTGACTATATATCTCCATCTTGCTAATTCCAAGTATTCCTAGGGCTGAAAACTTTCCCTTTGCGCGTGTATAATCTCGCTTCTTTCATTTCTCGTATTTCAAAACCACAACCTATCGGATACCGCCATGTTTGACACTCTGCCTTTATTACCCGCTGACCCCATCCTTGGTTTAAGCATTGCTTACGCAAAGGACACCAATCCGCTCAAAGTAGATTTAGGTGTAGGTGTTTATAAAAATGATGTGGGTGTAACGCCCATTATGGCGGCGGTAGCAGAAGCAGAAAAAATTCGTTTTAAACAAGAAATCACCAAAGCTTATACGCCACCTGCGGGTTACCCAGGTGCAAATGAAGCCTCTACAAAATTAGTGTTTGCTGAAGGTCACCCTGCGGTAGAGGCTAATCGCGTGCGCACAGTGCAAACGCCGGGCGGTTGTGGTGCGCTGCGTGTTGCTGCGGAATTAATTCAGCGCGCTAAGCCGGGTGCCAATCTTTGGGTGAGTATCCCTACTTGGGCCAACCATATTCCTCTCTTGGGCAGTGCGGGTTTAAAGCTGCGTGAATATCCCTATTATGATTACGCATCGCACAGTATTGATTTCGTTGCGATGATGGAAACACTGAAGCAAGTACCGCGCGGCGATTTGGTGTTGCTGCACGCCTGCTGCCACAATCCGAGCGGTGCAGATTTAACGCCCGCGCAGTGGGATCAAATTGCAGATTTGTGTGAAACCAATGGTTTAATTCCCTTTGTGGATATGGCTTACCAAGGGTTTGGTGAAGGCTTGGAGGAGGATGCCTATGGTTTACGCATGTTGTCAGCGCGTTTACCAGAAGTCATTGTAGCCACGTCTTTCTCTAAAAATTTTGGTTTGTATCGTGAGCGTACAGCTGCGTTGAGTTTTGTATTTGCCGATGAGCAACAAGCTGATGCTGGCTTGAGTAATTTGTTGAGTGTTGCCCGCTCAATTTATTCCATGCCGCCTGCACACGGCGCAGCCTTGGTGGATATTATTTTGCACAGCAATGAATTAACGAAAGTGTGGAGCGATGAATTAACGCTGATGCGCGAACGCATTGCTGGTCTGCGTGTGAATTTAGTACAGACTCTAAATCAACTACAAACTCAGCGCGATTTTAGTTTTATCGCCAATGAGCGCGGCATGTTCTCATTTTTGGGTTTGAGTGTTGAACAAGTTCATAAGCTGAAAAACGACTACAGCATTTATATGACCGATACCAGCCGTATTAGCGTGGCAGGTTTAACGGTTGAAAAAATGGATTATGTGAGCAAAGCGATTGTGTCGGTGTTGTAGGTTCACTCGATCATTCATGTCATAAAAAAGGCGAGCGCATTACGCATGTGGCTCGCCTTTTTTATGGTTTTTTTGAGCTACGCTAGTTCGTGCCGATCCTTATACAATCCTTATGCAGTCTTTGATACTCTAATGCGATGAACTCTATTTCTGTTGCACCATCGACTCCTAAAAAAACCTCCTTTTGGCTGGGCGGCGCGATTTGGCTTGCGGGTTGGGTTGCGATTTACGCGCTAGATAAACATCTAGATGTTAATAATTTAGCGATGTTTCTGGTGCTTGCATCCGCCTTGGCCACAGTCTGTTTACCTTGGCGTGTGTCAGTACTGCTGACGATTATTTTTGTCTTGGTGTTCGATTGGTTTTTCATTCCACCGCGTGGCACTTTCACTGTTGATCTTCATCAGCATGCGCTCATGTTGCTGGTGGTTTTGGTGGTGAATTTAATTGTGGTGAGTTTGATGGCCTTATTGCGCGCGCAATCTGAGCGCGCTTTACGCCATGCAAGTGAAGCTGATATTTTGCGGCAGTGGAGTGATCTGTTGTTGGAATCGTCACAGCCACATGAACATCTGCAAGAGCTACAAGAATTGTTGGCGCAGCTCAGTGGTAGAGATGTCACGCTATTGGTATTGAAAGATGCATTGCCTGCAACCGATGATTTGCAGGCGGCAAAGCTCCTGTGCGATGCAGGTATTGAGCAGCGTCACGCGCTTTGGTTTTGCACGCGCAACAACCAACCCTTGGGGCGCGGCACGGGCCGCTATGAAATGTTTTTAGATGTGTATTTACCGTTGCGCGCACGCGGTCATGCGTTAGGCGCTGCCCTGATCACTCATTTTGCGGTGCATGAATTTTCTACCCGCGTACATTTGCAGGCTATTTGTGATCAATTTGGCAATGCGCTTGAGCGTTACAATTTGCATCAGCAAGATATTAAAGCGCGCGAAGAAGCTCAATCACAATTAGTTCGCAATAATTTGCTGGCAGCGATTTCCCACGATTACCGCACACCTTTGGCCACCATTATGGGCGCTGCTTCTTCACTGAATGAACAAACAGAAAAATTAGATGCTGCCCAGCAGCAACAATTGGTGCGACGCATTTACGATGAAGCCGAACGTTTAAATACCATGACCCATAATATTTTGCAGCTAGCGCGTTTAGATGCAGATAATCAGCTCGCGTGCGATTGGCAATCGGCAGAAGAGATTGTGGGTGAATTAATGCGGCGCTGGCGCGGCAGGCAATTGGGGCATCGCCTGCATATTCAGTTAGATAATGATTTGCCTTTGTTATGGTGCGATGCTGTATTAATTGGCCAGCTATTAGAAAACCTTGTGGATAATGCACTTAAATACAGCCCAGATAATTCCCCTGTGCGCATTTATGCGGCGGTAAGTTTACAAAGCGAGCTTAAGTATTTTTCAATATCCGTAAGTGATAAAGGGCAGGGCATAGACGCGCTCTGGCGCGATAAAATTTTTGAACCCTTTCAACGCGGGCCTGTTGTAACAGAGCGCGGTGCTATTGCTGACGGTGGAAAACTAATTTTAGGTGCAGGTGTTGGCTTAGCGCTATGCCGTGCTATTGCACGCGCCCATGGCGGCGATATAAAAATACATTGCCCAACATCTGGCGGCAGTATTTTTGAATTATGTTTACCGCTGCGCGAATTGCCTGTTGAGCCTCATAAAAATTCAAGAGATTTCCCATGAGTGTTCATGTGTTATTGGTAGAAGACGACCGTGAATTGCGTGCAACCCTGCGCGATGCGTTGTTGTTAGAAGGCTATAAACTGATTACTGCTGCAAGTTTGTCTGAAGGTATTGCGATTGCGACTAATGCGCAGAGTGCAGGTAATAAAGTAGATTTGATTTTATTAGATTTAGGCTTGCCCGATGGCGATGGTGAAACACTGCTCGCGCAATTGCGTAAACAACTGAATACGCCCGTTATCGTAATTTCTGCCCGCGAACAAGAAGGTCAAAAAATTCGCTTGTTAGATTTAGGTGCAGATGATTATTTAGTAAAGCCTTTCGGCATAGGTGAATTGCTTGCACGTATGCGCGTAGCCTTGCGTCATAAAGGTGTGCCGGTGAGCGCATCCATTACGCAATACAATAAAGCAGGTGTGAATATTGATTTAGCTATGCACTCTGTAACGCGCAACGGTGAACAAGTCCATTTAACACCCACGGAATTTAATTTATTAGCACGCTTGGTACGCAGCACTGGCCGCGTGGTTACGCATCGCCAATTATTAAACGATGTATGGGGCGCAGAATTTATTGATCACACCCATTATTTGCGATTGTATATGGCGCAACTGCGCGCAAAGTTGGAAGTGGATTCTGCTGATCCGGTGTTGTTATTAACTGAAGCAGGTGTGGGGTATAGATTGGTGGATGATGAGTAAATTTA
>SXGR01061994.1_pt1 | contig 12271 bp, 10 predicted proteins | sample 3174711 | NCBI WGS metagenome assembly SXGR01 (sample SAMN11356860, study PRJNA531348) | freshwater metagenome | isolation source: freshwater sample F1-60 | place: China: Fuxian Lake, Yuxi | collected 2017-12-25
ACCCGTCGTGCGGGAGCACACCTGTATTCCCGACGATCAACTCATTCAAACGTGTGTCGCCATCGGTTATCCGGATTTCACTTTCGCCGCCAACGAGGTGCGCTCGAAGCGCAGCCCTGTATCCGAGGTCACGCGATTCGTTGGGTTCCCCGAAGAGGACTAAGTCGCCAGAGGATCAAACCATGAAGATCGATACCGGTACCGAACAACTAACCTGCGACGTCACGAATCGGGTTGCTGTGATTACCCTCAATCGGCCTGAGGCACGCAACGCACTCTCTGATGAGCTCACGAGAGCTTTTCGTCAGCAGATTGCCGAGCGTGGACGTGACCCCGATGTCGGCACGCTCCTGATCACTGGCGCAGGCAGGGCATTCTGTTCCGGTGGGGATGTGAAAGGCATGGGGGGTCGGCGCGGTCCGGATGGACAAACGCCCGATGAACGCTTTCAGACCATGCGAGCGCGCCATCATGAGATCGCCGGTGCCCTCACCAGACTGCGCAAACCAACCCTCGCCGCATTGCCCGGCGCAGCCGCAGGTGCAGGACTGGCCATCGCACTCGCCTGTGATTTGCGCATCGCGGCGAAATCGGCCTTCGTCAGTACCGGTTACGCGCGTATCGGGCTCTCCGGTGATTATGGCATCGCCTGGATGTTGACCCGCGCGGTGGGTCCCGCACGGGCTCGAGAACTCATGTTGCTGTGTGAACGTGTTTCGGCTGATCGTGCTGAAGCGCTTGGATTGATCAATCGAGTGGTCGCCGATGACGTGCTGATGGCCGAAGCCATGAAGCTCGCGGCTCAACTCGCCAACGGTCCTACGGTTGCCCTCGGTTACATCAAGGACAACCTCGATGAAGCCCTCGACATCGACCACACCTCTGCCATCGATCGTGAAGCGGAGCGGTTGACTCGGGCAACGGGCAGCGAAGATCACAGGGAAGCCGTGAGTGCCTTTGTTGAGAAGCGGGATCCGGTGTTCAAGGGTCGATAGACTGAATCACCTCGGCTTGCCCCCCTGACACCGCCGCCATCGACTCAACACTTCACTCAACCCTTGACTCAACCCTTGGGGGAGACCGGATGATGCCGCTCCCCTTCCCGATCACAAGCACCCATGCGTCGGCTTTCCATCGGTCAGTTTTCGCAACTCACCCGCCTGTCGATAAACGCCCTCCGACTGTACGCCGACAACGGTGTACTGCGGCCTACGCATGTGGATGCAGAAACGGGATACCGCTTCTACGACCCCGACCAAATCGAGCGCGCTGAACGCATCAAGCTCCTTCGTGGCATCGGCATCTCGCTCAATCACATTCAGCGCATTTTGGATGCGTCGGCCCCGGAAGAACAACTGAGTTTGCTGGACGAACACGCGCTCCACCTTGAGGAACAGCTGAAACAGCTCAAACGCTTTAGCGCCCGACTGCGCTCACGCACGCCTGCACCTGACGCTGTCGAGCGATTCATGATCGAGACAGTCCCGACTCAACGAATCGCAGGCGTCAGGATAATGACCGGTCTCGCCCGCATCGGCGACGATATTCGCCGGGCTTTCGAAACGCTCCACCAAAACTTGGCGGCTTCACCTCTGCGGACTGTAGGCACGCCCATGGTCATCTACCACGATCTGATCGATGAGGTCAGTGACGGTGATGTTGAGGTGTGTGTACCGATTCATGACTCGGTGCTGGCTCACCCAACCCTGACAATCCATACCCTCGAAGCCGCCAACGTGGCAGCCATCGTCCACCGTGGACCTTACGATCAGATCACATCAGCCTATCAACGGATTCTTCACCAGATCACGTTACAAGGGCTCGAACCGGTTGGTCCACCGCGAGAGATCTACATGAATGACCCGACGATCACGGAGCCCAGTGCACGCATGACGCGGATTGAATACCCCGTTGCGAAAACCGACGCGACGCTATGAAAGCAGTGTATATCGTGCTGTTCATCGTTGTTATCGCAGCGTTGCTGTTGTGGGTGGTCGGGCGGCTGGCTTTCGAAGCACCTGCGGATCACCTGGATCACGTAGCCGTTGGCAACAACGTTTTCATATCGAGTTCGCTGGAGAGCGAAGCGTATCGCCTGGCAGCAGAGGACATTCGTCAAAACTTAGACGATGCACCGACAGGGCCGACATGATTGGCTTGATACGTAAGGATCTCGATGCTCGTGGGGCCACCATCGCGGTGTCCTCGACCGTTCGCTCCGTGCAATTCGACGGCATCACAGGGGAATGGCTCACGCCACCTGATGTGATACCCGGTCGCCGCCTGGTGTACTTCCACGGGGGTGGTTACACCGCAGGTAGCGCGGTGAGCCATCGATCGGTTGCTGACCGGTTGGCCGTCGCACTTCGTACTGAGGTCCTGGTTCCCAACTATCGGCTTATGCCAGAACATTCCCGAATGGCGGGCATTGAAGACGCGCGGACGGCGTATCAGTGGATTCAAAAAAAAGGAGCAAACTCAGCACATACCGCTACCCGCTTTCTGATCGCAGGTGATTCTGCAGGAGGCAACCTCGCTCTCGTCACCGCGGCATGGGCGCGAGACTCAGGGCTTAAGGTAGCCGATGCACTAATCCTCTTTTCACCCCAAACCGATGCGACGTTTTCAGCGCTGAGCCATCGAGCCAATCTCGAGACTGACGTAATGCAAGGTCCCGTGCTGCGCCAGGCTATGCAAGCACCAAGACCGATGTTCCTGTGGGTGAGCTTCCTGATGAACTGTATGAGTCCTCGCTCGCCACTCGTCTCGCCCCTGTTTGGTGACTTGTCAAGACTACCGCCGACGCTGATTCAGGTATCGAAGACCGAAGTGTTCCTGGACGATGCAGTGCGCTATGTGAACAAGGCGAATGCACTCGGATCGAGCGCAACGCTGCAAATCTGGCCACACACGTTGCATGCATGGCAGGTGTTCGAACTTTCTGAATCCACGGAAGCTCTGGACAAAGTGATTGCGTTCGTCGATGCAGCAACCAGCAATAACCCTCAGCAATGAAGCCTGGAGCGACCCCACCCTAAGAAGGGGCCGCGCAAAGAAACGATCCATTTCAACAACGTCTTGAATACAAAAAAGTTCACGAAAGCGCGTCTCTGGTGATAACGGAATAGCGCAGTACGGCACACACACAGTGGCGTTACAGAGTGACACTTAGCTGAAACGACACGAATGAACGACGTCGTCCCGGGGGTGAACGGCATCAATCTGAAACAGAGCTTGTGGGATCAGAACCAGAAACGAAGGCCGGCGACCCACGTCGTTGAAGAGGTGTGTTCAACAGCAAGGGTATGCAAACCAGCCGTTTCGCCAAACTTCCGCTCATACACAACACCGACGTATGGTGCGAATTCACGGGTGAATTCATAACGCAGCCGCAGGCCTGCTTCGATCGATGACAGCCCTGATCCCAGGTTTTGCGAGGGCTCGTCACTTCCCAACAGTGTGACTTCCACATCAGGTTGGAGAATCAATTGGTTCGTTAACAACAGGTTGTACTCTGCACTGAGCCTGAGCTGCGTATCTCCTGCCGCATCCACATCGACATAGGCGCCGGTTTCGATGAACCACGGTACAAGCCCACGAATGCCGAATGACAGCGCAGTTCGAGCTGCACCACCCCAAACATCCTGGCGCACACCGACGAGCACATCCCACCAGGCGGAGATGCTCCGGCCATAGTGAGTTTCGACACATCCTTCAAAAGATTCCCCACCCGCCTTTTCGCCGTCGAACGAAAACCACAGGCGCTTGACATCGCCACCGATCCAACCTTCAACATCGACATGCCCTGACGTTCTCCCTCTGTCCCGTGTGAATTCGAGGTGATCAACCAGAACCAAACTGTTTACGCCTGGTGTGTGTTGCATGGAATGAGCCAGCGTCGGAAATGCAACCCGGCTATCTGCGTCGGAAACAGGTGGGATCGGAATCTTCTCAGCGGCGAACACGGGTGCTGCTCCGACGATGAAGCAGCAAAGCACAGCGAGCCGAGTGCTCGGCAGCACGGTCATTCTTCCACTCGCACTTCCCGCATCATGCCGGCTTCCATGTGATATAGCAGATGGCAATGAAACGCCCAACGACCGAGTGCATCGGCGCTGACGCGGAATGTTCTGCGGGTCGCCGGAGGCATGTCGATCGTATGTTTGCGCACGTGAAAACGCCCCGACGCATCCTCGAGATCACTCCACATGCCATGCAGATGAATCGGGTGATGCATCATCGTGTCGTTCACCAGGACCATGCGCACACGCTCGCCATAGTGAAGTCGCAGCGGTTCGGCGTGGCCAAAAGGTTCGCCGTTGAAGGACCAGGCAAACTTCTCCATATGGCCCGTGAGGTGCAACTCGATTTCGCGGCCAGGCTCGCGACCATCGAGATCATCGAAAGGACTGCGAAGATCCGCATACGTGAGCACCCGACGACCGTTGTCACGAAGTCCGATGCCGGGATCATCCAGCCGGGACGAGACTTGCATCACTTGCATATCCACCAACGGACTGCCGCTTTCGGACGCCGGGTGTGACAACTTTTTGGACGCTGGATGCATCGCGGCGTGATCGTGGCGTCCAGCGTGCTGCATGTCGCCCTTTCCCATCTGCTCGTGACCTATCTGCTCGTGGCCCATCTCGCGCATGCCAAGCAGTGGCCGTCTATCCACTGCGGGCACCGAAGCGACCATACCTTTCTTTGACTGGAGAAAACCCGCGACGTATCCGGTTCGTCCCATATCCTGTGCAAAGATGACCGCAGCGCCTTCTTCATCCGGTTCGACGATGACATCCATCGTTTCCGCCACAGCGATACGAAACTCATCGACCGTCACTGGATGCACCGGCTGGCCATCCGCGGCGACTACCGTCAGCTTCAGGCCCGGGATACGCACATCGAAATAGGTCATTGCCGAGGCATTGATGAATCGCAGCAAGACCTTCTCACCAGGATTAAACAAGCCGGTCCACGGATTCGAATTCGGGCGACCGTTGAGCAGCCAGGTGTAGGTATTGCCGTTAACGTCCGAGAGATCCGTCGGCGTCATGCGCATCCGATTCCACATGCGTCGTTCTTCGATGGTCGAGGCCAAGCCGTTGGCCTTCACATCGCGAATGAAGTCACCGGCGGTTCGGCGATATCGATTGTCGTAACCGGGCATCTTCTTGAGCCGTTGGAAGAGTGCCTGCGGATCAAGGTCCGTCCAATCCGAAAGTACCAGCACGTGTTCGCGGTCGAATGCCGCTCCACTCGGCGTTCGCGGCTCGATGACCAATGCACCGTAGTGACCCAGCTGTTCCTGGAACAGTGAATGGCTGTGATACCAGTAGGTGCCGGCCTGGCGCAGCGGAAACTGGTAGGTGAAAGAACCACGCGGCGGAATGCCGTCGAAGCTGAGACCCGGCACACCGTCCATGTTCGCGGGTAAAAGGACGCCGTGCCAGTGAATGGAAGTCGGCACCTCGAGCCGGTTGTTCACGCGAAGGGTGACCACATCCCCTTCTCGCCAGCGAAGTGTCGGGCCAGGCGTAGCACCGTTGATGGCGATGGCGGACCGGTGCTTTCCGGAGAAGTTCACCGGGACATGGTCGACGTTGAGTTCGAAGTACTTTCGCGCGGGATCCGGGATACGGCGATTCGGGACGTTGCCACGCACGAGACCAGTGCCGCTGCCGCACAGAATGGCGCCCGCGAGAGATGCGCGCAGGAGGCGTCGACGGGGAAGGCTCAACACCCGATCCGGTTCTTCACAAGAGTTCCCGTTCCTACGCCCGCAGGACGGAATGGCGCCACTTGCCGCGGGCAAGGGTCATCCAGATTTGTTGAATCGCGCCGCTGCCTGGGATGTCCGCGAGTGTGAAGGTGTCACCCGGTTGAACGATGACATAAGGCGAGACTTTCCAACCCTGACCCAGTCCCCGTGCGGCTTCGGCTGCGGGACCCTCCACGGACATGCCACCTTTACCCTTCTCGCCGGTAAAGTTTTTCGGACTGATTGAACGCGTGAGCGCCCGAGACATCCGGGACAGGTTGCCGAGGTGTAGACCCAGCCCGTTGAACGAGCCTGCCAAGCTTGAAGCGGGTGGCATTTGGGAGCGCTCCGAATATGAAAGAACCGACCTTAACCCTTACGCGGACGGGCCTCCACCACGAGGTGTGTCCTTGTAGCGACCCTCGTGGAGAGGAAACTGCAGAAGAAACTGCGGGATGCCGCACTAAAAATGCAAATGAGAATCATTGCTTTTTAGAGTTCACTTTTTTAAAGTGCAGATCAAGATGATCTCGACTCGACGCTCGATGAAATCCGTAGTTCGTAATGCCCGCCTGGCACTGCTACCAGTGTTTTTGACCCCAGCAATCAGCCTCGCGTCTGCCGCAGGCAGTGAAACGGCTACCCAGAGCGACAACCGGGAGCTCGAAATCGTCACGGTTCTAGGGACTCAGAATCGGACTGCCACTCTCTCCGGCTCTCACCAGGTGCTCGAAGCCGCTTCTCTGAATGAGTCCCATGTCATGACGACGAGCGAAGCCTTGCGCAAAGTGGCAGGCGTCAACGTTCGTGATGAAGAAGGTTTTGGTCTCCGCCCCAACATCGGACTGCGGGGCCTTAACCCGACCCGTTCGACCAAGGTGCTCTTGCTCGAAGACGGCATTCCCCTCGCCTACGCGCCATACGGCGATAACGCGAGTTACTACCACCCCCCCATCGATCGTTTCGCTCGGATTGAAGTACTGAAGGGCGCAGAGGTGAATCTCTACGGTCCACAAACCGTGGGTGGCGTCATCAACTACATCACCCCCTCGCCTTCCGATGAGTTAACCGGATTGTTGTGGGTAACCGCAGGTGACGAGGCTTACCGTAACGTGCACGCCCTTGTCAGCGTCGCAGGATTTCAATTGGACGCCATCGACAAACGCGGTGATGGTTCACGTGATAACCAATACAGCCACGTGCAGGACATCAATGCCAAGTGGGTCACCGAAGTCGGTACGAACCATACCGTGATCCTGCGCGCCAACCACTACGTCGAAGATTCCCAGCTCACCTACTCCGGTATCACCGACGCGGAACTCAATAACTTCGGCTATCGCTACAACCCCTTTGAGAACGATGAGTTTGACGCTCGCCGCACCGGCTTCTCGCTCACGCATGACTGGACGCTCGGTGAATCCGCTTCTCTCACCACCAACGCCTATCACGCGTCTTTTGATCGTGACTGGTGGCGACAAGCCAGCACGACAAGTGATGGCCAGTGCAACGCTGTCCGGTACAACGCGAATGGAGCGCAGGTTAATTTCCAGACAGCTCGCAACCTCGGGGTCGCCGTAGATCCCAACGATTGCAATTCGCGGCAAGGTCGACTGCGTGCTTATCGCAGCTATGGTGTCGAGCCGCATCTTGATGTTGATTGGTCCTTCGGCACGATCGAAAACGAATTGACCTTCGGCGCGCGGCTACACAAGGAAGTTCAATCCCGGCGACAGTTCAACGGCTTAACACCAGAAGCCAGCAGTGGTCCTCAGGTCGAACGAAACACCCGCGAAACCCGCGCGGATGCGTTCTTCATCCAGAACCGTTTAGAAATCGGTGGGCTGGAAATTACGCCCGGCTTGCGGCACGAACACATCGACAATGAACGCGTCAACGGTCTGAACAACGCATCGGGCGATGCCAACACAAATGCGTGGTTACCGAGCCTTGGCCTCAGCTATCGACTCAATGACAATCTCACACTCTTCGCGAGTGCTCATGAAGGCTTTTCGCCTCCGCGAACGGAAGATCTTATCGATAACAGCGGCTTCGAGACCCACGTGAACGCGGAAAAGAGCCGAAGTCTCGAGCTTGGGCTTCGTTCCAACTTTGGAAGCTTAAGCCTCGATGCCACAGTCTTCCGCATGGACTTTGATACCCAGATCGCGGTGGGTTCGATTGCCGGAGGCAGCACGCCACTCGCAGAAGGCGAAACGCTATACGAAGGTCTCGAGCTTGCCGCCTTCATCAACGGCGAGAATCTCTTCGGATGGAGCTGGACGCCCTATGCACAAATGGCCTGGACCTATCTGCCGACAGCGGATCTTGAGAGCAACTTTGTCCGCGTGGACAACCGGGCGGTAGTCCCAGGTGCGCTGAAAGGCAATCGACTGCCTTACGCGCCTGAACACCTGGTCACCACGAGCGTCGGTGCGAAGTGGAACTCAGAAAAGTGGAATTCAGCCTTGGATGCCCACCTCGAGCTGGTCTACGTCGCCAATCAATACGCTGACTTCGCCAATACACGGGAAGCGACCGTGAACGGCAATGGCCAATTCGGCAAGATCGCCAGCTATGCCATCTGGAATGTGGCCGTGAACTGGGCTCTCGACGACTATCCGGTGACACTCTTCACCACCGTAAAAAATTTAGGCGGCAAGAAGTACGTCGTTGATCGCACACGCGGCATCCTGGCGTCACCCCCGCGTATGCTACAGGCGGGCGTTGAACTGCGCTTCTAACAAACCCATTCAGTGGCTGCGACCAAACGCCGCAACCCACCAAAGCACGGACCCGACCAGGAGCAGCGCAGCTGTAGCAAGCCAAGCGGTCATCGAAGCCTGAGTCAACAGATAGAGACAAATCGCAGCCGCCAGTAGTGGGATCGTTGGCCCTCCAGGAAGACTCAAGCCATCACTCTTCGCTGCGTAGTGCATCGACGCAATACATCCGAGGTAAATCAGCAATCGCACCACCACGCTGATGCTAGCCAACCAGATGAACGAACCGGATGCGGCCAACAGAAACGCTAAAGCTGCGAAAAGCGCGATGGAGTACATCGGCATCGACGATGCTTCGTGCAGTGACGCTAACCGCTTGGGCAGCCACCCATCGAGCGCCAATCGATAGGTGATACGAGGTGTTGAGAACAACGCGCCCATCAAATTGCCAAGAATCGAGACGGCGATGGTCGCCGAGATCACCGCACCGCCAATCTCACCAAAGAGTGATTCTCCAACCGAAACCACAGCCTGAGGATCTATCGCGAGACCTGGCAACACACGTTCGCAGACGAGATAAAGACCGGTGTAGAGCACTGTTGCGATGATCAGTGCTGCAATCAGCGCGCGTGGAATGTCCTTCTGCGGCGACTTCGCTTCTGCCGCAGGCACCAGACCGGATTCAAAACCGACATAGGCGTAGATCACCAGCAGGATCGCCGCGCCGATGTCAGGTGTGATCTCGGCAAACGGGTTGCTGGGTTCGGAGATCATCATGAATCCGAGACAGACAATGCCGAGCAGCGGTAGGAACTTCAGGACCGTGAGTATGTTCAGTGTCCGGATGCTCGCTTCTCCGCTGCGCACATTGAGTGCAGCAAGCCCCGCAATGATCAACCCGAGCGCTGCTATCTTTGCACCGGTCGCACCAAGGCCACTCCAAAACCACGCGAGCGTAGTGATGAGCAAGTTGATGTTGGCGGCGAAGGCGGTAAGGCGCGCGACATAGAACGCCCATCCGGTTTGAAAGCCTGCGAAGGCACCGAACGCGATACCGACGTACAACATCGGCCCACCGGTGCCGGCGAAGCGGCTGCCGAGATGGGCGAACACCAAAATGACAGGGAAGATCAACAGCGCACAGAGCGGGAACATCACGACACCCCACTCTCCTGCGAGCAGCGCAACGTTCTGTGGCATCCCAAAAATACCTGCGCCGACAATGCCGTTCAGCATGAGGAACAGCAGCGCTGCAAAGGTAAGGTGCCGAGGCAGCCGCTCCGCCCTATCTGCCCCTGCCGAATGGTGATCCACGTTCATACTCCCTTACCCGAGGGTTCATTGTCGCACTGCCAGGTCCCTCTGCCTTGGTGCACTTGTGGCTCTGAACAGGAATAACCCACACTCTTGAAGCACCCTCTCGTTCCGCTGGAGTTCTTATGAAACTGCCTCGATCCGAATTCGACTACATCGTCGTGGGCGCGGGTTCAGCGGGGTGTGTGCTCGCGTATCGACTCTCTGCTGATCCCTCGTCACGCGTGCTGCTGATTGAAGCGGGTGATCTTGATCGCAATTTGCTCATCGGCATTCCCAAAGGTATGGCCAAACTCGTGCGCAGCCCTCGCCACACCTGGGCTTTTCCAATTCATCAGCCTCGCAAGGAAGGGCTGCCTGCAACCGAAGTATGGATTCGCGGCAAAGGGCTCGGTGGGTCCAGCAGTGTTAACGGCATGATCTACTCACGAGGGCACCGTGCGGACTATGAAGAGTGGGCAGCACATGCAGGCTCGAACTGGGGCTGGCCGGCGATGCGTGATGCCTTTCGAGCCATCGAAGACCACGAGCTCGGTGCCAACGAACATCGTGGGCAAGGCGGACTCGTGCACGTCTCGACGGGCAAGCTGCGTTACCCCGTCGCGGAAGCCATGATCGCTGCCGGCGAACAGATGGGTCTTGCTCGCAAGGACGATCTCAACGATCCGGAACTTGAGGGCATTGGCTACTACAACCACAACATTCGCCGTGGCCAACGACAAAGTGCTGCGCGGACTTTTTTGGCCGCGGCTCGCAATCGACCGAACCTCACGGTGCGCACCGGCGTAAGTGTCCATCACGTGTTGATTGAAGGTGGAGTCGCGAAAGGCATCGCGACTTCAGTGGATGGCATCGCGGCTGACTTCCATGCAAAAAAAGAAGTGATCCTGAGTGCCGGCGCAATCATGTCCCCTGTGATCCTGCAACGCTCCGGTATCGGGCCTCGAGACGTTCTCGAATCCGCCGGCGTGCGTTGCCTTGTTGAAAGTCCGGACTGCGGCCGAAGGATGCGGGAACACCTGGGTTTTTCCATGCCCCATCGGCTTAAAGGCACAGCAGGACTTAATCGTCAGTTACGTGGGCCCGGTTTGCTCTGGAGTCTTTTGCGCTACTACACGACGGGCAACGGTCCGATGGCGACCGGTCCCTTCGAAGTCGGTGCATTCATACGATCCATGCCTGGCGCTAACCGTCCCGATACCCAGCTTTATCTTGGCGCACATAACTTCGCCCGGACCCGTGATAACTTCCCGGTGCAACTCGCTCATCCAGATAAGGAGCCCGGGCTGACGATCTATGGCCAGCTGCTGAACCTAACGTCCGAGGGCACGGTCGAGATCGTTTCGGCAAATCCGGACAAGCCTCCGCGCATCACACCGAACTGGATGACCACGGACTATGACCGCAAGGCGATGGTCGCCATGGTCAAGGCCATGCGTGCGTTTGTTAAACAACCGGTCCTTGCGACATGGGTTGGCGAGGAGTTGGTGCCTGGTTCCGCCTGTCTGACCGACGCTGAGATTCTGGAAGCGGTAACAAGGCTGTCCACCAGTGGATTGCATGGTGTCGCCACCTGCCGCATGGGACAGGACGATGAGTCAGTTGTGAATCCAAACCTCTGCGTGCGCGGCGTGAGGGGTTTGCGCGTCGCTGATTGTTCGGTGATGCCAGCACTCATCTCCGGAAATACCAACGCACCGGCCATGGCCCTCGGCTGGCGAGCATCGGACATCCTCTTACAACGCTGATTGAACAACGCTGCTAGAACAAGGCTGATAGATCAACGGTTAGAGCGAATTGGAGGCTGGGGTCGGAATCGAACGAGCCTGTTATATGTAGCTTTGTAGACGTAATCTCACAAACCTACCCCCAAGCCTACCCCTCACTGACCCCGATAAGGCAGACGATCAAGACCTTATGCTAACCGAGTGTTCCAGCTGAAGAATCGCTATCTGACCCAGTTCGAACCTGCTGACTTTTCACCAACTCCGGAGGCTAGAAAAGCAGCCAACGCAGCGGCTCGCACCATCGAGATCATTGCTTTCGATGGTCAAAGGAAGGGTTGCTCTATCCGATGATTTACACCTGTTTGTGCCCTTTCGAGTGGCGAGGATACTCTAGCCAACTAGTTAGGCTAACCACATCAGATCACAGGACATTCCAAAGCGCCCTTTTCGTATCCCACCAACTGCCAGACCCTGCTCAAGAGCCATCACTTCGACAAGACACGGCCGAAGGAATCAAAGCGACCAAAATGGTTGAAGACTTCACCAAGTCTGTGCCGCAAAAGTCCACGAGGTAGCCGGCGCTAGACCGTGGCCCCCGTTTTTCGCACGCACTTCCACACATTTTTCCAAACTGATTCGGGGTTGGGGATGACTCAGGCGCGCAGAACAACTACACAGAAACAGTTAGACAAGGGTTACCTGCCACTAAATGAACGCAAATAGTTGTTGGCGAAGCGCGCCAACAACAC
>SXGR01128979.1_pt1 | contig 12268 bp, 16 predicted proteins | sample 3174711 | NCBI WGS metagenome assembly SXGR01 (sample SAMN11356860, study PRJNA531348) | freshwater metagenome | isolation source: freshwater sample F1-60 | place: China: Fuxian Lake, Yuxi | collected 2017-12-25
GCCGAACATGCGCCGCAGTGTGATGCGGCCCAGCGGCGCCAGAAGCTCGCTGAGGAACTCGGCAAAGCTATCGGTCGCCGTCAATCCCTCACCCGAGGCGGTTGATGCCGTCGAAGGCCGCCGTCTTGTAGCACTCGGCGAGCGTCGGGTAGTTGAACACGGTGTTGACGAAGTAGTCGATCGTGCCCTTGTGGGCGAGCACCGCCTGGCCGATATGCACGAGCTCGCTCGCCCCCTCGCCGATGATGTGCACGCCGAGCAGCTCGCGGGTCTCGAGGTTGAAGATCAGCTTCAGCAGGCCGGCGCTGTCGCCGATGATCTGGCCGCGGGCGATCTCGCGGTAACTCGCCTTGCCGATCTCGTAGGGGATGCCCTCCTGCGTAAGCTCCTCCTCGTTCTTGCCGACCGTGGAGATCTCCGGAATCGTGTAGATGCCGTAGGGGAAGAGCGAAGGCACGCTCTCGGCCCTGGTGTTGAAGGCATGACAGGCGGCGAGCCGCCCCTGCTCCATCGATGTCGAGGCGAGGCTGGGGAAGCCGATGACGTCGCCCACCGCATAGATATGCGGCTGGCTGGTCTGATAGTGCTCATTGACCTTGAGCCGGCCACGCTCGTCGGCCTCGACGCCGGCGGCCTTGATATCGAGACTCTCGGTGGCTCCCGTGCGGCCGATCGAATAGAGCGCCGCCTCGCTGACGATCTGCTTGCCCGACACGAGGGTCACGCGCACGCGGTCGCCCTTCTCGTCCTTGAACGGCTCGATGCCCTTGACCTCCTCACCGAGGCGCAGGGTCACGCGGGTCTGATGCATCTGGTAGGCCAGCGCGTCGGTGATCTCGCGGTCGATGAAGGGCAGCAGCCGGTCGCGCTTGTCGACCAGGGTGACGCGCACGCCGAGCGTGGCGAAGATCGTGGCGTACTCGATGCCGATGACGCCGGCGCCGATCACCGTCAGGGTGCGCGGCAGCTTCTCGAGCGTCAGGATGTCGTCACTGATCAGGATGCGCTGCCCGTCGAAGGGAATCTTCTTGTCACGCGTCGCCATGGTGCCGACGGCAATGACGATCTTGTCGGCCGTGACGTTGCGCGAGCCACGGCCCGGCACGTCCTCGATGCTGACCGTATGCGGGTCGACGAACTTGCCGTTGCCGACGACGACCTCGATGCGGTTGCGCTGCAGCTGGTGGCGGGTGACGTCGATCTCGTGGCGGATGACATGGGCGGTGCGGAAATGCAGGTCGCTCATGGTGATATTCTGCTTCACCTGATACGACGCGCCGTAGATGCCGCGCTCGCGATGGCCGGAGAGATGCAGCACCGCCTCGCGCAGGGTCTTGGAGGGGATGGTGCCGGTGTTGATGCATACCCCGCCGACGACGGCCTGGCGCTCGACCAGCATCACCCGCTTGCCGAGCTTGGCGGCCTGGATGGCCGAACGCTGGCCAGCCGGACCCGAGCCGATGACAACGTAGTCGTAGTCGTAGGACATGGACTCCCCCACCCCGGTCTTGATCGGCCGATCTTAGGCCCACAACCGTAACGATGCATTAACGACAATGCTGCCCCCCGCCCGCCGGGCTAGGGCGGGACGGAACCCCGCGCTACCCTGCCGGCCGATGACCGGACCGGGGAACGATTCGCCGCGCGCAGCGGCCCTGAGGGGGGCGCGCGACACGATTCCGATGATCGTCGGGGCCATCCCCTTCGGCCTGATTTTCGGTACGCTGGCGGCCCAAGGACCGCTCGCCGCCTGGCAGGGGCAGATGATGTCGGCCACGGTTTTCGCCGGCTCGGCCCAGTTCATCGCCCTTGGCCTGGTGGCCAGCCACACCGGGCTGCTGGTGATCTGGATGACCACCTTCGTGGTCAATCTGCGCCACATGCTCTACGCCGCCACCCTGCTGCCGGCGGTGGCCTCCCTGCCCCTGCGCTGGCGGCTGGGGCTGGGCTTCCTGCTCACCGACGAGACCTTCGCCGTGGTGGCGGCGCGCAGCCGGTTCGCACCCGGCGACCGCCAGGTGCACTGGTATTTCCTCGGCTCGGGTCTGTCGATGTATGTCAGCTGGAATAGCGTGACGCTGGCCGGGCTGGTGTTCGGCAGCGCCTTTCCCCAGCTGCAGGCGCTGGGTCTCGAATACGCCATCGTGGCGACCTTCGTGGCCATCGTCGTGCCGCAGCTGAACCGCCTGCCGCACCTGGCCGCTTCGCTCGCCGCCGGCGCGCTCGCCTATCTCTGGCAGGACATGCCCTACAAGCTCGGCCTGCTGGCCGCGGTCTGTGTCGGGGTCGTGGTGGGGCTGGCGCTCAGTCGCCTGCGCGGACGCGCGGCATGAGCTACACGCTGATGATCGTCGGCATGGCGGCGGCCACGCTGGTCTGCAAGGCGTCGCTCTTCCTGTTGGGATCGCGCGTCGTGTTCCCGTCGCTGCTCAGGGAGGCGTTGGAATTCGTGCCGGTGACGGTCCTCACCGCCATCGTCGTGCCGCTGGCCGTGGCGCCGGAGGGCACGCTCGACATCTCCTGGCGCAACCCGCAGCTGATCGCCACGCTGGCGGCAATCGGCATCGCCGCGGCGGCGCGCCAGCCGCTGCTCACCATCATCGGGGCGATGGCCATGTTCTTCGCCTGGCGCTTCGTCGTCCTGGCCTAGGTGTCCAAGCCCCCTCCAACGGCCCAAAAGCCCTCTCTCCCTATCGGGAAGAAGGACTCACAAATCAAAGAGTTCCGAGGCCAGCGCCGCGCTTGACCGCCGTCCGGTCCTTAGCCCCCGCGGGGGCCGCGGCGGAACAGCTTGGGGGCGTAGGCACCGGACCCGCCGGGCTTCGGCTGGGCGTGCTGGTCGTGCCCCGGGCGCTGCTGGCCGCCCTGCTTGCGGGCCAGCGCTTCCTGCAGGCGGCGGGCGGCTTCCTCTTTCTTCTTCTGGGCTTCGGTGGCGTGGTCGTCGGTCATGGCGCAATTATAGGACAAGACCCGCCCCCTAAAACAAGAGGCGCCCGGGTTGCCCCGGGGCCTTCAGTAACCGGGCCGCCGAGGCGTCAGCGTCAGACCGGTTCGCCGGGATCGACCTGATCCTTGTTGGTCAGTGCGCGCCGGCAGCACCACCGGAGAGGGGCGACGTGATGATCGACAAGCTGAGTGGCGCCGTCGCCTGCGCGGTGGTGTCGTTCGGCGGGTTCCTCGGGATCGGGAACAATCACTATCCGCTGCCCTGGCAGGTGCTGGACTACGACACCAGGCAGGGCGGCTACGTCGTCGACCTGGACAAGGAGACGCTGCAGGGCGCGCCAAGCTACGGCGTCAACGAGGATGTCGACTGGGTCGACCGCAACTGGGGCAAGAAGGTGCACGACTACTACGAAGTGCCGCCTTACTGGATCTGAGTCGGACTGGCTGGATCTGAGCCTCCCGCCTCCACAACACTCCTGCGGGAACTGCCGGCGGCCCAAAAGGCCGTCGGCAATTTTTTCGCCTAGCGAAGGTTGACGAGGTCGAAGATCTCGTTGGACCAGCGGACGGCGACGGCGTGGTCGACGGCGACGAACAACGCCGGCACCAGCGCGAGGCCGATCAGGCTGGCCAGGATGTAGCCGGCGGCCTCCCACCGGTGATGCTGGCCCGCCCAGAGGCCGGAATAGCGCTTCACGCGGGGTGCCTTGACGGCCCACGAGGTCGGCCCGGTCATGTCGAAGATGGTGCTGGAAGCCATGATCTGAATCCAATTCTGGTTCCGCGGATGGAAAACGGGCGCGCTCCGGTTTGAAGCGCACCCGTCCCCGTCGCCGCCTGGTAGTCTTACTTGATGTAGACGGCGACGTTCCGGTTCTGCGGCTCACGCATGCCGTCGGCGGTCGAAACCAGCGGCTGGGTTTCGCCCTTGGCGATCGACACGATCACGCCGGGGGATACGCCGTTGCGGATCAGGATCGCCTTCACGGCGTCAGCCCGACGCTGCGAGAGCGCGAGGTTGTAGCCGTCGGTACCGGAGCGGTCGGCATTGCCGGTCACCGTGACATCCGCGGCGCCGCCGCGGCGGACGTTATCGCTGACAGCGCGGAAGACGGTCTCGCCTTCGCTGGTCACCGTCGACTGGTTGAAGTCGAAGAAGGTGATGTACGCCTGCTGGCGAGCCGCCGGAGCGGGAGGCGGTGCGGCGGCCATCGGCGCGACGGGGGCCGGGGCTGCGGCGACCGGCCTGGCATCGATCTCGGTCATCGCGACGTAGTAGCTGTCACGGCAGTTCTGGACCTTGGCGGCCACCCACGGCTCGCCGGTGCTGGGGTTCACAGGCGTCCCGGCCAGATAGGGATCGGAGGCCTCGTCGTTCCAGCAATCGAAAGCCGCCTGGGCGCGCGCGGCGGAGTTCGGCAGGCGCGTGGTGGCACCGCCGTTGAATGCGGTGACCAGACGTGCGCGGGCGGCGACCAGCTCGTTCTCCAGCCGGACCGGATCGTTGTGGATCACGTTGTCGGGCTGAACGATCTCGCCGCGGCCGGAGGCCATTGCCTTGCGGGCAAAATGCTCGGAACCCGAGAAGTCGCGCTGGGTATCCCACTGGTTCGTGGCCATGGCGCGGTAGTGACCGCTGAGGGCGCGGCTGAAGTCGCTGCCGATCGGCGGCGCTGCTGCCTGCGAGCGGTCGAGATCGGTGGTGCAGGCGCCGAGAAGGAGCGCGCAACTGCTGAGCAGGGTAACGGCAAGGGTATTGTTCATTTTGGACAGCCTTTATCAGAGGGGTTGATCGCACGGACGCGTGCAGGCACGGCTCGTCCGCTGAAAACGCCCCGAGTGAAGGCGTTTCGTCTAGCAATCGAAAGATTGATTGAAAGCCGCCAGAAGAACGGCACGAAGGGCGTAGGGGCCGGGGCCGCTAGCAGGTTCGTGAAACGCTCTGGCTCTCCCACTGAGGAAGGTAAGCGTGGCCGTTAGGCATTACAAGGTGTTTTATTTTAAAACGATCAACGAATACTTTGTTCTTATATAAATACTACGAATATTGAGGATTTCGGTGGGTTATTAATCGCCAGTATTATTATCCACTATTGCGTGGCCTTGCTTTGCCATTACATAGAGGGCAGGCGAGCAACGACCCTCCAAGACGCGAGGTCGCCAGGCGGAGATCAGGGGATCCCTGCCGTGCCACGAAGCCGACCTGCTCGCTCACGACACCACTGAATGCCATCGACCGAGACGGACGCCACGATCGCGGCGCTCCGACCGGAAGCACGGCGCCGCCGGCATCCGCCGCGGCGTGATCACGCCACCTCATCTGGAGATACGACCATGAAACTCATCCCCCTCCTCCTCGTGGCCGCCGTCGCGGCCGCCACCCTGAGCGCCTGCGGCTCGAGCACCTCGGATCGCGCCATCACGGGGGCCGGCATCGGCGCCGGCGTGGGGGCCGTCGGCGGTCTCCTGCTCGGCGATCCGGTCACCGGCGCCCTGATCGGCGGCGCGGTTGGCGGTGCCACCGGCGCGCTGACCAAGGAAGACCAGGTCAATCTCGGCAAGCCGGTGTGGAAGTAATCCACGCCACAACGCGGCGAGTGCCGCGGCAACGACACAAGAGGGAGAGATCAACCATGAAACACTTCAGAAATCTTATCGCCGTGCTCCTGCTGGCGGTCTCCGTCGGCGCCTGCGACGCCATCTCCGGCCGCGAGACGCCGGGTGAATACGTCGACGATGCGACGATCACGACCAAGGTCATTGCCCAGATCATCCAGGACCCGGCGCTCAAGAAATTCCAGGTGAGCGTCGAGACCCTGCAGAACGTCGTCCAGCTCAGCGGCTTCGTCGACTCGTATGACAACGCCTCGCGCGCCGGGGCACTCGCCAGCAAGGTCCAGGGTGTCCGCTCGGTCAAGAACGACCTGGTCGTCCGCTAACCGCCATCAAGCGCAAGGGAGAGAGACAATGAATACAGCTATCCTGGGCGTCGCCGTCCTTGTCGTCGGCCTGGTCCTTCTGGGCTTCGGCTATCACTCTTCGCAAGCCCCGGTGGACCAGATATCCAACAGCCTGACCGGGCGCTTCACCGACAACACCATGTGGTACATCGTCGTCGGGGTCGCGATGATGGTCGGCGGCGGCCTGCTGACCGTCTCCAGCAAGCGCAGCTAGCACGCTCCGATGCGGCTTCACGGACGGGCGCCGCCAGGGACGCTCGTACCGTGAACCGCCGGCGGCTGCTCGGGCTGGCGGCGGCCGCGGCGGCAACGCCGCTTCTGCGCGCCTTCTCTCCGGCGCCCGCCCGCGCCGCGGCCCCTCTCGACATCCGCTTTCGCGCCCTGCATCAGGGCTCGCCGGTGGGTGAGCACAGCGTGATGTTTCGCCCGGAGGGCGAGCGCCTGACGGTCACCACGCGCATCGACATCACCGTGAAGGTCCTGTTCTTCACCGCCTTCCGCTTCAAGCACGACGCCGAGGAAGTCTGGTTGTCCGGCCGCCTGGTGTCGGTCAAGAGCACGACGAACGACAACGGCACGCAGATCCAGGTTTCGGGCCACGCCGCCGGCGACGGGTTCCGCATCCTCGGCGCGGACGGGCCGTTCCTCGCCTCGGCCCAGCTCCTCACCTCGAACACGCTGTGGAACAGCCGCCTGGTCCACGAGAACCGCCTGATCGACGTCCAGCACGGCGGCGAAGTCGGGCTGGTCGCCAAGCGGCTCGGCGAGGAGACCGTCAGGACGCCCCGGGGAACGGTGGCTGCCAGCCGGTACCAGATTCTCACGCCGCACTATGCCGGCAGCCTGTTCTACGACGGCGACGGGCGCTGGGTTAAAGGCCTGATCGAACAGCAAGGAGAGATCCTCGAATATGCGCTTACGTCCTAGAAACCTCCCCGCCGCCTGGCAGCGGATTGCCGCCCTCGGCGGCGTTGTCGCCGTGGCGGGCACGCTTCTGGCCTGCACGCTGGTCGTGGATCGGCCGGATGTGACGATCGGCACCGGCAGCCCGAGCGGCGCCTATTACCCGCTGGGCGGCTCGATCTGCCGGCTGTTCAATCTCGACATCCCGCGCGACGGAAGGCGCTGCGTGGCCGCCCCCTCCCCGGGGCCTGTGGCGAATATCGAATCGCTGCGCGACGGCCGCACCGATATCGGCATCGTCCAGTCGGACGTCCTGGCCGCTGCCGTAGCCGGCCAGGGACCCTTCGCCCACCGCGGGCCTGACAGCAGCCTGCGGGTCCTGTTCACCGGCCATGCCGAGGCGTTCACGCTGGTCGCGCGGCGCGAGCTTGGCATCCGCAGCGCCGCCGATCTGCGTGGCACACGCATCAACATGGGCAGCCCCGGCTCGGGCGAGCGCCTCAGCATGGCCCGCATCCTGGCGGCGCTCGGCGTGACCCAGAAGGATTTCGCAGCGGTGCGTGAGCTATCGGTTGCCGAGCAGCACCGGGCCCTGTGTGCCAACGAGCTCGATGCCATCGTCTACCTGGCCGGCCACCCCAGCGGCCTGATCCAGGACGTGGTCGGCATGTGCCGCAGCGGTCTGGTGAACGTCAGCGGCCAGCCGATCGATGCCATGCTCGTGCATCACCCGGAATACGAACGCACGGTGATCCGCGGCGGCACCTATGCCAGCAATCCGCTCGACGTTCAGACCCTGGGGATGCGGGCCGTGATCGTGACCACGACGCAGCTGTCCGATGCCCGGGCCTATGCCGTCACCCGGGCCGTGTTCGACAATTTCGAGGATTTCCGGCGCCTGCATCCGTTGTTTGCGATGCTGTCGGTCGATGACATGGCCGATATCAACGGGCGGGCTCCCCTCCACCCGGGCGCGGCCCGGTACTATCGTGAGCGCGGATGGGCCCCGTGATCAGCCAGCGATAAAGCGCGAACTCCGTTCGCGCTCTATCGCTGGGCGCCCATCACATTGAGGATCGCGCCGGTCACCAGAGAGGCCTTGTCGGACAGCAGCCAGACGATGGACTCCGCCACCTCTTCCGGCCGGCCGGCGCGGCCCAGCGGTGACTGCGCGATGGATTGCTTCACGCGCTCCTCGTTGCCGGTCTTGGCGTGGATCGGCGTATCGACCGTGCCGGGCCGTATGGCGTTCACCCGGATGCCCTGACGCGCCACTTCCACCGCCATGCCGATGGTCATCGTGTCGACCGCCCCCTTGGAAGCGGCGTAGTGGATGAAGCGGCCCGGGCTGCCGGTGAGCGCACCGATCGACGAGACGTTGACGATGCTGCCGCCCTTGCCGCCGTGCTTTGTGGACATGCGTGTGACCGCCTCGCGGCAGGCCACCATGAGGCCGGCGGTGTTGACCGCCAGGATCTCCATGACCTCCTGGAAGGTGTACTCCTCGATGCTGCGCAGGGCGGGGCCGTTGATCGCCGCATTATTCACCAGGCCCGTCAGCGGCCCGAAGGCACGGTCGGTCTCCGCGAACAGCCGCAGGATATCCGCCTCGTTGCCCATGTCGGCCGCGACCGCGATGGCCCGCCCGCCCGCTTCTTTCACCTCGGCGACAACGCCCTCGGCCAGGTCGCGGGAGCTGCGATAATTCACCACGACGCTGGCCCCGGCAGCGCCCAGCAGCCGCGCCGTCGCGGCGCCGATGCCGCTGCTGGCGCCGGTCACGATCACCACATCTTTCATGCTGTTCAGCCTTTGAGAGCCTGTTTCAAGAATCGACCTCACCCTGAGGAGCTCGCCTTCTTAGGCGAGCGTCTCGAAGGGTGGCCATGCTTCGAGACGGCCCCCCATTTTTGGCGCCGCAATGCGGCGCAAGACCGGGGGGCCTCCTCAGCATGAGGTTGATCTCACTCTTTCTCGATGCCGGCCTTCTTGATCATATCGCCCCAGCGCGTCAGCTCGCTACGCACGAAGCTGTCGAGCTCCGGCAGGGTCATGGTCGCCGGCTCATGCCCGATATCCTTGAGCTTCTGCCGGGCCGGTTCCGCCGTCGAGACAATCTTGACCATCGCGGCATTCAGGCGCTCGAGGATCGGCCGAGGGGTCTTGGCCGGCGCGAACAGGATGACCGAGGCGTCCGTGACGACGGGCAAGCCGGATTCCGTCAGCGTCGGGACGTTGGGCAGGGTCGAGAGGCGGTTGGCCGTGGTCGTTGCGAGATAGCGGAGCGCGCCGGCCTCGATGTGCGAACGCACCGCCTGGATGTCGACGAAGAGAATGTCGATGCGCTGGGCAATCAGGTCGGTGACCGGCTCGACCACGCTCTTGTAAGGCACACTGAGGAGCTTCGTGCCGGACGCCTGCTGGAACATCTCGCCGGTCACCAGCACGCTGCTCTGCCAGAAGCCGAAGGTCAGCTTGCCGGGGCTGTCCTTCGCCGCCTTGACCACGTCGGCCACGGATTTGAACGGGCTCTTCTCGTTGACGACCATCACCCAGGGGGCGCGCAGAACGAAACCTACGGGCACGAAATCGTTGAGCTGATCGTAGGAAAGATTCTTCACCAGGTTGGGATTGAGGGAGAAGGTCGAGCTGGCCGTGAGCATCAGCGTGTGACCGTCCGGCACTGCCCTCGCCGCCAGCCCGGAGCCGATCGCCCCGTTCGCGCCCGGCCGGGTCTCGATGACGATCGGCTGGCCCAGCTCCTTGCGGATGTCCTCCTGCAAGGTGCGGGCGATCACATCCGTCCCGCCGCCGGCCCCGAAGGGCACGATGATGGTGACGGGTTTCTGCGGCCAGGTCTGAGCGTGCGCTTCAGCCGAAACGAGCGTGAGCGCAAAAGCGGCGGCGAGCGAAAGGGTGGATCGTGCCAATGACATGGGATTATCCTGTTGCGGACACCGTTGCCGTCACTATCGCCCGGCGGGCTCACGCCATCATCAGACGCGTCCCGCAATTTCGGGCTGCGAAAATCTCGCCGCTCCCAGGCATGCCTGCGAAAACGGCAACGTCCCCGCCTATCTCTCCGCCGGCTCGACCACGAGCACCGTGTAGAGGCCGCTGGCCGGGCGCAGCGGCTGCTCGCTGGCATTGGTGAAGCGGATGATCATGCGGTTGGCGCCATCGGCACGGGCCGACGCCATGCCGAGCCCACGCGGCTGCTCGGGCCCGTTGACGAAGACCAGGCTCGAGGCCCCCAGGCCCGGCAGGTCGAACACGGTATCGCGCGCGTCTCCGGGCGGAACGGGCTCCGGCGCCGCCTCGGCGGCCAGGATCTGCAGGCCCTGCACCGGCGCACCACTGCCGATACGCAGGGAGGAGACGGTGAGCTCGCCCTCGAGCGTCAGCCGCCCCTTCTCCGCCCGATGCAGGCTGAGGTCATGCGACGAGGCGCCGTCGCCCCATTCGAAGCGGCCATCGGCGCTGACCCGCAGCCGGGGTTGCGCGTCCTCTGCCACCGGACGTGAGGCAATCAGCGTCGCCTCGGCGCCGATGCCGGCCACGACCAGGATCGGCTCGCTCGCAAGCCCGGAGACGCGCAGCACGCCTTCGCCGCTGCCGTCGGCCGGCTGCTCGCCCAGGCCAAAGGCCAGCCCCGGTCTGACCCCGCCACGCAGGCTGACGCTGGTCGAGCGGTCGGAACGCTGTACCCGCAGCGCATCGCGCTCCGGCGTCTGCTCCGATTCAAACAGCGTCATGATCGGGTCGGCGGTGCGCCCGGCGACGATCTGCGCGCCGGACCCGCCCGGGCTGTAAGGCTCTCCGCCGACCGAGAGGATAGCGAAGCTGCCGTCGTAGCGCGCCGCCAGACCCATCGCCCTTCCGCCAAGCCAGTCGGTGTAACCGGCCGGCGGACGCATGTCGAAATTGAGCTCGCCGAGGCCGCGATACCAGGATTCCATGGACACCGCGACGGAGGGCTCCTTGACGTCGTCGCGCTTCCAGCCGCTCAGCTTGTTCCAGCTCCAGTTATGCGCCAGGGCGATGGCATGGTTCACGTGCTTGCCGTCGGGATCCTCGAGCGCCGGGAACATGACCTGAGGCCGCAGCCCCAGCATGGCCAGCGGCTCACCCGCCCCTTCGACGATGGCGTCCTTGCGCACGCGATCGGTCAGGCTGATGCCAAAGGCAGCAAGCGACAGCGCAAAGGCGGCGCTGGAAAGAAGCAGCGGCAGTCCACGCATGAAAGAATCCCCCTGGGAATTCCTCATGGTAGGCCGGTTTGGCCGTATCGGTCATCCCCCCGGGACAATCGTGGGATCGCGCAGAAACCCCAGCAGATCCGACATCAGCCTTCCGTCGCTGTCGAGGGCCGAGGACAGGCCGAGCATGATGTCGGCATGGCCGCGATCGGGATAGAGCGTCAGGCGCGCCGGCACGCCGACCCGGCGCAGCGCAGCGGCGAGATGTTCCGAGTTGCGCGGATAGACAATGCGGTCGGTCGCCCCGTGGATCAGCAAGGCGGGCGGTGCGTCGGCGCCGGCGAAGCTGATCGGCTGGGTGAGCGGATCGTCCGCCAGGCCGCCGAACACCGCACGCGTGCGCGGCGAAGTCATGGGCAGGAAATCGTAGGGACCGGAGATCCCCACCAGCCCGGCAAGACTCTCCTTCACCTGATAGCGCGAATCGAGCGCCAGCAGGGCCGCGATATGGGCGCCGGCAGAATGGCCCATGACAAAGACCCGGGTGCCGCCGCTCGCCGCGAGCCCCTTCACAGCAAGATTGGCCTGCACCCAGCGCAGGGCCTGCGCGCCGTCCTCGACGAAGGCCGGGAAAGTCACCTCGGGATGCAGGTGATAATCGGGAACCACCACGGTGATGCCGTGACGGGTGAGCTGCTCGCCGACGAAGCGGTAGCCCGACCTGTCGCCCGATCGCCAGCTGCCGCCATAGAAGAAGACCACCACATGACCGTTACCGCCGACCTGCGGACGATAGACATCGAGGCGCTGACGCGGATGCTCGCCATAGGCGATATCCCGCTCGAGCCCGTAGCTGCCTTCCGGCGTCACCGCGTCGAGCAGGCGGGCCGGACTGCAGCCGACCAGCATTCCCAATCCGCCCAGCAGCCCGAGAAGCAGCGGCCGGCGGCCTCGGGCGGGCAACAACCCGGTCTGCAGAAGATGGGCTATGTCCATGACTGCCTTACGGTTTTCCCTGATGATCGGATCACTCGCCCCTCGTTTCCGCGGGATGCTTGAGCTAGAGTGGCGTTATTGCTTAGGCCGTTCCCAGCACTTCCATGACCAAGCCCCGCCCCGTTCCCAGCTCTGTCGATGATGCCCTCGCCCTGCTCGGTGCCGGCCGCTATGTCGCCGACCGCAGCCTGGCCACGGCCGTCTTCCTCGCCATGCGCCTCAACCGCCCGCTCTTCCTCGAAGGCGAGGCCGGCGTGGGCAAGA
>SXGR01332494.1_pt1 | contig 12268 bp, 8 predicted proteins | sample 3174711 | NCBI WGS metagenome assembly SXGR01 (sample SAMN11356860, study PRJNA531348) | freshwater metagenome | isolation source: freshwater sample F1-60 | place: China: Fuxian Lake, Yuxi | collected 2017-12-25
CGACGAGGCCTTTGGCATCGAGCGCGGCGTGATGACCACAGTCCACGCCTACACGAACGACCAACGAGTGGCCGATCTTCCCCACAAGGACCTCCGTCGTTCGCGTGCCGCCGCGCAAAACATCATTCCCACGACAACGGGCGCAGCTCGTGCGGTTGGCGAGGTGCTCCCGAACTTGAACGGCAAGCTTGACGGCATTGCGATGCGCGTCCCCGTACCGGACGGCAGCGTGGTCGATCTTGTTGCCCTGCTCAAGCGTGACGTGACCGTCGAGGAGATCAACGCCGCCGTGAAGACCGCCGCGGCCAGGATCCCAACCATCATCAAGTATTGCGAGGATCCGATCGTCTCTAGCGACATCATCGGCGACCCCCACTCCTGCGTCTTTGATTCTCTGTCGACCCTGGTTCTCGGCAAGCAGGGAAATCTGGTAAAGGTCCTGGCCTGGTATGACAACGAATGGGGTTACTCCACGCGCGTTTGCGACTTGATTGAGAAGATGGCCACCTGATCTGACATGAAACTTCAAGTGACGCCTGCACGACCCGCCTCAGCCGAGTCTGCGGGCGTCCTCTTGCAGTTGAAGAACTTCCCCCGCGCGATCGGCTGCGACCTTGGCGGAACCAATCTCAAGCTCGTGAGATTGGGACCCTCAGGCCTCGAGGCGACCTCGGAGTCACCGACTCCTGGTCCAACTACGGCGAGCGCCATGATTCGAGCCATCACGGGCCAGGTAAAGGCGATGCTCCCCAAATCCCAGGGCCACTGGCCTCTTGGGATCGCCGTGCCCGGATTTCTTGACGAGAGCCGGGAGCGCATTGTGCGACTCTCGAATTTGCCCGCTCTGAGCGGTGTGGCCCTGGGGCATGAGGTTGCTCGTAAGCTACGCCGGGTAGGAGCCATCCTCGATGCGGATACCAACGCAGCCGCCCATGCAGAGGCCACTGTCGGAAGCGGTGGCGGCAAGGGAAGAGTCCTCTACGTGACGATGGGCACCGGACTCGGCGCGGCTCTCGTCGTCGCCGGGGAGATCGTGCGCGTGTCCCGTCATACTGTGGGGCAGGTCGCCCACTTGCCTCTCGGAGAGCGCGGGCACAGGTGTTATTGCGGGGCGGTCGGCTGCGCCGAGACGTTGCTTTCGGCCCGGGGGATCCTTCTGCGCGCGCGGCGCTCCGGCATCGCGAAGGCCTCAAGTACCCTGGAGCTTTTCGAGCTGGCAACCCGTCGAGGCCCCCGGCGCGCACGAGCCACTCGGCTCTGGCGCGAGACAGGCGGGGTGCTCGGGAAGTTGCTGCAGATCTTGGCCGCTCTCTTTTCGCCCGACAGGATCGTGATCGGCGGAGGTGTTGCCGGCGCCGCGGAGCTTTTCCTCCCGGATGCACGCGCGTGGCTTTCCCGTTCGCTCACGCCGGCCCTGTCGCCCGAGGTCTCAGTTGAAGCCGCTGCGCTCGGCCGCTTCTCCGGCGCGATTGGCGCTGCGCTCCTTGCCGCCAGGGTTGACAGGGCCTGACGCCCACATAACCCGTGGGGGCACGCCAGCCCCCGGGTGCTCTGGGCTCTCTTCAAGCAAGAGTCCTTACTGTCTGAGTGTCTGAGAGCTGTACGGTTCTCTCCGGGGCCCTTCACCTGGCATGGGTGTAGAGTGCCACTTTCACAGCATTTAGCAAGTCGGCGCGGTCCTTGCTGGGATATCTGCCGTATGAAACTCACCCCTCCCCTCAGAAACCTCATCCAGACCGCCCGACAGATGTGTTCAGACCTGGCGCGAAGATCGTGGAAGGTCGCCGTTGCGATCGTCAAGGCTCCCTGTACCCTGCTTTGCCTGCCGCGTCGCTACACTCTGACTTTATGGCGAGCGCTGCTCGTTCTCGTCGCACTCGGCATCGTTTACTCCGGCGTCGAGGAAGCGAAGCTCCGGTGGCGCTGCCCGAGACCGCTTGAGATCTCGGCAAGCAGCCTCGCAGAGACCTCGGAGAGCCCCATCTGGGCCCGCGTGAGTGGCCTTGCGCCTCCTCTCGAGGTCGCCGTCGAGGCCTCCGAGGGTGGAAATTTCAAGGGAATCTGGCTACCCCTCGTGAGTCCCGATAATCCCGGGGTGATCGCCGCCGTTCTGAGAGCGCCCAACCGGGGTACAGCCACGGCGCTCCAGTCCGGCAAGCTCGTGACCGTGGAGGGCTTGGCCTGCTTTCCAAAACCGAACGAGGCGAAGAACCTTGAAGTTTATCTTCACTGGCTGGGCAAGCCAGTGGTTACCAATCTGCATATCGTGGATCTTCAGACGCGTCCGGCCGGCCTCTTCGGCATCGTCTTGTACTTCGTCGCAGGACTTGGAGTCTTTGCTCTTGCCTTCGCGCGCTCAATGGCGCTTGTCCTTCAAGGAGAGGTGATCGAGGCTGAAGAAGGTTTGGAGGAGCCCATGACGCTCGTTTTTGAGGAGTACCAGGGCCAACCCCTGGCCGAGGAGGCCAAGATGGAGGTCCAGTTGATGCTCGACCATGCCTGGACCCAGGTGGAGAAACAGGCGTAGCAGCGCCCACTTTCCCCCTGGACGCAGACGAAACTTCGCGGATTAGCAGGACGGTGGGTTGCAGGTCCCAAGCTCATCAACCGTGGGGTCAATGCCGGCCGTCTCGGCGCCGGGCGGCGGCGGCGCAATGGATCCAAGGAAGAGATACCCCAGCGTGTAGACCGCATCGGTCAGCTGCAGCTTGCCGTTGTCGTCCGCATCGGCGGCATCCTGACATAGGGGTACCTTGCCCCCAGTAAAGAGATAGTTCAACGTGAAGACCGCGTCCGAGAGCTCGACACCGCAATTGGCGTTGGCATCTCCCCGGAGGAAGCTCTTGCGCAGGCACACGCCCAAATTGCGCTCGCGTGGTGTGGGGTCCTCGACATCGATCCAGCAACCGTTTCGGGAGCCATCGGGCACAAGAGCGAGGGAGTGGTTCAGGGAAAGCCCCGTGAACTCAACACCATGAACCACGCCGAAGCCATTCGCCTCGGTATCGAAGAGGTAGATCTCATCCGCGCTCGCGTTGAGCGCGAAATTCGTATGGTACTCCTTCGTCCCGGGGTTATTGGGGTCGGGGCATTCCCAGAAGCAAGGCTTGTTCATCGCCATATTGTCCGGGCACTTCCCACCATCACGGTCAAGCCAGATGATGAGATGCTCGCGCGGTGCGATGCTTGATCCCGAAGGAAACTGCCAGACCTGCGGGTTGAAGGGCCCGTCGGATAGCCAGAGCCCGGCGAGAGACACCGTCTCGGTCTGCGAGTTGTTGAAAAGCTCGAGGAAGTCCTCCCGGAACTTGCAGCAGTCAGTTTTTGCACCGCAATTGTCCGCTTCTGTACACGGCGGCTCCGTGAGGTCTTTGAGTATCTCATCCTGGTTGGCGATGACCTCGTTGATCACAACCGAGGCAATCGCCGGTCGTACCGTGGCGGCCACCTTGTATCGGAAGGGCGTGCGGCACGCCACGTACTTGAGCCCCGAGCGGGGCGGAACACAGCTTGAACTCTCCTGGTCGACAGAGCACCCCGGGCCGCCAAAGTCTCGATCGCACGGGCCGACGCCCGCCGGGCACAGAATATCAGGGCTCGTATCGCTCGCGCCCTGGGCGTCCAGGACGCTCAGGTAGAACTCAACCACGGCTCCAGCGACTTGTCCCGGAATCTGCCCGTCCCAGAGCGTAAAGAAGTCGAAGGGATTTGGGCACCGCTCTCCTCCCGGCAGCGAGCCATTACAATCATACGTGGTCTGCTGCACCCCGGTTGTGACGTCGTAGATCATTCCGGCGCGCTGCTCCGCGCCACCGTTGACCTTGTAGACAATCTCAACTCGAGCGATGTTGGGCATCTCGGGCCCCTTCTCGTCATCGACCTTCACCCGCAGTTTGACCGATTCGCCCGCCGCCGGGTTGTTGCTCGAGTGTGCCACGAGGCTCACATGCGGCGCCACATTGCCGCCCATCGAGGCGTTGGGCGCGCCCTGGCAGAACCTTTTCTTGGCCAAATTATTTGCGCAAGGCGTGGTCAGCTCGGCGCAGATGCCAAGGGTTGACGTGCCACGCGGATAAAAGTGAAACGTGTCGAGGACCTCGGAGAGAGGCACCGGCGCTGGCCCGGCTCCGTCAGGGAAACGGCCGAAACTGACATCGGCCGAAAGTGGCGGCAACCAGACCTGGTCGATCATCCGCCGCACGGTCTTTCCAGCCTCCTGTGTCTCTGGCCCCCACAGCGTAAGCGGCTCCGTCCCGTCGCTAGCAATGCCAAAGTCCGTGTGGAGCTCGCAGTCGCCCTGCATCGAGGAGTCAATGTCGCAAAAAACGATGATAAAGCCGCCCGGCGGTATCGTGGTGCCCTCAGGAAACGTCCAGGCCGGAGGACTGACGGGAAGCGTGGGCGTGTCCGTGAGCGCAAGACTCTCGCCAGAGGCTGAATTTCCGAGATTCACGCTCTCGGAGCCCGTGTTGTAGATCTCGACCATGTCGGCTCTGGCACCGCCGACGTCCGCCGGGCTCTGCGTTTCGTTGTCCGCGATCACCTCGTTGATTCGGAGAGCCAGGTAGCTCTGCGCCGAAGTGAGTGCGGGCATGCCCAGCAAAATTCCCAGGACCCCCAGTAGCCATTTATATTTCATACAGGAAACCCTAATCTTTCGTTGCCATTGTCAAAAACATTTCCTGGAATTCGCATTACCCACGCCAGGATAGCCAATCCACCTTGATTCTTATGTACACCCGGGCCCCTCGCAAGCCTCCAGCGTGTCCGGCGTTGGATCCAGACCAGGGACTGACTCACCCGGGAGTGGAATGTCCGGACCGCCCTGGAAGAGGTAGTTGAGGAGGTAAATCGCGTCGGTAATTTCGACCCTGCCGTTGTCGTCCGTGTCGGCAGCGTCCTTGCACTTCGGCGTGTCCCCACCCTGGAAGAGGAAGCGAAGCGTAAATATAGCGTCGGTAAGGTTGGCGCCGCAGTCCCCATTGGAATCGCCGCGGCGAAAGGGGACCCCGGGCAAGTTGCTCGCTCCTGGAGAGCCCGGGCCCGCTTGAAACGTACCGCTGCGGTCTCCGTTCGGGATCAACGCAAGGGCGACGTCCGGTAGTTGCAGTGCAAACTCGAACCCATGCACCACGCCGTGGCCATTTTCGTCTCGGTCAAAGATGTAGATCTGATCCCTACTCGAATCGAGCGCGAAGTTGGTGTGATAGGAGTCCAACGATGAGTCGGTTGGATCGGGGCACTTCTGCCCGTCATCTAGCCTTGATGGAGGGCGGGGGCATTGCCCTCCGTCGTCATCCGTCCATACGAGGAGGTACGCGCCTGCCTCGATCCTGGAGCCGTCCGGAAATTTCCAACCTTGTGGCTGAAACGGCCTGTCCGAAAGCCAAAGGCCCGCCAGATCGATCGCCACTTCCGATCCGTTGTAAAGCTCAACATAGTCATCGTAGTCCAATCCATCCCTGATGGTCTTGGTCTGCGTGGCCATGATCTCGTTGATCACAAGCCCGCCGAGCACCTCGTTGGGCTCGTATCCCACCACATACCGAAACGACACATCGCAGAGAAGGAACTGTAGGCTCGGATCGGGCGCCTTCAGGCAGTCCGGGCCCGGCAGGCCCAGATGGTCGCAGGGCCCAACGCCCCTGGGGCAAAGGACTCCTGGGTCCTGCCCGATCAAACCTTCCTTGTCCTCGACGACGAACTTGAATTCGACCTTCGTGTCCCTGGGCTGTCCCGGAATCGAACCCTTCCAGAGCGTCCAACGCTTGAGAGGTCTGAGTCCGGTACTGTCTTTCTGCACACCGGACGCCTCGTCATAGGCCATTTCAATATCCGGCTGCGTCGCGCCATTTAGCGAATACTGGATCCGCACGCTCCGGATGGCCTCGGGCGTCGGAGGCTTGTCGTCCTCAACGCTGGCGACAAGATTCACGGCCTCGCCTGCGGCGGGGTGATTGCTCGAGTGACTGGCGCGGTTCACGCTGGGCGCTATGTTCCCTCCCGGGCCATTGGGCGCACCCTTGCAAGGCGATTCCGATGCGATGCACACTGTATCGCAGACACCGAAACTCGTCGCGCCGGGTGGGTAAAACCGAAAGGCTTCATACGTCTCCTCCACCTTCACGGGGGCCGGGCCCGCGCCGTCGGGAAAACGTCCAAAGGAGACGTCCGTCGGAAGCGGTGGAATCCAGACCTGATCAAGGATGGCACGCTTTCCGTTGCTACCCACCGGGGCCCAGAGCGTGATGGGCTCAGCGCCATCCCTGGTCACACCCAAGTTGAGCTCCGTCTGGCAATCGCCCGGGGTGTCCTTCTTGCCCGTGAACATGACGACCACAAAGCCCTTGGGCTCGATGGTCGTTCCCGACGGGAATGCCTTGACGTGAGAATCATTGGGCGGATCGGCGTCCGGAGTCTCGGAGAGCGCCAGGCTGGAGAGGCTCAGCGTCTGGTCGCCCGAATTGTAGATCTCAACCAGATCCTGGAAGGCTCCTGTCTTGTCCGCCGGAGGCTGGGACTCGTTGTCGGCGAGGACCTCGTTGATCCTGAGCACGCTGAAGTCACTCTGGGCCTTGATCGGTTGCGCAGCAACGAGGAACCCAACCACTGTCGGGACCACAGCCACCCCGAAAAATCCCTCCCAAGCGCCGCGCCGCTCAGGCACCTTCTTCATTTCTTGTCTCACAGTTGGATTTCCTCGCAAAAGTGCGTCTTGAGCTACAAATGCACGGAGACTATCGTCAAATTTGAACCTGGGCGCTCGACCCGAAGGAAAGAGTAACCACCCATGATTATAGACGCGTTGGCGCAACTCGCAGGGGCAAAAAACTCGGTCGAACGCGCGGCGCACATCTCTGGGGAGAACCTTCCACGCCGAGATTTGCAACAGTTATTTGGGGAGCTGCCGATATATCTGTCAACTCGGCCCGTAAGGCTGAGCGCTGGGGCCCGGCAAACGCGCCTGCCCCAGAGAAACCCTCTTCACTCTTTTTCGGAGTTTGTTTCATGCCGAAGTCAAAGCCAGTTCGCTCCCGTAAGACCCAGTCGACGGTTCGCAAGACCACCACGAAGCGGACGGCCACCCGCAAGGCTGCTCCAGTAAAGAAGGCCTCCACTCGCCGCGCCAAGGCCACCCGGACCACGGGCAAGCCTCGCGCGAGCGCCCCGAGCTTGAAAGGCTCCTCCCGAAGCGCTTGCAACTGGTAGAGCCAGAACAAGCTCTTGGAGAGTAAACAAGAAAAGGCCGGCAATTGCCGGCCTTTTCTTGTTTCTACCCTACCGGGAAGCTCAAAGCTTCCTTACTTCATTAGTTCGTCAAACTTTCGATTGATGACGCTCTTGAGCTCTGCGAGGAGCTGTCGGTCGTCCACCTTTTCCTGCGGAGCGGGTCGGACTGGAGCTCGCGACGGGGCCTTCTCCTTCGCTCCCTGCGACTTCAGTGGCATGACTGCCACGGGTACTGGCTCCTCACCGCCTGTCATCAAGAAAGTCGGGATCACCTGCGTGCTGGCGAGATCATCCTCCTCGGATTCCGAGCGCGAATCGACACCCTGCTCGGGCTCCCAGGACCTGGCTCCAATAATCTTGCGGGGCTCCTGTGGTGCAGGCTCCAGCTCACTGGCCTGGATTGCGGCTGCCTTTGCGGTCTTGGAGCCCTGCTTGGTCGCGGAACGTGGCGCCTCGGTCAGGGCAGAGGACGCAAGAGCGGGCAAGTCAAAACTCTCTTCCATCTGTTCCAGTGCCGCAGCCGCAACCCCGCTGTCATCGCGTGACTCGAGATCCTTGGCCGAAATAACGGCCGGGAAAGCGGAGCGTCTACGCGCCGTGTTCCGGCGCTTTACCACGGGTTCCTCGACCGCACCAGTCGCCGCAATCGGCAAGCTCTCCTCGGCGACTTCGGGGGTGGAGGAATCCTGAGACTCCTCGGAGAGCTGTCCACGGCTCCCTCGGCGAGCGAAGCAGATGCGGAAGCATAACCGGAGAGAGAGGAGCAGGATCGCAACTACAGCCGTCACGACGCTGATGTCGAAGGCATCCCAGGCGATCTGGCCAGAGCGGGCCTGTTCATAACGGTGCGCCAGAAGCCCCTTGAACTCACTGAAGAGCCCTGCGGGATCCTCCTGATACACGAGGGGCTGCTGCGCGCTCGCGGTCGTGCCGGCAAGTATTGCCAAACGCTCCTCTTTCGAATCGGTTGCCAAGCTCAACGCTTCAAGCCTCTTCTGAAGGGCGAAGTTTTCCCCCTTCAATGCTGTAATCTCTCGCTCGTGGGCCTGCGCCTGGGCGCCAAGGGGAGACTGGGTCGAAGCCGCTTGCAGAGTTGCGAGCTGGAGCTCAAGGTCCTTCACTTGGCGGCCGAGTTTTGAGGATTCCTCGCGGAGCGATGACTCGCTCTGGCTCAGCTGCGCCGTCCTCTCCTCGAGCTCCCTTCGTTTGAGACGAAGCTCGGCGAGCTCACCCACCGAGGCGCTGGCAACCTCCTTCACCTTGTCGACATTGTCGCGAAGGCGATCGCTCAACTGCTGTGTCTCCGACAGTTTGAGCCGGACCTCATCTCGCTGCTTGGTCACCTGGGCAAGCTGCTCGGAGACTGCCTTGAGGCTTGAGTCGAGATCGGTGCTCCGCGCTGCGAGCTGAGCCTTTTCTGCATCCAGCTCCTGAATAACTTGACGCTGGTGAGCGCTTTCCTCGTGGATCTCGATCAAGGACTCGCGGCGGCGCTCATTGTCAAATCTTAGCTCGCTATTTTCCCGCTCCTTCTCTGCCAGGGGATCCACTCCCGCGCATCCAAAGGTCAAGAGTCCAGCGATCAAGGCCCATGGTGTTCTCACGGTTCTCGGTCGAGAGTACATAAAGAGTCTCCGTGGTTAAGAAATCAAAAAAAACCCGGCAAGTATACCTTTTCAGCATCGATGGGCAACCGGAACGGAGAGACCCTCCACGACGTCACACCTTACTGGAAGGAGGCCCGTTCGTTATCGACCCAGCGGCTCATCGACCGCCCGATCCAGGGCCATGTCGAGGTCTGCCTTGATGCTCTGGATCGCGGCCTCAACGCTCTTCGCAAGCCCCCCAAGCACAAGTCGAGGGACGGAGGAAGATCCTAGCAAGAGAGTGCCCTCAAGCTCCCTCGATGACAGCTGGCCGGGATCAGCCACGGTCGCAAGGCGGGCAAGCCGGCGCATCTCCTCCTCGGAGGCAGCGTCGAGGTGGACACGCAGCAGACCTTTGTCTCGGTAGACAATCGCTACTGAATGAGGAGAAAGTCTGCCCCGGACCTCATCGAGCACCGCCGCCGAACGCTCCTGGGGATTGGGTGCCCTGCGACTGATTCGTGTGAGCTCGAGGTGAAACCGAAGACAGAGGGCCTCCTCCAGATCGGTCCATTGCGGTCCTGAGGAATTCATCGGCGCTGCCACAGCGGACTTGGAGGGGGACTCCGAAGCAATTGTTGCCGCCGTTTCGAGCAATCCGTGCACGGCCTGCTCGACATCGCCAGCCGGGATCGGGCGAAACAAGACTCCCCAGGCGCCGGCGCGCGTCAATCTCGCTGCAACCTGCTCCGGATTCCGGCTCTCGGGCGAGATCAAGAGCACCGGGAGCCGCAAGTGGGTGGACCGCAACCGCTCGAGGAGGAGTGAGCCCTCTTCTGCCCACAGTTCGAGCTCGCTCACGATCGCTTGAGGAGGGGAGCTCCTGATTCGATCCAGAGCAGCAAACGGGTTTCGCACGACCGTGATCTCGCAACCGGCGGCGGCCAGAAGGGTCTCCAACAAGTGCGATTCTCGACTTCGTCGAGCCACGAAAAGGACCTCGGCCCTTCGCGGCGATTCTCGGGGCACGTACGTTCCTGGAGGCTGATCCCAAAGCAGCTCACGGATCTCCTCCCCTGTCAGGATCTCACGGCTTTGGGGCAGCTCGGTCGGCGGCAATTCCATCAATCACCACGCTTCGAGAACGTGGAGCGTTTCGCCAGGGCGTCGGCGATGGCTTCACGGGTTGTCCGGCGAAGCTTCTGCGTGTCTCCCGAGAATGTCTCGGGGCCCAGGATGCGTTCGAGCACCGTGGCGAGAACTCCGCGAAGCTCGCTCGAATGTTTCGCTGCGAGACTGACAATGTGGTGAAACACATAGCCCTCGATAAGGTCCTCTGCGGCCGGGCGGGAGAGTAACTCGGTGCTCGCCCACTTGGCAAATATGGCCTCAAAGGCGCGCAGCTTCCGTCGGTCACGCAGCATCGTGGCACGCGAACCTCCACTTTCAAGCTTCTTCCCTGACCGGCGCGCGGCGCGAGCGGCCTTCCTGGAGGGGCGTGAAATCAAGTTCTTGTCGCCGCTCAGGGCTTCCAGCAGCGCCCTCGCTTTCGACGGGTTGCGCAGTTGCGGGATTCCGCTTCGCGAGCCCCTCGGCTCGCCTTCGAGCGGGACATACTCCGCGCGGTCATGGCTGGAACATTCTGGCCAACGCTCCCCCACCATCGGGGCCGGAGGCGCCCGCCGCTCTTCGAGCGCCGGGGAGGGGAGGGAGGCCGCCAGGCGAGCGGTGAGGGGGAGATCTTCCTCCCCCTCAAGGAGCAGGATCACGGTGTTTCCGAGCTCAATGACGTCGTCGAATTTGAGGCTTGAGCACTCTACCCGTTCGCCGTTGAGATAGGTGCCGTTGGAGCTCTTCAAGTCCACCAGGCGCCAGCCGGATCCGGCGGGTTCGATCACGCAGTGCTTTCGCGAGAGGAGCTTGTCGTCGATGGCAACGTCAGCCTGCTTGGATCGTCCCAGCACCACGGACTGAGTCGACAAATCCATTCCTCGGACCGATTCAGCAAAGATCACGATACGGGCCATGAAAGCCCTTATATCACAAGCAGCCCCGCACGGCGGCATGACAACCGCACGGGGCTGTGCAACGGGCCCCTGGGCACGAACGGCAACCTTTCAGGACTTCTTGCCCTGAGTCTCCTTCTCGATCTTCTCGAGAACACCCTGCGGCACGATCTGATAGCCTTCGGGTTCCATCGAATAGTTTCCGCGGCCGCTGGTGATGCTGCGAAGGGTCGTGGAGTAGGCGGCCAGCTCTGCCAGAGGTACCCGCGAAATGATCACCTTGTCCATGCCTTCATTGCCGACGTCGATCACCAAGCCGCGACGGGAGTTGATGTCGCCGAGCACGCCACCGAGGTAGTCGTCGGGTACTGTGACCTCGACACGCATGATCGGTTCGAGAAGGATCGCCTTACACTGTTCCTCCGCCATGCGTGCTGCCAGGCCGCCGCAAGCATAGAATGCGTTCGCGCTCGAGTCGACGTCGTGCATCTTCCCATCCAGGACCGTCACGCGGACGCCCTGGATCTGGGCCCCCCGGCGACCGCCTCCGATGAAATGGTCACGGATGCCCTTTTCGAGGGCATTAATGAACTCCTTCGTGATTCTTCCCTGGGTGATCTTGTCAACGTACTCAATGTCATCGCCACCGATGGGCTCGAACTCCAGGACAGCGACAGCGTACTGGCCCGAGCCACCTGTTTGCTTGATGTGGCGAGCCTCGATCTTTGCGGACTTCGAAAGCGTCTGACGATAGGCGACACGAGGCTTGCCCGTGACGACGTGGATATTGAACTCGTCTCGAATGCGGTGAGCCACGACCTCGAGGTGGAGCTCTCCCATACCCGAGATGATCGTCTCGCTCGTTTCCGGATCCGTGGAAGCGCGGAAAGTTGGGTCCTCGCGGCAGATGATCCCGAGGACTTCGCCGAGCTTGTCTCGATCCCCGCTGGACTTGGGCTCGACCGCCATCGAAATCACCGGCTTGGCGAAAGTTGTCGCGCCGTAAGCGATCGCCGTCTGCTTGTGGCAAAGAGTGTCACCGGTGGCGCTCTGCTTGAGCCCCATCGCGGCAATGATCATGCCTGCGGAGCCCTTCTCAATCGGCTCACGGCTTGCGGCGTGAACCATGAAGATACGACCGATTCGCTCGGCCTTTCCGACCCGGGGGTTATAGAGCTGATCTCCCGCATTGAGAGTACCGGAGTAGATCCGGACGAAGGTCAGATCCCCGGTGGGAAAATGGACTGTCTTGAAGACAATGGCGCCCAGCGGGGCATCGGGCACAGGATCAAAGGCAAGCGGCTCGTTGGTCTGCGGGTTATGACCCTGCACCGCGCCCTTGTCCGTTGGGCTCGGCAAGTAGTCCACCACGGCGGAGAGAAGAGGCGGAATTCCAATGTTGCGCAGTGCCGCCCCGCACATGCCAGGGACAAAGCCGTGCTGGCA
>SXGR01476881.1_pt1 | contig 12264 bp, 12 predicted proteins | sample 3174711 | NCBI WGS metagenome assembly SXGR01 (sample SAMN11356860, study PRJNA531348) | freshwater metagenome | isolation source: freshwater sample F1-60 | place: China: Fuxian Lake, Yuxi | collected 2017-12-25
CCCCGTCCTTCCGCCGGCACGAGAAGCCTCGCTGTTCCAATAACCGCCGCTGCGGTTCCATGACGTTTTCGATCCGGCTCACCGGCGACGGTCCGTTCCAGCAACGCATCAATGCAAAGGCTTCACGCACAGTTTCATCCATCGGCCTCTGTCCCAAGGGAGGCAGCGGCATGAACCATCCGTCCGGAGACTGAGCGAACAAAAAGAAGGTCTCACCGGATTCCATCCACCAATGGGGAAGCAACGGCGTCCAGATGGCATGATAGGGAAACGCGTAGGCCGCCAACGCATCGGGGCCGAGGACCTGCGCCCGTTCCAATGCCTGGGCAAAACGCGGCGCGTCCGCCGCAGTCAGCGCATGGAGGCGCGGATCGATACGCACGCGTGACAAGCGGGCCGTCAGATGCGGAAGAGGCTTCACAATGACGACATCGTCCTGAAAACGTCCGATCAGGCGAGGATTGGCGGTAATTGTTTCGATCATCGTCTCCGCCGTCAGCTGATCGGCGACGCGGTCCGCATACGAGACAATCTCAGCAGGAACAGCTTCATGCATGAAGGGACACTTGGTATCCCAACCGAGCACCACCTCCTCATGGGCCGCATCCCACATGAGGGCCAACGGATAGAGCCAGCAATCCAATGGGCGTGCCTCATAGATACCACATCGGCCAGATACGGCATCGAACCCCGGGCAAAGATATCCCTCTCCCAAAGGGTTCTCGACCAAATCAATCTGTGAGCCGGACCGATCAGGAAAAAACCCAAGAGGCAAGCCATGCGCCACCGCCGCCTGTATTTCCTGCTCGGCAAAATAGGGGCGCAGAAAGCTGTCGGCTTCCGGGAACCGGCAACAGACCTCACACCGAAAACAGGCGGAGCTGGGCACCAATTGAGGTAGCGCCTTCGGAAATGTTCCAGGCTGTTCGGACTCCATCGGCAGTAAATCCATTGGATTTTTCATCATACGATGCATGTCAAAGCATGGCAAGCACAGCAACGATCGCCTCACCGAAGTTTTTTCTACCCTACTCCTTGCCTTGACCTAAAACAGGACCAGCCCGCGCCCCTTGTCGAACCCTAACCCGCGTGTTAGCATTCGTCCGCTCGGACCGCTCCGGGAGCCGCAATCCGGCTGGCTACAAAATCGCGCAAAGGACCCTCTCATTGGCACATCCTGAATCTTGTTGCCCCTCACTCCAGGCTGAGACGGCACTCAGCCGCTGCGCGGCTATCCGCAGACAATTGCGGGCCGCGAATTTATTTGCAGACCCATCGGAGCCCTCGACCGCCAAGCTCTCTCCGGATGGCGGTGTTCCCGCCGTCCAGACCGGAACATCCTGGCGTATCAGCCCATGCCCGCTGCTGCTGTCCCGTGACCAGCTGGCATTCTTCACCGCACTGGGGCCACAACTGCTGTCGTTCTACCGTGCGCTGAACCGCCTCTACCATGAGAGTGTCAAGGGCACCCGGCCGGCCTGGATCGCGCAGTACCTGGATCAAGGCAAGCCGGACGCACTGGTGACCTACAGCCGTATGAAACGGTTGAGAGATTCGCTGCCGGCTGTCATCCGGCCAGATGTGATTCCCACACAGGACGGCATGGTCATCACTGAACTCGATTCAGTGCCCGGCGGCATCGGCCTCACGGCTGCGATGAGCCATTTCTATGCCGATCTTGCGCTTCAGCACTCAGCACTTAGCACTGGGTCTCGCCACGAACTTGTCGGAGGCCGGGAGGGCATGGTGCGCGGCTTCGCCTCGATGTTGCAGTCAGCCCAAGCTCAACAGGCGGGATGCGTGGCCATCCTGGTGTCTGAAGAAGCCAAAGACTATCGGCCAGAAATGACCTGGCTGGCAGCGCGACTCCGTGAACAAGGCATGCCTGCCTGGTGTATCGAGCCGCGCGACATTCGATTTACGGAAGAGGGGCTTTTCCTCAAGACAGACAGCGGCGAACAAGCCGTCGGCTTGATCTACCGTTTTTTCGAGCTCTTCGACCTGCCAAATATTCCAAAAGCCGAACTCGTCCAGTATGCAGCCAAGAAGACCTTCGTGGCGGTGACGCCACCCTACAAGCCGGCGCTGGAGGAAAAGTCCGCTTTTGCTCTGCTGCACCATCCTATTCTACGGCCCTATTGGAAGCAGGAACTCGGCGAGGACTATTTTCTTCACCTCACCACAATCATGCCCAAAACGTGGATACTCGACCCGGCCACTCTGCCACCCACAGCCACGATACCAGGCCTGAGCCTGGGCGAACGCGCGGTTTCGAATTGGACCGACCTGACGACGGCCACCCAAAAGGAACGGCACTTCGTCATCAAACCGTCGGGATTCTCTGAACTGGCTTGGGGCAGTCGAGGCGTCTCAATCGGACATGACCTATCACAGACAGAATGGACCGGCGCGCTCCAAAAAGCACTTGCATCTTTCCGAACCACACCATACATCTTGCAAGAGTTTCACAAAGGCCGGCTGTTTGATATGGAGTACATAGACAGGCAGGGGCAATCGATGGTCCACATGGCTGGGCGCGCGCGCCTCTCACCCTACTATTTTGTCACTGGCGAAAAGGTAGAACTGGCTGGTATCCTGGCCACGGTCTGCCCAGCTGACAAGAAGGTCATCCATGGCATGCAAGACGCCATCATGGCGCCTTGTGCCGTCGCAACAGACAATGCTCAATGATGGACGTTGAATGCTCCATGCCGATGCCAAACAGTAACAGTCCGATATCCCATTCAACCTTGAATCTTGGACCTTGAACCTTGCCATGCCTATCACGCTCTACCATGTCGACTGGTGCCCAGACTGCGAGGTCGTCCGTCAAAAGCTGACAGACTTGGAACTGTCCTATGAGGACATCGTCGTCCCCGATAGCAGGTCGATGCGCAAGCAAGTCCACCAGGTATCCGGCCAATACTATGTCCCGGTCCTCACGGACGGTGATCTTGTTCTGACGGAGACCGCTGACATTGTGACCTATCTGGACGAGCGGCACAGAACCGGCGGCGCAGGAGCCGCAGAACCGTTTCCGTCTCAAGCCCGCGCGATACCAGATCAGCCGGGTGATGATGACGATCATCCCTCCTGCCGGATCAACTGAGAGCGCTCAATGGAAGACTGGAAACAAATTCTCGCGAAAAGCATCGTAAAGCCGAAGGATCTGGCCGAACGATTCGGGCTCGATGCCGAAGAAATTGCAGCCATCGTCGGGCCCTATCCCATGCGGATCACCCCGACCGTCCTGGGCACGATCAAAGCCAAAGGCGATGCGATCTGGAAACAGGTCGTCCCTGAAATGGTTGAATTAGCTGACATCGATGCGGAGGACGATCCGCTCGAAGAAGACCTCATGAGTCCGGTCCCGCATCTGGTTCACCGCTACCCGGACCGAGTGTTGCTCATGGTCACGAATCAATGTCCCATCTACTGCCGCTTCTGCACAAGAAAACGGTTGGTCGGGAAGCCGGGCTTCCTCAAGAAGGGCGAGCTGGACCAGGCCATTGCCTACCTTCGCGAGCACACAGAAGTGCGGGACGTGATTTTGTCGGGCGGCGACCCCCTGCTCCTCCCCGACTATCTGATTGAACGAATCTTCAAAGCCCTTCGGACGATTCCACACTTGGAACTGATCCGCATCGGATCGAGGGTCCCCGGCACCCTGCCCCAACGAATCACCCCGAAGCTCTGCGAGATCGTGAAACGCTACCATCCGATCTACATGAACCTGCATTTCAACCACCCCGACGAGCTCACACCGGAAGTAAAAGCCGCCTGCGGCATGCTGGCCGACGCCGGAGTTCCGTTGGGAGCGCAAACCGTTCTGCTCAAAGGCGTGAACGACGACCCCGACATCATGAAACGGCTCATGCATCAGCTGTTGCTCGCGCGGGTGAAGCCCTACTATCTCTATCAAGCAGACTTGACCAAGGGCACGAATCATTTCCGCACCACGGTTGAAACGGGTTTGAATATCATCAAAGCGCTCCAAGGCCACACCAGCGGCATGGCGGTCCCGCACTTCGTGATCGATGCGCCGGGCGGCGGCGGCAAGATCCCTCTGCTGCCGGACGACTATCTTGTGCATATGGACGAAGATGGGGCCGTCTTGCGGAATTACGAGAATAAGACCTTCCATTACCCGCAGCCACGGACCGACGGCAGGCGCGAACTTCCGATGGTCGGCGCGCGAACATCCCGCGAGAGTCCAGCCGAAACCTTTGCGTCCTGCGGCGACAGCTATCCTGACCGGGACGGCTATGCGTCCTGGGGCAACAGCTGCGGCGGAGATGCGGACGACCTGTGAGCACACCATCGCCCCATGCCGGCATTCTCCCCTATCAAGACATCACCAGGCTGATCAGCAGCCGCGTCATCGATGCGTCGCTCACAATCGAGGACCGGCAGATTCAGCCGGCCAGTCTCGATCTCCGCTTGGGGCGCAAAGCCTACCGTCTGATCAGCAGTTTTTTACCCGAACTGTCCGCCATCTCCTCTCGTCTCGACGTGCTCGACTTTTACCAGTCTGACCTGGTGATGTACGAGATGGACCTGACCGGCGGCGCGATTCTTGAAAAAGGCCACGTCTACCTAGTCCCGCTGCTGGAGAGCTTGACACTGCCGAAGACCATCCGCGCGCGGGCCAATCCCAAGAGCACCACCGGCCGGTTGGACGTGTTCACCCGCGTGGTGACAGATCTCAATGCGGGATTCGATGAAATCCGCGCCGGTTATCACGGCCCGCTCTTTCTGGAAGTCGTCCCGCGCTCGTTCGCCATCAAAGTCTGCACCGGACAGTCGCTCAACCAAATCCGATTCGTACGCGGCAATGCCGCCGTCCCCGACCGCGACCTGCTCGCGCTGCATCGAACGACGCCGCTGCTGCACCACAACGATCCGTCCCGAAAGGCCATGGGGAACCGGGACTTTCGGGCTGAACAGGGCCTCTTCCTCCGCATCGATGTCAAAGGAGACGAACAAAACGGCTCCCGCATCATCGGCTATCGCGCAAAGAAAAACAGCCATGTGATCGATCTCAGCAAGGTCGGCCATTACGCAGCGGCGGACTTCTGGGAACCGCTCTATCGTCATCGGCACGACAGCCTGTTGCTGGAGCCGGAAGAGTTCTACATCCTGGCATCGAAAGAGCGTATCCGTGTGCCCGCCGGCTACGCAGCTGAAATGGTCGCCTATGAAGCGGCCTACGGAGAGCTGCGCACCCACTACGCCGGATTCTTCGACCCAGGCTTCGGCTATGGATCGAAGGGGGAAATCAAAGGCACACAAGTCGTCCTGGAAGTCCGTCCCCATGATGTGCCGTTTCTGATTCACGATGGGCAGACATTTTTCAAAGTCGTGTACGACAAGATGCTCGACAAGCCGAGCCAGCTCTATGGAGTGGGCCTTGGCTCGTCCTACCAGCAGCAGGCCCTCACCCTTAGCAAGCATTTCAAGGCATAGCGTATGACCCCTTCCGACCTTCCACCCACGCAAGATCAGACGCCGAAGCTTCCGGATCCGCCGGCCAGACCGGCGCGTGAGGAAAGCGACAGCGATCACCCGACGCAGGTCATTGGACTTATGGTCGGGACGGCGCTGATGTTCATCGGCTTTCTCAACGTATTTCTCTCCATCAGCGGAGGGTTTGAAATCAACGTCGTGCCGTTTCTGATCTATTTCGGCGGCCTGACCGTATGGGCCAATGCCGCCGTCGAGACCCCGGTCATCCGCTACGGGGTGATGACCGTCGCCATCTCTCTGGCATTGGCACTCTTTCAGTACGGCGAAGTATTGTTTTGGCACAAGCAGGTGGTCTTTTGGGCCACCATCATCGTCGTCATGTACTTCATGTTCAACGAACCGAAGAAGCCTGCCGCGTGATGTCGCGATGACGATTTCCGTCATCATCCCAGCGCTCAACGAAGAAACGGTCCTGGCGCAGACACTGGCACACACGGCAGCATTGGGGTTCGGCGACATCATCGTGGTAGACGGAGGCAGCAGGGATCGGACGGTCCAGCTTGCCGAAGCCTGTTGCGCACATACCCCCACGGTTCACATCATCACCGCTCCCAAAGGACGCGCGCGCCAAATGAATGCAGGAGCAAAGGCGAGCAAGGGCGACATGCTGCTCTTCTTACATGCCGATACACAGCTTCCGGACGATGCCGGGCGAATCATTGAATCGGCCTTAGCCGACCCCACGGTGAAAGGAGGCCGATTCGATGTCTGCTTCGACCATCCTTCCATATGGGGGATCACGATCGGCCTCTTCATGAACTGGCGCTCACGTCTCAGCAGAATCGCCACCGGCGACCAGGCCATCTTCGTCCGCCGGCATGTGTTCGAACAGCTCGGCGGCTTCTCTGATATTCCATTGATGGAAGATATCGACTTCAGCAAGCGCCTGAAGCGGGCCGGTCGAACCGCGGCGCTCCGTGAGACTGTGACCACGTCATTCCGACGATGGGAACAGCAGGGACCGCTACGGACAATCCTCTTGATGTGGACCATCCGACTCCTGTACTGGATCGGCGTCACCCCTCACCGTCTCAAGAACTTCTACGAGGCCATCCGATGAAACCCCTCACCCCTTCCAGCTCACCCCTTCCAGCTCACCACACTGCTTTGGTGATCTTCGCCAAGGCGCCGGTCCCAGGCCAAGTGAAAACGCGCCTCTGCCCTCCGCTGACTCCCGATGAAGCGGCTACGCTCCACGGAAGCTTTGTCCTTGATACATTGGAGCGGACGAAGGCGGCAACGGCACAATTCAAATTGCCGCTCGACCGCTACCTCGCCTGTGCGCCGTCCTCAACTCAGGTGTTCTTCAAGATCATGGAAGAGCGGCACGGCATCAAATTGATCGATCAAGTGGGCAATGACTTGGGGACGCGTATGGCACAGGCCTTCGAGAATCTGTTCGCGCAAGGCTACAAACATGGGCTGATCGTCGGGACCGATGTACCGTCGCTGCCGCTTGAACAGTACAAACAAGCCTTGACCTTGTTGGACTCGCACGATCTCGTCTTGGGCCCCGCCCTTGACGGCGGCTACTATCTGATCGGCCTGAACCGATCGGTCCCCGACCTCTTCACCGGCATTCCCTGGTCCACAAATCAAGTACTGAAACTGACGCAGGAGAAGGCAAGCGCGCTTGGACTCAAGAGTACCCTGCTCGCACCCTGGCGCGACGTCGACAGCATTGAGGATCTTCAATCTCTGGTCGAAGCCGCCACGCTCGATGCCAAGAAGCCGAAACGCGACCAGTCGTTTTCAAGCCGAACGGCAGGAGCGCTCCAGCTTATCGCCAAACGGCTGCGATCGAGAGCATAATAGACCATCACTTCCGAACCAGAGGACCGACGATGACAGATCGTGTTGCGCTCATCACCGGCGGAGCCAAGGGCATCGGACGGGGCATTGCCCTCGACCTCGCTGCGCAACAGTGGAAGGTTGCGTTTTGCTATAGGACCAGCGAGGCCGAAGCGCAACAGACCGCCCGTGCTATTACTGAGCGAGGAGGCCAGGCTCTCGCGGTTCGCTGCGACCTGTCGGACCCGATAGCAGCCAAGGCTCTGGTGACAGAGGTTGAACAACAATGGGGACAGATCGATACCCTCATCAACGGCGCCGGCCCCTACCACCGCATCAATCTATTTGAAGAATCCGTCGCCGGATGGAACGAGATGTTCGACGGCAATCTGCATCCGATCTTCTATCTCGCTCAAGCCGTGTCCCCCGGCATGAAATCCCGCAAATCCGGCCGTATCATCAGTTTCAGCATGGCCAATGCAGACCAGATGATCTCCCAACCGGATGTCACCGCTCATTACATCGCCAAAGCCGGCATCTTGATTCTGACCCGCACGCTGGCGAAACTGCTGGCGCCCTACGGCATCACCGTAAACGCGATCTCGCCTGGCTTCATCGACTCCGGGAGCGCGCCGCCGGAAGAACTGGCCGGCATGACCAAACGCATTCCAGCGGGATATATCGGCACCGTCGATGATACGGTCGCAGCCGTCCGCTACCTGCTCAGCGACGAAGCGCGGTACGTGAACGGGGCGAATATTCAGATTTCCGGAGGATGGGGGATATAGGAGATCTGAGAGGACTGAGTTGGTTTCAGTGCTCGCTGCCCGCGCGCCAAGACTTTGATGATATTTTGATTAGAGGCGGCGCTCGGTCAATGCGCGCAGTGTGAAACCAACTCAGTCCTCTCAGGAAGGGGAAGGGAGAAGAAAGAAAGGAAGGAGGAGCCTCGATGAAAACCGAAGAAGAACGGGAAGCCCACAGACGTTTCGTTCAAGCGCTGCAACACGAACATCTGATTTGCGCGAAACCTGGTTGCGGCGGCGCCTTGGCTATCGCCGACCATACCTCGCATAGCGCGCGTATCAAGACCTACGAGGCGACCTGTGAACGCTGTCATGCGGTTGAGAAGATTGCAGGGCACGAGCAATCCTCACCGGCCTGGGACCTTGCCTCCATCACCATGATGGCGGAGGTCCATCTTCTCCATGAGCAACCTGCCTGCCCTTACGACGAGACGCCCATCACCTTTATCTCGCTGCCGAACCCACGCCGCAAGGCCCGGTATCGTCTCCTCTGTTATTACTGCGGACGCCACACCGAGATGAACTGGCCGCCGCCGGAAGCGAAACGGTGAAGTCTTTGGAAAGATACCCGGCTCATAGATGTTCGGCATATTGATTCGATCTCATGCCTGTCATATAGTTATTCGAATTGCTCACAGGGAAGAGGAAAGCAGATGGCGACTCCGAGCATGAAGGAAGAAGCCCGCAGGCTAGTGGAGAAGCTCCCTGAAAACTCCACATGGGAGGATCTCGTACACGAAATTTACGTCCGCCAAACTGTTGAGGCAGGCTTAGCTGACAGCCAAGCAGGGCGAATGACCGATGTCGAACAGGTACGCTCCTCGTTCGGACTGCGGGCGTGAAAGTTCACTAGACCGATACCGCCATAAGCCATCTGCAAAGCATTCATGCCTACATCAGGCAAAGCTCACCAGAGTATGCGCGGCAGCCCGCTGAGCTTTGCCCAATCGCGATCCTACCAGGGTTCCGGGTGATAGACGAAGAACTGATCGAGGAGGCTCATCGAGCAAGAATAGCCGAAGCTATCCGGAGAAAAAAGCCGCTTTTCAACAGCCCGCTTCAAAAAAACGCCTGTACGCTGAAGAGCACGTCATTGTCACGGTCGCGATGGTTGTAGTCCATCCGCACCGCCCAGTTCTGGGCAAGAGTAAAGCGCGAGCCGGCATACCAGCGAATGTCGTCCGATTTATCGCCGAACGGATACCGGCGATACGACCACGATAGCATCAGTTTCCAGCGATCGGTGACATCCGCCAGCATCCCTACCGTGGCGCCGCCGCCGACACGATGCCGCTCCTCATAGGCCTTGCTGTAGTTCGCCTCGGCCTCAGCGAACGCAAAATAGACTTCCCGATTGAGCACATGGGATTCCATCGCCGCCCCCACTCCTCCATCAGCCACCACGTTATCGCAGAGTTGGCAGCCCCGTCGGCGAAGGGTATCCATCCCCACGTTCACCCTCCATGACGGCGCCCGAAACAAATCGTCGATCGGCGAGAGAGACAGAATATTGATCAATGTCGCCCGTTCGACCCTGACGCGGTTCGCCTGATTGTAGCGCCGCACCGTGACTGAGAATGCTTCAAGTTGCGCGTCCGGCGTGTAGCCTGGCTCAGGGTCAAGCAGATGGTGATAGACCGCGCGGAACGACGCCTCTTCGAACGTGTCATCATTGCGCCAGCCTCCTCCCAGCGTCACACGGGTTGTCCGGTGCCCCACATCCGGCTGTTTCGTAAAAGGGCGAATGTTGAGATCCACAGATGGGATCGAAATCTTACTCCGTTCCGTCAGCACTCGCCGGTTGCGCTCCTTGTAGACCGTCACCTCCGGATCATCGCTCTCGCCTTTGTAACGGAGATAGTCCGATGCAACATCCAGCACCAAGGCTCGCCGCAATAGCGGCAACGACGCAAACGACGGTTCTCCTGAAATATCCGGATCGTGCATCAGCCGCACCGACAGGCTTCGTTCTTCATCTGTCAGCAACGTCCGTTTTCGCTTGATGATGGTGCTGCGGGAAGGTCGGTATGTCGAGGCGCCCACCAGCCCCGGATAGTCCATTACGGCTCGGACCGTATCAGCCGGAATGGTCCAGAGATGAAACCGGTCTCTGAGATGGAGATCCGGATCGGCATATTCCAAGAGAGCCAGAATGTGATACGAGCAATTTTCCTTGAAAAAGAAATAGTCGAAGTACGCATTTCCCATCTCCCATGCGTGCATGAGCAACCGATCGATCTGGGAGGGCGTCAGATTCAGCCGATACTCCCACATATCGCGATTCTCAATGTCGCGGTAGGCTTGAACCTTGAGATAATAGGGCAGGGTGGAAAAAAATCCTTTATACCCTCCCAAAAGTCCGTTGTAGGCGAACTCAATACCGGCATCACCCGGCACGTCTGCGGCATAATCGATTGTGTAAGCCAGAAGTCTGGTCTGTTCGGTTTGGCCTTGCTGGTCGATCCGCAAGAATGTGTGCCCAAACATGGAGGCCGGATTGTTCAGAAAAGCTGCGGGAAAGATCAGACTAACGCCCTGGGGATTCATCTCGGTTCGCCACCGGTCGAACCGGTCACATGTCACCGGCGCAAGCCGGTGAGGATCAAACTGTAACCGTTCCTTCAGCCAGTGATACCGGGCGATGAAGGCGCATTGGGCCGGTTGCTTCGAGCGCCCGACCGGGTCAGCAACAAAGAACAGTGCGATCGTGGCATCAAGCTCAGCCTGCGGATCGTACTTTCCACGAGGCGAAAGGAAGAACCCCTCGTCGTCCTCTTCGCTGGCCACTCTGCCGAATAGATCGACCTCATAATGGAGTAATAAATTCCATTCCCGTTCATCCGCCAAACGGGTCTGTCTGGCCTGTTCAATCAGCTCCGCTTGATAGTTTTGAACAACCGGCTCAGCCTGGCTCCGGCCTGGGCTGGCGAGAAGAATGATAATGGCAAGAAGGATGTGGATCACTGCATCATGAGGAAACACAAGGGGGCTTCCACCCTACGGTGGAAGCCCACTGGGACAGATGCGCTTAGTTCAGCGCAACCTTGACCAACGAAGGATCGGCGGAAATCCCTTCATTCAATGCCTGGACCATCGCCGCCGGGGAAAGAACGCCCGCACCAGAAAGGGCTGCATAGCGCTCTTGGGCCATTGCAAAGAAGGCCGCATGCTGCGGCTGCGCAACTCCCAGAAGCGCCGCCAGCGAGGCCAGATGCTCACCGCGCCCCTGCGCCATTTCCTGAGCCAACGCCTCCGAATTCAACTCTGCAAACATGGTGGCCTTCTGTTCCGCCCACCACCGACCATCATCTGTACATCCCAACGTCCCGGTGGATATGCCGAAAGTCTGCGTACCAAAATAGTGATTGGTGGTTGCCATGAGGATCTGCGCCCCTTTGGTCTTCGCATTCGGATAGTTCTGCCACGCGACCTTGCCCAATCCGCAGCCTGGCCCCGTGTCCGGTGTGCCGGCCGCCAAGGAAAACCCGCCTGGCATTGCGACGAACATCCCGACGATCGCCAACATGCTGAGCTTCTTCATCCAGTCCTCCTTGATAGGTAAGTGAGAGCCCACAGCCCTCGGCCGAACATCTCAGTGTGTGATTATAGATAAATTGCAGCCAAGTGCCAGCACTTTTTTATCCCCGTTCCATTGCCGCCGGTTCGTTCAAGATTGCGTCCCGGCTCTGAGTGATCGACCTCAGTTGATCGCCGGCCCACCGCTGCACAACTCGACAATCGCGATCGAGAACACGAACAGCGCCGTCGGCTTCGTATTCCGCCTCCGCCAATAGGATGCCGCTCTCATCGTGGTTGCGGGGTTCGGGTTATCAGAAAATACATTCCAGACTCTCGAAATTCGCAACCAGCGACCCGAAACGTTTTTTATGGAATGTGGTTTCGTCAAGAACCCTCTTGAACAACAGTTATGGCTCAGTGACCGGTTGAACCCCAAGCACCCCACGGACCTTGATCCAGTCGAAACTGAAGGGCACAGGGCTCATCTTCGGCATGGCTGCCAGTTCGGCCTTCAGCCGTTCGGCCCGCGCGCCGCTCATCGGATGGGTCGAGAGCCACTCCGTACGCCCTTCATCTTTTTCCGACAGCTGTTCGAAAAAGCGAATCATGCCGGAGGGATCGA
>SXGR01490513.1_pt1 | contig 12264 bp, 7 predicted proteins | sample 3174711 | NCBI WGS metagenome assembly SXGR01 (sample SAMN11356860, study PRJNA531348) | freshwater metagenome | isolation source: freshwater sample F1-60 | place: China: Fuxian Lake, Yuxi | collected 2017-12-25
CGGGACATCATCGTGTCCTGGTTGCAGTCCTGGTGGGCAGATCCCCGCCGTGTCCGTTCCCTCATCCCAGACTGGCTCCTGCTTCAAGCAAACGCTTCCTCCGGAAACATTATACCGGTCAATTAGGTTAGTTGGTATAATTCCATGGGTGTCAGCCCCAAACAATTCGCCGCCATGGAAGCCCGCCTGTCCGGCCGGGCGCCGAGCGCCTCCGGTGGATCCCCTGTGCTGCCCGAATCCGGTCTGCACCTCCCAGAAGGCTCCCGAGTACTGGGCATTGATCCATCCTTGCGAGGGACAGGCTGGGGCGTGATCCGGATCGGAGCCCAAGGCCCCACCTTTGTGGAGGCCGGGACCATTCATTGCCCGAAATCTTGGGAGCGCTCGCGTTGTTTGGGCGAAATCAGTCGCATCCTGACGGAAGTGGTCCAACGCCATCCCCCGGCCCTCTGCGCCTGCGAAGGCCTTTTCTTCGCCCAAAATCTCCAGACAGCCCTCATCATGGGAGAGGCTCGTGGGGCCGCACTCGCCGCTGTGGCACGAACGGGAATCCAAATCCATGAGATCTCCCCGAGGAAAGTGAAACTGGCGATGGTGGGCTACGGAGCCGCCCAGAAAATCGCTGTCGCCAAGATGGTGCAACGGCAACTTGCGTTGGCCGAAATACCCGACCCCGATGCCGCCGATGCCTTAGCCCTGGCCTTGGTAATGGTGCAAGAACTCCGAAACCCGCTTGGTCCGGCTTCGAAGCGAATTTGACGGTTCATGCCGTCCACGATTCTGGTGCTGCGAGGTCGGCCCAGTCCGGCTTTCATCTCCCCATGCAACTCAACGTGGGCATCATCACCGTTTCCGATCGGGCCTCGAAGGGACTTTACGACGATCTGGGTGGCCCCGCCCTCCAGGAAGCTTCGGTGGGCTACGGATGGACTGTCCTTGAGAATGTCTTGGTGCCTGACGAGATCCAGGAAATCCAGCGGGCGATCCGTTCACTCATCAGCAAGGGGTGTTCACTGGTGCTAACGACCGGAGGCACCGGGGTCGCGCTGCGCGATGTCACCCCAGAGGCGGTCCGCGAAATTGCCATCCGTGAACTCCCCGGATTCGGCGAACAAATGCGCATGGAGAGCCTGAAGTTTACCCCCAATGCCATCCTGTCTCGCAACTTGGCCGCAGTCGTCGATCACACTCTGGTGATTTGCTTGCCCGGCAAACCCAAGGGCGCGGTGGAGTGCCTGAGCTTCGTGGTGAAGGCCATCCCCCACTGCGTGGAAGTGCTGCAAGAGGTCCCAACCAGTTGCTGACCGGAACCCCTTTTTAGCAAACGGCTCTCAGCCTTGCAGACGGGCTGATTCGGCGCGAACCCAGGCGATCACCTCGGCCGCGGCGTCCGCGATGGGTACCATGCGCAGCGTGCCGCCGCGCGGCTTGAGTTCAATTTCGCCCTTGGCCAGCGACTTCTCGCCCAGGTTCACCCGCAGAGGGAATCCCACCAATTCGCTGTCCTTGAACTTCACCCCCGGACGCTCGTCGCGGTCATCTAGAATCGCCTCAATGCCTGCGGCCTCCAGCGTGGCCGCTAATTCGCGAGCCAGCGTCATCGGCTGACTCTCGGGCGCCACCGTCAGCGGCGTGATGCACACCGTGAAGGGCGCGACGCTCACAGGCCAACAGATGCCGTTCTTGTCATTGCACTGCTCGATGACCGCCTGAAGCGTCCGGGTCACGCCAATGCCATAGCAACCCATCACCGCCGGATGGCGGGAGCCATCCTCAGCCAGGAAGGTGGCGTTGAGCTTCTCCGAGTATTTGGTCCCCAGTTTGAAGACGTGCCCCACTTCGATCGCCCGGCGGATCTTCAGGGGTTGAGCGGTCTCTACGCACAGCTCGCCCACCTTGACGGTGCGGAGGTCGTACCAGGCCGTGACCTTCAGATCGCGCTCCACCTCGACATGGCGCAGGTGGAAACCGTCCTCGTTGGCCCCAGTGGTCATTCCCCGGGCCCCGCGCAGGGCTTCGTCGGCATAAACGGGCACCGCCGGCGTCTTAAGGGTGTCATTGACCGCGCCCAGGGAACCCGGGCGGGCACCGAGCAACTCCACGATCTCGTCGGCAGTCGCCTGACGAACTTGGACCGCACCCGTCTTGGCCATGAGCTTGGCCTCATTGAGCGAGTCATCTCCCCGGACGAGCACCAGGATGGGCTTCGAATCCGCGACCAACACCAAGGTCTTGACCTGGTGCCGGGCAGAAACTCCGTAAGGGGAAGCCGAGAGGGCATCAATGGTGACCACGCCCGGGGTGGCGAACTTCTCGGGCGCCGTTCCGGTGGATTCTGAAGGCGTCGCTTCAGCGGGCCCACGGCTGACGGCCTTCTCGATGTTGGCCGCATACTTGCCGGACTCACAATAGACCACGTCATTCTCACCGGTCTCGGCCGGCACCATGAACTCGTGGGAATAGTTGCCTCCGATGACACCGGTATCGGCTTCGACGGGGAAGGCTTGCAACCCGCACCGGGCAAAGATACGGGTGTAGGCGTCGTACATCTTGTGGTAGCTCGTCATCGCCCCAGCATCGGTGGCGTCGAAGGAATAGGCGTCCTTCATCAAGAACTCCTTAGCGCGCATCAAGCCAAAGCGCGGGCGGATCTCGTCCCGGAACTTGGTTTGGATTTGGTAGAAATTCTTCGGAAGCTGCCGGTAGGAATTTAGTTCGTTGGCTGCCAGCGAGGTGATGACCTCTTCGTGGGTGGGCCCCAAGACCCACTCCTTGCGGGCCGAATCCCGAACCTTGAACAGCACACCAGAAGCCGTCTCATAGCGCCCCGACTGCTGCCAAATGTCGATGGGCTGCAAGGCAGGCATGAGCACCTCGATGCCGCCGGCTCGGTTCATTTCTTCGCGGATGATTTGCTCGATCTTGCGCAACACCTTCAGGCCAAGCGGCAGGAACGTGTACAAACCACTGGTGAGCTTTCGGACCAACCCTGCACGCAGCAGGAGTTGATGGGACACGATTTCTGCGTCCGCGGGGGTTTCCTTGAGGGTCGGAATGAACGTTTGAGACCAAAGCATGGGAAAGTCTGTGGGGGTGGGGGGTGGGGAGGCCAGTGGGAAAGAAAGAGGCCCCAAGGTTCACCCGAGGGGCCGATAGAGTCGGTGAGCGCCCCCGTCTAGGAGGCCTGTGCATGGGAAGCTCAGCTTGCGGACATCACTTCACCGTGTTGACCAGCGGGGCCATGCCCTGGATGCGGACCTCGAGTCGGTCGCCAGACTCGATGGTACCCACACCGCTGGGCGTACCTGTCAAGATCACGTCACCCGGGAGGAGGGTCATGTTGGTGGAGATGAAGCTCACCAGTTGGAAGCAGTTGAAGATCATCTGGCTCGTGTTGCCGTTCTGGCGCAACTGACCATTCTGGAAGAGCTGGATGCTCAGGTCATGCGGATCGATCTTGGTCTCGATGTAAGGCCCCAGCGGCGTGAACGTATCGAAGGACTTGGACCGCGCAAACTGGCTCTCGCTTGCTTGGATCGTCCGGTCGGTGATGTCTTGGGAAGCCGTATAACCAAAGATGTAACGAGCGGCCGCGGCCGGAGTGACATTGCGCATCTTGCGCCCGATGACCACGGCCAGCTCGGCCTCGAAATCATTGCGATGATTGGCAAACGGGATCTCGATCTTGGCGCCGTCGGGGATGAGCGACGTCGGGGCCTTGAGCCAGAAGAGCGGTTCCTTCGGCAACGCCATCCCGGCCTCCCGGGCATGATCGCCGTAATTCAGACCGACCGCGATAATCTTAGACGGTTGGACCGGGGTCAACGTCTTGACACCCTTGAGCGGAGTCGGTTTTTTTTCGAAGGATGGAGAGCCAAAGACATCACCCTGAAGCTTGAAAATCTCCCCGTCGACGACCTTGGCGTGGAAGATATCTTCACCCTTTTGGAACCGGCCGATGGCTGCCATATGTGAATGTTATATCACTAATGGCTGCACAGTCGCAAGCCAAAGACTCAAACGCCGTCAAGGAAGTTTTGACCTTACTCCCCGAAAGGAAAATCTTTAGTCGAAACCGTACCATCGGGGGAAGAAACACCCAGCACGTCCGATTCTTTTCGCGGACGAATATTGGGCAGCCAACCAAAAGACTCTGGATTATTAGGACTTTCCCGAGGATCCCGACGAGCCAAGGACCCATCACTGGCTAGAGACAGTTCCGCCAGCACGATCCATCGGAGTGACTCGTTCCAGCTCACTTCTTGTCAGCAGGCGCGGACGGGGCGCGAAGGACCGTCAACCACAGACGCGAGATCGACTCAACCACCAGACGCCGAAAGCCCTGCGGAACGCCGTTGTTCTCCCCGGCACTAATTAGAGAGAACCGTGCTTCCTGAACGGCGGCAGGGCTCGAGCTCGAGACATCGATGAAAACAGGGCCTGAAAACGGAGCGGCATTGGTGGCAGTGATCCATCGAAGGGTCGCTGCGTCCGCCTTTTCGGCGACCTCCACGGGATCGACACGCACCCCCGCGGGCAGACCACGCACCGAGACGGTCAACTTGATGTCCGCACCAAATCGGCGGGTGAGCGTCACTTTTGATTCGTTTGTTTTTCCGAGTTCCAGGGACCAGGCGGACTCAGCCATCGAGGCGCTCCACACGGGCTTCGGACGTTGGAGTGAGAGGCGGTAGCGCTGGTCTTGACCACCCCGCTGCAGCAAATTGCCCACCACCATGCGGTACTCAGCGGTCTCGGGCGAGGTCCAGTCGAGCACCGGATCAGCCCCTCCGGCGTCATCGTTGCGAACCAACTCCTTGCCGGAGGCGTCCTCAATCCGGAGCCAAGCATCGAGGGGAAATCCGAGCCCCGCGGCCTGAACCTCCAACCGAAGCAGTTCTCCCTTTTGACACGAAATCCGGTAGCGATCTTCGTCGCCCGGACGGTTGAGATCGCCGGAAACAGCCGAGGGTATTCCCAATGCCTGCGCCGTGGCCGCCAAGTCATTGGGTTCAATTTCCACCCACTCCCTTCCCTCGCCCACCGGCAACTCCAAGGGCACCGCACGGCCGGGGATTCGAAGGGAGTGAGAGACGGCGCCCGGCGCAACAGCCGAAGCGGGCACCTCAACGGCTTCCGACGAGACGGAAGACCCGCCCCAATCACCCCAACTCACCCGGGTGTCCATCGTGCGACTAACCCCCAGTGGCCACGCATGCCGGGCCACGGGATCGGTGGTAATATGAAGACGGTACACTCCCTTAGGACTCCCGCTAAAGCGCAGATCCGAATCGGCTGGATAGGCAAAGCCAAACACTTGGAGCACATAGGTTTCGCTAGCTTCAGCCCGCCACGCCAAGAGCGGGTCCAGTGAGCGCACCTCATCATGATTCCAAGCCACCTGCACGCCGCGGGAATCCAGCAACCGCAGCACCGGATCTAGCGGCGACTGGAGGGTGTAGGCTTCCAACCGAGCTACAAGGGTCTGACCGGCGCGGAGGTTCACCGCATAGCTGTCCACGTCGCCGTTCTTCTCGAGACGCCCAGTTACCTCGGCCGGGAAGCGAGTCAATGCCTGGGCCGAGGGCACCGCATCGTTGGGCTCCACCTCGGCCTGCTGTGGCCGCTGCGAAAAGATGATAAAGCGGGGCTCACTCACTCCTTCCGGCGAAAAAGCCCGAATCACCCGAGGACCGACAGGCGCTTCCGGAGCGACACGGACACGGATGACACCGTTGTTGGTGGTGGGTTCCCATGTCACCCCGGGAATGTCCAAATCGAGCCGGGTGGGCCAGGGATCAAATTTACCCACCAAAGTGACCGACTGAGTGGTCCCGATCTGGATCGCCGCGGGGAAGATTTGATCCAAGACCGGGACTGCGGCCCGAAGCCCGTCGAAGGTCATCAGAAACACCATCACCCTCGCCACCCAGGATCGACTCCTGCTCATCCCCAAAAACCTCACGTGGTAAAGATCTCACGGATGCGGCGCCCATTGTTCACCAACTGCACCGGCCGGCCGGTGTTGGTGTGGAGCACCTGGTTAGGATCGATCCCCATCTTCCAATAAAGGGAGGCGGCAAAGTCTTCGGGCCGATACACGGCCTCCGAGGCGGCGTAGCCCTTGGCATCGGTGGCACCCACCACTGCGCCCCGAGGGCAACCGCCGCCAGCCATGAGGATGGACATCGCATGAGGCCAATGGTCGCGCCCAGCATCCTTGTTCACCTTGGGGGTGCGACCAAACTCGCCCAGCAACACCACCATGGTGGAATCGAGCAAGCCCCGTTGGTCCAGATCCCGAATGAGCGCGGCCACCCCGCGGTCCATGTTGCGGACCGAATCGCCCTTGTACGCTTCAAAGAGCTTGGTGTGGTGATCCCATCCGCCGGAGTTGACGGTGACCCAAGACACCCCGACCTCTACCAATCGGCGAGCCATTAGGAGTCGCTGGCCAAAGTCATTTCGGCCGTATTCGTCTCGAACCTTTTTGTCCTCACGCGACAAATCAAATGCCGCCTGAGCCGGACTCGAGAGCACTAAATTAACGCTTTGCTGGAGGTACTGATCGAAGGTGACTGCCGGATCGTCGGCCAGGCGATCGGCATAGCGGGCCATCGAGTCGAGCGCTCCGCGCAATTCACGCCGACTGGTCGCCCGCCCCTCGCTTATCTCCGACGGCAGCACTACGTCGCGCACCTTGAAGTCGGCCGAGTTGGGCTGGCCATCGATCACGAAGGCCGAGTGCTTGCCACCCAAGAAATTGGAACCGCCGCTGCGGGTCACCGAGGGTATAGACACGTAGGGCGGCAAACCTTGTCGCTGCCCACGCTGCCAGGAAACCACCGACCCGAACGAAGGATGGAACGTGACGTACGCTCCGCAAGCCACGGGCACCGGCGTCGGGGAACCGGTCATCAGGTAATGGTTGCCACCGCCGTGATTGGGGTCTTTGTGGCAGACCGATCGGATCACCGTGGCTTTGTCGGCCACCTTGGCCAACTCGGGCACCGCCTCACTGAAGCGGATCCCCGGCACCGACGTGGCAATGTCCTGAAAAATCCCACGAATGTCCGAGGGGGCCCCGGGTTTGGGATCAAAACTCTCGTAATGGGATGGGCCGCCATCGAGCCAGATGAGGATGCAGTTGACCGGTTTTTGGCCAGAAGCCGCACCCGGCGGGATGGCTTTTTTTAGGACCGACTTGGCGGCCGAGGCTGTGGCCGCCTCGAGTCGCAACAAGTCGCCGAAGCCCGCACCCAGCAAGCCTCCCATCCCCAGTTGGATGAAATCCCGGCGGGGCATTCCAGCGCAGTTTCCAGAGGTCGGTTTCATTTCAATGGTTCAGCACAAATTCAGGGGAGTTGAGCAGCGCCCAGAAGACATCCTCCACCGCTGTATTGCGGGTGGCTCCCGGAGCAGAAAACGCACGCAAAGCAGCCTGAAGCTCCGGTTCTGCGGGCAGGCGATTGAGCAGGAGGAGGTACAGTTCACCGACGAGGTCCGATTGGCTCCGATCGCTGTTGGCTAGTTGACGGACCCGGCCTTTCGGATCGCTGAGCTTCCCCTGCAGAATCTTGGAATTCATCAGGTGCAGAGTTTGCACAACGCTCAACTGGGCATCGCGCTCACAGGGACAATCGCTGCTGGAGTTGGGACGACCAAAGGCGTCCAGGAAATGCGACGCGATCTTGTAACTCCAAGTCTGCATGGCACGACCACCCGGCGGGACCGCAGAAAAGGTCTCAGGAACCCCAGTGACATCGCTCACCGCATCCACCAGCACTTCGGCCGGCAGTCTCCGTCGGTAAGACCTAGAGAACTGACGGGTGTCCCCCAGATTGGTGGCATTAGGCACCGAACTCAGTTGGTAGGTACGCGAAGCCATGATCGTCCGAAGGAGATGCTTCAGGTCGTAATCATGGGCGGCAAAATCTGCGGCCAAGGCGTCTAGCAAGGCTGGGTTCACACACGGATTAGAACTGCGGAAATCATCCACCGGATGAACCAGACCCCGTCCAAAAAAATGACCCCACACTCGGTTCACCGCCGCCTTGGCAAAGAAGGGATTCTCTGGCGCGGTGAGCCAGTCGGCCAAATGCCGGCGCGGATCCCGAGATTCGGACTTCGGGAGTTCAGGCCCCTCCGGCGGTCGGGGCGTCATCACCACTCCGCTCACCGGGTGCTTCACTTCGCCTCCCGGCGTAAAATAAAAAGTCTCGATGCCTGCGGAGATCGGCGGGGACAAACCCGCCCCCTTCTGCTTCACCGGACCGAAGTAAGCGGCCAGTTGGTAGAAATCGTCCTGACTCCATTTCTCGTTCGGATGGTGGTGGCACTTGGCACATTCAAACCGGGTGCCCAGGAACAACTGGCTGAACTGTGTGGTCAGTTCCGGCGGATCCCGACGGTCGCGGTAAACCACGGCCGGCCCTGCCCGGTGGTTCGACCCTTCGGCCATAAGAATATCTCGAACAAACTGGTCATAAGGCCGATTAGCCCGGAACGCTTCGCGCAACCACTGATCGAGTAGGAATACGCTCTTCACGCCCACCCGATCGGGATTGGGCCGCAAGAGATCGGCCCACTGGTTGGCCCAGTAATCGGCATAGGCCGGATGCTCCAGAATCGTGCTGATGAACCGCTGACGCTTGTCTGGCGAAGGATCAGCCAGGAACGCACGCACCTCTTCCGGCGTGGGTAGGAGGCCAACGGCATCCAGCTTGGCCCGCCGGAGAAATTCCGCATCGGTACAAAGATCGGAAGGCAATAGCCCCAAACGCTGGAACTGCGCCAGAGCCAGGCCATCGATAAAATTGTTGGTGGGAATGGCCGCATAGGCCTTGGGCTTGAGCACCTTGTCGGCCGGCACCATCAGCGAGGATGCAGCCACCAGCCCCATATAGCGGGCCACCACCACACCCTGCCCCGTCAGCTTGCCGATGGAAACGCGACCCGTCTCATCCACGCGGGCCAACTCCTTGTCGCTCGAATCGTAGGCGGCCAGACGTGTGACATCACGGACGCTCCCATCAGAATAACGCGCTTCGACCTTCAGTCGCTGCTGTCCGCCCTTGCGATACCGCCCCTCGGCCGGAAACACCGCAACCGACTGCAACACGGGCTCATTGGTCAGCGCATAGGGCATGCCCGCACGAATCCAGCGGGTTAGCAGTTGGTGGGTTGAGGATCCCGGCTGAAAACGCTGCCCTCCCTCATGCGGCACCCGTGTCAGGGCCTTGAGGAGGATTAGGCTCTCTTCCGGGGCTGCCGGAAAAACTCGTCGGCTTCGAGCATCCCGGACGATTTCTGCGTAGTCGCTTTGGGGATCGTAGGAGAAGACAGACAATTTAAATCCGCTCTGACCTTCCGGCTTAGAATGGCAACCGCCTGAGGCGCAGCCAGCCTGATTGAGTGCGGGCAACACATCGCGCACAAAGCTTGGCGGCGGTACTTTCGTGGCCACTGTCTGCGGGGTCGTCGGGGTCGTCGCCTCCAAGGCCATGCTCACCTCTCCCAAGACCTTGCCTTGCGCATCCCAAATCCGGACCAACCCGTCCAAGTCACCGGCAGCGACCCTCTGACCATCTGGCGTGACCGCCATGCTGAACACCACCGGCAGCAATTGCGCCACCCGTCGATGCTCCGCGGTGGCCGAACTTTGTTCGCCCGTGTGCGACTTGAGCTGAGAATATCGGTCAATCGCCCCGCGATCGGTGGCGGCCCAAACCGAGGCACTGTCGCCCGGCCAAGCCACGGCCGTGATCGCAGCCATAGAATCGCCCAGCGTGACAATCTTCTCGCGGGTGGCGATATCCCAAACCTTGAGCTGCCGGTCGGTCCCACCGCTGACCACCTGGGTGGCGTTGGTGTTGAAAGCCGCGGCCAGCACTTGAGAGGTATGACCTTCCAGCACGGCGATCGGTGCCGCCTTGGCCGTATCCCAAACCTTGATGAGCGCGTCACCGCCGGCCGAAAGCAATCGGGAACCATCCCGGCTGAACTCTAGATCAAAGATGGAGTCGGCGTGAGCCTTCCAGGAGCGCTGAATCCGACCGTCCGCCACACTCACCAACCGCAGATAACCCGGAAGACCGCCCCCCCCGTCACCGAGGGCCAACTGCGACCCATCGGCAGAAAACTCCACACTCATCACCCGCCCCGAAAGGCCATTCACGATTTCCCGCTCGACCGTGAGGGTTTCTGGGTTCCAGAACCGCACCCGTCGGAAAGAACCCGAAGCCAACTGGCGGCCATCCCGGCTCCAGGCCAGTGATTCCACCGGATCCACGGAACCGACCGACCGCGCCACTCGAGGAAACCCCGGCTTCTGCAAGTCGTGGATATCGATCCCCCCCATGCGCGCCACCGCCAATCGATGTCCCGCCGGGTCGAGGGCCAAGGCGGCCACCGGTCGGAAGGAGGGGGCCGCCGACTCCAACGTCACGGCTCGTGGGGCAGGCTCATCACTCAGGACACGGGCATCCCAAGGAAGCCCGCGGCGAATCCAGTCGCGGAGGGTTTGAATTTGTCCGGGAGCTAATTGCTTCCGGGGCGGCATGTGCGGATCGGCTCCCAAAAGGACCACCTCCAGTAGTCGGCTATCCTTCGGCCGTCCCTCGATCACCACTGGCCCCTCCTCGCTGCCCTTGAGCACCTGCTCGCGGGTCAGCAACGAAAGCCCAGCCTTCTGCTTGGTTTCGCCGTGGCAGGAAAAACATTCATCGCGCAGCAAAACCACCGCGCTCCGTCCCAGCGGATCCCCCGAGCCCGACGAGGTGGCTGCAGCAGACAGCAACAGCACGGAGGCCCAAAGGGCTCCGAACCAGAATCCGAGTTGTCTTGGGATGCTGTGGATCACGGGAAAGAGGAGTCGTTTGTATTGAAGCCTCTCCTCCGGCAAAGGCAACCGTCATACCATCAAAAAAGGGCATCCCACTCGCCTGCTCATCGGGCCGACTGGCTGGCCAAGACCTCGCGCTGCCCCGCCTTCACCGGCACCGTGGCCGATGCGCCTCCGGGCCAACGAATCTCCACCGCTTCGACCTTCTGATTTCCGACACCCAAGATTGTCACCGGGTCATCGCAGGACCCATCGCCAGAACCCAGGTGAATCTCCCGCCACGGCCCGAAGCCCGAGGCCGATCTCCATCGCACTCGGGCCCCCACCGCTGTTGGATTGCCTCCGCCGCCGGAAAGGCCAATCCGCAGACCCGGACGCGCCAATACATTGCGCCAGAGCGTCGTCTCGGCGCCATTCTGCCCCACCGCCAAATCCACTCGACCATCCGCATCGTAATCGCACACCGCAGCCCCCCGACCATCCCCCTGAACGCGGACACCCGAATTTTCTTCCGGGACAAATCCACCCCGACCATCGCCCCTCAACCACAACCCCCGCCCCGCGTCGTAGCGCTCGGCAAAGGGATGGGCCGTGGACAAATTCTGCGAAAGGAACAGGTCATCGTGCCCATCCCCATCGAAGTCCGCCACGCAAAGGGAATTCACCGGAGCACGCTGGGCGGCCGCCGGCAACGGCTTCACCACAAAGCGCTCTCCCCGGTTAAGCAGTAGCACCGAGTCGAGTGTGTCCACCGAAACCGATCGGGCCACCAGCAGCGCATCACCCAAAAGCATCGGCAGGGTGGCCTTGGAAAATGCAGACAAAGAATCCACCCGCTCCCGCACGCTCGGAAAAAGGGCCGCCCACAATCCCATCTCTCGTTCCGGGCGGTCGGCCTTGAGCACTGGATCATACCAACTCTCGGCCAAGTCTAGGCCCTGGCCGGAACCGAAGTCGCCATACCACAATCGCCGGGGGGCCGCCGTCGTCGTCGCGCTCCCGCGGATGTTGCGCCCCCAGTTCCCCAGGACGAGGTCCATGCGCCCGTCTTCATCGAAGTCGCCGGCCACCACAGCATTCCAAAGTCCAGAAAGCCGGACGGACGCGGCTTCGAGGGTCGGAGTCCATTCGGTCAGTCGACCGGAGTCATTCCGGAAGAATTGAGGCGGAGCCCATTCACGGGCGACCACCAGGTCGGGCCAACCATCGCCATTGAGGTCGGTGAAACAGGCGGCCGTCACCAGACCGAGATTGTCCCAACGTGCCACCGGCGTCAGGCGTCCCCCTTGATTGCGCAACAACAACGAGGGAGCCGCCTCCGGATAACGACCGGCCACGGATCGACCACCCACAAACACCTCCAACGATCCATCCCCATCCACATCGGCGGCAGCCAAGGGCCCGACGCAAAAGGCCGTGCC